>Ga0070741_10001575_pt1 | contig 68395 bp, 51 predicted proteins | sample Coa_R1_4_FD_66440 | JGI IMG/M metagenome (GOLD analysis project Ga0070741, IMG submission 66440) | Surface soil microbial communities from Centralia Pennsylvania, which are recovering from an underground coalmine fire - Coalmine... | ecosystem: Environmental > Terrestrial > Soil > Unclassified ... | reverse complement strand
ACCCGCCCGCTGTAGGTGATACCGGGAATGAGCTGGCTGTTGGCCGGCGGCGTCTCCGTCCGGGAGAAGTCGGCTCGCACCTTGAAGTCGGGCTGCACCATCAGGTTGAGATCGAGCGAGGGCAGGAAGTAGCCGTAGGAGTTCGAGCTGGTCGTCCACTGCGGAGTGCTCAGGTTGAACTTGTACGCCGTGGCATCGCCGGGTCCCGACCAGTCCATCCGCACCAGCGTCGCCGCGAGTCCCGCAATGTCCTCTTTCGTTCTCTGATAGCGAAGTCCCAGATCGACTTTCAACGTCATGTCGCCGAGCGGGACATTCTGCTCCGCGGTGAGGAAGGGCGCGTAGTTCTGGCGATCGACGTGCTGCACCGTGCCGTAGTTCAGGCCGGGCTGCGGGAAGCCGCCGGTATAAGGCGGATAGCCCGCGCTCTGACTGAAGCCCGAATTGACCGGCTTCCCTACCAGGTAGTTGACCACCGTGTACGGATTGTACTCGAGCAGGCTCCCGGGCAGGTTTCCGCCGCCGCTGAAACCCGGCATCCAGGTGCCGAGATTTACTGCCGTGAAGAACGAGGACGGCAGAGCCTGACCGACGCTGTTGCCCGACGCAGGCCCGTAGCCCGACCAGAGCTGCCAGTAGTTGTTCTGGAGAGTATCCAAGGCATGCGAGTTCCAGAGGTCATCCACGAACTGGACGCCGAAGTTCAGCTTGGTGCTGTCCCGGTGCCAGGTGGCGTCGAGCTTCGCCTCGTTGATCTTGTCCGTGTTCTCCTGTATCCCGTTCACGACCACGTGCGAGCCGACGATGAACGGATTCAGTCCGTTGGCGTTCGGCGATGCCACGGCGGAGGAACCCGAGGCCACGGCGTTCGGGCCATACGCGCTCCAGTAAGGCAGCACGTTGCTGTTGGAGCTGAGCGCCAGGCCGCCGGTGTAGTTGTTCAGCGTATTGCCATAACCGGTATCGGCGTCGATCTGGCTGAGGGTGCCGTTCGGGTTCAGCTTCGAGACCGACTGATCGGCATCGAGCTCGGCAGACCAGTTATCGCTCACGTCCCATTGGACATTGATGCCCGGCGTGTTGGTCACGAAGTAGATGCTGGTGATGAAGGCGTTGAAATCCGTCGGACCGGTGTAATTGAAATTGGTGATCGTCCCGTTGGCATCGACGGTCGCATCGGGGAACGCGCCGAACCAGGTGCTGCGCTGCCAACGATCCATGTGCTCATTGTCAGACGAGTAGTTATCATCGATCGTTACCAGCACCGCGTCCGTCGGGCGCCACTGCAGTGCCGCACGCGCGTCCTTGCGCCGCGAGTCGGTGCGCTCCAGGTACATGGCCATGTCCTGGGGAAACCACTGGGGCGCGACGCTGTTGCCCAGGGCGTCGGGCGTGCAGGCGGCAGGGTTCGCGAATGACGAGCAGGGCAGATGGGTGCCCTTCCAGCCCACGATGTCCTGATGGTGGCCGAGGACGTGATCGTCCGAGTAGTCTGCGTCGATCAGGATGCCGAGCTTGCCATCGGCGAAAGTATCGCTCAGCAATCCGCCGAAGGAAGGTCTTATCCCGCCGTCCAAATCGTGGTCGCTCGCCTGCACGAAGGCCTGGGCGTGGAGACCGGGGTGATCGAAGGGATTGGGAAATTTGATGTTGATCGTCGCGCCGATGGCCCCGGAAGACAGACTCATGTCCGGGGTCTTGAGCACATCGATCTCGCCGAGGTAATTCGCCCCGATCGCGCTGAAATCGAAGTTCTGGCCGTTGCCCGAGGCGATCGTCCGGCCTGCCTCCAGGACCTCGTTGAATTGCGTGCCGAATCCGCGAACGGTGATTCCCGTCACGTTGCCGGTCGCAGTCGGAGCACCGCCGCCGGCCATCTGGTTGACGGAGCCGCGGTTGACCGTAATGCCCGGTATGCGTCCAATGGCCTCACCCACCGATGCGTCGGGGAACTGTCCGATGTCCTCGGCAGAAATCGCATCGACCACGCCCAGCGACAGCTTCTTGATCTGCAGCGCTCGCTGCAGTGAGGCCCGGATACCCGTCACCACGATCTCCTGCAGGGTCCCCGCGTTGGTCGTCGGGGCCGGGAGATTCGTGTCCTGCGCCGAGGTGGCGGCAGGCGCGTTTTGCGCAATCAGACCGGCGCCGTCGGCGGGCAGCGCTCCGCTCGAGGCGACGCGGGTGAGCTTGCTGCGCAGCGACTTCGCCTGCTGCGTGCTCGGGACGGCTTTCGGCTTGGCAGTATCGGCTGCATTCGAGTCCTTCGCCGGCGATGCATCCTGTGCATGCAGCGCTCCTGCAAAGGCCATGGAGCCCAGCGCGAGACTGGACAGGCCAAGGGATGTGTAGGGCAGGCGCAGCGCCGGCGGGCGCTCTGCCTTGGCGGTGTTCTTCGAGATACTTCGCCTAGACTTGCGGCTCATCAGATATCTCCCCCTCAACAGATCTGGACGTTGCGTAAACACAACAGACGGCATCGGCACGCGGCCCGTGCCGAAAGTCGGAAACTTTGAGACCCCCATACGTACATAGCGCTCCTGATGCTACCGTTCGCTATGGTAGCGCTACCTTGACGTGTTCGGAGTATGTGCCCGTTCTTCGGCCGATGTCAACTGCCGTGGCGCGCAGCAGACGATCGCGCTCCGCCACCGGCATATTTCCCGGCTTACGTCGACAATCGCGCGCGGCGCAGGCATTTGTCCGCGGGCCCGCATCATGCCGGCCGGTCCAGTCGCACGCGCCACTGGTTGCGTGAACATCCGGGCGATGGCCAGGTCGCGAGTACCCGGTCCGGTCACCGCAAGATCGCCCGCCCGCGGGCCCGAAAGCGGCTGCCGACGTTGTTCTGCAACCACGTGGCCGGATTGGCGCGATTCGAGCACGAAGACCCCGCAAATGACAGCGCTATCACTGGGACAGCGCCATCATTGCCGAGCGCGGCGCGGTTTGCAAGATGGCAGGCGCTGCGGAGCTGCGCCCGCGGTCCGGGCAAAGCGTGCCTCGAAGCGAGCAGGCTCTGGGGTCACGCGCCGAACCGCGCGGCACGCCCGCCGACGCCCGACGGGCGCCGGGGGAATCAGCGCGAGGACAGCAGCAGGCGCATGATTGCGTCCCGCAGGCTTTGCGGCAACCGCTTCGCGAGCGACCTGATCAGATGTTTTCTGAAATAGCTCGCCAGCGGCGGGGATAACGGACTCAACATCCCGCGACGATCGGGCGGCAGATACGGGACCGGGTCGCCATGGGTCCGAAACACGTAATGATCGAACATCATTCGCCAGACTTCACGCCGATTCGCGGGTAGCGGGGTCAGCGCCAGCAATCCGTGCACCAGCGCGGCGAAAGGCTCCGCTTCCCATTCGATGGCATCGAACCACCAGTAATTCACCGACAGATTCACCCGCTCCAGCGACTCGACGTTGTGCCACCAGAGATTCGGGATATAGATCGCATCTCCCGGCTCGACCTCCGCCTCTTCCGCTGCGGCCAGCGCCTGAGCAAATCGGGGAAACCGTTCCAGGTCGGGTGCCGACACTTTCACCAGGCTGATCGGCTGCCCGGCTGGACCGAGCTCCAGCGGCCCAACATACAGGTTAGGCAACTGATCCGGCGGAAAGAACGTGAAGCGCTTGCGCCCCGCGACCATGCAGTTGATCCCATCCATGTTGTCGTAGTGCGTGGCGGTAGTGACGTCATTCCCCAGCCACAGCCGCGGCTGGGCCGGCTTGCCCGGGATATCGATGGTGTTTTCGCGGCCGATCTGCGGGCAGTTCTCGGCGACCGGCACTGCCATCGAATAGATGGCGGGCGAGTCCGGCCGCTCGACGTTGGCCAGGATACGCGCGAGGGTGGCATGAAGCGGATGGCTCTCGAGCTCGAAGTTGAGGCCCATCATGTCATCGCGCAGGAAATAAAGACCTGCGATTTCCGGGCGTCCGACCATCACGTTGACGCCATGGCCCAGATCGCGGGCGCGGATGTAGTCGAGCAGCGCTTGCGGGGATTGCGCGCTCGCGCGCACGATCGGCCAGTGCTCGACCAATCCCTTGAGGACCGCCGGACGATCGCGCGGGATGATTTCGTTGCGGAATGTCTTCAGGTCGACGTTACGCCACTGCGTAGTCTGCGGGAGATTCGGCCGCGAAGCGCTTTGCGGGTTGCCGGCGGTTACCATAGGGGTGATGGTACCCGGATTGGAAAAGAGGCGGTAGGCAGAAGGCGCGCGGCAGTTCTGTACCATAGCGGGAGCCGACCGCCGGCAGGCCATTATCATGTTACTGAAGAGCGCTCACCTTGCCGAGCCGGGCATCGAGGACGGAATGCCGCCAGGGCCCGCTACGGCCGACCCTGAGTCGCCGACTGCCATCGCCGCTCATGATTGACGTAACAACCCAGGTTCGCTCGGCGCTCCGCGACGCCCATTCGCTCCATCGGGCCGGGCGGCTCGAGGAGGCCCGCGCCTTGTGCCTGAGCGCTCTGCAGCTGCGGCCGCGCCAGCTCGAGGCGTTGAATCTCCTCGGCATAATCGCCGCTCAGACAGGCGACCCCGCGCGCGCCGTTGCGTTCTTTGGTGAGGTGCTCGAGCTCGATCCCCAAAACCTCGCGGCTCACAACAATCAGGGCAACGCCCTGCGGGCCCTGCAGCAGCCGGCGGCGGCCATCGCCAGCTATGACAGGGCAATCGCGATCAAGCCGGATCACGCCCCGAGCCACTACAGCCGTGCGAAGGCGCTACACGAGCTGCGGCGCTACGAAGAGGCCATTGCAAGCTACGACCAGGCGATCGCGCTGCAGCCGGACCACGCCGAGGCTTTCTGCCATCGTGGCAGAGCGTTGTTCGAGCTCCAGCGGTATGGCGCCGCTCTTGCCAGCCATGACGAGGCCATCGCGCTCAGGCCCGGCTACGCGGCCGCTTACGTCGAGCGCGGCCGGGCACTGGCGGGAATGGCGCATTACGAGGCGGCGATCGACAGCCTCGGCAAGGCAATCGCGCTCGAGCCCCGGCATCCGGGCGTGTGGTATATCCGCGCCAACGCGTTGTATACGCTCGAGCGGTTCGAGGCGGCGCTCGAGAGCTACGACAGGGCGATGGCGCTGGCGCCAGCCGATGCGAGCGCCTACGAGAACCAGGGCAACGCGCTACTCATGCTCGAGCGCTACGAGGGCGCGGTGGCGAGCTATGACAAGGCGATCGCGCTCGACCCGGACAACAATTCGGCGTACGGCAAGCGCCTGCACGCGCGGATGCACATCTGCGATTGGCGCGATTTCGCGCCCGGGATTGCACGGCTGGTGGAGCGGATAGAGCGCGACGAGGCCGCATTGCATCCTTTCGCCGTCCTCGCCCTATCCGGCTCCGCGCCGTTGCAGAAGCGCGCTGCGCAGAACTGGGTGCGGCAAGAGTGCGCCCCGAATGACGTGCTGCCCGCGTTACCGAGGCGGAGCCGGCGCGACAAGATAAGGGTCGGCTACTTTTCCGCCGATTTCCGCAGCCACGCGCTTTCATTCCTGGCCGCTGAACTGTTCGAGGCCCATGACCGGCGCAGGTTCGAGCTGACCGCATTCTCGCTCGGTCTGAATACGAAGGACGAGATGAGAACGCGGATCGAGGCGGCGTTCGAGCGTTTTGTCGATGTGCAACACGAGTCCGACCATGACATCGCGCGACTGGCCCGAAGCCTGGAGATAGACATCGCCGTGGATCTCGGCGGATTTACCCGAGGCGGCCGGCCGGGGATATTCGCCACGCGGGCCGCGCCCCTGCAGGCGAGCTATCTGGGTTATCTCGGTACGATGTCGGCCGACTACATGGATTACCTGATCGCCGACGATACGATCATTCCCGAGACGCATCGGCAGTACTATTCCGAAAAGATCGTCTATCTGCCCAGCTATCAGGTCAACGACTCGAAGCGGCGCCTGGCGCCGAGGCGCTTTGGCCGCGAGGAGCTCGGGTTGCCGTCGACGGGCTTCGTATTCTGTTGCTTCAACGGCTCCTACAAAATTACGCCGAGTACTTTCGACGGCTGGATGCGCATTCTGCTGAGAGCGCCCGGCAGTGTCCTCTTTCTCCTCGGGGGCAACGCGTCACTCGAAGGCAATCTGCGGCGGGAGGCACGCGAGCGAGGCGTCGAGCCCCACCGGATCGTCTTTGGCCCGAAGCTGCCCGTTCCCGAGTATCTGGCCCGTTACCGCGCGGCCGACTTGTTTCTCGACACGCTGCCGTACAACGCTGGCACGACCGCGAGTGATGCTTTGTGGGCGGGCTTGCCGGTCCTCACCTGCACGGGAGAGTCGTTTGCAAGCAGGGTCGGGGCCAGCCTGCTGCGGGCCGTAGGGTTGCCGGAGCTCATCGCCTCGACTCCAGATGAGTACGAGAGGCTGGCCGTCGAGCTGGCGAGCAACCCCGAGCTCATGGCCAACATCAGAGCAAAGCTGGCCGGCGATCTTCGCACGACACGCTTGTTCAACACTGTCGCATTTGCCAGGCATCTCGAGACCGCCTACGAAAGGATGTATGACCGATATCATGCCGGCCTGGCACCGGAGCACATCCGCATAGACGCGTGAGACGGCGCGCGCCCGCTCCTTTTGGGAGCGCTACACCTCATTTGACAGCGCTGTCATCTCGTGGGATTCTGCCGCCCCACTATGAAAGCAGCCAAGAGCTGGCATTTTGAGGTCGGGGTCATCGGGCGCGTTGGCCTGATTGCGGCTCTCGGGACCATTCTTCTCGGCCTATCCGCTTGGGCTCGCGCGTACGGCGCGGACGCCTCCGCCGTCATTCATCCGCAGATCTGGCCGGCCGCCCGCCCCGAGGTGCCGCCCGATCCGAGGCTCGAGCAGAAAGTTGCCGCCCTCCTTGTGCACATGAGCCTCGCGCAAAAGGTCGGCCAGCTCGTGCAGGCAGACATCAGCGCCCTCACCCCGGCGGACCTGGGCGATTATCCGCTCGGATCGGTCTTGAACGGTGGCAACTCCAAGCCCGGCGGCAACACCCTGGCCCCCCCCGCAGCGTGGCTCGCTCTCGCGAACCGGTTTTATCTGGCATCGATGGCCCCCGCGCACGGAGCCGCTCCCATTCCGGAGATCTGGGGCATCGATGCCGTGCACGGCAACAACGATGTCTACGGCGCGACGATCTTCCCGCAGAACATCGGTCTCGGCGCGGCGCACGATCCGGCGCTGATGCGGCTCATCGGCCAGGCGACCGCGGCGGAAGTCCGCGCGATCGGCCTCGACTGGACCTTCGGGCCGACCCTCGCGGTCGTCAGTGACGATCGCTGGGGACGAACCTACGAGAGCTATTCGCAGGACCCGGCGATCGTACGCGAGTATGCCCGCGCCATGGTGTTGGGTCTTCAGGGCAGACCCGGCGCACGGGGCTTTCTCGATGCCCGGCACGTGATCGCCACCCCGAAACACTACCTCGGCGATGGCGGCACGCACGGCGTGGATCAGGGTGACAACATCGAGAGCGAGACGCAGCTGCGCGATCGCGACGGCGCGGGATATCCGGTGGCGATCGCTGCCGGAGCGCAGTCGGTGATGGTGTCCTTCTCGAGCTGGCAGGGCGTCAAGATGGCCGCCAATCATGGCCTGCTCACCGATGTCCTCAAGCACCGCTGGCATTTCGACGGCTTCACGGTCGGTGACTGGAACGCACACGGCCAGGTGCCGGGGTGCACGGATGCGAGTTGTCCGCAAGCGGTCAACGCCGGTCTCGACATGTTCATGGCGCCGACCGACTGGAAGCAGCTCTATACCAACACTCTGGAGCAGGTACGCGCCGGAGAGATTCCGCGCTCGCGCCTCGATGATGCGGTGCGGCGCATCCTGCGGGTGAAGCTGCGCGCGCATCTCTTCGAGGAAGGGCCCCCCGCCTCCCGCCCGCTGGCCGGACACTTCGACCTGCTCGGCTCCCCGGCGCACCGGGCCATTGCCCGCCGCGCCGTGCGCGAGTCGCTGGTGCTCCTCAAGAATGAGGATCATCTGCTGCCCTTGAAGCCCCGGGAGCGCGTGCTGGTCGCCGGCGACGGCGCCGATGACATCGCCCAGCAGTCTGGCGGCTGGACCCTCACCTGGCAGGGCACGGGCACCACCAACGCAGACTTCCCGCATGGCCAATCGATCTGGCAGGGCATCGCGCGCACCGTGCGCGCTGCAGGCGGCACAGCCGATCTCAGTCGGGACGGCACGTTCAAACAGAAGCCTGACGTGGCGATCGTCGTCTACGGAGAAAGACCGTACGCGGAGTTCCAGGGCGACTTGCCCAACCTCGCATTCAACCCCGGGAACGATGGCGAGCTGGCACTCCTGAAGCGCCTCGAGGCCGCGGGAATTCCGGTCGTGTCGGTATTCCTCTCCGGGCGGCCGCTCTGGGTCAACGCAGAGCTCAACGCCTCGAATGCATTCGTCGCCGCGTGGCTCCCCGGATCCGAGGGCGAAGGCGTTGCCGACGTCCTCTTCCGCAAGCCCGATGGCGCGGTCCGCTACGATTTTCACGGCACGCTCTCTTTCTCTTGGCCCGCCACGCCGCTCGAATTCGGCACCGACACGCCCGGAAGGCCGCTCTTCCCCCTGGGCTACGGCTTACGGGATGCGAGCAATGGCAACCTGCCGAAGCTGCCGGACGCTTCCGGGCTGCCCTCGGCGGCAGTGATCGACAAGGACGTCTTCTTCAGCGCCGGGCGCACGGGCTCGGGTTGGCATTGGGCGGTCGCTGACGATGCCGGCGCCAGCCCCATAGCGCGCGGCATAGGCGCTTCCGACAGCGGCCGCCTGACGCTCACCCCGCTGGACGAGGCGAAACAGGAGGATGCCCGGCAGTTGCGCTGGTCAGGCACCGGCCAGGCGACCGCCGAGATCACGGGTGCGGCCCCGATCGACCTCAGCCGGCAGACCAACGGCCAGCTGGCGCTCGGATTCGATTACCGCGTGCAGGAAGCGCCTGGCGCCGAGGTGACACTCAGTGTGGGTTGCGGGCCTTCCTGCAGCGGCACGCTGGCCATCACACCGGCGCTGCACGCCGCCGTGCGCGGACGATGGCAGCACCTCGATATCCCGCTCGCCTGCTTCGCCGCCGCCGGAGCGAGCATGAGCCGGGTATGGACGCCATTCGCGCTGCGGACCGCCGGCAAGCTGACACTCGGCATCGCCAACGTGCGCCTGGAAAGCGGTGCCGCCGGGGCCGCCAACTGTCCGCGCCGATGCGCTCGCGCGGCTCACCGGCCGCGTAGCTCCCCATGAACGGTGCTGCCGGTACCGGTTCTGTTCCGCCGGGCACCGCTCGAGCCGCCTCCACTGTCCCCGCAGCGCTCCGCCTCCGCGCCTTCTCACGCTAAACTCCACCCGTGCCAAGAACGATGTCCAGATTGCGCCGCGCGCCTGGGGAGCGGCCCGTGCTGACCTATGGCCTGCCCCGCCGCCCCTGGCAGGATCTCTATCATCTCTTCATGACCGTGAGCTGGCCGACGCTCTTTGCGAGCTACGCCGGCTTCTTTGCGCTGTTCAATCTCATTTTCGCAGCGCTCTATCAGGCGCAGCCGGCGGACATTGCGAACCTGAATCCCGGCGGCTACTGGGGACGGTTCTTCTTCAGTGTGGAGACACTCGCCACCGTCGGCTACGGCGACATGCATCCGCAGACGGTGTATGCGCACGTCGTCGCCTCCATCGAGATCTTCACGGGCATGATGAGCCTCGCACTCATCACCGGGATGATGTTCGCCCGCTTCTCCCGTCCGACCGCCCGCATCCTCTTCGCCCGACATGCCGTGATCCGCCAGTTCGACGGCAGGCTGACTCTCATGCTGCGCGCCGCCAATGCGCGCCAGAACGTCATCATGGAGGCGACCGCGCAACTGCGCCTCATCCGCGACGAGCAGACCGCGGAGGGCTACCGGATCAGGCGCATCTATGACCTGCCGCTGCGCCGCCGGGAGCAGCCGCTGTTCCTCTACGGCTGGAGCCTGATGCACGTCATCGACGAGGCGAGCCCCCTCTCGGGCGCGAATCTCGAGTCACTGAAGGCGACCAAAGCCTTCCTGCTCCTCACGATCGGCGGCATCGACGAGACGACCGGCCAGACGCTGATGTCACGCCATCAGTACCACTCCACCAGCCTGCGCTGGAATCACACCTTTACGGATATTTTCACGACCGGCGAGGACGGCATCGATCGTTTCGACTACACGAAATTCCACGACGTCGAGCCGCTCCCGACGACCGTGGAGGAGAGCTCCTCAGCGGCATGAGAAGCCGCGCCTGACCGGCCGTGAGCCGGCAATCCTCTGCCCCTGAGGCGCTCCCCCCGCCTACTCCGCCTTGCCCTCGAGGTTGGCCTTCGTCTCATTGACGAGGAAATCCACCACCGCCTGCAGCGCCTCCCGTCCGCTTGCGCCCGCGGCACGCGCCTCCTCGTATATTCTGATCTGCCGGTGCGCGCTCGTGCCGTGCATCAGGATGGTCTCGAGGTGCTCGAGCTCGCGCAGGCAGCCGAGCTCCACGGCATCTTCGCGCACGAGCTCGATCAGCTCTTTGACCAACCGCGGGAAGCCGGCGAGCTCCCCGCGGGCGAGATCGAGCAGCTCCCCATCGACGCTGTAACGCATGGCGCGCCAGCGGTTCTCGGCGATCAGCATGTTGGGGTAGATGCGCCAGCTCCGATTCTGCAGCCGCAGGCGATAGAGCCGCCGCGCGAGCGAGACGATGAGCGCTGCGAGACACGCCGCATCATCGATGCTGGTGCAGCTGTCCATCACGCGCACCTCGAGCGCCGCATAGTGCGGGTTCGGGCGAACGTCCCACCACATCTTGCTCGTATCCTCGATCACGCCGTTCCTGATCAGCATATCGAGATGGCGCCGCAGCTCCGCGAAGCTCGCGAACCGCTCGGGCAGACCCGTGCGCGGCAGGGAGTTGAACAGCGTCATCCGAAACGACATCAGCCCCGTGCGCTCCCCCTCCCAGAACGGCGATGAGCAGGAGAGCGCGAGCAGATGCGGCACGAAGTACGACAGCTGATTCATCAGGTCGATGCGCAGGTCATCGTCGTCGACGCCCACATGCACGTGCATGCCGCACACCATCAGACGTCGTGCCGCGCCCTGCATCTCATTGGCCAGGGCGAAGTACTGCTCGTGCTCCGTCGTGATCTGCCGTGTCGACTTGGCGAAAGGATGAGTGGACGCGGCAATCGGCGCGCGCCCGAATCGGCCGGCCACCTCGGAGATGATGGTGCGCAGGCGCGCAAGGTCGGTGCGCGCCTCGGCGATGGAGCGGCAGGGACGCGTGCTCGCCTCGAGCTGGCAGCGCAGGAACCGCGGATTCACCTGCCCGCCACAGCGGCGCGTGCACTCCTCGAGAAGCGGCGCCGGTGGATTCTCGTCGACATCGCGCGAGTCGAGATTGACGAGCAGGTATTCTTCTTCGATGCCGACCGAGAATGGCGGCTCAGAGCTCATAGTGACGACGCTCCCGAGGCAGGACCTCGCGGACAGTGTATCGCACGCCAGTAGGGCAGTCCGAGCGCGAGGCACAGGGACAGGCACACGGATGTGCCCGGCCGCCGCAGGTGGCCGAGTCTCGGGCAAAAACCACGCTTTTTGCGCGAGACGGCGCTGGGCCGGGCACGATGCCCGGATCCAGCGCCCGACATCAAAGCGTCAGCCGCTCGATCGGCTCCGGCTTGGCGAGGAAGTACCCCTGCGCATAGTCGATGCCGATGCGCCTGAGCTCATCGAGCACGGCCTGTGAATCGACGCACTCGGCCACGGTCTCGATGCCGAGCGCCTTGCCGACCTTGCAGATGGCCTCGACCATGCTGCGATCGACCGCATCATCGGCGATGTGGCTGATGAACTGGCCGTCGATCTTGAGGTAATCGACGGGCAGGGTCTTCAGGTACATGAACGAGGAGAGACCGGTGCCGAAGTCATCGAGCGAGAACTTGCAGCCGCGCGCCTTGAGCTCCCGCATCACGAAGGTCGCGTTCGAGAGATTGGTAACCGCTGCGGTCTCGGTGATCTCGAAGCACAGCGCCTGCGCCAGGGTCGCATCGCCGACCTGCTGCAGCACGAAATCGATGAAGGACTGCTCGTTGAGCGAGGTACCCGAGAGATTGACTGCGAGCAGTGGCAGCCGTGTGCCGGCGAGGTCGCGCACAGGCCGCGCTTCGGCTCCGGCACGCGCCGCCGCGCGCCCGCCCGCGTTCGCCGCTTCGAGCAACTCCCCACGTCCAGCCCACTCCCTGAGCCGTTCCATCGCTCGCTCCACCACCCATCGGTCGATCACCGACATGACGTTGTAGCGCTCGGCCGCCGGGATGAACTCCCCCGGCGATACCAGCCGCCCGTCATCATCACGCAGCCGTACCGTCAGCTCGTGAAATGCCGTCGCGCCCGCGCGTCCAATCGGGCGGATGGGTTGGAAGTAGAGCTCCAGGCGATCCTCTTCCGCGGCGCGTGTCACTCGTGCCACCCAGTGCATCTCCCGATGGCGCGGATGGGAGATTCCGTCCGACTCATAGAGGTGCACGCGGTTGCGGCCCTCGTCCTTGGCTGCATAGCAGGCGATATCGGCTGCGCTCATCACGTTGGCGACGCTCTCGGTCTCCGCGGTGATCTGAACCACGCCGACACTCGCGCCCACCGAGAGAGTCGTCGCGCCCCATACGAAACGATAGTCGCGGATGGCTTGCCGAATTCCCTCGGCAATGCGCGTCGATTGCTCGACGGTGCAGCCTTCGAGCAGCACTCCGAACTCATCGCCGCCCAGGCGTGCGATCGTATCGGAGGCGCGCACGCGCGACTGCAGCAGGCCGGTGACGTCCCGCAACAGCCGGTCGCCTGCCTGGTGGCCGCAGGTGTCGTTCACCACCTTGAACTGATCCAGGTCGATATAAAGGAGTGCGTAGGTGCCCTCACCGCGCTGCGCGCTCAGCACCGCCGCGTGCAGGCGATTGTCGAATTCGCGCCGGTTGATGAGCCCGGTGAGCGCATCGTGACTCGCCTGGTAGGAAAGCGCCCGCTTCAGGCGTCGCTCCTTGGTCACGTCGTGAAAGACGATGACGGCACCGATCACCCTGCCCTGCCGGTCGCAGATCGGCGCAGCGGATTCCTGGATGGCGACTTCGTGACCGGAGCGGGTGACGAGCACCGAGTGGTCGGCCGGCGCGCTCGTCTCGGCGCCGCCCAACACGCAGAGCAGAGGATTCTCGATCGGCTCGCGGGTGATCTCGTTGACGAGGCTCAGCACCTCGCCGATGGGCCTGCCGCGGGCCTCCTCGAGCGTCCAGGCGGTCAGGGTCTCGGCGACGGGATTGATGTATTCGATGCGGCCGTCTGCATCGGTACTGATGACCGCATCGCCGATCGACTGGAGCGTCACTTGCGCCCGCTCCTTCTCGGCGAATACCGCCTGCTCGGCGCGCTTGCGCTCGGTGATGTCTGCAATCGTCCCCTCGTAGTGAGTAATCCGGTTGGCCGCGTCCCGCACGGCGCGCGCGTTCTCGAGAATGACGACCTGCTCCCCGTCCCGCCGGCGCATCAGAAATTCCGCGCTGCGGATCTCCCCCTCCGATTCTACCCGGCGAATGAACTCAGCCCGGTCCGCCGGGTTCCAGTAGAGCGTTGCAACGTTTGGCAAGGCATACAGTTCCGCCGCGCTGCCGTAGCCCAGTATGGCGACGAAGGCAGGATTGACCGAGCGCAGCCGCCCGTCGCGATCGCTCTGGTATACGCCCTCGATGATGGTCTCGAAAAGGCCGCGGTACTTCGCCTCGCTCGCCCGCAACGCCTCCTCGCCGAGCCGCCGGGCGATGGCGATGCCCGCGATCTGTGCGGCGTGATCCATGATGCGCAGCTCCCGCTGGCCGGGCAGGCCCGAGCTCGAGTGATAGACGCCGAGCGCGCCGAGCACCCGGCCGTCGGTCGCCTTGATGGGCGTCGACCAGGCCGCGCTCAGGCCAGCCTCGAGCGCATGCCCGCGCGGTTGCTCCCAGAAGGGGTCTTTGGCGATGTCGGCCACCAGCACCTGGCGCCCCAGATACACCGAGGCGGCGCAGGAGCCGTTGCGGATGTCGACGGCGCAGTGCTGCAGCGCCGCATGCAGCTTCTGCGGGAGCCGGGGGGCGACCAGGTAGGCAAACGCCTGACCGTCTGCAGTCAACACGGCGATGGAGCAGACCGTGCCGACACCAACCGACTCGATGAAGCGGGTGATGGAGACCAGGACCTCCGCGAGCGGCGCGCTTCCGGTGAGCTGCTCGAGGACGGCGCGCTCGGCGAGCACCACCCGCTCGGTGAGCTCCGACTCGCGGGCCCGGTGGGCGAGCTCGGCGGCCTCATCGGCCATCAGCCGCATGGACTGGACGATGCCGCGCCGCTCGGCATCCATTGCCTCGAACTGCACGCTCACCAGCTTCAGCAACACGCCGAGATCCGGCACCTCCTGCCCGGTCCGGAGGGCCGCCTCCTTCAGTATTGCGCGCACGTGTGCGTGCAGGTCATCCGGCGCCGGCGCTGCGAAGTCCGGCTCCGCTCGCACCAAGGTCGTCGTGGCCGCAAGACTGGGCTCGGCACGCACGAGCGTGGTCGTGCCCCCGAGACCGGCCTCTGCCCGCACCAGCGTCGTCGTCGCCGAGGTGCTCGGCGGAGATTCCTCGGCCGGTGTCAACGCTGACCGCGAAGTTGACATAACGCTCGTTATGGCCGATTGGCCGCCGTCTGGGCCGGACCCTCTCCCGCGATGACGGGGATGGTGAAGGGCCATACCACTGACTGGTTGGGCGACTGTACGGCCACCGCGGCTGTCAGAGTGAAGAGGCCTGCCTTGACGGGTCGGACCGTTACCGATCCGAAAATCGGCACCCCGCTTGGCGGTTTGATGGCGGCGAGTGCCGGCCCGTGATTCACCACCTCGAGCCCGTTCAGGGCACCGAAGACCAGACGAATCTCATCGAGGCCCTGGGCCTGCGGGATGAGCGCGTAGTCGATCTCATCCGCCTCACCGACCTGAGGGCGGTCGCGGATCGAGAATCTCAGCTCGACGGGCGCCTGCCCGCTGCTCGGCCCCACCGCCTCCACCATGCCCGCCAGAGCCTTGGCAGCGGGGTCGACCGGGGCTGCGGCATGGGCCTTGGGCGGGGCATGGCTAGCCTGATGAGGCTGCCAGCCGCCCCAATAGCCGCAGGCGGCCAGACAGACCGCGGCCAACCAGGCCCCCCATCGGAAGGCGGAAGTTATTCTTGGCATCCGCTTGAATTCGGCAGGAACAGCGATCGACCGACCAGTTGACAATAGCGCGACTGGGATGTCCTGCGCATCGGCAGTGATGAATTTTCGTGATCCCGGGCGCGGTTTGACCCGCGCCTCACCCCGCGAGCAGGGGCGGCTCGTCGATGGCCGCCAGTTGCTCGCGCAGATCACCGATGTACCCCTCCCAGTACCGGGCTTCCCCGAACCACGGAAAGGCCCGCGGGAATGCCGGATCGAGCCACCGATGGCAGACCCAGGCCGCATGATGCAGCATCCGCAGGCCCCTGAGAGGCTCGATGAGCCGCAGCTCCCGGAAATCGAAGTCGGCGAACTGCTGGTAGCCCTCGAGGAGCGCCGCCCACTGCCCCTGCTGGTCGGCCGGGGGCCCGGAAAGCAGCATCCAGAGGTCCTGGACCCGGGGTCCCATGGCGCAATCGTCCAGATCGACGAACACCGGGCCGTGCTCATTCCAGAGCAGGTTGCCGAGATGGCAGTCGCCATGCAGGCGCAGCCGCCCGACCGGACCTGCCTCCCCGTACGCCCTCAGGATGCGCTCCAGCAGCATTCCACTGACGCTCTCGTAACGCTCCACGAGCCCTTCCGGTAAGAGGTCGGCCGCGAGCACGAGCGCGCGGGCCTCGACGCCGAGTCTCTCCACGCCGATCTGCGGCCGGCGTTCGAACGAGCGCAGTGCCCCGACCTGATGGAGCCTGGCGAGGGAGCGGCCGAGGAGCTGGCGCGCCTCGGGCGCATCGAGCTCCGGCGCCGAGCCCCGAAGGTAGGGAAAGGCGGCGAAGCGGAACTCCCGATGCCGGAACAGCGTCTGTCCCGAGATCGCCACCGGCGCTGCTACCGGCAGCTCCGCAGCGGCAAGCTCGGCAGTGAACCGGTGCTCCTCGATGATCTGGGCATCGCTCCAGCGCGCCGGGCGGTAGAACTTGAGGACACGCAGCCCATCGGCACTGCCGAGCTGGTAGACCCGGTTCTCATAGCTGTTCAGGGCAAAGAGGCGACCGTCCGGGTCGAGTCCCACCGAGCTCGCGGCATCGAGCACCCGCTCCGGCGACAGCCCGGCAAAGGGAGTCTCGCTCGGAGATAAAGGCGTCACATTGCTGCTCCGGGTTTTGTTTATCATCGTCGGCCAGCTCTCACCCATCCAGCGAGACATCCCCGCATTCTGCATGAACCAGGCCACCATCCTCGTGACCGGCGGCGCCGGCTATATCGGCAGCCACGTCGTGCTTCAGCTTCGCGCCCGCGGCGAGCGGGTCGTCGTACTCGATGACCTGTCGCGGGGCTTTCGCCAGGCGGTGCTCGACACCCCGCTCGTCCTCGGCCACGTGGGCGATCGCGATACCGTGCTCAAAGTGTTGCGTGAGCATCGCATCGGCACGGTGATGCACTTTGCCGCCTTCACCATCGTGCCGGAGTCGGTCGAGCAGCCGCTCAAATATTACGGCAACAACACCTGCTCCACCCGCTCACTGGTGCAGTGCTGCCTCGAGGCCGGGGTGAAGAGCTTCGTGTTCTCCTCGACGGCAGCGGTGTACGGCATACCGGCGGACGGGCTGGCTGCCGAGAGCACGCCCACTGCTCCGATCAACCCCTACGGCACTTCGAAGCTGATGTCGGAGTGGATGCTGAGAGACGTGTCTGCAGCGTCCGAGCTCAAGCATGTTGCGCTCCGCTACTTCAACGTCGCCGGCTCGGATTCTCAATGCCGCGTCGGCCAGGCCACACCCAAGGCAACCCTTCTGGTGAAGGTGGCCTGCGAAGCGGCCATCGGCAAGCGCCCTCACGTGTCGATTTTCGGCACCGACTACCCGACACCGGACGGCACAGGAGTCCGCGATTACATACATGTTGAGGATCTGGCAACGGCGCATCTCGATGCGCTCGACTATCTGCGCGCGGGCGGAGCCTCGACCGTTCTCAACGTCGGCTATGGGCATGGCTACAGCGTTCGCGAGGTGCTGCAAAGCGTCGAGCGCGTGGCAGGCACCCGCCTCAAGGTCCTGGAAGAGCCGCGGCGCGCGGGTGATCCGCCCGCCCTGGTGGCACGCGCGGATCTCGTCCGCCGGCAACTCGGCTGGACGCCGCGGCTCGATGATCTGGACACCATCGTGCGTACCTCCCTCGCCTGGGAAAGGCGGTTGCTGAAAGAGCCTTGGGCGTAGAATTACTCTGATGCAGTGGGTTCGCCCCAAGTCCCTGAGCGGCCTGATGCTCTTCGGGCTGGCGCTCCTCGCCCTGCCGCTGCTGGTCGCCATCATTACGGCCGCCCTGCAGATCCGGACGCTCGCGACCACCGGCCAAAAAATCGTCATCGAGGGCGTCACGGCCGCGCGTGCCAGTCAGCAGCTCTTCAGTCAGATCGCATCCCTGGAGCGGACGGCACGCCTCTATGAGGTTCTCAACGACCCCAAGCTCCTCGAGTCCTACGAGCAAGAGGATGAGGCGTTCTCCGCCACGCGCTCGAAACTCTACATGGATGCTACGGGAGCAACGCGTCAGACCCTTGCCCAGCTCGCCGCGGTGCAAAGAGGCATCCGCACGGGGGTACTGACGACGCCGGCGAGCTCCCAAGCGGCGGATGCCGCCGGTCTTTCCAGGCAGTTCTCGACGCTGAGCGGCCTGGCCGACAAGATTGCCGAGCAGAGCAACGAGCAGATCGACGCCGAGGTCGCATCGCTCCAACGCCAGACCGATCGCGCGCGGGCACGGCTCTTCTGGCAGGCCGCGCTCCTCCTGCCGCTCACCCTGATTGCCATCCTCACGCTGACGCTGGTCGTCGGACGCCCATTGCGGCACATCGACCGCGTGATCAACGACATCGGCCACGGCAATATCAGCAACCCCATCAGCGTGCGAGGTCCGCATGACCTCGAGCGCTTGGGCAAGCAGCTCGAGTGGCTGCGCTTGCGGCTCCTCGAGCTCGCGCAGGAACGGAATCGGTTCCTGCGCCACATGTCCCACGAGCTCAAGACCCCCCTCGCCAACATACGCGAGGGCACGGAGCTGCTCATGGACGGAGCGGTGGGTGAGCTCGACCCGAGTCAGCGGGAGGTCACGGCCATCCTGCGCGACAACGGTATCAAGCTGCAGCGCATGATCGAGAACCTTCTCTCCTTCAGCGCCTGGCAGACCTCCTCCACTGTCGGTCTGGAGACGACCGAGTTCCGTCTGCGGCCGGTGGTCAAGCAGGTGCTGGAGAACCAGCAGCTCACCCTCCTCTCCCAGCGCGTGCGCCTCGATGTGCAGGTGGAGGATGTGACGCTCGTCGCTGATCGCAGCAAAATTCGCCTCATTCTCGAGAATCTAGTGTCGAATGCCGTCAAATACTCCCCGAAGGGAGGCACCATTCACATCAAAGCGGCCACCGCCGCCAACTCGCTCACCATCGATGTCGCCGACAATGGCCCAGGCATCCCCAAGGAAGAGCGCGACCACGTGTTCGAAGCCTTCTATACCGGCCGGGCGGCCCGCACCACAGCCGTCAAGGGCACGGGGATCGGGCTCTCCGTCGTGCTGGAGTTCGTCGCCGCACATGGCGGCACCGTGCAGATCGTGGACGGGGAATATCCGGGCGCGCACTTCCGGATCCGGATGCCGATCAGCTTTGCCCGCGGCGGACGGCCGGGCAATACCCCGCAGCGCAGAACGCAGGCCCATGCGGCGTAGCGCACCGCAAATCCGGGCCCGGCAACTATATCCGGGCATCGATGCCGCGCGCCTCCTCGGCGCGGCCCTGGTTCTGTGGGCGGCGCTGCTCGCGAGCGCCTGTTCCACCGACTTATTCGCCCAGAAGCCCGTGCCGCCGCCGAAGCCCGTCATCGATCACAAGGCAGCCTCCTCCGAGGCGCTGGCCGATGACTTCGCCGTCCTCGAGAAGCTGCTCGCTGCCCCTGCGGAGCAGCAGATGCAGATCGTCGGCTCGGCGGAGCAGGACTTCCAGGCCACCCCGACCCCGAGCAAGAAACTGCGCCTGGCGCTGGTCCTCGGGACCCCAGACCAGGCAGGCGCCGACCTGCCACGGGCGCAGCAGATGCTGCAGGAGCTCTCGGGCGATCCCCACTCCTCCCTCCTCCCCGGGGAGCGCTCGCTCGTCACCCTGCAACTGAAGCAAATTGGCGACTATTTGACGTTGGAGGCGGAAAATCGCACCCTCCAGGCTGACGCCACCCGGGCCGACCAGCTCGCGGCTCTCAAGCGCCGCCTCGATGGCGCCGCCGGGGAGAATGTGAAGCTCAAAAAGCAGCTCGAGGAGGCGAAAGCCAAGCTGGCGGCGATCGCCAACATCGAAAAGTCGCTTAACGAGCGCAAACCTGGCAACGAGGGACGACCCAAGTGACCCTGACACCTGCTGGCAGCGTGCTGCCCGAGCGCAAGATGACCACCCCCCCGAGCACCCTTAGTCAGTCCGGACGGCGCAAGGCCCGCATTCTCGTCGTCGATGACGACCCCGGGCTCCTGCGTTTGCTGACGATCCGCCTGCGCGCCGAGAGCTACGACGTCGAGGCCGTGGAGAGCGGTGCCCAAGCACTCGCCGCCTCGAGCCGTTTCCGCCCCGATCTCGTCATCACTGACCTCAAGATGGACCAGATGGACGGCATCGGGCTGTTGAAAGAGCTGCAGAACCGCTGGCCGGGATTGAAAGTCATCATCCTCACAGCCCATGGCACCATCCCCGATGCCGTGCAGGCCACACAGATGGGCGCCTTCGGCTTTCTGACCAAGCCGGTGGACAAGCAGGAGCTCCTCGATCAGGTGCAGAAGGCGCTGCGCATCTCGGGCTTCGGTGCCTCGGACGAGGATTGGCGCTCCGAGATCGTCACCCGCAGCGCCGTCATGGAAGAGAAGCTCGCCCAGGCGCACATGGTCGCGGGCACCGATGCGCGTGTGCTCATCACCGGTGAGAGCGGCACGGGCAAGGAGCTGCTCGCCCGAGCCATCCACCTGGCGAGCCCCCGCCGCAATAAGCCCTTCATCGCCATCAACTGCAGCGCCATGGCGGAGAACCTGCTCGAGTCCGAGCTCTTCGGCCACGAGAAGGGCTCCTTCACCGGCGCAACGCGCGCCCACCGCGGGCTCTTCATGGCCGCAGACGGCGGCACCCTGATGCTCGATGAGATCGGTGACATGCCGATGCGCCTGCAGGTGAAGCTCCTGCGGGTACTGCAGGAGAACGTCATCCGCCCCGTGGGCAGCACCGATGCGCTCCCGGTCAACGTGCGCGTCATATCTGCCACCCACCGTGACCTGCAGCAGCTGATGACCCAGGGGCAGTTCCGCGAGGACCTCTACTACCGCCTGAACGTGGTTCACATCGAGATGCCCCCGTTGAACCGCCGGCGCGAGGACATTCCACTCCTCGTCGCCCACTTCCTCGCCACGATCGCCAAGGAGACCGGCCAGCGCAAGATCTATGCTCCCGAGGCGGTCGAGCTGCTCGCCACCGCCGACTGGCCCGGCAACATCCGCCAGCTGCAGAACGTGGTGCGCCAGAACGTCGCCCTGTCCCAGACCCCCATCATCCCCGTCGAGCTCGTGCAGCAGTCGCTCGGCGGCTCCCCGGGGCGCCTGCCCTCCTTCGATGAGGCGCGGGATGAGTTCACACGCAGCTATCTGTCGCAGATCCTGCAGATCACCGGCGGCAATGTCAGCCAGGCGGCACGGCTCGCCAAACGCAACCGGACGGACTTCTACAAGCTGCTGGCGCGGCATCAGCTGACGCCCGAAGAGTTCAAGCAGAGGTAGCATCCATCCGGCACGTCCGGTCCGGCGGAAGGCACGGCCCGAGCAGCCCGGAGAGCTGAGGGAGCATGCCCGTCAACATCAAAGAAATGATCGTCGTGCTCGCGCTCGGCGCGCTTGCCTTCGCGCTCGGGAAGGAGACTGCGCTCAATTTCATGGATGAGAGCGACTTCAAGCGGCGGCGTAACGTCTGGCTGCTCTTGAGCGCGGTTGCATTCCTCAGCCCCAGCTTCTGGATCTTCGTGCTCATCGCCGCGCCGGCCCTTTACATCGGCGGCAGGAAAGACACGAATCCACTGGCGTTCTACCTCATATTGATGAACGTCATCCCCGCGATGGGGATCCAGATCCCGACCGCCGGGCTCGGCATCAACCAGCTCTTCGAGCTCGACATCCTGCGGCTGTTGTCTTTTTGCGTACTGATTCCGGCAGCGCTGCGCATTCGAAAGGCCGCGAATCCCGACGGGCCTCGGGGACTTCAGGGCACCGATCTGCTCTTGCTCTGCTACGGCCTGCTGACCGTGGTGCTTTACGTCGCCCCGGACGATCCGAACCAACTGTATTCCCATACCTCACCGACCAACATCCTCAGACAGGCATTCCTCTTCGTCACGGATGCGTACGTTCTCTATTACGTCGCCAGCCGCTCCTGCAACACCCGGCGGGCCATCGTCGATGCCCTTGCGGCTTTTTGCCTGGCCTGCGCGATCATGAGCCTGATCGCAATCTTCGAGTCCGTGAAGCACTGGCTGCTCTACACCGACCTCTACAAACGCTGGGGCGGCGGACAATTGGAGCTGCAATACCTGTTTCGCGCCGGATTGTTGCGCGCCGTGTCTTCCACCGGCAATGCCATCATTCTCGGCTATCTGCTCGCCGTGGCCCTCGGCTTCTGGCTCTATCTGCAATCCCATCTCGAGCGCGTGGGGCCGAAGGTCGCCGTCGCCGCGCTCCTCTGGCTCGGGCTGCTGGCGAGCTTCTCCAGAGGACCGCTGCTCGCCGCCATTCTGATGTATTTCGCCTACGCGGCATTCCGTCCCGGCGGCGCATCCCGGCTGCTCAAGGCTGCAATTGCCTTCATCGTGGTTGCGGCCGTGGTCCTTGCATCGCCGGCCGGCGACAAACTCACGGCAACGCTGCCCTTCATGGGCGGGCACGTGGCGCAAGGCACGCTTACCTACCGCGAACAACTGCTCGCGCGCTCCTGGCAGCTCATCCAGGCGCATCCTTACTTCGGTGACCAGGAAGCGCTGTCCAAGATGCAGGATCTGCGTCAGGGCCAGGGGATAATAGATATCGTCAACACCTACGTAGAAGTCACTCTCTTCTACGGATTCATCGGGCTCGCGGTCTTTCTCGCTTTCATCATGTCAGCCTTGACCAAGACCCTTGCCGTCGTCCGCAGTCCCTTGCAGCCCTATCCGGACTGGCCCCTGCTCGGCGCAAACCTCGCAGCGTGCATGATCGGCGTGCTGCTCATGTTCGCCGACTGCAGCTTCATTTCGGAATGCGCCACGACCTTCTTTGCGCTGATCGGCATTGCCCTCGCATACTTCCGGGTCAGCAGCCGCCCGGCATCCGATATCGCGCAGGCTTCCCCCGCCCCTACGCCCGAGCCCGGCTGAGCTCGGCAGGCGTGCCGGGAGGACCGCTGGCGGCGCTCAGGTGACTCTGGGGGCCAAGACCGGCACCGGTCGCTGCCCGCCGGCTCTCATGGAGAGTAGTCCGGTGATGGCGAGCTGCCCTGCGACGAAGGCGGCAAACATCGCCGGCGAGGCCCTGCCCAATTCCAGAGCCACGCAGATCACCGCCGTTCCGGCGAACAGGTAGACGGCGACCTCCGGCGAGACCCTGCGGTTCAGCGAATGCACTGCGCTCGCGAATGCATTCGACAGCGACATCGACGCCACGATCATTGCAAGCAGGGCTGCGCAAACGGCCGGCGGTCCCGCCAGGCGCGGAACGGCGATGGCCAGGAGGGCCAGCAGGCCGTAATGGATCGGCACGACGGCGAGGGACTGCATGCCGCGCAGTGAGACGATCCGGGCGAGCCGCGGCAGTATCCGATGGACCGACCACGCCAGCAGAATTGCGCCGGCCAATACGGCGATCGAGAGGACGAAGTAACCGATGCTCACCGTGCCCCAGCGGAAGAAGGCCGCGTGCCGGTGGTAGAGAATTCCCGAGCAGACGCACGCGCCGGCCGCAGTCACCGACAGCCATCCATGTGAGAAGCGCGGATTGCCGGCAGCGAGCTGACGGCGATAGTAACGGGCGAGCACGTAGCCCACGAGCGGGTACTCGATCCACGGCGAAAGCGGGTATGAGACGCGATCGAGCGGCGTGATGCCCACGAGCCAGGCCCCGAGCCCACCGAGCTGGACCCGATCGCGCAGCCACCAGCCGAGCCCGAATCTGAGGACGAGCGCGATCATGGCGAGGCCGCAAGCCACCCACACCGACCTCTTGCTGTAGGCAACGAGCGTCACCAGCACCGTAGAGAGGCCGATGAAGGCGAGGAAGTCGAGTCCGTATGCCTCGCCGTCCTTCCACCACATGAACTGGTCGGCGACCACCAGCAGCGCCGCCTTGAACAGCATCGAGCGGGCGGCTGCCGGGTCCGGGCGATCCCGCGAGACGCCGATCCCGAATCCCGTCGTGAAGTAGAACACCGCCGGCGCAAAGCTTCCGAGGAACACCAGGGTGTCGAGTACGCCGCCCGGCCGGTAGCCGAAGGCCGGCAGTTTCTCGCCGAGGTGGTTCACAATCATCATCACGATTGCAAACCCCCGCAGCACGTCCAACTGACCGACGGAGCGTGCTCCACTCCCACTCGGCGATCGTGCGGCCGGTTGGCTCACGGCATCAGGCACGCGCTGTGGATCAGGCGCCTTTGCGGAATCCCCGGGCGATTATCGGCGGCACGAGATCCCTGGCCAGCTTGCCGGCGCGCTGCCGCCAGGTGGCGCTGAAATCACCCTGGTGTCTCTCGCGAAACAGCGTCGAGTGGTGACCCGAGACCTCGTGGGCAGGTCTGCCGTTGCTGAAGTAGTAAAGCGCCAGCGATTTGCGCGTCATGTGCGGCGGGCAGCGCAACGGGTCCGGATGTCCGTGATACGTGAAGTCGGTCGTTCCGAAGATCATGACGCGATTGAATACCGGCAGCACCTTCGCTTCACACCGCGTCATCTCGCGATCCCAGAGCTCCAGGTGCCCGCCGTATTCCTCCTTCCAGTCCTTGTTCAAATAGAGAAGCAGATTCAGCCTGCGGTCGAGGTTGTAGCGGCGATGCTTGTTGAAATCGGCGTGCACGCCGAGCTTTCCGCCGGGCAATATCTGGTGCAGGCCGCCGCCTTCGAAACCCGGGTCGGGAATCAGGCCTTCGATCCCGGTGACCTTGCCGAGGAACTCGAGAAAGGTCATCGAGTTCAGGTGATAGAGGAGCAACCGCGTCGTCGGGCCGAATGACGCCTCCTTTGCGGAGGCGAGCTTGACCTCGCGCTCGTTGTCGAAGCGTTGCCAGCGGATCTCGCCGGGCTTGGGGAACTCCCCGAGTATCGCATCGAGCAGGTGTGGATCGAAGAGATTGTCGAAGACCACGTGCGGGAAGGGCTTGGCAGCGAGGTAGCTCGCGTGGGCCGTCTCCTCCAGCTGCCGCATGCGCGCGAGCGGCAGGAACGTCTCGATTTGAAGGTCCTTGACCGATTGCATCATCCCCCCAGGGCCACAGGCGGGTGGCTACCCCTCAAGATTCTCCTATACTAGCAAGCACAGAATGGACCGGGCACGCCTTGCGCGGATTCGCAAATTGGAGACTCACACCTGCATCGGAGGACCCGGTAAATTCGCAGCTTAGTATCCAGGAACGGTGTGACGCGATTCACCACCCAACTCATTGAAGCAAAAGGCCCCCGTCAATAGAATTCGCCCGCTCACCCAAGCGTCTGCAACGGCGGCGGTCGGTGCACCAGCGGATCGGACGGAATCCCCGTGCAGAAGTCCGTTTGTCCGCAGCCGCTGACACAGCCGGTCGGCGGAGCCCATCCAGGTGCGGATTACCAAGCTCGTAAACATCAAGGGCGATCTTTTCGCGACAGGCGCGAGCTTCGTCGGCCAGACCGTCATCAAGCTCGGCAGCAGCCTCATCCTCACCAGGATCCTGACGCCGAAGGACTACGGCACGCTCGCGATCCTGCTGTCCGTCGTCTTCATCATCTCCCTCCTGTCGGACATCGGCTTCTCGATCTCCATCGTCCGCTCCGAGAACGGCGATCGCCAGGAGTATCTCAACACCGCGTGGACGATCCGCATCGGCCGCGCCTTCGTCAACGCGGCGGTCCTGTTCCTGGCCGCTCCGATCGTCGCTTCGCTGTACCATGCTGCCGCGCTGACGGCGCCATTGCGCGTGATCGCGGTGTGGTTCGTGATCGACGGTTTCGAGTCGACGGCGTTTCCGCTGGCCGTGCGGCGCAAGAACTCCCGGGTGCTGATGTATACCGACGTTGCCGGCACGTTTGCCGCCAGCGCACTCACGATCGTCTATTGCTACTACTCCCGGGACTTCTGGGGCATGGTCTACGGCACCCTGTTCGGGCGCGGGGTCGTCGTGCTCATCAGCCACTGCTTCTACCGGGAGCTGAAGCCGCGATTGCAGTGGGACAAGGCTTCCGCCCGCGAGATCTTCCATCTGAGCCGCTACATCATGCCCTCGAGCATGGTGACGATATTCCTCAATCAGTACGACAAAGCGGTCTTTCTGCGGATGTTCGATTTCAACCTGCTCGGCGTATACAGCCTCGCCACCAACATCGCCGGTCCGGTCGAGTCGGTCATCACCAAGGCGAGCAGAATGGTTCTCTATCCGCGCTGCGCCCACAACTTCCGCCTCGACAAGGCGAGCTTCTCGCTGAAGTACTATCTGGAGAATGCGCGGCTGTTCGTCGCCATTCTGGCCATTCCCGCGGCGGTGGGCGGCGCGGCGCACCTTCTCATTACCGTGCTCTACGACCCACGGTACGCCGGCGCGGCAATGGTGCTGCAGGCCTTCATGGTGCGCGCTGCAATCCTCGCACTGGCCTCTCCCGCCGAGGACATGCTGGTAGCGACGGGAGAGTCCAGGCTGATCCTGGTCGGCAACATCTATCGCGCGCTCTGGATGGTGGGCGCGAGCTCCCTTGGGTATCTCCTTTTCGGCTTCGCCGGCTTCACCTACGGAATCGCGCTCAGCACCCTGCCGGCACTCGTCTACTACTTGTGGCTGCAGCGCAAAAAGGGTCTGCTGATCGCCAGATACGAGATGTACAAAGTGGCCTTCACCTGCGCGATCGCTCTCTCTGCCTACCTGGGGAGCAGCGCGCTCATGGCCCTCTGGCACCCGGGTCGATTCAGACTCTAGCGTGGACGTAGCGGTTCTAATCGTCACCTACCGGTCTGCGCAGCTGACCATCGCCGCCATTCGCTCGCTCGCCGGGGAGCGCACGGCGCCCGGCTACCGCATTCGCGCCGTAGTGGTCGATAACGCCTCCGGTGACTTCGGCGCCATTGTGGCAGCCGTACGCTCCAATGAGTGGTCCTCGTGGGTGAGCGTGATCCTCGCCCCGAGAAACGGCGGATTCGCCTACGGCAACAACCTCGCCATACGCGAGGCGCTGCGCGCCGGCCGGCCTGACTACCTGTATCTGCTCAACCCGGACGCGCAGGTGCGGCCCGGGGCGATCGCCGGCCTGGTGGCGTTTCTCGAGGCGCACCCGGGCGTCGGGATCGTCGGCAGCGGGATCGAGAACGATGATGGCACCGACTGGCCGATCGCATTCCGGTTTCCCAGCCTGCTCAGCGAGATCAATGACGGGCTCGCCTTCGGAATCATCTCGCGCCTCCTTCGTCCCTGGACCGTAGCGCGTCAGATGAGCGGCACTCCGGCACCCGTCGACTGGGTTTCCGGCGCATCGATGATGGTCCGCACATCGGTGCTGGACGCGATCGGCGGGATGGACGAGAACTACTTCCTCTATTTCGAGGAGACCGATTTCTGCCGCCGCGCAAAGCTGGCGGGATTCGCGACCTGGTACGTCCCGCAGAGCCGGGTCATGCACATGCGCGGCAAGAGCACCAACCTGAGCATGGTGGAGGCCCGGCCCAAGCGGCTGCCCGACTACTGGTTCGAGTCCAGACGCCGCTACTTCGTGCTGAATTTCGGGATCCGCTACGCCGTCCTGACCGACGCCATCGCGCTGACAGCCCACGCTCTCGGCGGATTGAAGCGGCTCATCCTGCGCCAGACCGACCGCGCGATTCCCAACTTCCTGCCCGACCTCTATCGCAGCAGCACACTGCGACGAAAAAATCGCACCCTGCCGCCCCGCCAGACCTCCATTTCGCCGAGCTGCCGGATCTGAGACCAACAGCGGTTGCTCGCGGAGTGGAGGTTCCAACAGCAGAAGCCAACCATGATGGAGCTGTCGCGAGTCGGAGCCTGATAGCTTCCGATCCGAGCTCGAGCGCAAAGCTCACCCGCATACTGTATGAATAATCAGCCGGCCGATCCCGGCGCAAATCCCGCACCGCTTGCGCCCGGGTTTCGCTTTGAGCAGGCGCTTTTGCACGGATCCTGTTCGCCGACGCCGGGACGGACGCCGTGCCGCCTTCCACTCCTCGATGCGCGGAGTCGATGTGCAGATTTGTGAGGAAGGTCCGTATCGCCGTCTCTTTCGCACGCCGGCGCGTGCGATAGTGTTGACGATCGGCGACAGGTGCCCGCGTTTTGATCCGCCGAGGCCGCCGCGCTTCGCCGCAGCGGATTGCGCCGTGCGCCCGGTGCCTGTGACGCGAGTCACTCCCAAGTCGTTGAAGCGGCAAGCCTCGGCGAATAGAATGCTGCACGGCCTGCGATGAGGCTAAGATCGACGGCGGAGGGGTCGCAGGCCCGGTCGATCGCATCGCGCCATTCGCGTTCGACGCGGAGCGAGTCCTGCGTGAAACAACCGTCGGATCAATTCCAACGCACACGATCGCACTCACTGGAAAAGCAATGCTGAGAGCAGGAATCATCGGGTTAGGGAAGATGGGACTCTCCCACCATTCCATCGTCAATGCCCATCCGGACATCGAGCTGAGAGCGGTCTGCGATACTTCCGGGTACGTGCTCGACATCCTGGCCAAATACACGGGCGTCAAGACGTACACCGACTACAAAAAGCTGCTTGCCGAGGAAGAGCTCGACTGCGTCTTCGTCGCGACACCGTCGCGCTATCACGTGGAGATCGTCACCGCGGCTCTCGAGCGCGGCCTGCACGTCTTCTGCGAGAAGCCGTTCGGATTGGATCCCCGCGATGGCTATCGCCTCGCCGAGCTGGCCGAGCGCAAAGGCCTGGTCAACCAGATCGGCTACCACTACCGGTTCGTGGCCGCATTCAACGAGGCGAAACGGCTGCTCGATCGCAAATTGATCGGCGAGCTGCACCACATCCGCGCGGAGGCTTACGGCCCCGTGGTCCTGCGCCCCAAGGGATCGACCTGGCGCTCGCAAAAGAGCGAGGGCGGCGGGTGTCTCTTCGACTACGCGTGCCACGCGATCGACCTCGTCAATTACCTGGTCGGCCGCCCGCAGGCAGTATCCGGCACGGTTCTCAACAGCGTCTTCTCGAACGACGTGGACGATGAGATCTACGCGACCTTTCACTTCAGTCGCGGCCTCAAAGGCCAGCTCGCGACCAACTGGAGTGATGAGACCTTCCGCAAGATGTCCGTGAAGCTGAGCATCTGGGGCACTCACGGGCGCATCAACGTCGACCGGCAGGAGGCTCAGGTCTATCTGCGCACGCTCGCCGAGCCTTTCGAGGACTTCAAGCAGGGCTGGAACGTGCGCTACACCACCGACCTCACCAAGCCGGTCTGGTTCTACGTTCGCGGAGAGGAGTACTCCGCGCAGATCGATCATTTCGTCCAGTGCATCAAGGAGGGCGCCACGACTCTGAGTACCTTCCGCACGGCCAGCGACACCACCCTGGTCGCCGCCATGATGAGGGCGGATGCTGCCAAGCCATACACCGCAGTGGACCCCATAGCGGCTCAGAGCCCGCCGTCCGAAAGCGACGAACCGAAGCCTCGCCGGCGCACCCTCTTCGGCCGATTGCTGAGTGCCGAGGAGACCTGAGACTCACCCGCGGCTGCGCCCGCCTCCCTACACAAGTGGATACGATGGACAGGATTCTTTTCGGGGACAATCAGTTTTTCGGCGTCAATCACATGTCCGAGGAGAAGGCGCGCGCCCAGTCGATGCGCTTCCAGGACACCGCGGCAGTCATCGAGGTTCTCGAGGACGCTTACGCCGAGGGGATTCGCACGTTCATGTGCACGACGCACGAGCGCATCTCCGAGGTTTGTGATCACTTCCGCGCGAACCGCGACAAGTACCCGGACTTCAAGTTCTATCCCTGCATGCCGTACGCGCATAAGTACGCCAATGCGGCTGCGGAGCTGGGCGTCCTCGGCGCAGTGCGCAGCTTCCTCCCGGCAGAGAACGCCTTCGGCGCCCTGCTGAAAGGCGGTATGTCCCTGGCCCGCAAGGACATCGAAGGTCTCGCGAGCCTGCTGATCGATGCCGAGATGAAGATGTTCGCAGGACTGACGACACCCATCGTTTTCCTGCAGAACGTCGCCACCGACTTCCTGCTCGGTCTCGGGTTCGATGAGGCGCTCAGGATCTTCGCCGACTGCGTGCGCGCGCAATACGGCGCCGAGCCGGGCTTCATCACCATGAATGCCCCGGCGCTGGTGGCACGGCTGGACAAGGTCGGCATCAAGGACCCGATCATCTGCACCAACATCAACAAGATCGGCTTCCGGATGTCCGGCGGAATGGACGCCTACGAGTCGCTCATCGCCTCCGGACGCTGCCGCCTGATCGCGATGTCGGTGTTCGCCAGCGGCGCCCTGCCGCCGGAAGAGGCCCTGCAGTACGTGTGCAGCCGTCCGCAGATCAAATCGATCGTGTTCGGCGCATCGAGCCGCCGGAACATCGCCCAGACGAGCCGACTCATCAGACAGCTCACGGCTGCGTGAGGGTCTCGCCGTGTACCGCAAAGTCAGGCTGCTGAACGTGGAAGTCGACGATGTCGGGATGGATGAGCTGGTCGAGACATTTCGCCAGGGCGTGATGCTGACCCTGCACGTCGACATGATCATGAAGCTGCAGAAGGATCGCGAATTCTACGATCTGGTGCCGAAATTCGACGTCGTCACCTGCGACAGCCAGATCCTGACGACCGCCGCGCGCCTCCTCGGCACGCCGCTCAAGGAGCGGGTGTCGGGATCGGACTACTTTCCCAGATTCTACACGCGGTACAAGGATGATGAGAGCGTCACGATATTCATCTGTGGCGGCGCAGCCGGCATCGCGGAGCTGGCACAGAAGAAGATCAATGAGAAAGTCGGCCGCAGAATGGTCGTCGGCACCGCTTCGCCCTCGCGCGCCTTCGACCGATCGGCGGAGGAAGTGGATCGGATCATCGGCGAGATCAACGGCTCGCACGCGAGCGTGCTGCTCGTCGGTCTCGGCGGCGGCCGCCAGGAGAAATTCATTTTCGCGAACCGGCACCGCCTCCCGCACGTGCGCCTGTACCTTCCCCTCGGCGGCACCATCGACTACGAGGCCGAGACTCTCAAGCGCCCGCCCGCGTGGGTCACGAACGCAGGCCTCGAGTGGCTCTACCGCGTGTGCCGCGAGCCGCTGCAGCGATGGCGCCGGTACTTCATCCATCAGCCGCCGTTTCTGTATCTTTTCCTCCTGCAGAAGCTCGGCCTGTACTCGAATCCGTTTGACCGCGTGCCGCTGAGCGAGCCCTGAGCACCCCGGCGCGCGCGTGCGCTCGCTTCGAGGGACCCGAGCCCCATGAGAGCAAAGCGGATACTCGTCCTCTCCCATTCATTCGGACCCAAGAGCCATTGGATCGACGACTTCTGCCGGCGCGCGGATTTCGAGTTCCGCAAGATACCGTATCCCGAGCAGGCCGCCTCCTGGCATCAGCGGGGCCAGACGACGCCCGCGGGTGAATGGCTGACGCATCTACGGTACATGCGCAGCGCGGCGGCGCGCAGGTATGACGGCATCATCACCTGCTTTCCGCAATTGACTCTCACGGCAGCCTCGGTTCTCAGGCTCTCGCTGAATACCCGCACGCGGCTCATCGGCTGGCATTTCAACCTCGGATCGCTCACACCGCCCTGGAAGGGTCGAGTGGCCGGGGCGCTGCTCGGGCGGGTCGACAGGTTCATCGTTCACGCCAGCGATGAAGTATCGAGTTATGCGAAATGGCTGCACCTGCCGGCGTCGCGCTTCCGCTTCGTTCCCTTTCAACGGGGAGTCGTGGAGCCGGTCGGTCCGAGTCCCATAACACGGCCTTACATCGTGAGCATGGGCTCCGCCAACCGCGACTACGCCACGCTGGCGAAAGCCGTGGCCGGAACCGGCATCAGGACGGTCATCATCGCCAAGCGCTCGTTCCTGGAGGCGCTCCCGGACAGCCCCGAGCTCATCAAGCTGCACGGACTCACCTATGCCGAGTGCCACGCCATTCTCGGCGAGGCCGTGATCAACATCGTTCCGATAACGGACTCCCGAACGGCCTCCGGCCAGGTGACGTTCCTCACCGCCATGCGAATGGGCGTGCCCACGATAGCCACGCGCTGTGTAGGGACCGTCGATTACTTCATCGACGGCCAGACCGGCCTTCTGGTGCCTCCGGGAGATGTTGCCGCACTGCGCAGCGCCATCGCCGCCCTTTGGCACGACGATGCGCTGCGATCACGGCTCGCCGCCGCCGGCAGCCGCCATGCCGAAGAGAACTTCTCCGACGAGGCGGCCGGCCGATTTCTGGCGCAGATCCTGGACGAGGTGCTGTAGCGACCTGGCTGATCAGTGATTCGCCTGGAAGTTCTTCGGCGACTGCGGCACGTCCCCCGACACGGCCCCGCGGCAGCCTTGCCACCAGCAGGGGGTGGCTGAGATGAAGTTCTGGATCGCCTGCCACTTGGGCGGCGAGCTGCTCAAGGGTTTGGTGGTGTCCATGAACGACTCGAGCGCACCCCACTCACCGTACTGGCTCGGCGCGTTGACGTCGTTGAATATGACGTAGGTCTGGCCCCCGTTGGCCTTCCATTGCTGCAGCGCATTGGTGTAGGTGGCGCCCATGCGCGGATCGCGGTTCGCCTGGATGTAGAGCTTCACTACCGGCGAGCCGTTGGACTGGGGGAAGCCCACAAGCGTCTGCCCGCCCTCATAGGCTATGAATGGCAGCTTGTACGGCGCGAGCGCGGCTTTGTAGGCGGCCTCCCAGGAGGAAATTTTGGCCAGATCCGCCCCCGCGTAACTGCTGTGGATCAGTGCGGCCTGATTCAGTTCCTGAAATAGGTTCGTGAGACCGCCGTCCGACGTGGACGTCCAGGCCGCCGGTGCCTGAAAGTCTGCGAAGTAAGGCGCAATTGCCACCGCATCGATGCCGTGCGCGGCGCAAGGCGCGTTGCCGGTGCCCTTCCAGAGCGGGCAATTCAAAGCTTCGGTGGCAGTCCAGGTATTGGCGGCCTGCGCACCCAATACGCAGATGACCCGCGAGCCATCGCCGCCCCACACCGACTTCCAGATGTCGCACATCTGGGCCGTTCGCATCCCGAACCAGTCGCGATTGTAGGTATAGGCGCTCACACCCGCGCCGGGCCAGGTCGCCTTACCCTGCTGAATCGCATAGTTGTATTGAGCGTAAGCCGAATTCCAAACCTCATTGCTGAATTCGATGTAAACCTTGAGGCTCGGGCTCAGCGTATTGTGAGCCAGTGTCGCCATCTGAGTGATGTAGTCGGCGTCCGCGTTGACCGGCACGTTCAGCCATGCGTCCGCCCCGACGGCGTTGGCGAGCTGGATATCCACCTCCAGCGGCACGCCATCGACCGTCCCCCACCCGGCATCGGTGCTGTGGGTTCGATTGCTCCAGGCGCCGACCATGCCGCCCGGCTCATCGATCTTCGACCACTGCATGAAGCGGATGACGTGGAAGTTCTTGAGCATCGCCAGGAACTGCGGCGCAAAGAGATCACCCTGACTCAGCAGGCCTTCCTCTTCCGCCTTGACGACCCGGATGTTCCTGAGGTGATTGTTCGGATCGGTCGCCGTGATCAGGAGCAGGACGCCGCCACCGGTCGTCGGCCTGGCGATGTTGATCACGTCCCGTCCCTGCGAATGCGAGACCAGCGTGGCATCGAACCCGTACGAAAGAGTTCCGTTGCCATCATAGAGAACGACGTATTGCCCCGGACGGTAAGGCAGCCCGGTGCCGGCGTTGGAATTGGGCAAGCCCCTCAGGATGAGGACACCCACGGCCGAGAACTGCTGGTGCGGGTCCGCGGAGCTCGCCTGCAGCGTCGTCGGATAGCCGTCGGCATCGAGCTGCAGGTAGGCCTCCTCACCCGTGTCCATCTTGGACCTCGAGTAGGTGAACCATCCCTTGGGAGTGGCCTTGCTGACTCCGGTGGTCTTGAAAATGTTGAGAAACGGCTGCTCCGGAGTGTAATAAGTCACCCCGGTGAGATTGATGCCGAGCGGAGAGTCCACGTTTGCAGACGTTTCCGCCCGCGCCCTGCCGCCCGGAATGAAGCCGCCGACGATGGCGGCGGCGGACAGAACCGCCATGGCGCGAACTGAAGCTGACATGTCAAATCGCATCACTGCTCCTCAAAACCCTTCTTGGGAGGCGCCGCACGCGAACCCGCTGCTCCCGCATGGAGCCGGAGCTTTCCCGCTCTCATCGCACGGCCAAGTTGTCGCGTGATCTCGCATCCTGGAATTGAACCTCAAGACGCTTGAGCGGAGCAACATGTCGCACATGAGAGACCCGGAATTGCAGCACGCGGCCCGCATGCAATCACGACAGCATAACCTGCGTGCAATGATTCTCCTCACGATCTGACAAATTGCCTCGCCATTGACAGCCTGTGCGCGGCGGAAGTGCGATGGCGATCTCGTTTCAATTCCTGCGCTCACCATAATCCGCCGCGGGCGCGCATGCAGCAGCGCTCGCCGCTCGCTCCCGTGACGGGTGGAGGCTGGAATTCGTGCCGTCTGAGCGCAGGAGGCCGGGGGGCGCGGCCGAAGAGGAGTCCACCTACCCCGGGCAGGATGGTATGCTCGCAACGATCATAATCAGCAGATTCTATTCCCTGAGTTCATGGGGCAAGACATCAGCCCAAGCACGGTCGGCGTGGTCGTCATCGGCCGGAACGAGGGGGAGCGCCTGAGGCGCTGTCTTACGTCCCTGCTGGACGATGCCGAATGCATCGTCTATGTCGATTCCGGCTCCAGCGACGATTCAGTGGCCATGAGCCGGGGACTCGGGGTCGAGGTGGTGGACCTCGACATGCGCACGGCATTCACCGCCGCCAGGGCGCGTAATGAAGGGTTTTGGCGACTGCTGCGCCTTCGCCCCGACCTCCAGTACGTCTTTTTCGTCGACGGCGATTGCGAGGTCATGCCGGGTTGGCTCGACACCGCGACGGCCTTCCTCGATGGGCATCCGGACGTTGCGGTAGTCTCCGGCCTGCTGCGGGAGCGTTACCCCGAGAAGTCCATTTACAACCTCCTCTGCAATATCGAGTGGGACAGCTTTCCGCTGGGAGAGACCAAGTCCTGCGGCGGCAATGCGGTCATGCGCGTGGGCGTATTCCGGCAGGTGAACGGGTATCGGCCGGACATGATCTGCGGTGAAGAGCCGGAGCTCTGCGTCCGCATCCGTCAGGCCGGATGGCGCGTCTGGCGCCTGAAGAAGGACATGGCATTGCACGATGCCGCCCTCTACCACTTCAGCCAATGGTGGAAGCGCATGGTCCGGGGCGGCTACGCTTATGCACAAGGTGCGGACCTGCACGGTGCCCCCCCGGAGCGCCATTGGGTGCAGGAGTCCCGCCGCATCTGGCTCTGGGGCCTATGGGTGCCCCTGGGCGTGCTCGCCCTCACGGCCGGCCTGGGCTGGCGAGCGCTGTGGTTTTTCGCGGTCTACCCGCTGCGGGCCGTCCGCTTCGCCGTTCGTGAGAGGCGCCCGGCGCGCGAGGCCTGGGCACATGCGTTTGCACTCGTTCTGTGCAAGTTCCCGGAGCTGCTCGGGCAGCTCAAATTCATGCGCGACAAGCACCGGCGAGTGCAGTCGACGCTCATCGAATACAAGTAGCAGAGCCAGATGCGCTCGCGGCGCCTCACCCGCTCATGACTCGCGAGCACAGCGCCCCGGGCACCATCGGTGTCGTGGTCATCGGGCGCAACGAGGGTGAGCGGCTGGTCCGCTGCCTGAGATCGCTCCTCGACCGCGCCGAGCGGCTCGTCTACGTCGACTCCGGGTCCAGCGACGGCTCAGTAGCGATGGCGCGCGGCCTCGGGATCGAGGTCCTCGAGCTCGACGGGAAGGTGCCGTTCACCGCCGCCCGGGCGCGCAACGGCGGCTTTGAAAGGCTGCTGCAACTACACCCTGCCATCAAGCACGTCTTCTTCGTCGACGGCGATTGCGAGGTCACCCCCGGCTGGATCGACGATGCCGCGCGTTTTTTGGACTCGCGCCCGGACGTGGCGGTCGTTTGGGGACGGCGCCGGGAGCGCCATCCGGACCGATCGGTTTACAATCTTCTCTGCGACATCGAATGGAACAGCGCCGCTCCGGGGGAGACGCTTTCCTGTGGCGGCGATGCCCTGATGCGGGTGGCGGCGGTCAGCGAGGCGCACGGCTTCCGGGCGGACCTGATCTGCGGCGAGGAGCCGGAGCTGTGCGCGCGGATGCGTACGGCCGGCTGGCGGGTCTGGCACCTCGACCGGGATATGACGGTGCACGATGCGGCGATGGATCGGTTCGGCCAGTGGTGGCGGCGCACGGTCCGAGTCGGGTATGGGTATGCGTTGTTTGTCAGGCTCGAGAGCGTTCGGGAGGATCGGAACTGGGTGTACCGGTCGCGGCGCGCGTGGACCTGGGGATGCTGGATTCCGCTGGCGATCCTGGCCTCGACGCTCGCGCTCGGCTGGAAAGCGTTGCTGCTCGCCGCGCTGTATCCGCTGCAGGTCCTGCGGCTCGCCCTCCAGGGCAACAGCTCCGCGCGCGCGAACTGGTCGCGCGCAGTTGCGATGGTGTTGGGTAAGTTCGCTGAAATGCAGGGTCAGTTGAAATTTCTGGTGGAGAAAGGCCGCGGCGTGCGCTCCGGCCTGATCGAATACAAGTAGCAATGCCGAAGATCGCCTACTTCGTCAACCAATACCCCAAGGTGAGCCACAGCTTCATCCGCCGGGAAATCCTCGCTCTCGAGCGGCAGGGTTTCGAGGTGCTGCGGATCGCGCTCTGGGGGTGGGACGATCCGCTGCCCGATCCGGCCGATCAGCGGGAGCGGGATCAGACCCGCTATGTGCTGCGCCACGGCGCCGTCGGCCTGCTGTTGCCGCTCTTCGCGGCTCTCCTTCGCTCCCCGACACGGTTCCTGCGCGCGTTGCGGCTCGCGATCCGGATATCCTCCGACTGTGATCGGCCGCTGCCGTATCACCTGGCGTATTTCGCCGAGGCCTGCCGCATCGTCCCGTGGCTCACCGCCTACGGCGCGACTCATCTGCACGCGCATTTCGGCAGCAACTCGGCCGAGGTCGCCATGCTGGCAGAGGTCCTCGGGGGCCCGCCGTACAGCTTCACGGTGCACGGCCCGGGCGAGTTCATGCAGCCCGTCGGCCTCGAGGAGAAGATTCACCGCTCGAGCTTCGTGGTCGCGATCAGCTCCTACGGACGCAGCCAGCTCTACCTGCGGGCCCGGCACGCCGACTGGCCGAAAGTGAAGCTCGTGCACTGCGGGTTGGAGCGCTCGTTCTATGGCTCGAGCGCGGTTGCGATTGCCGCCACGCCGCGCCTGGTCTGCGTCGGGCGGCTGTGCGAGGAGAAGGGCCAGCTCCTGCTCGTCGAGGCGGCAGCCCGTCTCGCCTCGCGCGACATTCCGTTCGAGCTCGTGTTGGCGGGCGATGGGCCGATGCGCCCGGCGCTCGAGGAGTTGATCCGCTCACACAACCTTCACCAACGTGTGCGGATCACCGGCTGGCTCAGCAGCACGCAGGTGCGTGACGAGATCCTCGCCTCGCGTGCGCTCGTGCTGCCGAGCTTTGCGGAAGGATTGCCGGTCGTACTGATGGAGGCCATGGCGCTGCGCCGGCCCGTGCTCACCACCTATGTCGCGGGCATTCCCGAGCTCGTCCGTCATGGGGAAAGCGGCTGGCTCTTTCCGGCCGGCTCCGTGGAGCACCTCGCGCAGGCCATGGAGGACTGCCTGTCGCGCAGGCCCGAAGAGCTGCAGACGATGGGCGAGGCGGCCCAGCGGCAGGTGGTGGCACAGCATTCCATCGACACCGAAGTCGCCAAGCTGGCGCAGCTCTTCAACACCCCGGTCGCCGTGACCGATGGTGCGCCCTGCGCGGACCGCGAGCCTGCGGGCGAGGCGTGACCGGCAGCGCGCCGGCGGACTGCCTCATGCTCCTTACATCGCTCTTGGTCGCCGCGGCGGGACTGTTGCTCCTCGTGCCCGTCTGCGTGCTGACAGTCGAGATCCTCGCGGCCCTGGCGAGTGAGGCCCCGTCAGATACACCGCCGCCGCCGCGGCCGCGGCTGGCTGTCGTGATGCCGGCGCACGATGAGGCACTCACCATAGCCGAGACGGTGCGCGCGCTCCTGCCGCAACTTGGCAACGCCGACAGACTCGTGGTCGTCGCCGACAACTGCTCGGATTCCACCGGATCGATAGCCGCTGCGAGCGGCGCCGAAGTCATCGTGCGCACCGACCCAACCCGCCGTGGCAAGGGTTACGCTCTGGACTTCGGCATGCGTCATCTCGAACGGGACCCGCCGCAGGTCGTACTCATCGTCGATGCCGATTGCCGTGTTGCCAACGGCTCCGTGGATCGGCTCGCGCGCGTGTGCATGGCCGAGGCCACCGCCGTGCAGGCGCGTTACCTGATGCGGGCCCCTCCAGGGGCCGGCACCATGGTGCGCATCGCAGAATTCGCCTGTGTTCTCAAGAACTGGGTGCGTCCGCTCGGATTGCGCCGGCTCGGACTTCCATGTCAGCTCCTCGGTACGGGGATGGCATTTCCCTGGGGGCAGATCCGCGACGCGGCGCTCGCCAGCGGCCACATCGTGGAGGATCTCAAGCTTGGCCTCGAGCTTGCCGCCTGTGGCGCCCCGCCGCTCTTTTGCCCCGAGGCGGAAGTCACGAGCACCTTCCCCGCCTCCGAAGAAGGCTTCAAGAGCCAGCGCACGCGCTGGGAGCATGGCTACCTCAGCGTCCTGACGAGGGACGCTCCGTCCCTCCTCACGCGGGCCACCCTGCGCCGGGATGGGAGACTACTGGCAATGGCGCTCGATCTGTCAGTCCCGCCGGTCGCGCTTCTGTCACTCCTCACGGCGGCGGTGTGGGGGATCTCTGCCCTCTTCTACCTGAAATCCCGGGCGGTGCTACCTCTCGCGGTGAGCAGCCTCGCGATGGGCTTGCTCATCGCGGTCCTTTTTGCGGCCTGGGCGCGTTACGGCCGGAATGTGGTGTCTCTGGGCAGGCTCATGCTGGCCGTCCCTTATGCGCTCTGGAAGATCCCGCTCTACGGTAAATTCCTCGTCGCGCGCCAGATCGACTGGGTTCGCTCGAAGCGCGATCAGGAGCGCTCGACCTGAGTCTCGCTGACCGTGCCGGCCGATCGCGTTGCCATCCTGCCCGAGGCGGCGCCCTTGCGCGCGGCAGCCGCCAAATGGCGCGACAGATGGCGTGCCGTGAATCCCGCGCCGAAGGCGAAGCGCAACAGCGGGCCGAAGCTGTTGGCGGCGGCGAGGCCCACGTAATAGAGGCCCGGCACCGATGACTGGAAGTTGCGGTCGAGAACCGGAGTCCCTTCGACCGTTTTCGTTCCCTGGACCAACGCAGGGTCGAGGAACGGCAGGCGGCGAATCTCGGGCCGGTAGCCGGTTGCGGCAATCACATGCTCGAAATCCCGGGTGTCGCTGCCGCCTGAGCGGCGCTCGAAGCCGATGCGGATGCGCCCGTCCCGGGCCTCGACCCGGCTGATCGAGGTGCCAAGGTGGAGCGGGAAGCGCCCGACTACCCGCTCCTTCATGAACCAGCCGAGAGCCGGCCCGAGGTGACGCTTCACCACGAGCAGCCGGAAGCGCTCGGGCATCGCGTGGAAGAGAAGCGGCGCGTCGGTGCACAGCCGCGAGCGCCATCCGATCCCTAGACCCGACCAGGGCGCCCTGATGCGCTCGAGCAAAGGCCGGGGCTCGGCCGTGCGATTGTGGAAGACGATGGCCTCGCGCCGGGCGATCACCTCGACGGCGGCGCCGGCCTCGTGCAGCAGGGCTGCAGTGTCGATCGCCGAAGAGCCGCCACCGATCACGCCCACTCGCCGCCCCTTGAAGCGCGCTGGCTCGGCATGCGCCGAGCTGTGCGAGACCAGCTCGGGCGGCTGACGCTCGAGCTGCTCCGGCACCCAGCCGAAATGAGTGATGCCCGTCGCCACGATCACGCGGCGGGCGCGATGCGTCTCACCGGTCGATGTCAGGACGATGAAGCCGCTGCCTTCCTTGCGTATGAGCCGCACCTCCGTGCGCTCGAGCTGGGGCACGAACCTGGCCTGGAAGGCCATCCCGTAGGCGATGAACCTCTCGATGGGTACCGGATCGCCGATGTCGCGGTACGGCAATCCCTCATTCTCACAATACTCGCGCAGGCTGAGCTCGCCGGCGGGCTGATAGAGGTCCGAGGCGAAGCCCTCCGACTTCAGATGCATGCCGCGCGGCATGCACTCGCGCCAGCTGCGCATCGGCTCGCCGAAGATCTTGAAGGCAATCCCGAGCGCATGGAGGTGCGCCGCGATCGAGAGTCCGTAAGGTCCCGCACCGACGATGATGACGGGCAGCTCAGAGTCGTACACGATGTTCAGCCCTTGATCGATTCCAGTGGCAGATTATTTGCGCGCCCGCTTCAGCGGGCATTCGACAGACGATCGACGTGCGGCGGCGCCGTTCCATTCTGGGACATGGAGCGCAGGAAGCCCACGATCCCGGGCAGCGGATTACTCTCCTTGCCTCTGACCCAGCCGAATAGGCGGCCGAGCCACTGCCGCGCGACCCAGCGGTTGCGCAGCAGAGACCTGACGAGACGGGGCTCTTCCCAAGGCACATCGTGGTGAGCTTGCGAGAGATAGGCACTGCCGGGACTGCAGGCCAGCGCCTGCGGATAGAACGCGACCAGCCTACCGGCGATGGCCGTGTCCGGCTGTGTCTGCGGTCGCGTACCGAGCTTCGCGCACAGCATTCCCGCAAGATCACCCTGCTCCGGGAGCACCAGATGCCCGAGCTGCGTGCAGCGTGCGTTGACCTCGATCAGGTAAGGCAAGCCCGTGCTCTCCTCGAGGATGAAGTCGAGGCCATGAAAGCCGGAGAGGCCCAGCCCTTCTACCAGCGCCGCCGAGGCGCGCGCCATGTCCTCATTTTGCATGAGTCGCACTATCGTGCTCGGAGCGGTCGGATCCTGCGCACAAAGGACCTCCACGCTGACCATGCCGAGGAGGCGCCCCTTCCAGGCGGCCACCATGGTGTTGGCCGGGCGGCCCGTGATGAATTCCTGGATCGACATCGCACGCGATTCGGGGCTGTATCCGGTCCCGAAGGCGAGCGGGTCGCGGTCGATGAGATAGCGCTTCCACGCCACGATGCTCGAGGGCTCGCGGGTGAACTGGTTCCACGCCGAGAGGGCCTCCGCCGCTGAGGCCACGACCCGCACACCCGTGCCGCCCCAGGTCCCATCCAGCTTCACGACCGCGGGGCCGGGGTGGTGGCGAAACCAGGCGAGGATGTGCTCGCGGGAGCTGATGAACTGCGTCTGCGGCACGCGTATGCCGAGGTGGGGCGCCCGCTGCATGAGCCCGGCTCGGCTGCGCAGCAGCAGGAACGATTGTGGACTGCCCATCGAGCACTCGATGAGCGGGCGCAAGTGCGGCCGCAGCTCGTGCATCTCGTGCAGCTGCCACACCGCCCGGTCGTCGCAGGGCACTACGATGCTCGGGCTCGAGGCCGCGATGGCATACTCGAGTGCCGCCATGGGGTCGCGCCCGGAATACGAGTGGATCGTCCCCATCCCCGAGATCTTGCGCAGCGCGTGCCCTCGCGGACAGAGGGCATCCACCGTGCAGCCGTGCCGGATGAGGCGCACCGCCAGGCGCGCGGACAGCGGCCAGGGCGTGGTGGCGATGATGAGGGCAACGGGGCGCCGCGGTGGGGCTTGCGACGTGCTCAAGGGAGTGATCGATCGGATTCAGACACGAATGAGGCGGCATGGGCCCATCGAACTACTATAGCAGGAAGCTATTTATGCAAACCGTGCGCAGAGGCCGGCGAATGCCGTCGGGCGAAAACCGGCTCCGGACCGCACTTTTGCACCGATCGAGTTGACAATAGCCTAAGGCCCGTGTTGGCTCCCCCCGGATATGCGTGATGTAAGCGTCGCGGTCGTCATCGTGAGCTACAGGTCTGCCCGCCTCGCGATCGAGAGTCTGCGGTCGCTCGAGGCCGAGCGCGCCACTGGCGCCTTGGCTCTCCGCGCCGTCATCGTCGATAACGCCTCGGGCGACCATCCGCAGATCTCCCGGGCCGTCGAGGAGAACGGCTGGGGCTCATGGGCCACGCCGGTGCTTGCTCCCCGCAACGGCGGCTTCGCATACGGCAATAATCTAGGTATCCGGCACGCGCTCGCGGACGGTCCGGCGGACTACCTGTATCTGCTGAATCCGGATACCCAGGTCCGCGCGGGCGCCATCGGCACACTGGTGCGCTTTCTCGAAAGCCACCCCGGGGTCGGGATCGCCGGCAGCAGCTTCGAGAACGAGGACGGGAGCGAGTGGCCGATGGCCTTCCGCTTCCCGACGCTCGTGAGCGAGCTCTCCCAGGCGGTCAGCTTCGGTCCGCTCACGCGCCTGCTCGGGCGTTGGGCGGTGGCGCGGCAGATGCCCCCGGTGGCGCAGCAGGTCGACTGGATCTGCGGCGCCTCGATGATGATCCGCGCCGCCGTGCTCGCAGCCGTCGGCGGGCTCGATGAGAGTTATTTTCTCTACTTCGAGGAGACCGACTTCTGTCTGCGGGCGCGCCGCGCCGGCTTTCCAACATGGTACGTGCCCGAGAGCCGTGTCATGCACGTCGGCGGACAGAGCACCGGAGTCACCGAGCGCAACATCGCGCCCCGGCGTCTGCCCGCCTACTGGTTCGCCTCCCGCCGGCGCTACTTCATCAAGGCCTTCGGCCTGCGGCACGCCATGGCAATCGATGCTGCGGTGCTCGCGGGTTATCCGCTCGGCTGGCTGAAGCACCTCGTCCTCATGCAGCGCCACAGGACGACTCCGCACTACTATCGCGACTTCATCCGCGGCAGCGTTCTGCGCCCGAAAAATCGCATGTGACATCCAATGTTACATCGACGTTACGCCCGCGGCTACGAACCGAGCGGCGAGCCCGCGCTGCGCGTCGGCCCGGTGCACCGCAAATGGCTGCAGCTGCAGTCGCGCCTGGGGTCGCTCCGCCACCGCCTCGCGCTCTACGGTCCGCCGCTCCTCATTGCGGACTTTGCCGCGCGCCGCCTCGGCTGGCTCGACCTGCAGAGCTCCACCCGCCGCGCGATGGATGTCATCGTGGATCAGAACATCAGGTGAGGCCGGCGAGACTCTCGTCGATCGCATTCTGGAGCTGGCCTGCCAGAGCGCTGACGTGCGGCTCCTGCAACATGCTCGTGTGCCCGCCCGGGGCGTCCACCGCGCGCGCCCCGCGAGCGCTGCGCACGTTCCAGCCGAGGAGCGGATCCTCGTAGAGCTCGATGAAGGGCGCGTCTATGCCCTCGCCGCGCGTCGCTCTGAAGAGTACGAGGTCTGCCTGCTCGAGCTGCCGGTCGGGCCGGTACTCCCGCTCGGCGTAAAGATACGCGATCGTCGCCGACACTTCTCCGAGGAGGCGTGGCGGCCGGCGGCCCCGATCGAGACAGCTCCGCAACACGCGCATGCGCGCGCGGTCGCGCATTTCCCGCCAGCTCCTGCCGAGCTGATAGGCCGCGAAGTTGCGCAGCTTGCGGGTGAGACTCCCGGCGACCAACGCCAGGCGGCGGGCCGGTGAGGCCGCCTGGGCGCGCTTCAGCTCGCCCGTCATCCTGTCGAAGCGCTGCCTGGCGAGGCGCCAGGGTCTGAGCGCCGCCGCCGGATCGGCCGCATCGAGCAGCGCCACCAGAGCGACACGCTCGCCCTGCGCCTCGAGTTGCAGCGCCATTTCGAACGCGATCACGCCGCCCGCGCACATCCCTCCCAACAGATAGGGGCCCCGGGGCTGCACCGCCCTGATCTTGCCGATGTGGTAAGCCGCCATGTCCCTGATCCGCGTGTGTGCCATGGGTATGCGCGACAACGCGTAGGGGTTCAGCCCGTAGACGGCGTGCCGTCCCTGCAGCCGCAACGCGAGTCCACGGTAGAGCAGAGTCTCACCGTCACCGTCGTGAATCAGGAAGAGCGGCGGGCCGCCCTCGCCTTCCCGGATGAGGATCATGGAATCGCGCGGCGCGCGCCCTTCGATGAATCGCGCCAGCTGCCCGACCGTCGGCGCCTCGAGGATCGCGCTGAGCGGGATCTCCATGCCAAGAGCGCTCTCCATGCGGCTGCGCAGGTCGAGCACGAGCATCGAGTAGCCGCCGAGCTCGAAGAAATTGTCGTTGCGCCCCACGCGCTCGACACGAAGGAGCGCCTGCCAGATGCGGGTGAGGCTCTCCTCGAGCTCGCCCTTGGGCGCATCGTAGCGGCGATGCAGCTGCGGTGCCTCATCGGGGCTCGGCAAGGCACGGCGATCCAACTTGCCGTTGGGAGTCAGCGGCAGGCGCTCGAGCGCGACGAAGGCGCTCGGCACCATGTACTCGGGCAGCATGCCGGCAAGATGGCGCTGCAGCGTCTCGATGGCCGGAGGTATGGCGGGATTCTGCGGCACGAGATAAGCCACCAGCCGCTTCTCGCTCTCGCCCTCCTCGCGGGCCAACACCGCTGCTTCTCTGACGTCAGGGTGCCGGACGAGCTGCGCCTCGATCTCGCCGAGCTCGATACGATAGCCGCGGATCTTCACCTGATGATCGGTTCGACCCAGGAAGTCGAGCGCTCCATCCTGCCGCCAGCGCCCGAGATCACCCGTCCTGTACATGCGCGCCGACGGCTCGGAGCCGAATGGGTCCGGCAGAAAGCGCTCGGCGGTCAGCTCAGCGCGATTCAGGTAGCCGCGCGCGACGCCGGCGCCGCCGATGTAAATCTCACCGGCTTCTGCCGCGGCTACCGGCTGCAGATGCTCATCGAGTATGTGCAGCCGGGTATTGTCGATGGGCCCGCCTATGGGCTCGGTGTGCGCCGTCGGCTCTGCGGCGGTGACCTGCCGCACGCACGACCAGATCGTCGTCTCGGTCGGACCATACATGTTCCAGACGGAGGCCACCCGCTCGATGAGCTTTCGCGAGAGCTCGGTGGTGAGCGCCTCCCCGCCGCAGAGCACCTTCAGGCCCTGGCGCCCGCCCCAGCCGCCGTGCAGCAGCAGTCGCCAGGTCGCCGGCGTCGCCTGCATGATGGTGATGGCCTGACTGTCGAGCAGCTGCGCCAGTGAATCGGCATCGGCTGCGGCCCGCGTGCCGGCCAACACCACTCTGGCGCCGGTGACGAGGGGCAGATGGATCTCGAGCGCGGCGATGTCGAATGCAACCGTCGTCACCGCCAACAGCCTGTCGGTCGCCTCGATCCCGGGCTGCCTCTGCATCGAGCGCAGGAAATTCACGACCGCGGCATGCTCGATCATCACCCCCTTGGGACGGCCGGTCGACCCGGAGGTGTAGATGACGTACGCCAGGTGTGCGGGCGTCAGCCCCAACTGCGCGGCGCCGAGGTTCTCCGCACTCTGCGCGGCAATCGCCGCCGCCTCGGTATCCACCGCCACGACTCGAGCGCGCGATGGCGGCAATTGCCCCCGCAGCTTCTCTTCGGTGAGCACGGCAGAGGGCAGCGCGTCCGCTAGCATGTGCGCCAGCCGCTCGGCCGGATACTTCGGATCGAGCGGCACGTACGCCCCGCCTGCCTTGAGGATGGCGAGAAGTCCGACGACCATGGCGGCGCTTCGCTCGAGGCAGATTCCCACGAGCCGGTCGGGCCCCACGCCCTGCGCGCGCAGATGCCGCGCCAGCCGGTTGGCTCTGGCGTTGAGCTGCGCGTAGGTGAGCGACTCGCCTTCGTACGTCAGCGCCACGGAGTGGCCGCTGGCGGCAACCCGCTCCTCGAAGAGCTGATGAATCAGGCTGGTCAAGGCGCCCCCGTGCGACGCGGCGCTGCTTCAGCGGACTGTAGCGGCCTTTTTGCGGGCGAGGAACGCGAGCCCCGGCGCCACGTGTTTGATCATGAAAGCCGGCAGCAGCGAGGCAATGGTGCGGATGCGGCGGCTCTCACCCTGCGGGACCTTGCGACGCTGCTCGGCAAAGTCGGCGGACTCGAATTGCAGCATGTGCGTGGGCCAGCGCATCTCGGGCGTGGCCCAATACGAATCGATGCGATCGAAGCCGACCTCGCGCAGGAGCGCGCGCAGCTTGCGATAGGAATGCAGGTGTCCCGCCGGGCGCCGTCCGCGCAGGAGGATACGGCTCAACCAGCGCGGCAGTGCGCTTCCAAACCGCATCTCGAACATGTGCTCGTCGGGGCCGCCGGTGAGCAGGCGCAGGCTGTAGCGGTTCTTGGTGGCGAGATAGAAGAAGCCGCCCGGCTTCACGACACGCGCAACCTCCGCGAGCAGCTTGCGATGCATGTCATCGTGCGATCCGGTGGACCGCCAGCCGCACCATTCCAACACGAGATTGAGAATGACACCGTCGAAGGCCGCATCGGCATACGGCAGCTCGCAATTATCGCCGCCCGCCGTGATCCTGATGTTGGCCGCGCCTTCCTGCCGGCTGCGCTCGGCGCAGAATTCCGCCTGTCCGCGCACGACCTCCAGGGCATCCACGGTCGCCACCCGCCGCGACAGCGGAATGGAAATCTGGCCCATGCCCGGACCGATCTCGAGGATCGCATCGCCGGGCTTCAGCGGCAGGAGTGACAGGAAGATCAGCCGCTCGGGGTTGTCGACATAGCCGAGCAGGCCGGGGTCGTACGCCACGGACACGCCGCTACGCCAGCCTTCGCGCTTCGCGACCGCATTTAACGTATTGAGCTGCGCCCGATCGTCGGGGCCATCATGATGCTTCGAGTCAGCAGAGACGAAGATGCCGTTCTGGAAGCGGGGAGCCGGAGATTTGTAGGGCGGAAACTCGCGCATCGCGGCAGCAGACATTGCAGGATTATTGCAGAATTGTTACGGATCGGCCATTCTTGCGGCCGTGGATAAGATAACCGACGCCAAATACGTCTCCAACTTCGTCGGTGAGAGACTGGCAGCCAAGGGACTGCTGCAATCGCCCGTCTCGTTGCGGCGACATCGCCAGGCGATGGAAGACGCCGACAGCAAGATCGTATTTCTCAGCAAGGGCAGGCACGGTCTCGTGGTGGTGGTCTCGCCGGCTCTCTTTCCCGAAGTGGTTGCCGAAGAATATCTCAAGGCCGCACGGATGCGGTCGCATCTCGGCGACCTCGGAGCACCGATCCTCGAGCCCTTGGACAGCGGCCGCATCGGGACATTGAGCTACGCGGTCCTTCCTTACCGCAGACCGCTCGCCCGGCGCCGCGGCCTGCGCTGGATAGATCGCAAGTGGATGAAGCGGTATGTGCGCGAGTGGCTGCTGCAGCTCGCGCAACGGCGCAGCACGCATTGCAGCCTGACTCGATACGAAGCTTCGCTCACGGCACTCGGCCGCACCGTTGCGGCCGACAGTGTAACCGCAGCGCTGCTGCGCTCGGCGGAAAAGTATCTTCGCTCCGGCCGCTTTGCTCCCCGGGCCTGCCCGATGCACGGCGATCTCTGGGGAGGCAACGTGCTGCACGGAGCAGCCTCCACGGCGTTCACACTCGTGGATTGGCGCGGGTCGGAGATAGACGGGTTCCCCCTCTTCGATCTCATCCGCACGGCGCAGTCGTTCGGCTTCTCGGCGAAAGCGCTGTACCGGGAGCTGCAGCTCCATCGGGCCGCACTCGGCTGTCAGCCGGAAGATCTGCCCGTTTACCTGTTGGGAGCACTCGGCCACTACGCCGCGCATCTCGGCGAGATGGCACCCCGGCTCTTCCGGGACATGGCGGACGAGTGTGTCAGGCACCTGTCGTTAGCGCTGGACTCAGCCGCCCGTTCCGGATCGGTGCAACGCTTGCAGGACGGCCCCGCCCGGAGCGCTGCATTCGATGGGCTGCCGCCGGCAAGCGCCCCCGAGAGCTCCTCCGGGAAATAACCGCGTCGCCGCGGACCGACAGCCGCTCGATGCAGCGGGCAGAATTTGCCCGCCATGGCATGGGCGTGCCACGGCACGATCCCTGCTCCGGCTCTGCTCCATGGCACGCACCATCCTCGTCACCGGCGCCACGGGCTTCACCGGTGGAAATCTGGCCCGGCGGCTCGCGGCGCGCGGCGATGCGGTGCGGGCGCTCGTGCGCGATCCGGCCAAGGCCGCAGGGATCGCCGCCGCGGGTATCGATGTGCGCGGCGGACAACTGACCTCTCTCGATGACGTGATTGCCGCAGCGCGCGGTTGCGACCAGATCCACCACATTGCGGCGGTGTTCCGGACGGCGGGACATCCGGACGCCTATTACCGCGACGTCAACGTGGGCGGCACCCGGAATGTGCTCGAGGCTGCGCGCCGGCTCGACTGCGAGCGCGTCGTTCACTGCTCGACCGGCGGCGTGCATGGCCACATCGCCGATCCGCCGGCCGGCGAGAGCTATCGGTTCAGCCCCGGCGACATCTATCAGCGCACCAAGCTCGAGGGCGAGCTCGCCGCCTCCGAGGCCGCGCGGCGCGGCCAACGCGTCGTCATCGTCAGGCCCGGCCCGATTTACGGCGAGGGTGACCTGCGCTTCCTCAAGCTCTATCGAGCCATCTCGCGCGGCGTTTTCGTCATGATCGGCAGTGGTGCGCCGAAGCTGCACTTGGTGCACATCGATGATCTGGTCGATGGAATCATGCTCTGCGGCAGCGTCGAGGCGGCAGTGGGCGAGATCTTCATCCTCGCAGGTCCCGAGGCGCCGACGCTCAATGAGATCACCCGGCACATCGCGCGCGCACTCGGGGTGCCGCCGCCCCGATGGCGTATTCCGGTCTGGCCGGTGATGGCGGCCAGCTACCTCTGCGAGTCGGTCTGCGTGCCGCTGCGCATCGACCCGCCGCTGCATCCGCGCCGGGTGGCGTTCTTCACCCACCATCGCGAGTTCGACTGCTCGAAAGCCGTGCGCCTACTCGGGTATGCCCCCAAGGTCGGAGCGGCCGAGGGCATCGGGCGCACCGCGGAGTGGTATCGCGCCGCCGGTTATCTCGGGCAGAGACGCACCCCGCCTCTGCGGCCGCGCGTCAGGGCACGGCCCGGTCAGCGCAGCCCCGCCTCGAAGTAGCGCCAACACCTTCCGCAGCAGGCCTCAGGCCACGCCCTGCGTCTCGAGCGTCTGGTAGGCCGCACACACCTTTTGGCGGAATGCCTCGAGCGAATAGCGCTCCGCAGCCCGGCAATGCGCCGCGGCACCGAGACGGATGCGCAACGGCGCATCGGTGGCGAGCGTGGTGAGCCCGTTTGCAATGGCCTGCGGAGTCGGCTCGACGAGCAGCGCGCAATCGTCATCGAGCACCTGTGTATGCGAGGCGATCCGGGTGGCGAGGATCGCGGTGCCCGAGTTCATGTACGAGTACACCTTCATCGGCGTGTTGCTGCCCCGCAGGCGCGGTGAGACGAGAATGTCGGCCTGCTCGAGGAAGCCGGTGAGCTGGGCGAGCGGACGCGGCCCGAGCAGGTACACCCGCTCCTCCAGGTGGAGCTTGCGAACCAGCGAGCGCATGCGGGCGACATCCTCCGGAGCGCCGCCGATCAGCACCAGCGTGAGATCGAAGGCCTTCGGCACCTGTGCCATGGCACGCACCACCTGCTCCACTCCCTGATAGTGCTGCAGATTCCCAACATAGAGCGCGAGCGCGCCCCGGATGTCCAACAGCTCCCGCAGCGGCTCCGCGCCACCGCAGAGCGGCTGCGACGGCAGCGCCACGTCCTCGATGAGGAACACCGGCACGCCCGGCGCATCCACGGTCACGTGCCGCGCCAGGTCATTGCAGACTGCGAAGACCGCATCGGCCCTGCGGATCACGGCCCGCTCCATCGCCCGCAGCACGCGCTCGGCGGGCCGCAGCAGCCGCCACTTGGAGACCAGCGACTCACCGAGCATCGAATCCATGTCGTAGACGACTCTGGCGCGCGCCGAGGAGCGCAGCAGTATTGCGGGAAATACCGCCTCCTCGACGGCATGTATCACATCGTAGCGGCGGGAGAGCGCGAGGCCCAGCAGCCGCCCCGAGAGCAGCAGATCGCAAACCAGCTTCTTCCATGAGATCCCGATCGGTACGTGCCGCAGTCCCGGCAACGCGGGCGTGCGCAGGATCCTCAGCCCGTCGATTTGGAGGTCCGCGCCCTCGTGGTAGGTCAAGAGATCGACAGCATGACCTTGGCCGCAGAGCACTTCGACGAGCATCCGTACGGCGATAGGAGTACCCCGCTCCTGGTAGAACGGCTGAGGCGCGACGAGCAGGATTCGCATGCTCGATCCACTCGAGCAAAGCCCATACCCAGGCCGCAAAGCTGTCGGCAAAAAGTGACGCCTCCCCTAACGCTCGGGCGCAAGACGGACGCGCGTCCAGCACGTCGGAGCGGTCGTCAGGCCTGGGTGCGCTCTTCGACCGCTCCTGCGCCGAACGTCCAGAGGCTGTTGCCGATGAAGTTCCAGAAAAGCACTACAGCCGTCGCGCATACCTGGGCCAGGAGATAGTGCACGCCTGCCCCCACCATCAGGTGCATGATGGCCGCGTTGATGAGGAGCCCCGTAACGGCCAACACTGCGAACTTGGCGGCCGCCGGCCCATGGGGCCGATTGCTGCGGAAGGTAAAGCGATAGTTGAGAAGGTAATTGGCGACGGCACTGAGCGCGAATCCGACAGATGATGCGGGCGTCGGCGCTACGCCGCAGCCGCGCACCAGCAGCACGAGTATCGCGTACTGAATCGCCGTCGCGATCCCACCCACCAGAGCGAACCGCACGAAGCGCTTGAAGTGCTCGCCGGCGCTCATGGCGCCGGATGCGAAGAGGCATCCCCGGTCGGGCGAATCGCAGCTCGGGCCGCCGCAGGATGCCCGACCCGGAACGCCTCCAGAAAATAGATGCCGCCGGGCTTGCCCACTTCCCCGATGGGGGTGAGCCACCGCTGCGCGACTCCCTGCCGGACGACGTTTTCCCACCCGTAGTGTAGAAAATCCGAATCGACGACGAGCACGCCCACTCTTTTCCAGAGCTGCGAGTGGACGATACCCGGATCCGAGCGCTCATCGAGTATGACGGGCGTACCGCCGTGCGGCGCGTAGAGCCAGATCGAGGTCGGTCCCACCGTCCAAGTCACGCCAGTTGCGGGAAACGCCTTTGCAAGAAGCGCCCGCACCTCCGCCCCCCCTACGTGCTGCCGGGTGCCCCGATAGATCTCGCTGGCCGCCTCGGCCGCCTTGAGTGCAAAGGCGAGAGCCGCGAGCACACAGAGAGCCATCATTGCACGCGCATGCGCGCGGGCGGCTGCGCGCGGCGCGTTCGGCTCGCCGAGCGGCATCGCCCAGCCAACCCCTGCCATCACATAGCCCAAGGCAATGAGCGGGATCATGTGCGTCGGTGTGAAATGCGGATCCGTGAACGTCAGGACCAGCACCCCGACGACCCAGCCCACCGCCAGGCAGAGCTGCTCCTGGCTCGTCAGCCTGCGCTGCCACGCCCGCCACAGCAGCAGCAGCAAGCCACCGGCGAGAAAGAGGAGCTGCGCGAAGTTGGCGCCGGCGAAGTATCCCGACCAGCGGTGCGCCTCCTTCACGACCTTCCAGCCTACCCCCCGATGAGCCACCTGCTCGAGCAGCACCGGCAAATCATGGCGGCCGGATACCTGCAACGTCACCGGTACCCTGCTCGGAATCAGCACATCCAGAATCGGCTGGCGCAACAGGAACACGGCGAGCACACCGCCTGCGATCAGCGCCGCGGCGAGCATGTGCGATCTCGAGAAACGGCCGTCGTGCGGAATGAGAGCGAACGTTGCGAGGCAGGTCAGGAGCATGGCCGCCGGCAGCACGCCCGTCGTATGAATGAGCGGCAACAGGGCGAGCAGCACCGCGCAGGCGCCGAGGCTCACGGCGCTACGCCGCCTGATGTAAAGGATCAGGAAAAGAAGGCTGGCAACCGCCGTTACCGCCAGCGGAATGTCGGGCCGCAGGTCCGCCAGGCTCTCATGGATGAGCTTCGAGTCGCTCAGGGCGGCAATGGCCGCAGCTCCGCTCGCCCAGGCGTTGCCGCCGCTTCGATACACCGCGAGCCCGATCAGCACCGCGAGCCCGAGCCACTGCAGAAGCCCGAAAATCCTGATGCTCCATGCGCCCTCGCCCGCGATCTCGAACCATGCCCAGTGGATGCGTGTCAGGAGAAATCCGCGGTTGTCCCATTGAAAGAGCGAGCGCACGCCCGGGGTGGCGAGCGATAGCTCATCGGGCGGCAACAGGTTCTCATCCGGATCGCGGCCCTGCGACAGCGCGTAAGCCGGATAGGAGTACCAGCCGCCGTCGGTGTTGATGACGTACCAGCTCATGCGGCCGGCCGCGATCACGCACGAGAGGGCGATCAGCGCAACCGTGAAGCCGAGAGCGATGCGCCGCGGGCTTAGAGCACCTTCTCGATGATGTATCTCGGCCTTCTCTTCGCCTCCTGGTAGACCTTGCCCAGATACTCGCCGATGATCCCAATACATAGGATTTGCAGCCCTCCCAACACGTAGATGGGCAGGAGCGTCGAGGTCCACCCCGGCACTGCCCGATCGGTGAACAGCCTCACCCACAGCGTCCAGAGGCCCATCGCCGCGCTGAAGAGGAACACCAGGAAGCCGAGGGCCGTGATGAGCCGCAGCGGCACCACCGAGAACGAAGTCACCGCATCGAGCGCCAATCCGAGCATCTTGCGCAGCGGATACTTGGATGTGCCCGCGAACCGCTCCGTGCGCGTGTAGTAAACGACGGAGGACTTGAAGCCGATGAGAGGAACGATCCCGCGCAGGAATAGATTGACCTCGCGGAAGTCCTTCAGGGCATCCACCGCTCTGCGGCTGAGCAGGCGGAAGTCAGCGTGGTTGTACACCGACTCCACTCCGAGCGCTCGGATCAGGTGGTAGAACCCCTGGGCCGATGATCGCTTGAAAACCCCATCGCTCGCACGGTTGTCGCGAACGCCGTAGACCACCTGCATCCCTTGCGCATGCTGCGCGAGCATGTCCGCGATGACCTCGATGTCGTCCTGCAGATCCGCATCGACGCTGATGAGCACGTCACCGTCCACTGTGAAGAGGCCTGCGAGCAGCGCATTCTGATGGCCCCGGTTGCGGGAGAGCTTGATGCCGCCGATCCGCGCGTCCTCGCGCGAGAGCGTCTCGATCAGCTGCCACGTGCGATCGCGGCTGCCATCATCGATGAAGACGACCCGGCTCTCGGCGCTGATGCATGCCCCCCGGCGCAGCCGCTCGAGGAGATCGAGCAGGCGCTGCGCGGTCACCGGCAGCACCTCTTCCTCGTTGAAGCACGGCACGACGATCGTGAGCGCAGGCAGCGCCGGTGCGGGCGCAGCGGCTCCTTCCGTGGAAGCCTGCTCCCGATAGTTCCCCACCCTCTCGCGCAGTTGCGTGGCCACGTCAGGCTCCCGGCGCGCACCCTTGCGCGACGGCAGCCCGTGTCCGTGCCACAGTGCGCGCCCGTTGGGACGTGTTGGCAGGCGGGGCGGCCGCCGCAGCCGTCTGCACGATGAGCAGCAGATTGTTATGCCGCCATGCGAGCTGCCCGGCCGAAAGCATCGAGGTCAGGAAGGCGGCGAGGCGCACGGGACGGTTGCTCGCGTAGCTGCACAGACGATAGAGCTCCGGCGCAGGGAGTTGGCTGCGCTGACAGAACTCGCGCAGCCCGCGCTCGGAGACGACCTCGTCGTAATACGTCCGATAGGGCCCGTGCCCGGGCGTGCCGGCCAGGGGAAATCCGAGGAGGTGGCGATAGATCAGTACGTGCGCCCAGAACGGCGTCACGCGCGTCAGAAAACCGTAGGCTGAGTCCCTGTCGGGGACTTTGATGATGAGCATCCCGCCCGGAGCGAGCCAGCGCAGGAAGCGCTCGAGCACCCCTTGCGCGCCGCTCACATGCTCGAGCACGAAGGCGTTGTAGATGACGTCGAAGGAGTTGGGAGGGAACTCCGCCGTGCGCAGATCGCCGACGACGGCCTCATCGAGATCCGTGCGCGCGGCGAGAGCATCGCGATCCAGATCCAGTCCGGTGAGCGTGTACGGAACCGAGAGCTCGAGCGGCCAGTTGCGGCCGCATCCCGCCTCGAGAATGCGCAGCGGGCCGGGAAGCGCCTCCAGGCGCGCCCGTAGCAGCGCGTTCATGGCGGCGAAAGACAGGTGCTCGGCTCGCATACGCTGTCACGCGATGTGCGGCTGCGACTCGCCGGCGGCCGGCTCGCGCGCAGGCGGCGGCAGCCGTTCCCCGGAGAGCGGCGCCGGGTAGCGGACGACTTCCTCGATCTGATAATCCTTGATGTCGCGCGCGTGCGTGAAGATGACGAGCTCACCGAGGAGCCCCAGTGCGAAGAGCTGCATGCCGAGCACCACGAGGAGCGAGGACAGCAGCAGCGCCGGACGATCGGCGAGCGGATGGCGGAAGATCAGCCGGTCGATGGCGAGCCAGGTCACGAGCACGGCACCGATGAGGAAGGTGCTCACGCCCACCATGCCGAAGAAGCGCAACGGCTTCTTCGTGAAGCGGACCAGGAAGAACACCGTGCAGACATCGAGTGCCCGGCGGATGTACTCCCGCAGCGGATAGCCGCCGCTGAAGCGGTCGAGCGGCGACTGATGCAGCTCGATCTCCATGACTTTGAACCCGAGGCGGCTCGCGAGCACGGGCAGGAAGCGGTGCTGGTCGCCGTAGAGGTTGATTTCCTCCAGCACCCGCCGCTTCATCGCCCGTGCGCCGCAGCCCAGGTCGTGGAACCGTTGCCCGGTCACCGATGCGAGGAGACGGTGGAAGAGATCGCGCCGCCACGTCTCGAATCGGCTGCCGGCACGCGGCCAGCGCCGCCCGATCGCGAGGTCGGCGACACCGAGCGCCCGCACGAGCTTGCCGATCTCGCTGCCACGCACCTGTTGGTAGGCCGGCAGCGTGACGATGACTCGGCCCCTCGCCCGTTGGAATCCGGCGACGAGCGCCGTCGCTTCGCCGAACTTGCGGGTGAGGCTGATCACCGAGATTCGCTCGCCCGAAGAGAGCAGCCGCTGGACATCCGATGCCAGCTCCGGCCTCGGCCCGTCCAGCACCACGATGACCTCGTACGGCGCACTCAATGCCTCGAGTCCCTGCCGGTACTCGGCAAAGAGTGCCGGCACGTCGGCCGCATGGCGGCTCCCCACCGGGATGATGACCGAGATCTCCACGCTTGCGCTGGCGGAATCAGTCATGGCTGGCAGCGCCTCTGACGAGCAGGTGTTGGGTGAGGCCGGAGAACTGATGCTCGCGCAGGTCTCCGAGCTTGTAGATGAGCTCGCCAATCGCGCCGGCGGCGAGCAGCATCACGGTCGAGGTGAGGAAGATCACGCCCGTCCCGGCGATGGACAGCGACATCCGGCCCTGCGCCGCGAGCGTGAAGCACGTCCACCCCAGCGCCAATGCAGCGGCAGCCAGCATCGGCAGCGACAGCATCCCGAACCAGAGCATCGGCCGTGTGGTGAACGAGGCCACCGTTTTGATGACCATCAGGTCGAGCAGCACCTTGTAGACGCGTGACAGCCCATACTTGGAGCTGCCAAAGCGTCGCGCATGATGGCGCACGCGGATCTCGGCGATCCGCGGGCCGGCAATCGAAGCCATCGCGGGGATGAAGCGGTGCATCTCCGAGTAGAGCGGTATCTGCTTGATGAGGCAGGCCCGGTAGGCCTTGAGCGAGCAGCCGTTGTCGCGGATGGGCACGCCGGTCACCTTGGCGATCAGCGCGTTCGCGATACGCGAGGGGACCTTGCGCGTCCACAGCTTGTCCTGGCGGTCGTGGCGCCAGCCGACCACGATGTCGTTACCCTCATCGATCCGCGCCAGGAGCTCGCCGATATCCGCCGGATCGTTCTGCAGATCGCCGTCCATGGTCACGATGATCTCGCCTCTCGCCTCAGCGATGCCGGCCGCCATCGCCGGCGTTTGTCCGTAGTTGCGGCGGAATTTGACGAGACAGACCCGGGGGTCGGCGCGCGCGATCTCGTCCGCGGCCCGCACCGTGCCATCGCGGCTGCCGTCATCGACGAGCACGATCTCGAAGGTGATCCCGAGAGGCTCGACCCCATTGACGATCGCGGTGTAGAGAGGCCGCACGCTCTCCTCTTCGTTGAAGAGCGGGACCACCACCGAGAGATCCAGTGCCATCAGTAGTAGGGACTGTCGTTGTGCTCCGTGGAGCGATTGAGAACCACGCCGAGGAGATTCAACTCCGACAGCACCTCCTTGGCGTTGGCCAGTGTGCGCCGTGCCGTATGACCCTGGGATACCACCAGCAGGAAGCTGTCCACCCGGGGGGCGAACGCCAGGACGTCGTCGCTCACGTTGAGCGGCGGCATGTCGAAGATGATGATGCGGCGCGGTGTCTGCGCCTCGAGAGCGTTGATGAAGTCGGCCATCCGCGCCGACCGCAGGTGCTCGGAGGAGGTCTCGACCGACGTGGCATTCGGCACGACCGCGAGGCGCTTGATGCCGATGTCGTAGACGACCTGCTCGAGCTCCGCCTGACCGGTCAGGAAATCGGTGAGGCCGTACTCGTAGTTCATGCCGAGATAGGCGCCGAGCTGCGGGCGCTGCAGATCGAGGTCGACGAGGAAAACCCAGGCGTTCGGGTCCTGCGCCAGCGCCAGAGCGAGATTCACCGCGGTGATGGTCTTGCCCTCGCCGGCCGTCGTGCCCGTGATCCCGAGCGTCGTCCAATTGTTGGCCGCCATTCGATGCAGCACCCGGGTGCGCAGGATCTTGTAGGCCCGCGATACCGCCACATCCTGGATGCGCAGCAGTACCCGGTTGCGCTCCATTGCCTCCGGATCCACGGCCGCCGACCGGTACTGGGGGGCCACCGCGTCGGGGGCCGGCGCCAGAATGGGTCGCGCCACACGCGCAGCGGAGGCCATACCGCCTGCGACGGGAGAGAGTCCTCCCACCGCGGCACGCTCGTGCGCCTGGCGGCGCATCACTTCCTCAATCAGGCTCATGGGTCGCTGTTACCTCTACCGCTCGAGCAGCTCGTCAGATCACGAGTAAAACGTCCGTGCGGTCACCAGCACGGCCGCGCTCCCGAGGAGCACGCAAATCGTCAGCATCGCCACCTGCAGCCGATGCCGGCGCGCCGTGGCCGAATCCTGAATCTCCGGAATCACCCCAAGTGGTGAGAGCGCAAGCACCCGCCGCACATCGCGGCTGCCGCGGACGCTCTGGTCCACGCTCTCGGCGATCACCACCGCTGTCAGTCCGAGCAGGATCGCAAGCATCAGTCCCACGGCAGCGATCGCCGTACGCTTCGGTTTCCCCGGCCCCATGGGCACGGCGGGTGATTGCACGATGCGGATCTGATCGCTGCGGCCGTCCTGAATGGCCGCGCTCGTGAGCTGCGCATCCATCTGGTTCTTGAGCAGCTGATCGTACTTGGTGCGCGCGAGCTCGAGGTTGAGCGAGAGAGATTTGTAGTCGCGCTCGACCTGGGGCGTAGCCTCGATGCGAGACTCGAGATTGCTGAGCTGTTGCTTGAGCTGCGCCTGCTGCCGCTCGAGCGCGCGGGTCTGATTGCCGTTCGCATTGAGCTGGGTCTTGAGCTGGACCACTGCCGGGCTGCCGGCAGCATTCCCGGCGTTGGTCTCGCCACTGGCAATGCGCGTCTTCACGATCTGGATCTGCCGCTTGATGCGCTGCACGTCCGGGAAGTTGTCGCTGTAGCGCAGCTTCGCCTGGGCGAGTTGTCGCTGCAGGGCCTGAAGCTGCGCGGGGAGGGAGAGACTGTCCACCGCACCGCCGCCGGCGCGCAGCGCATCGATCTGCTGGCGCAGCGCGATCATGTCAGGGTGGTTCGGATCGTAGGTCGCGAGCTTGCGGTTGTACTCCGCCTGCAGCTGGGCGAGCATGCCCGCATCATCGCTCGAGTTCTTGGCCTGCTCGAGCTGCGTCTCCAGATATATCCTGCTCTGTTGCAGCGCCTGGATCTGCTGGGTCACGGTATCCAGATCCCGCTGCGTCGTCTGCATGATGTTCATGTTGAGATCGGTCAGCCCGGGCAGCTGGTCGTAGTTCTTCGCCTTGAAGGCGGCAAGCTTGCCCTCGATCGCGGAGATCTGCTGGCGGTAGAGCTGCGTCTGGCCGTCGTAGAACTGCTCGGCTGCCTTCGCCCGCACCAGCCGGGTACGGCGGCTCTCGAGCAAAAAGGCGTTGGTCAGCCAGTTGGCCACGCGGGCCGCGAGCTGCGGGTTGCGGCTGTCGTAAGAAATGGTGAACGCCGAGATGATGTTGGTGTTTCGCCCGGTGTTCGGATCCAGCACGGGCGTGCGCACCGTCTCGACCCGTGTATGGCTGATGATGCTCTGCACTGCGTCGTAGGTATCAGTGCCGGGCGGAGCGACTTCGGGGATGTCCTTGACGAGCTTCTGCAGCGTGTCCTCATTCAGCACCCCGCTCTCCAGGCTGTCGACATAAGCATCGCGATACTGCTCCTGCTGCCGCCGCACGGCATCCTGATCCGCGTTGACCTGCATCTCCCCCGGAACGGTGGAGTCCGTGAACGTGAAGAGCCCGGAGGAGATGTAGACGTTCGGCAGCCCCACGGCGAGTGCCGCGGCGATCGCCAGAATGGGCAGTGCGATCGTCGCGAGGAGCATCCGCCGGCGTTTGACCGCGGCGAGATAGTCCGAAAGGTCGGGGGTCGGGGATTCCACAGCTTCCGTCATGGCTAACGCTCCCGCGGGATTCCGGTGAGCTCAGGCAGCGGCTCGTACCGGCTCAATGGCTGATAAATGATCGAGAGCGCCACTGCGTTCGACTGCGCGGACGGCTCGGACTGGAACCGCTGCCAGATGTAGTCGTAAGTGGCCTCGAGCCGATAGGTCTGCGTCACCTGGTAGTCGACGCCCACCTCGGTCGTGAAGTAGTCCTCGCCCTGCACGGCGAGCCCCTGCCGATTCGAGACGCCCCGCACCCGCACGCCGCGCGCGCCCACGAAGCCCGAGAAGCGCGGCTTGAACGCATGCAGCACGCGAAACCGGATCTCATCATTCACCGACTCGTTGCCGGCAGAGCTCGGCGAGACCGCGCGCAGGGCATCCAGCACCACTTCCGTGATCTGGTAGCGCCACTCGACGCCCATGCCGCCGGTGACCCCGGTGACGGCGACCGTGCCGTTCGCCGTGTCGGCCGTAGTCCGGGTGCCGCCGATGCGCGCGTAGAACTGCATGATCTGCGACTCGCGCAAGTCCCATTCCAGGTTCGCACCGGCGAGGTTGGCGCTGGTGCCGCCGGTTTGGGGCGAAAAGCGTCCGCCCTCGCCGCTCACCGATATCGTCGAGCGCTGCGTCACATCGAAGAGCAGCCCCGCCTGGCCGGTCACGTTGTTGAAGCCCACCTGCTGCAGCGCACTCTTGTCGAAGGTCGCGCGGTCGTATTCGGCCTGCAGGTTGAGATGCGTCCGTTGGGTGAAATCGTAGATGTAATCCGGCACCACGCGTACGAGCTGCTCGCGGTTCGAGACGCTCACCCGCCCGGTCTCACCGCCCACCGCCTCGCCGAGATGCACGCCGGGAAAGGTGGCCGGCAGCAGCTGGGAATAGATCACCGACTCGTTCGAGTACTGCGCGAGGCCGGTGAAGCGCGATCGCAGCGTGCGGTACTCGCCGTCGATATCGAGGTAACCGTCGGTCGACTGATCCGCATGATCCTTGGGAAAGTAGTCCGAGCGCACCCGCGGGGCGATCTCGAACTTTCCCCGCTGCGTCACGTAGTCGGCGGCGAGCTGCGCATCGATGAAAGGCCCGTACACCTGCAGCTTGTCGGCATCGGTTTGCGCCAGGCGGTAGTTGTCGTTGAAGGTTCCGCCGACCTGAATGCGCGGCAGGAACTCCCAGTTGTCGGCGCGTGAGCCGGGAGCGAGGCCGAGGAGCGCCCCGGCGCCGAGCACCACGTACGCCTTACGGTACGACGACGACATCACCGGCCTGCAGTGTTATGTTCTGGGAAAGGTCGCTGCCGTGTATCACGTCGTTGTAGTTGAACGGCATCGCCACCTGGCCGCCATTGTCGGTGTGTCTCAGGATCTTGATGTTGCCGAGGGAGGCGAACGGCGTCGTACCCCCGGCCATGCTGAGCGCCTGCATCACATCGACCCGGGGATTGACGATGAAGTCGCCGGGCTTGTTCACCTGGCCGATGACATAGATGCGGTTGCCATTGATCTTCTGCACGGAGACCGTCACCACCGGATCGGTGATGAAGCGGGCGAGCCGCTGCCCGATCATCTGTTGCAGTTGCTCGACACTCTTGTCGCGCGCATCGATCTCCCCGCACAGCGGGAAAGTGAAGGTGCCATCAGGCTGCACGAGCACCTGGCTCTGCAGCTCCGGCTCCTTCCATACTGACACCTTGAGTATGTCGCCGGGTTTGACGGTGTAGACCGCATCGGGCGGCGGCGCAGCCACCGCGCTCGCGGCGGCAACGGTGAGCACGAGCCCGCATACCCAGCGGGAAAAACGCGATTGCATCAGCATGCTCCTCCTGTTCTTCTAGCGGGCGGGGAATCCGCACCGCGCGGGATGCGCTTCGGGAGCAAAATTTGAGCAAGTTCCGTTCCCGCCTACGGTCGCCCGCGCGGGCGTTCGCACGGAACGATCGGCCGCGCACCACGTTTGTTCGGCTGCGCGCGTACGCATCCCAATGACCAACTTGCTCCAACCGGCTCCGGCGAGCCGCAGCCCCTTGCGGATCTGCTTCGTTGGCCTCGGCAATCTATCGGTCCTGGCTCGCCCGTACTCCCATCTGCGAGCCGGCGGCGCTGAGCTGCAACAGACGCTCCTGGCCCGCGCCCTCGCCCGCCGCGGGTGGTGCGTCTCCATGGTCGTCGCCGATTGCGGACAGGCGGATGGCGCGGTGTGGGACGGCATCAAAACTTACAAGGCCTACCGTCCGGACGAAGGTCTCCCAGTGATCCGCTTCCTCTATCCACGCTGGACGAAACTGCGGGCCGCCATGGCGCGCGCCGACGCACAGATCTACTACGCGAGTTGCGCCGGAGGCCAGCTCGGTCAGGTCGTGCAGTTCGCGCATGCGCGCGGTCGGAAAGTCGTGTTTCGCATCGCCAGCGACTCCGATTGCGATCCACGCTCGCTCCTGGTGCGTTACTGGCGGGACAGGCGGCTGTATGGTTGGGGCTTGAAGCGCGCCGACCTCGTGCTCGCGCAGAGTCCGGCACAACAGCAGGCGCTCGCGCGCAATTTCGGCCGCGACAGCCGGTGTCTCGACTCACTCCTCGAGACATCGGGCGCGGCGCCCCCCTTCGAGGCGCGCGACATCGGTGCGCTGTGGGTCGGGAACCTGCGTGCCCTCAAGCGCCCGCAGCTCTTTCTCGAGGCGGCGGCACGGCTGCCGGCGCTCTCCTTCCACATGATCGGCGGCCCCATGCCCGGCGCGCAGCGCCTTTACGATGAGTGCCGCGCGCGCGCGCAGGCGCTGCCGAATGTCACCTTCCACGGATTCGTGCCGCAGCACGAGATCGCGGGCTACTTCGAGCGGGCCCGGGTGCTGGTCGGCACCTCGGAGGTGGAAGGATTTCCGAACATTTACCTGCAGGCCTGGGCCGGCGGCACGCCGGTGGTCGCCTTCCTCGACCCCCAGGACCTCATCAGCCGCAACGGGCTCGGGGCGGTCGTCTCGAGCCCGGAGGAGCTGCACGCGGCCATCGAGCGCCTCGGCGCCGATACCCCCGTCTGGCAGGCGGTGAGCGCGCGGGCGCGCAGCTTCATCAGGGAGCGCACCGCCGGCCGCAATACCCTCGGCGCGTACGAGGAGGCGCTCTCGGGCCTGCTTCATGCGTCCGCGATCGGCACACCCTCAGCGGCTCGCAAGCCATGGCACATCTCCTCGCCCGGTTGAAGCGCGTCGGTCTTGCCGACCGGCTGCTGCGCCGTCACCCGCTCTACTACCCGAGAGCCCGGCAGGAGCTCTCGCAGTTCGACCGGCTGGGCACCGAGGCGCGGCGCCAGTGGCAGCACCGCAGGCTCCGCCGGCTGCTCGAGGCGGCGGGCTCGAGCGAATATGGGCGCCAGCTCGGTGCGCCGCCCTTCCTCGGCGACTGGCCCATTCTCGACAAGGATGCCGTTCGTGAGCACCCGGAGGCATTTCTCAGCGGGCGCGGCTGGCTCAGCGCGCCGGCCTCAACCAGCGGCACGACCGGTACGCCGCTCCTGCTGCGCCGCTCCCTCGCATCCGTAGCCTGCGAGCAAGCCGTCATCGACCGCCTGGTGCGGGCGGCGGGCATCGACCCCATCACCTGCCGCGGAGCGGTGCTGCGGGGCGATGACATCAAGAGCCCGGCAGACCGCAAGCCGCCCTTCTGGCGCGTGGCCAATGGCGGCAAGCGCCTGATCTTCTCCTCGAACCATCTCGACGGCGAGACGGTCGGCGCGTTCGTCGAGGCGCTGCGCCACTACGCCCCGCAGGTCATCTTCGCCTACCCGACCGTGCTCGAGTCGCTCTGCTCGCTCATGGCACAGCGCGGGCTCACGCTCCCGATTCCCCTCGCGGTTTGCGGCTCGGAGGTCCTGACGCGCGAGACCTGCGCGCTCGCCCGCGCGGCTCTCGCTGCACGGGTGGTCAGTTACTATGGCCAGGCGGAGCGGGTCGCATGGGCGGACGGCGACCCCGAGAGCGGCTATCGGTTCCTCGCGAGCTACGGCGTCACCGAGCTGCGCTTCGTCGAGACCACGGCCGAGGAGGACGTCTACGAGGTGATCGGCACCGGACTGTGGAACGATGTGATGCCGCTCGTGCGGTACTTCACCGGCGATCGCATCCGGCTGCGCAAAGGCAGCAGCCCGGCCGCGGTGGAGGAAGGCCGCGAGACCTTCCTCGACATCCTCGGACGCAGCGGCGATTACATTCTTTCCCCGTCCGGCGCCCGCCTCCTCGGCATCGATCATATCCCCCGCGATGTGCCGCACGTGATCCGCGCGCAATTCATTCAGGAGTCGGCGGATTCGGTGACGCTGTTGGTCGTGCCCGCGCCGGGCTTCAACGAGGACTGCCGCCGGCTGCTGCTCGAGCACGCGAGCCGGAAGCTCCCGCCGTCGATGCACCTGAGGATCGAGACGACGAGCCGCCTGGTGCGCAATCGCGCCGGCAAGGCGCCGCTCGTGGTGCGGCAGGTGGACGGGACCGCCTGAGATGATCGACTGCAGCACGACCGACTCGCCCAAGGAGGTGTTGACCCCGGCCAGGACGATACCCTGCCAGTCCGTGCTCATGGTCGGCACCGACCTCGGCGGAACCGGCGGCATTCGCGCCGTCGTGTCGGGGTACGTCGCCGCAGGCCTCTTCGACCGTTTCGCCGGCACCTACGTGGCGACCCATCGTCCGGGCAGCCCCTGGACCAAGGCGCGCGCGGCGCTACGCGGCTGGTGGCGTGTCGCACTCTCTCTGGCCAGGCTCGACGCTCCGCTGGTGCACGTGCAGACGGCGTCGCGCGCCTCCTTCTGGCGCAAATCGATCGTATGCCTGATGGCTCGCGCCGCCGGACGCCCATACATCCTGCACGTTCACGGCGGCGAGTTCATGAAGTTCTACGAGCGGGAATGCCGTCCGCCCGCACAGCGTTACATCCGTTACATAATCGCCCACGCCGCGCTGGTCATCGCGCTCTCCGAGCAATGGCGCGAGCGGCTGCTGACGATCGTGCCCACGGCCCCAGTCGAGGTGTTGCCGAATGGCGTGACGCTTCCGGACCTCGCGGCGGTCTCGCGTGACGGGGATGGCGAGCAGACACTGCTCTTCGTCGGCGACCTGAACCGCGCCAAAGGCACCTACGACCTCATCCGGGCCTTTGCGCGCGTCGCCGGCCGCTTCCCCAACCTGAGGCTCGTCTGCGCAGGCGGCGGCGCCACCCAGGCCGTGCGCCAGTTCGCCGCGCAGGCTGACATTCAACACCGCGTCGCCTGCCCCGGCTGGCTCGGTCCGGAACGCCTGCGGGCGGAGCTCGCCAAAGCCACGATCTTCGTGCTGCCCTCGTACGCCGAAGGCATGCCGATGGCGCTGCTCGAGGCCATGTCCTGGGGACTGCCCGTGATCGCAACGCCCGTTGGCGGCGTGCCGCAAGTCGTTCGTCCTGAGGTGAACGGCGTACTGATCGCGCCCGGCGACATCGATGGCATGTCTGCCGCCATCGCCCGGCTGATGAGTGACCCTGCGCTGCGGTCGACTCTCGGCACGGAGGCGCGGCGGACCATCGAGGAGTCCTACTCTCTCGAGGCCACGCTCGAGCGGCTCGCCGCCATTTACCGCCGCTTCGGGCTCGAGCCGCGCCAGGACCGCGCCGAGCCGGCGCGCGCCGCTGAGCCGCAGGAGGGGCATCGTTGAGCAGGCCAGGCGTGCTCTTCGTCGTCAACTCGCTGGCCTTCGGGGGCGCGGAGAAGCAGGTAGTGACCCTCCTCAATCACCTCGACCCCAGGACGTTCCGGCTACACCTGGCCTATCTCAAGCGCAGCGACGCTCTGCTGCCGCAGTTGCGCCCCGGCATTCTCGAAGACATCGTGTGCTGTGATGCGGGCCGCGGTCTGGACGCCGGTGCCATCAGTCGCCTGCGGACGCTGATCGCCGCCAGGCACATCGATGCCATCGTCTGCACCAACTCCTACTCCATGTTGTACGGATACCTCGCGCGCGGCAGGCGCAGCGACGTGCGCCTCGCGGCAGTGTTTCACACGACGCTGCTCAAGAGGTGGAAGGAGAAGGCCCAGATGCTGCTCTACCGCCGGCTCTACAATCGCTGCGACCTGCTCGTGTACGTCTGCGAGAGCCAGCGGCGCTACTGGAGGGATCATGGCCTGCGCCCGGCCGCCGATGAGGTGATCTACAACGGAATCGAGACCGACTACTACACGGACCGGCGTCCGGCCGAGCAGCGGCAGGCTGTGCGCCGCTCTCTGGGCTTCGAAGACCGGGATTACGTCGTCGGCCTCTGCTCGACGCTGCGCCTCGAGAAGGCCCCCGCAGACCTCCTCGCCGCGATCGCCGAGCTCAGATCGCAGGGGATCCGCGCCAAGGCGCTGCTCATCGGCGACGGCCCCGAGCGCGAGGGCCTCGAGCGGATGGCAACACAGCTTCATGTTCGCGAGCACATGGTCATCACCGGCATGAAGGAGGACGTACGTCCCTTCATCGGGGCGTGCGATGTCATGACACTCGTCTCTCACAGCGAGACGTTCTCCCTGGCTGCGCTCGAGTCCATGTCGCTCGGCAAGGCTCTCGTCATGAGCGATGTGGGCGGAGCGCGCGAGCAGATCGTCCACGGCATGCACGGGCTCATCTTCGAGCCCGGCAACGTTGCGGCGCTGGCCATGTGTCTGACCCGGCTGACCTCCGAGCGCCTGCGGGCGCTGCTGGGTCAGGCTGCCGCCCGCCGGGTACGGGAGCGTTTCACCGTTGAGGCCATGGCCGCGCGCTTCACCGAGTCGCTGCACGGCCTGCTCGAGGAGTCGGCGCGGCCCCGGGAGCAGCCGGTAACTCTCAGGCCGTGATGCGCGCTTCGGCCGGCGCGGAGGCTCTCGGGCTCTCGCGGCGCGCCGGCCGCGAGTGATGTGAGATCTCCTCGTACCACGCCTGGAACATCAACACCGTCCATAGGTGCGAGGACCAGTCGGCTTGGCCCCGCTGATGCTGTCGCCAGCGGCGGGCAACGACGGGGGCGATGAAATGCCCCTCGCCTCGCAAGCGCGCCGGCTCGAGCAAGCCTTCGGCCCACTCCCGCAGCTCACCGCGCAACCACTTGGCAACGGGGACGGCGAAGCCGCTCTTCGGGCGCTCGAACAGCGCTGGGGGAAAGTGGCGCTCGAGGAGCTGCCGCAGCACCCATTTGCCGCGGCCGTCGCGCATGTGCATGCCGGTCGGGATCTTCCACGCTGCCTCTGCGACGGCGACATCGAGAAGGGGCACGCGAGTCTCGAGCGAGACGGACATGGCGGCGCGATCCACCTTGACCAGGATGTCATCGGTCAGATAGCGCCGAGTGTCCGTGTACATCATGTGGGCGAGAGGATCGACACCGCACAGCGCCGATGGCCCATGCGCCGCCAGACCTGACGCCCCGATCACGACCGGCTCGCCCGGCTGCCAGAAGGAGGTCATCGCATCGTAGAGCTCGGGAAAGGAGCCGGCCGCCCAGCTGCGCGCGCGCTCCTTCACGCGCTGCGGACTGCGCAGCCGGCCATGCGAAGCAATGCGGAAGACGGGCGCGAGCGGGGCGAGCAGCCCGGCCGGGAGGCTCGCGATCGTGCGCGCCGCCCCTCGCCGCCACACGCCCGATCCGCTCTGCAGCTTTCTCCAGCGGTCCGCGGCCTCGATGTAACGCGCATAGCCGCCGAAGAGCTCATCTCCCGCATCGCCTGAGAGCGCGACGGTCACCTCGCGGCGCGCGAGCGCGGCAACGAGCGATGTTGGAATTTGCGAGGCATCGGCGAAGGGCTCGTCGTAGATGGCCGGCAGCCGGGGTATGACGGCGAGCGCATCACGTGGGGTCACCGTGAGCTCCGTGTGGCGGGTTCCGAGACGCTCTGCCACCTGACGCGCATGGACAGTCTCGTCGAACTCCGCTTCCTCGAAGCCGATCGAGAACGTCCGCACCGGTTGTGAGCTCGCCCGCTGCATTTCCGCCACGATCAGCGACGAATCGATGCCGCCGGAGAGGAAGGCGCCGACCGGGACGTCGGCCACCATCTGCAGGCGTACCGCCTCCGCGAGCGCCGCGCCCACCTCCTCGATGAGGGTCGCTTCCTCGGCCGGCGGCGGCGCTTGGCGCGCTGCAATCCCCGCAGGCTCCCAATAGCGCAGCTCCTCGAGCTGCAGGCTCCCGCCCCGCTCGCGCACGTTGAGCGTGCAACCGGGCATGACTTTGTGGATCCCGCGGAAGATCGATCGCGGCGCCGGAATGAACTGGAAGCGAAGCAGCTGCGCGAGCGCCTCGCGATCCACCTCGCCTCGCCAGCGCCCATGGGCGCGCAGCGCCTTGAGCTCCGAGCCGAAGACGAAAGTGTCGCCGAGCTGCCCGTAGTAGAGCGGCTTCTCGCCAAAGCGGTCGCGTGCGAGCGAGAGCATGCGCTCGTGGGCGTCCCAGAGTGCGAGGGCAAACATTCCGCGGCTGCGCTGCAGCGCGCGCACGAGGCCCCATGCCTCGATGGCAGCAAGCAATACTTCCGTGTCGCTGCTGCTGTGAAAGCGAGCGCCATGCGCGCTCAGCTCGGCGCGCAGAGCCCGGTAGTTGTAGATCTCGCCGTTGTAGGTGATCGTGAAGCGCCCGCTCGGGGAGCGCATCGGCTGGGCGCCGAGCGGCGACAGATCGATGATCGCGAGGCGGCGGTGGCAGAACGCCACCGCCGCCTCTGCATCCAGCCAGAATCCCTCGTCGTCAGGCCCGCGATGGCGCAGCGCGGCCGCCATCGCCGCGAGCTCCTCGCGCGACCGCTCGGCCGAGAGGCCGCCGCCGAGAAATCCAGCGATGCCGCACATGCTCCGTAGAAATCCCCGGGGGCGGCATCGGTTCCGCTGGAGCCGCTTTCAGTCAGCGGCGCTCAGTTGCCGGCGCTCACGCCCGAGGGCGCCATCGGCTGCTTGAGCGGCGCCTGGCGCAGCAGGATGATGCCGTCCCGGTCCTGCAGGGTCACTGAGGTGACCGTCTGTCCGCTGTTGACCGACGGTGCCTGCGAGCCCTTGAGCTTCACGAAGGTACCCCCTAGCTGCACCGTCTGCGCGCCGTTGCCCTTGGGATTGACCAGCGCGATGCCGTTGGTGAAGTCGCGCCGCCAGACACCCTTCTGCCAGGCGCTCGTCGGCGGAACGGTCGTCGCCGTACCGAGCTTCGCGTTGTACTCATCGAACCACACCACGCCGTTGTAGCCGCCGGAGGTGCTCGAGAAGCTGTAGTACCCGTCACTCATGAGACAGGAAGTGAGGCCATAGCGCATCGCCTGGTAGTCGGTCGGGCTGCCCCACTGGTTGAAGATCCCGAGCTTGGGAGCGTTCATCGCCGCCATGATGGACCGGTACTGAGTCATCATGGCCTGCCAGCCGCCCCAGCCCTCGATCGAGTACGACTTGCCGATCATCGCCTCCATCACCCCGCCATCGACCATGCCCTGGTAGCCGCTCGGGATCGTGGTGCCGCTCGAGGCCCAGGTGGCGACGTTACCGATCTGGTACTTGCCGGGCATGAGCTGGCGCACCAGGCTGAACCAGCGCTCATAGCCGGCCTGCAACGCCGCGCCCGCTTTCGGATCAGAGGGCTGCAGCACGACGCCGTTGCGGTACCAATCCCCGGCCACCCGCGGCTGCGTGAACACGTTGTCCATGAAGAAGCCGTCGATGTGCGGGTTCGGCGTGTAGTAGTTGCTGACGAACCAGTGGGTGATCCAGTCGATCGAGTCCTGGCCGCTCGAGTCCTTGGGCGTGTAGGGCGAGTTGTTGATGGTCTGGCCGCCATCGCCGTAGAAGGATGACACCGCGGATGAATACGAGGTGTTGGCGTATAGCCACCACTTCATGGCATTGAGCTTGGTGCGCAGCGAGGCGTCGGCGCTGCCCGTCGGATCGGTGAACTGCTCATCGGAATCGGTGTAGAGGAACACCAGCGCATTGGGATTCAACGCCTTGATCGCCTTCACCACGCTGTCCATCGACTCGCCGCCCGGGGCCATGCCCGGCCAGTAGTTGAGGATCATCACGGACTGTTTGGCGAGCTGCGACTGATAATTCGTATCGTTGTAGTTGAAGGGACCGCCGATCTGGATGCCGCCGATGCGCGG
>Ga0070741_10001574_pt1 | contig 68425 bp, 57 predicted proteins | sample Coa_R1_4_FD_66440 | JGI IMG/M metagenome (GOLD analysis project Ga0070741, IMG submission 66440) | Surface soil microbial communities from Centralia Pennsylvania, which are recovering from an underground coalmine fire - Coalmine... | ecosystem: Environmental > Terrestrial > Soil > Unclassified ... | reverse complement strand
CTCGGGTCCTACTAATCCTCGGGTTCGCACACGCCATTGGCTTCCGACCTGCTTCGCCCTCACCCGCCCACCTATTTTCATCCCTGATGGTGCCCCGCCGGGGCATCGGTACTAATCCCTCGCTCCTACGTCGCGGGTATCAGCTCCGAGGGCAGAATGCCCTGGTGATCCAGGAGCCTGAGATAGTAGCGCCACACCGGCAGGGATCCGCCGCCGCCATGGCCGTGGCCGCTGCTGCGCTGAAATTCGGCCAGGTCTTCCGCGGATAGCTCTTTGACGGGAACGCCTCGCTGGCGCGCATGCCAGTTGATGCGCGCCAGCGACTCGAGCTTAATGGCCTTGATCGTGGCTTCTTCGACGGTCCGGCCAACGACGGTGATGCCGTGGCCGAGCATCAGCACGACGTCCTTGCCGTTCATGATGCGGATCATGTCCTGAGCCAGCTCCGGACGATGGAGGGTGATCATGCGCGGATAGATCGGCACTCCGTCGATGGCCAGACGCATGGCGGAGGGGTCATAGCCGCCGAAAATGGGACGCAGCTCCAGGTCGGTGATACCGCAAACCAGGATGGCCGGCGGGTGGGCATGCACGACGCAGCCGATGTCGGGACGAGCCTTGAACAGCTCGCCATGGATCGGGAACTCATTCGGGATGGTGACGCCCTCCTTCGTCCCGAGGATGTTGCCATCCAGATCGGTGCGCAGCACGTCGCTCTCCTCAGTGAAGAGCAGGGCCGACTCAGCCGGTCCGCGGGCGCGAATGAGGATGTTGTCGGTGCCGGGGATACGGGCGCTGACGTGCCCTGTGGTCTCTTTGACCAGGCCCAGCATGGCCAGGATGCGGCATGACAGCGCAACTTTGCGGCGAATGTTCTGCACGTCTGTGTCTTCAGTCATCGGCAAGCATCTTACTCCCCTGGGCTCGTATAATCGGCCAACAAGTCAGGCAGATGGAGGCCGGCCGTGCTCACAGCCCAAGAGAACGCCGAATTCACGCAGGTTGGGCCCGGAACCCCAGGAGGGGATTTCCTGCGGCGCTACTGGCATCCCATCGCCGCGAGCTCCCAGCTGCCTGATGCGGGAACAAAGCCCCTCACCATCCTCGGTGAATCTCTCGTGCTCTACCGCGATCGCCAGGGCAAGCTTGGCCTGCTGGGGGATCGCTGTCCGCATCGTTCCGCCGGCATGGTGTATGGCGTGCCCGAAAACGAAGGCCTTCGCTGCGCTTATCACGGCTGGCTGTTCAGCGGCTCCGGCCGCTGCCTGCAGCAGCCCTATGAAGAGACGGAGGACCCGACCAGCACGTTCAAGGACCGCGTCCGCATCAAGGCCTACCGCGTGGAGGAGATGGCGGACATGATCTGGGCCTATTTGGGTCCCGATCCCGCCCCGCTGATTCCGCGTTGGGACCTGTTCACGCGCCTCGACGCACCCCGCGAGATCGGCTTCGGCGTCATTCCCTGCAACTGGGTTCAGATCGCCGAGAATGCGCTGGATCCGGTCCACGTAGAGTGGCTGCACCAGCACTTCTCCAACTACGTCTATGAGCGCCTGGATCAGCCCGAGCTGCGGAAAAAGGTCCAGCACCACACCAAGATCGGCTTCACCCTGTTCGAGTACGGCATCATCAAGCGCCGTCTGCTGGACAGCGACACCGAGGAGCACGAGCACTGGGCGACCGGCCATCCGCTGGTGTTTCCGATGATGCTCAAGTCGGGCAACGCGGCGCACCCGGTGTACCAGATGCGCACCCCCATCGACGACCACCACACCATGCACTTCTGGTACAGCGCGCACTACAAGATCCGGGACGACGACATGGAGGTGCAGGCGCACACCACGGTGCCGTTCTACGAGGTGCCTATCCCGACGCTGACCGATGGAGGAGAGCCTCCGTGGTCGCTGGTTGACAACAACAGCGGGCAGGACTCGGTGATGTGGTACACCCAGGGCCAGGTGACAGACCGTTCGGCGGAGCACCTCGGGCTGTCCGATCGGGGCATCATCATGTTCCGCAAGCTGCTCGAGGACAACATCGAGAAGGTGAAGCGCGGCGAGGACCCGATGAACGTGTTCCGCGATGCGGCCAAGAACGTGTGTCTCGAGTTGCCCGTGGAGCGCAACAAGTTCGGACCGGGACGCTACCGGCCAGGCGAAGTTCGCGGCGGCAACACCAGCAAGTACAGTCCGCTGCTCAAAGAGGCGGAAGAGCTGGTTGGAGCTGCCAGCGGGGCGGTCCCGAAGTCGCAGTTCTAGCAGCGGACCGAGGCGCGGCAGGTGTGACACGGCTTCGGTTCGGGCTCGCTGGGGTTGGCGCCGGCGCCAAGAACCTCCTGACGGGGTTCGGCCAGAGCGAGCTCGTGAAGCTGGCGGCCGCCGCAGACGTACGGCCGGAGGCCTTGGCCGCGCTGAACCGGCAGTTCGGTGCTCGGACCTACTCCTCCGTCGAGGAGATGTGCCGCGATCCGGATCTGGACGTCATCTGGGTCGCGACACCCAATCCGTTCCATGCCGAGCATGCCATCGCCGCGTTGAACCACGGCAAGCATGTGATCGTGTCCAAGCCGATGGCGGTCACGCTCGACCAATGCGAGGCCATGAATGCCGCGGCCGAGCGCAACGGCCGCTATCTCCTGGCCGGGCACAGCCAGGCAATGGCCGCGCCCATCCGCAAAATGGCGGAGCTGGTCGCCAGCGGAGAGTATGGCCGGCTGGCGATGGTGCACACCTGGCATTACACCGACTGGTTCTACCGGCCCCGCCTGCCCGATGAACTGGATGAAGCGCGCGGCGGTGGCGTGGTTTTTCGCCAGTCCCCGCATCAGGTTGACATTGTGCGGGCGATCTGCGGAGGGGAGATGGTGGACAGCGTGTCGGCCAGCACCTTCCGGCTGGACGCCGATCGTCCAGGTACTGGCGCCTACACGGCGTTCCTGCGCTTTGCCGGCGGCGCTGCCGCGACCCTGGCCTATTCGGGCTATGGCCGCTTCAACGCCGCGGAGATCACGTTTGGCCAGGGCCGGGCACGAACCGCGGTGGTGCGAGGACGGTCAGGCTCCGAGGAGGAGCTGGCTCTGAAGGAGTCGAGCCGCTACACCGGCTCGGATGCCCTCCCGGTAACGCACGGCCAGCCCTTCTTCGGGCTCACCGTCGCGAGCTGCGAACGAGCGGACATCCGGCAGTCGCCCAACGGCCTCTACGTCTACGATGAGTCCGGTCAGAGCGAAATTACGCTGCCGCCGGACGAGCAGCGGGGGGAAGCCGAGTTCCAGGAGATGCACGAGGCGGTCGTTCACGGGCGACCGCTCACCCACAGTGGCCGCTGGGGCCAGCGCACGCATGAAGTTACCCTAGCCATCGTCGAATCAGCGCGGCTGGGCCATGAGGTCAGGCTGTCGAAACCGACCGCGGCCATTTGAAGTAATAACCACGAAAAGAAAGAGAGGAGTCACATGAGACAGGGCAAGGTCTTGGCCAGCCTGATCGCGCTTGGGCTGCTGATGTCGGCATGCGGTGGGGGACAAACCGCGGGGAGTAGTGCGGCCGCCGGGTCGGGGGTGGCGAGCGGCGGTAAACCGGCCGCGTCCGGCGCTGCGGCCACGAACGACCAGCTGTACGAGGCGGCGAAGAAGGAAGGCGAGATTGTGGCCAACGTCCAGGACTCGGATAGCGAGCGCCTGGCTGTTGACACCTTCACCAAGCGCTATCCCGGCATCAAGATCACCTGGCAGCTGGGCCGCGGCGCCGACGTCGCCAACAAGTTGACGACACAGGCGCAGGGCAACGTGTTCACGCATGACGTGTTCTCGTCCGGCCCGCACGACATGGACGGCATGCGCGAGGCGGGAATGCTGGAGCCATATCAGTCGCCCGAGCTCGCCAATGTGCGTCCCGACTTTGTGGACGCCAACAAGGTCATCGATCCGCAGTACGTCTTGGTGTACGGCATTACGGTGAACACCAAGCTGGTGCCGCCGGACCAGGAGCCAAAGAGCTGGAACGATCTGCTGGACCCCAAGTGGAAGGGCAAGATCGCTATGCAGGATCCCCGCGGCTCGGGCGGCACGATGACCCTGCTGGTCGGCCTGAGCAAGTACGAGCCGCTGGGCATGGACTACATCCGCAAGCTGGCCGCGCAGCAGCCCTTCATCGGTCGAGAGACCAATCAGCTGCTGACTCAGCTGGTTAGCGGCGAGTTCCCGATCATGCTGGGGGTGTCGGCCGGGCAGCTCGTGACGCAGAAGGACAAGAACCCTTCCGTGCCCGTCAAAGAGATCAAACCCACTGAGGGCATACCGATGGTGCTGTTGGGCGCGGGCTTGATGAAGAATGCGCCCCATCCTAACGCTGCTCGGCTGTGGCTCGACTGGCGCCTATCGCAGGAAGGACAGGAAGTACTGGGCAAGGAAGGCCAGTCTCCTGTTCGCAATGGTGTACCGACTCCCCATGAAGAGACCACCATCGAGGGCGTGAAGCTGCTGTACCTGGACAAGGGGCAGGACACCGCCAACCTTCCGCAGTACACCAAGCAGTGGGACGACATCTTCTTCAAGAAATAGATGGGAGTGGGCAGGAACTGAAGACGGACCGATTGGGAGTTAGGCGATGACTGCGCGGCAATTCTTCGCACCCCTGGGTGTGCTGGTCTGCCTGCTCGCGGCTGGCTGTGGCTCAACCGCCCCGATCGCCTCCAGCCAGGCGCCGGCGAGCGCTGCCGCGGCTTCGTCTGCCGCAACCGGATCGGCCGCGGCCAACGCCCTGTACGAGGCCGCCAAGAAGGAGGGCGAGGTCGTGGTCAATAACCAGGATCCCGACCGAGACAAGCTGGCCGTTGACACCTTCACCAAGCGCTATCCGGGCATCAAGGTCACCTGGCAGGTCGGCCGCGGCGCGGACATCTCCAGTAAGCTCATCACCCAGGCCCAGGCGAACATGTACACGCACGACGTGTATGCTTCGGGACCTCATGACGCCGATGCCATGCGGCAGGCAGGTATGTTCGCGCCCTACCAATCGCCCGAGCTTTCGGCCGTCCGCCCGGATTTCCTCGATCCGAACAAGACCCTCATGCCGCTGTACGTGCTGGTGTACGGCTTAACCGTGAACACCAATCAGGTGCCGGCAGGGCAGGAGCCCAAGAGCTACAAGGACCTCCTCGACCCGAAGTGGAAGGGCAAGATCGCCATGCAGGACCCGCGAGGATCAGGTGGGACGATGACCGCCCTGATTGGCATCAGCAAAGAGTCGTCGCTTGGTATGGATTACCTGCAGAAGCTGGCCGGCCAGGACATGTTCATCGGGCGCGAGACGCTGCAGTTGATGACGGATCTGATTCGGGGAGAGCATGCAGCCATGCTCGGCGCGTCCGCGGGCAACCTGGTTGCTGAGCGCGACAAGAATCCTTCCGCTCCGTTCAAGCAGATCAAACCCACCGAAGGGATGGTGTTCACCCTCAACTGGATGGGCCTGGTCAAGAATGCTCCGCATCCGAACGCGGCCAAGCTGTGGATCGATTGGCGGCTGTCGCAGGAAGGGCAGGAGATCTTGGCCAAGGAGGGCCTGGCGCCCGTTCGCAGCGGGGTCAAGGTCGAGCGCGACGAGATCAATACTGACGGGGTCAAGATTCTGTACCTGGATACCGGGCAAGACGCCGACCGTTTGCCCGAGTACACGAAGTTGTGGGATACGACCTTTTTCAAGAAGTAGTAAGCCTTTGCATCGCCATCAGAGTTCGTTAGCGTGAGTGACACGCTGGTAGCCAGGGCCGAGCCTCAGGTTTTGCCCTGGGGCTGGCGGCTGCGCCTCAACGCCGCGTTGACCCCGGCCAACATCGCCATGGGCGGGATCACCCTGTTTGTGGCCTTCCTGGTGCTGTACCCGCTGGGAACGCTGCTCATTGGGAGCTTCTTGACGGCCACCCCCGGCAGGACCGGCACGTTCACGCTGCAGAACTACATCTCAGCGTACACCGACTCGGCGACCTACCGAATCCTGCTGACTACGGTGGTTCTGGCCGGAGTGAAGACGATCCTGGCCACACTGCTGGCCGTGACCTTCGGACTGATCGTGGTTCGGACCGATACGCCGCTGCGGCGGCTGCTCGAGCTGCTCATCGCCGTGCCGTTCTTCGTGCCGCCTATCCTGGAGGCTATCGGCTGGATCATGCTGCTGAGCCCGAAGGCCGGCGCACTCAACGTGGCCGCCCAGGCTCTGTTTGGACCCGGCGCGCCGGTGTTCAACATCTACAGCTTGGGCGGCATGATCTGGGTGCTCATGCTGAACTCGACCGCGTTCATTTTCCTGCTGGTCGTAAATGCGCTGAGGAGCATGGACGCCTCCTTGGAAGAGGCCGCCTTCGCCTCCGGCGCAAGCAGCTTGCAGGTTGCTCTGCGCGTCACGCTGCCGCTGATGGCGCCGGCGATCCTCGGAGCGGCCACACTGAGCTTCATCAGAGCGCTGGAAGCTTTTGAGGTGCCGGTGCTCATCGGGCTGCCGGCCAAAGTCTTCGTGTTCCCCAACCGCATCTATGCGGCCATCGACTACGACCGTCCGAGCAACTATGGCCTGGCTACGTCCCTGGGAGTGAGCCTGATGGTCATCACTCTGGTGCTCATCTTCCTGCAGAACCGCATCATGAGGGGTAAGCAGTACACGCTGATCTCGGGCAAGGGCTATCAGCCGAGGATCATTCGCCTGGGGCCTGCCCGCTACGCCGCGTTCGCATTGTGCATCCTGTTCTTCGTCGTCACCGCCGTGCTGCCCATCTCACAGCTGTTGGCCGGGTCGCTGTCCCGTACCTTCGGCCTGTGGGACCCGGCCAGCCTGACGCTGTCCAACTACGCCAGGATCTTCACCGACGATCAAATGTGGCGCGGTCTGCGCAACACGCTCCTGGTGGGTGGGGTGACGGCCCTGTTTGCCATGGTGCTGTGCTCGTTCGTAGCGTACGTGATCGTGCGGACGAAATTCGCCGGACGCCGCTTCCTGGACCTGGTGTCCTGGCTGCCCTGGACGGTACCGGGTATTGTGGTCGGCGTAGGCATGCTGGCGGCCTACATTCGCTTTCCGGTGCATGTGTACGGCACCGTGTTCCTCCTTGGTATAGCGTTCGTTACCGGCGGCATCCCGCTGGGCGTGCGGCTGATGTCGGGCATCATGATGCAGATTGGCGCTGAGCTCGAAGAGTCGGCGCGAGTCCATGGTGCGCAGTGGGGGCAGACCTACCGGCGCGTGCTGCTGCCCTTGGCCCGCCCGGCGCTGCTGGCGGGGGCGCTGATCCTGTTCGTCACCTTCTCCCGCGCGTTGAGCTCCGTGGTGCTGCTATCGGGCCCGGGTACCGAGCTGCTGTCAGTGGTGCTGTTCAAATACTTCAATGCGGGACGCGTTGAGGCGGTTTGTGCCCTGGCCATGCTGATGCTCGTCATCAACCTGGTTGGCCTGGCGATAGCCCGCCGCACAGGCTTTCTCAGCGCTGGGGGTGGCCACCTCTAGAGCGAGCTTCTCGATCGGCTCTATCGGGCGTTGGCGCTCGACTTACAAGCGATCGCGAGAGAGGCGGTAGCCGAAGGAGCGCGCGCCGATGAGCACCAGCATCACGAAGACCGTGATGAGGACGCCCACGGCTGCGCCGCGCTCGCGCGTACCCGAGAAGCTGTACTCAAGCATCAGGATGGACAGCGGACGCGAGCGGGCGCTGTACAGCAGCACCGGCGTGGTGATGTCGTGAATGGCGGTAAGGAACGCCAGCAGCCCCACAGTCACCGCCGTCGGAGCGATTAACCGCAGCAAAATGCGGCGGTACACCAGCAGCCATGAGCCGCCGCAGATCCGTCCCGCCTCCTCCAGCTCGCGGCCCAGCTGCAGGAAGCTCGTCTTGAAGAACTGGGTGCTCAGCGGGCTGGCATGGATCACGAAGGCCACGACCATCCCCGCGACCGAGCCATAGAGCACGGTTCGCAGGGGCGTGGCCAGGAACAGCCACAGCAGCCCCAGGCTCATCAGGATCCCTGGCATGGCCCAAGGCGACCAGACCAGGAAGTCCGCCGTCCTCAGCGCTCGCGAGGGGTGTCGCACGACGGAGTAAGCGACGGTCGAGTACAGGACGATGGCAATCAGGGCGGACGCCGTGGCGATGATCAGGCTGTTGCGCACGCCCAGCAGAAACGCCGGGTCGATGAAGACGGCGTGCCACTGGTTCAGCGTGAACGGCTCCGGCGAGTTGAAGAACCCGTAGATCTTCATGAAAGAGCCCAGCAGCAGGAACGCGAACGGGGCCGCCAGCGCGATCGCGAAGAAGCCGTAGCAGGCGGCGCTGAGCAGCCAGCCCCAGCGTCCCAGCCGGGCGGGGGCGCTGCTGTAGCCTCGGCCGTCCACCGTGGTGAACGATCTGCCCCGGAGGAAGCGCCTGTAGAGCGCGGCCAGCGCAAACAGGAACACCACGAAGACGAAGGCCAGCGCCGTCGCCGCGCCAACGTTCGAAGGCTGATTGCTCACCAGCTCGTACACGCGCGTGGAGTACACGTAGAACTTGCTGGGAATCCCCAACAGCAGCTCGACCTCAAAAGCCTCGAAGCTGAAGACCAGCGATATCAGGGCCACCAGCAGGATGGCCGGCAGCAGCAGCGGCAGCGTAACCTTCAGGATCGCTTGGCGAGTCGTTGCGCCGCAGACTTTGGCGGCTTCCTCGGTTGCCGCCGACACTCGCCGGAAGGCGGGGGTCAACAGCACCACCTTGAAGGCAATGGCGTTCGATGCCAGGTGCACCCAGGTGATGCCCCAGAAGCCGTAGATGTTGAATGCCTTTCCCTGCATGAACGGCAGGTGGGACAGGCCGCTGTTGAGCAGCCCCAGGCGCGGGTCGAGCAGCAGGATCCAGCCGAGCGTGAGCGGGAGGATAGGGGTGAAGATGGACAGCCAGGACAGCAGCTCGATACCCGAGCGGCCGGGCATGTCGGTGCGCGTGACCAGCCAGGTGATGCCGATGCCTATGGGCATCGAGATGGCTGTTCGAACGAGCGCGAGGGACAGGCTGTTCCACAGGGCGCTGAGGGTCGTTGGATTGCCAAACGCATCGGCCCAGTTCTTGAGGCCGAAGCGTGCCGCCGCCCCGGTCCCTGCCACATTGAAGCTGTTGGCCAGCAGCAGGATCGTTGGCGCGGCGATGAGCAGGCCTACGGCCAGCGGGAGGATCGCACCGGACAGGCGCTTCACTCTCAGCTCCAGCCTCAGGCCGCGGGTTGTTGCCCGCGGCGCGGTGCCCGCGGTTACGGCTGCCATGCTCTGTACTGACCTACCTGCCCGGCTGGAAAGCGAGACCCAAGTCGCCTATTTCAGGAGCTTATCGAAGAAGTCGCGGATAGCGATGCGCTGCGTCGTCTCGAACGTGTAGTCGTACGTGTCGAGGTACTTCACGCCGGGCTTCGGTACCAGGTAGTCGGGCAGCCAGGTTGCCGGCACGTCGTTCCGCACCGGAATCTGCGCCTGGGTGGGAGCGAAGACTTCCATGCCCTCCTTGCTCGCGATCCAGTTGGCGAAGACACGCGCGGCGTTAGGATGCGGCGCCTTGTTCCATACGCCGATGTCGCCGAATCCGCCGCCCAGAGCGCTGCCTGCATCGGGAAACTCCGCCAGGTCGGTGGAGCCGGACTGCGCGATCTTCACGCCCGCCTTGATGTACTTATCGAGGTAGTTCAGCTGGGTTGCGAGGGCGATTGGATAGCTGCCCTGGGCGACCCAATCGGCGACCTGCTGATAGTCGCGGGAGAGCGTCACGTTCTGGCCCTTGTACAGCTTAGTGACGTAGTCCTGGCCCTTGGCCACGTAGGCCGCGCAGCCGATGGCCAGTCCGGCGCCATTGACGCTCGGATCGTAAGCGCAGATCTTGCCCTTCCAGCGGGGATCGAGCAGAGCGTCGGCGTTGGGCAGGTCCTTGGGCGACACGTTTGCCAGGTTGATGGTAATCATCGGCTGGACGGTGTTGAACACCTGCAGGATCGTGTCCTGGTTCGGATCCCGGAACCAGGGTCCGCCGGACCGCCACTTGGACGCATCGGCCGTCTCCGGCAGCAGCACGCTCGACTTCCAGGGCTCGATCCACTTGTTCTTGTAGAACGTCTCCATCATGCTGTCGCTGCCGGAGATGCTGACGTCCATGGAGTACTGATTGGCTGCGCGCTCGCTTTCGATGCGGGCTGCCAGCTGGCTGGAGTTGCCGCCGAGGTACTCCACATCGATGCCGAAGCGAGCCTTGAAGGCCGGAGGCAGCTTGGCGCGGCTGTCGGGGTCAGGAGGACCACTCACCACGACCTTGCCTTCCTTTTTGGCTGCTGCCAGGAGGTCATCCCAGGTGCCGGCAACCGCGGATGCCGCGCCTCCCGAAGCGCTGGGCGAGCCGGCAGGAGATGCCGCTGCCGTGCGGCTCGCCGCGCCGCTTCCCGCGGCGCTGCCTGCGGCCGGGCTGCTCCCGGCCGGGGTCGACGCGCTGCCTCCACCACAGGCGGCGAGGACCAGGCCGGCCGACGCGGCGAAAGCGGACTTGAGGATGTACCTACGGCTGACGTTCATGGCTGGTTGTCCTTTCATAGTCAAAGCTGTGCCGCCGCGGGGACTCGGGAATGCTGCCGCGCGGACGGCGTCCAACCGCGGTGTGGTGCTCTGGCCACGGCCCCAGACCCAAGGCCAGTGACTACCTTGGCTGGTCGAATGGTAGGGCGCGCGTTACCGGCAGCCGTGATGGTGCCGAACAGCCTGGTGAGCTGCTTCAGCTCCGGCACCGGCGCCGTTGCCAGTGTTGCCACAGTGGTCAAGATTGTACGGAGTGGGCGGGCGTCTGCCAATACCTGAGCGTGATTTCCGCGATTCCCCCATAATGGGTGCGCGCTTTCATATTTGAAATCACGCCCGGTGAGGGCGAGGAGCCAGGGACATGAAGGACATCAAGCACAAGTTCAAGCCCGGCGAAAAGCTGTCGCGAGCCGAGGCCGACGAGCTGCTGGACGAGCTGTACGCCTGGACGGACGGCGTCTTCCAGCGCGAGATCGTGCACGGCGACTTCATGTCTCGGCTGGCTTCCGGCACTCTGCCGATGGACACGGTGCGGCTGTTCTGGGCCAACTGGTACTACTTCGTGTCGGAGATCAACAACTTCCACGGCATTACGTACCAGCGCTTCCTGGGCTTCTTCAAGCGCTACCCGGATCTGCTGGCCGCATATGCCGACAAGATCGCCGACGAGCTCATCCACCCGCGCGCGCCAGGGCACATCGCCGTGGTCATCGAGCAGGGCAAGAACTTTGGCCTCAGTGAGGAGGAGATGCTGGAGTGCGAGATGCTGCCGGAGCCGCGCGCCTGGACGGAATGGTTCCGCGGGCTGGCCTACGAGGGCAACCTGGCGGAGTGGTGGGCCGCTCACCAGGTTGAGCAGTGCATCGGCCAGTGGGCAGCCATGTGCCGCAAGGCGCTGCGCCAGCACTACGGCTTCAGCGATGCCGACCTGGTCTACTTCCAGGTGCACGAGGAGGCAGACCTCGAGGTGCACGAAGGCGGGATCATTCCGCATGCTGAGTTCAACCGGATCACGCTGCGGCATCTGCTCGAGAGCGGCATGGCGGATATGCGTCCCGGCTTCTCGATCGGGTATTGCGCGCGCATGACCATGGCCTATTTCCGCTGGTTCCTCGATGGCTGCTATGCTGGGTCGGGAGCGGCCGAGAAGACGCCGGCAGGAGTTCGCTAGCTGTGCGGGCGCGGGTGTGGATGACCTCCGCGGGGGCAGGGGTGGCGGCCAAAGGTCAGTCTGCCTTGAAGGTGGGCGGGCGGTCGGTGGGGCTAGGCCTGCTGGCCACGATGATCGCCGGGTGCGGCGGGCAGGCGGCACCGGCGTCCACAGTCGCCGCTAGCTCGGCCATCTCTACGCCGGCCGTCAGCTCGGCGAAGCCCGCCGCCAGCCAGGCGAGCGCCGCCGCTTCTAAGCCGGCCGCCAGCGCTTCTGCCGGCGGGTCGGCTTCAGCCAGCGCCAAGCCAGCGGCGTCCGGTCTTACGCCCGTCAGCATCGAGGTGCCCAACAAGGGCATTGCCTTCGCCTACCTGTACGTGGCGCAGGACCTGGGCATCTTTCAGAAGCACGGCATCGATCCGCGTATCTCGGTGATCGCTCCGCCGGCTGCCTCGGCGGCGCTGCAGGCCGGCGAGCTCGATTTCATGTCGGCGGTAGGGTCAGCCATGACTGCCGCTCTCGGCGGCTTGCCGATTCGGGTGGTTGAAGTCTCGTCCAACCAGCCGAACTTCCTGATGTACGGTGCCAAGGGTGTTACCAGCGTGGATCAGCTCAAGGGCAAGACGGTTGCAGCTTATGCGCCGGGCAACACGGTGAACCTGGTGATGGTGGAGTTGCTGAAGCGCAAGGGCCTGGATGCGAGCCAGTACACCATCCTGAACGCCGGGGCGGACGCAGGCCGGGCGGCGGCCATCCAGAACGGCGCGGCAGCTGCAACGCTCATGGAAGCGTCAAATGCGCTGGCCCTCAAGAAGGATGGCTTCCCTCAGCTCACGACGATCGCCGACGTCCCGGCGTTGCCCTTCACCGGGCTGGCCGCGTCGCAATCCACGTTGAAAAGCAAAGCGGCGGTGATGCGCGAGGCTATTGCCGCTACCCTCGAAGGCACGGATCTCATGCGGACGCAAAAGGCGCAGGTGCTGCCGGTTCTGCAAAAGGAGTTCGATCTGTCGGCCGATGACGCCGGACAGCTCTTCGACGAGATGCAGGGAAGCTGGACGGATAGCGGCAAGCCGAGTCAAGCCGCAACCGACTTCGAATTTGCCAGCCTTCAGGTCGAGCAGAAGCTGAGCGCTCCGGTGAAGCCGGAGCAGGTGTACGACTTCTCGATCGTCGATGGCCTGCGCGGGGGTGCGGGCAAGTAGCCATGGGCGGCTACTACTTGGACCTGCGGCAGTACCTGGCAGCGCTCGAGGATCAGGGTTTGCTGCGGCGGGTGCGGCGCTCGATCAACAAGGACACCGAGCTGCATCCGCTGGTTCGCCTCCAGTTCCGCGGGCTGCCTGAGGAGCAGCGTACGGCGTTCCTGTTCGAGAACGTGACTGACAGTGCCGGCCGCGGCTTCGATATGCCGGTCGTCGTGGCCTGCATGGCTGGCTCGCGGGCGATCTACGGGCTAGGGATGCAATGCGACCCCAAGGACATCGGAGCCAAGTGGGATGAGGCTCAGCGCAACCGGATTGCGCCGGTACGAGTGGATTCGGGTCCCGTGCAGGAGCTGGTGTTGACCGGGGACGAGCTGCGGGCAGCCGGTGGCCTGATGACGCTGCCCATTCCCATCTCGACACCGGGCTTCGACAATGCGCCCTACATGACGGCGGCCCATTTCGTCACGCGTGACCCGGAAACCAAGCTCCAGAATATGGGCAACTATCGCGCCCAGCTCAAGAGTCCGACTCGCCTGGGGATTTATGCCGGCACCACGCAGGACATCGCCGTGGACTGGCACAAATGGCGCAAGCTCGGCCAGCCCATGGAGGTCGCCATCGCCATCGGCGTGACGCCGAACTTGTCCTATGTGGCGGCTACCAAGCTGCCGCATGACGTGGGCGAATATGAGGTGGCCGGCGGCATCGCCGGCGAGCCGGTGCAGCTGGTGCGCTGCAAGACGGTCGATCTCGAGGTGCCGGCGCAGGCGGAGATCGTCGTGGAGGGCATCGTCCGGACCGACGTACTGGAGATGGAAGGTCCGTTTGGGGAATTCACGGGCTATATGGCGCAGCGCGACTGGAACCTGTTTGTGGAGGTGCAGTGCATCACACGGCGCCGGCAGCCGGTGTACCAGGCGTTCCTCAGCCAGTTTCCGCCCAGTGAAAGCAGCAAGCTCCGTGGCGTAGGCAAGGAAGCGGTGCTGTACAAGCGGCTGGCGGTGGACCACGCTATTCCGGGCGTGCTGGACGTCATCCTCCAGGAGACCGCCGGGAGCTACGGTATCTGCGTTGTGCGCATGGATCGCAGCCAGGGCGGTGACGTGCGCAAAGCGCTGGAGCTCATCGGCTGCGATCCGCGCCTGCACAGCAAGATGGTGATAGCCGTGGACCCGGACATCGATCCGCGCGATCCCGATTCGGTCAATTGGGCCATCAGCTTCTGCATGCAGCCGCATCGCGACGCCTGGGTCGTGCCGGTACGTCCTCTGGACCTGGACTATTCGGCGGCTCCGCCGAACGCGCGACGGGACGTGACTGCCGAAGCCAACGAAGGCTCCTCGCTGCTGATCGATGCCACCCGCAAATGGGCCTATCCGCCAACCTCCCTCCCGGCCAAGAAGTACATGGAACGAGCCATCGATCTGTGGCGTGAGGAGGGCTTACCCGAGCTGCACCTCAAATCACCCTGGTTTGGGTACGAGCTGGGGCACTGGTCGGAAGAGGATCGGGTGCAGGCCGAGCGCGCGACCCGCGGCGACTACCTGCTGACCGGTGAGGAACAATCTCAGCAGCGGCGCCCGGCGTAGGGTGCCAACGGTCGACAGCCGAGAAATGTGCCCGTGTCATACCCTGAAGGGCGCAGCCTCCCGGCGGCATTCACAACGGTGTGAAAGGACAGAATAAGAGATGATTCAGCTGCCAATCTTCGATCCCCGGGGAGGCCTCCGCATGGCCCGTAGCGCTATCTCGGGCGCGCTTGCGGCCCTGGTGCTGGCCAGCTGCGGCGGCAGCGCTGCTCCCGCCCCAGCCACAACCACTGGCGCTCCGTCGTCATCAGCCTCGGCTGGAGCGTCCGTGGCTTCGACCGTGGCTAAGCCCGCCGCGAGCGCATCTTCCACGGCCAAGCCGTCGGCCGCGGCGAGCGGCCAGCTCCGCCCGCTCAAGATCTCGGTGCCGACGAAGGGCAGCGCCTTCTCGTACCTGTACGTGGCCAAGGACCTGGGCTTCTTCGAGCAGCACGGCATCGACGCCCAAATAGCCGTGGTTCCCCCGGCCAACGCCGTGACTGCGCTGCAGTCCGGCGACCTGGACTATGCGGCTACCATCGGCTCGACGATCCGGGCCGCTCTGCGAGGCCTGCCGGTTCGCGTGGTGATGGTCGGCTCCAACCGGCCGGATTTCGTCATCCTTGGGCAAAAGGGACTGACTTCGTTGGATCAGCTTTCGGGCAAGCTGATTGGCTCCGATGCGCCGCAGACCACGACTTTCGTCATGCTGACCGAGCTGATGAAGCGCAAGGGCTTGGCAGGCAAGTATCAGACGCTGACCGCCGCAAACGATGAGGGCCGTGTGGCGCTTGTGACCAACGGACAGGCGGCCGCGTGCATCATTGAAGTGTCGACCGCCCGCATTTTCGAGAAGCAGGGCTACAGCGAGCTGGCGCCTACGACGGATTTCCCTGAGGAGCCATTCGTGGGTCTGGGCGCGTCGCAGGCCGCGATTCAAAAGAAGGGCGACGTGCTTCGTGATGGACTGCAGGCGGTGCTGCAAGGCATCGACGCCATGCGCAATCAGAAGGACAAGGTCGTGCCGATCATGGCCAAGGAGTTCGACTTGAGCGCCGAGGACGCCGGCCAGATCTTCGATGCGCTGCGGCCGAACTGGACAGCGGACGGCAAGCCCAGCCAGGCGGCCAACGATTTCGAGTTCGCCAACGACAAGGACGCGCTGGAGCTGAAGGAGCTGCCGAAGCCCGAGCAGGTCTACGATTTCTCCCTGCTAGACCAGCTGTCCAAGAAGTAGGAGTATCAACTGATGAGTATTGCCAGCCCGGAGTCGCCCGCCGTCAACGTCGGCGGATCGGGTGAGCTGCGCGCCCACCTTCAAGAGCTCGAGCGACGCGGCAAGCTGATTCGGGTCAGCCGTCCGATCAACAAGGACACCGAGCTGCACCCGCTGGTGCGCTGGCAGTTCCGCGGTCTGCCGGAATCGCAGCGCAAGGCCTTCCTGTTCGAGAACGTGTACGACAGTCGCGGTCGGAGCTACGGCTTCCCGGTCGTCGTTGGCGCGCTGGCCGCGTCAGAGGAGATCTACGCGCTGGCCCTGGGAAGCTCCACGGCCGATCTTTCCGCAAACTGGCGCAAGGCACTGTCCTCGCCGGTCGAGCCCGTGCTCGTGGACGCCGCTCCGGTCCAGGAGGTGGTGCACAGCGGCAGCGATCTCCTTGCTTGGGGCGGGCTGGACATGCTGCCGGTCCCCATCTCCACGCCGGGCTTCGACAATGCGCCGTACTTCAATTCCGCGGTGTGGATCGTGCGCGATCCCGAGACGGGTCTGCGCAACGCCGGGCTCTACCGGGGCATGATCAAATCGCCCACGAGGACCGGGGTCTTCTCGGAGTCGAGCAAGGACACCACCATCATCTGGGAGAAGTGCAACCGCGACGGCCGTCCGCTGGAAGCCGCGGCCGTCATCGGCGCGGCGCCGGCAGTGTACTTCTCGGCCATCCAGATCGCGCCGTTTGGCACCGACGAGCTGGGTATCGCGGGGGCGCTGCAGGGCCACCCGGTTGAGCTGGTCAAGTGCCGCACCATTGACCTGGAGGTTCCGGCTCAGGCCGAATTCGTGGTCGAGGGCGTTATCCACACCGACATGCTGGAGCCCGAGGGCTCGTTCGGCGAGGCGCACGGCTACTGCGACCCGCGCTCGCTGTCCATGGCCTTCGAGGCAAAGTGCATCACCCACCGGCGCGACGCCATCTTCCTGTCGATCATCAGCCAGCTCACGCCCAGCGAGAGCAGCAAAACTAAGCAGGCTGGATATGAGGCCAACCTGCTGCGTTATCTCCGTGAGGGTTGTGGCTTGCGCGGAGTGCAGCGGGTGATGCTGAAGGAGGAGCTGCTGAACCGCCAGTACTGCGTGATCGTCATGCGTAAGACCGATCGCTATGAGCCGATGAACGCGCTGTACGCGATGCTCAACCGGCGGGCTTCACCCAAGATCCTGGTGGCGGTGGACGAGGACATCGATCCCACCAACGACACCATGGTCAATTGGGCGATCGTCAACCGCTGCCAGCCGCACCGCGATCTCAAGGTCGTCCATCCGCGGCCGCTGCCCTTCGGGCCGCTGCGTTATGTCGGCGGGTCGGAAGGCTACGACCGGCAGGATTCGGCGGTGCTTATCGACGCCACACGCAAGGCAGACTTCCCGCCGGTGGCTCTGCCCAAGCGGGAGTTCATGGAGAACGCCCGCAAGATCTGGGAGGAGCTCGATCTTCCCGCGCTGGATCCGCGCACGCCGTGGCACGGCTATTCACTTGGCTTGTGGCCGCAGGAAAACGCGGATGAGGCCGAGCTGGCCATCGAGGGCCGATACTACGAGACTGGCGAGAAGCTGATGCAGCGTCGGGTGCCCACGCCACCCGGTACCCGTCTGCATGAGGTCCGGCGCCACGACCTGCACTGAAGGAGTCATTACGCCATGCTGATGAAGCCGACTGACCTGCGAGGCATGTACGCCATCATCGCCACGCCGGCCAAGGAGGGCGCCGATCGTTGGGACGCGGTCGACACCGTCGACCTGGACGAGACCGCGCGTCTCGTCAATAACCTCATCCGTGATGGAGCCACCGGGCTCATCACGCTGGGAACGACCGGCGAATGCGCCACGCTGACCCGCGAGGAGTACGAGGCCTACGTGGAGTGCGTCCTGGCCACGGTCAACAAGCGGGTTCCTACGTTCGTCGGTGCGACGGCGCTGGGCCTGCATGAGGTCATCTGGCGGCTGCGATTCGTGCGCGATCACGGGGCTGATGGGACGCTGCTGGGCCTGCCCATGTGGCAGCCGCTGACCATCGACATGGCGGTGGAGTATTACGCCAACGTCGCGGAGGCCTTTCCCGATCTCTCGGTGATGGTCTACGCCAACTCACGCGCCTTCCGCTTCGATTACTCGCCCGAATTCTGGGGCCGGGTCATCGACAGGGCTCCCAACGTCATGGCGGCCAAGTTCTCGAACGCCAATACCCTGCTCGATTGTCTCGCAGCGGCAAGAGGGCGAGTGCATTTCCTGCCGAACGAAGGCGCGGTGCTTCGTTTCGCCGAGCTGTCGCCGGACACGACTGCAGCCTGCTGGGCCACGGCCGCGTCCATGGGACCGCGCCCAGCCGTGGCGTTGATGGAGGCCATCCTGGCCAGGGATTGGGAGCGGGCCAAGACGATCAACGCGGACGTGAAATGGGCCTCAGAGCCGATCGAGCACATCGTGCGCAACGCCGAGGTGTTCGCCTCGTACAACATACAGATCGAGAAGATCCGCTTCAATGCCGCCGGCTACTCCAAAGCCGGGCCCATCCGTCCGCCCTACCATGTGGTTCCCGAGGAGTACGCCGAAGCCGCTCGAGAATGTGGCCGCCGCTGGGCGCAGGTGGCTCAGAAGTACGCGACGGTCACTGCCAGCTGACGTCCGTTCCTTTCAAGGCGTGGTGATCAACGGCGGTTGACGTCCGCCGCCGGCGCGGCAAGGGGCTGGGGGCGCTGGGGTTTCGGGACTATCGGCTGCTGTGGATGAGCCTGCTGATCTCGTATGTGGGCTCCTGGATGCAGCAGGTGGCGAACTCCTGGCTGCTGCTGCAGCTGAGCAACTCGGCCTTCCTGCTGGGCTTGCTGGGTCTGTTCACGTCACTGCCGTTCATTGCCGCGTCGATGATCGGCGGCACGCTGGCCGACAGGGTGGACCGGCGCAAGCTGCTGGGTTTTACGCAGAGCGCCCAAATTACCACGGCGGTGATTCAGGGCTTGCTGGTGCAGCTCGGGCTCATCCAGATATGGCACATCTATCTGTTTGGCGCACTCAACTGGACCATCGGCGGGTTCGACGCCGCCGGGCGGCAGGCGCTCATTCCAGCGCTGGTGCCACGCCAGTACCTGCCCAGCGCCATCGCGCTGAACGCCGCCCTGCGCCGTGGTGGACAGATCCTCGGGCCGGCGCTCGGCGGGACGACCATCGCTTTGCTGGGCGTCTCTGGAGCTTACTGGGCTAACGCCGCCAGCTTTGTGCCGGTGGTGCTGGCGGTGGCGCTCATCCGGGCCCGGCCGGTGACCGAGAACACCCATCGCCGCTCCATGGCGCATTCGATGCTTGATGGCCTGCGCTACGCCGGCGGTCGGCCGCTCATCGCCAGCCTGCTGGGCATCGAGGCTATCAGTGGCATCTTCGCTAACGTCAACCCGCTCATGGCGGTGTTTGCGCGCGACATCCTGCACGTAGGGGCGAGTGGTTTCGGGTTGCTGCTGTCCATGGTGGGCAGCGGCGCGCTGCTCGGAACGGCGGTGCTGGTAGCCTCCGGCAGCCGGCTGGTTCACGGCCGTTACATCATCCTGGCCACGCTGCTGTATCCGCTGGTCGTGATCGGCTTTGCCTTTTCTCGGCTGTATCCGCTGTCGCTGGCGCTGCTGCTGGGCGTGGGCATGCTGGACATGATCGGCGGCACGCTTCGCAATACCGCCGTGCAGCTCGACGTCCCGGATAGCTACCGCGGTCGGATCATGGGCCTGCTGTCGATCGCCGGCCGCGGCGTGAGCCCGCTGGGCGGTGTGCAGGCGGGAGCCGTGGCGAGCGTGCTGACGGTACCGGTGGCGCTGGTCGTCGGAGCGCTGGTGACGATGGGCTGGAGCGTGGCCACCGTCGTTCGTGCTCCCGCGATTCGGGCTTTCAGCGAGGGGAGGGCAGAAGGCGAGCTGGCGTCCTCGCAGGCGATCTAGAAGACGATGCTGAGGACTTCGAGCACGCCGTAGATGAGCGTGAGTCGGGCGGTCCCGACCAGCGCGGCGTTCAGGGGCCGGCCTTCCTCCCGGAAGACGGTGCGTGCCAGGCGAATAGCCAGAGGGGCCGAGAGCCAGGGCAGCCAGAACCATATGGAGCCGCCGGTGAGCAGGCGGGCGGCGGGCAGAGCGTAGGTCACTGCCAGCAGCAGCGCGTATTCGACCCGGGTCGCGCGGCGCCCGATGGCCACGGCCACGGTGAACTTGCCGGCAGCGTGGTCGGAATCGACGTCCCTGAGGTTGTTCACGACCAGGATGGCCGTGATGAGGAGACCGATCGGAATCGCATCGATCGCGGCCTGCGCGCTGAAGCCGGCGCCCTGCAGGTAGGCGCTGCCGGTGACTCCCAGCAGCCCGAAGAAGATAAAGGCCGCGGCGTCGCCGAGGCCGTGGTAGGCCAGCGGCCAGGGTCCGCCGGTGTACAGAATGCCGGCGCCTATGCACGCCAGGCCTATGGCGAGCACTGGCCAGCCGCCCACGGTGACCAAATAGATGCCGCACAGCAGCGCCAGCCCGAAGACGAGCGCCGCGCCATTGCGCACCGCCGTGGGAGGAAGGAGTCCCAGCTGCGTCACGCGCGGTGGTCCCAGCCGAGCGCTGGTATCGGCGCCGCGGATGAAGTCGAAGTAGTCGTTGGACAGGTTCGCCCCCACCTGCACCAGCACCGCGCATAGGAGCGTGGCGGCGAACACGACAGGCCGGAATCCGGCCATTGAAGCTCCGCTGGCGCTGCCGACCAGCACCGGCACAATCGAGGCCGTGAGGGTTGGTGGCCTGGCCGCCATGAGCCAGGCTCGGAGCGGGCTTGGCCGCTGGCCCGGCATGCTCGCGGCAAGCGCTCCGGCGGGGCCGCTCATTGCCAGCTGCGGTCGGATTGGCGGGAATGACCCAGGCTCACGTGGCGAGTGTACGCTGCCCGGTCGCGCGGATTGTGACGCGGCGAGCCACAGCCCGCCGCGTCACCACGATCTCAGCCCTGGAGCACGTAGTAGCGGTAGACGATCTCGGTGCGCGCTTCGTGGTTATCCCAGCGGAAGCGGGCGGCTTCGAGGGCCTTGCGCTGCGCCTCGCGTGTGGTGCAGTGCTCCTTGATGATGTCCTCGCAGATGTCGCCGTGCTCGTCGTTGGCGTCGCTGTGGACATAGAAGAACTCGAGCGCCTCTTCGGGCAGCCCGAAGTATTTCTTCAGCGCGTCGCCCTCCTTGAGCAGCGTGGTGTCCCCATGCTCGGACTTGGGCGTGTAGCGGCGCCACATCTGGCCTTCGGTGGCGTAGGTCGCGGTCAGGCCCTCGATCCAGCTGTTGTTCTTAGCGAAGTTGAACACCGCGTCCACCGTGTACTTGTACACGGGCAGCACCTCGGAATAGCTCTTCATCACGTCGCGCGGAATGCCGAGCGCGTCCGAGACCTTGAGCCACATGTCGTAGTGCGGCCCCAGCTTGCCGCCCATGAGGTCCTGGCCCTCCTCGTCGATGTACTTCTTCATCAGACGCCGCCGAGCGTCCGAGAAGGGGCAGTTGGCGATGATCTGCGCGTCCTTGCGGTTGATGTTGGCTAGAAAGTAGTAGCGATTCTTGACATAACCAAGAAGCGCCTCACGCGACACCCGGCCTTCGGAAAGGGCAGTCTGCCAGGGATGCGGCTGCTTGATCCTTCCTTCCCGAACATAACGGCGGCGCTCCTGCCAGATGGCGGCGATGAACTGGTCGGGCGGTAGGCCCGGCTCCGGCGTCTCGTCGATTTGCGCGCCCGCGACCTCGTCAATAACCTGCATAGCTGTACTCCTTGGACCGGTGTCTCACGTGAGAATTGGGGATTCTGGATCGGATTGTAGAGGGGTGGCATAAAAAAGCCGTAAACATGCAGTCGCGGCTTCTCGACGCGGCCGCCAGGGCTTCACCGGGTAGACTCCGCTGGTGGCCAGCCACGTTCCGGACGAGCGAGCGTTCGTCGTCGCACTCGTGCGGCCGGGCAATCGCACGGTGATCTGAGATAGCTTCGGCCACCTCCAATGAGCCGGCGGTTGAAGCGGCGCCGCCACCGCCCAGCCGTCCGGGCATGCTGGCGTTTCGCTATTCAGCCTTCCGGCTGTACTGGGTTGGCCAGGTCACCACCAACGTGGGCACCTGGATGCAGTTCGTGGCCACCGGTTGGCTGGTCCTGGAGCTCACGGACTCACCCGCCGACCTTGGCATTACGGCTGCGCTCCAGGGTTTGCCGACCGCGGTGGTCATGCTTTTTGGCGGGCTCATCGCGGATCGCTTCAACCGCTATCGCCTCGTCCTGATTGTCGGCGCCATGCGCCTGGTGCCCGACGTGACGCTGGCTGTATTGGTTGGCAGCGGCCACGTCCAGGTATGGCACATCTTCGCCTACGCGCTGGCGAACGGCGTGATGGACGGCTTGAACTCGCCGGCCGGCCAGGCGCTGCTGCCGAGCACCGTGCCGCGCAGCGCTCTCATGTCAGCCCTGTCGCTGAACGCCATCGTGTACCAGGGATCGGCGGTGCTGGGTCCGACTATCGCCGGCCTGGTCCTGGCAACCTGGGGCACCGCCGCCAATTTCTACATCAATGTCTTGAGCGACGTGCTGAGCCTCATCCTGCTGCTGATGATGCGCGTCGAGTCGCCCAAGATGGAGGCCGCTCGGCTGGCCTTCGGCAGCGTTATTGAAGGCCTGCGCTACGCGTGGCGGCGCTCCGAGCTGCGTTTCCTGCTCCTCACGGTCGCAAGTGTCAGCGTCCTCGCCCGGCCATACAGCGCGCTGCTGTCGGTTATGGCGCGGAATGTCTTTCAGGCCGGCCCGCAGGCCTTCGGCCTCATGGTGACGATGCCCGCCATAGGCACCGTGGTGGCCGGAGTGATCATGGCCACGATGCGCAACATTCCGCTGGCTCGGGCCTTCCTGACGATGGCGGCGACGGTCTGTCTCGTGCTGGTGGCGTTTTCCAACTCACCCCTCTTTCCTCTGTCACTGGGGCTGCTGGTGCTCGTAGGCGCGAGCGTGACTACGTCGCAGACCCTGGCCAATACCCTGCTGCAGCGAAGCATCCACGAGCGCATGCGCGGCCGCCTGATGGGCCTGTTTGGAGTCTGCACCATAGCTGCCTGGAAGATCGGCTCGCTGCCATTCGGCTACATCGCGCAAGTCTGGGGAGCGCCCCGCGCAATCACGGTTGGCGCGGTTGTGCTGCTCGTTGTCGTCCTGGTCGTGATCCGCAGTCGGGTCCTGCTGGTCCTGCCGGCGGAGCCTCGCGACGCTGAGGTGACTGCCTCTTAGGAGGGCTCTGCCTCGCGAGGGGGCGGCGCCCAGCGCTCGTAAGACACCAGGTCAGGCAGTGGCAGCCGCCGGCGCCAGCCTTCGGATTCGAGCATAGGCTGCTCGGGAAACGTCTCCGGATAGCCAATGCACAGGTAAGCCACGGGAATGACGTGTGGGGGAATGCCCAGGATGTCCCTGAGTTGCGGCAGCTTGAGGATGCTTACCCAGCCCACGCCGACGCCCTCGGCCCGTGCCGCCAGCCACAGGTTCTGGATGGCGCAGCAGGTGCTGTAGACGTCGGTCTCGGGCTGCGAGTTGCGGCCCAGCACCACCCCGCCGCGCTGCGGGTCGCAGGTGACGCACAGGTTGACCGGGGCCTCCGAGATGCCCTCCAGCTTGAGGCTCAAGTACTTGGAGCGCCGGGGCTCGTCGTAGAAGCAGGCCGCTGCCTGACGCTCTCGTTCGAACAGATCCTTGACGCGGCTTTTCACCTCAGGGCTGCGCACCACGATGAAGCTCCAGGGCTGCATGAAGCCGACCGAGGGGCCATGGTGGGCGGCTAGCAGCAGCCTCTCCAGGACCTCGTCATCGAGACGATCCGTGCGGAAGCGGCGGATATCCCGCCGCTCGAAGATGGCGCGATAGACGGCCTGGCGCTCGGCTTCCTGAAACGCGGCCATGGCAAGCACTCCCGGAGCCCGCCCGTGGCGGGGTGATGTTCCAGGCAGGTCTCCTGGCTCGCGCCTCCTTGCAGTCGTGCTCGCCTTCCCACCCCTGAGGGCAGTGGCGTTGAGCCTGCTCCGCGCTTACAGTGCCGGGCTGCGCGCCGGCTTCACACCGGCTTCCCTATTCTCCGCTGCGAACAGCGGCACCTGGATGCTCTTTGCCGGTATCCATGGTAAAGGATGGCGAGTGATGGCAGCCGGGCCCGCCGGTGCCTGTTGGCCTCCTAACGCGAACTTTCGCTCATCCGATGGAGGGCCGGCTCGTTCGCCACGTGGCCTGACGGGTGGGTGTACTATTCTCGCGCCGAAAAATTGGGGCTGGGAGAACGTTTCATGGCCGGAGTCATGCGCATACGGGGGATCTATCGAGCAACCTCTCACCTTCCGGTGTGGGAGGTAATCCAGCAGGCGGGCATCTGGGAAAAGATGGGCATCGAGCTGGTGGATTTCCAGTTCGTGGACAGCTCGGCGGTGGCCGAGAGGCTGCTCCTGAGTGGGGAGATCGACTTCATCTCCGGCAACCACATCAGCCCCTACACGCAGTTCTACAAAGGCCAGCCGATCCGCCACCTGACCTCGCCCGGGAATAGCGTCCACGATGTGTGCGTCACCCGCGAGCGCATCGGATCGCTGAGCGACCTGCGAGGCGTGCGGGTGGGCGACACGGCGCAGATCAGCGCGGATGGGGGCTATGCCCACAATCGCGGGAATCACATCTTGTACCTCATGCGCGAGGGTGTGCAGCCGAGTGACGTCACCTGGGTCGAGCTGGCCGACAAGAATGGCGAAGAGTTTGCCCGCAACCAGCTGGCAGCCATGAAGGACGGCCGGATCGACGCCACGTTTGTCACAGGCAGCGCTGCCGACTATGAAGCGGCCGGCTTCCACCTCTCCACGCCGGCCCGCCTGCCCATGATCAACGGTCCAACCATCACCTGCTCCAGTGAGACCTTGCGGCGGCGGCCAGGATTAGCGGAAAAGCTGGTCGAAGCGCAGGTCCTGGGCATTCACTACGCGCACGCCCACGAGGCGGAGACCAACCGCATCCTGGCAGACCTGTCTGGCCGCCAGGGTTGGGCTCGACCGGTGACGGCGGAGCGAATCACACGCATGCCCAGGAAGCCGTACCCGGAGATGGAGGCGGTCGCGAACGCGTATGAGCTGGCCTGCCTTCAGCATCCCGAAACGCGCAGCGTGAGTCCCCTGGCGCTGTGGGACATGCACTACCTGAGAGAGCTGGACGACACGGGCTACATCGACCGGCTGTACGCTGCCTGAGGCGGCAGAAACGATCGCCATCCCTGTGGGTTGGCGCGGAGAGGCCGGCTTGAGGCACAATCAACAATCACCTGCGCAGCACGCTCCGTGCCATAGGGCGCAGAGCTATCGGAAGGAGGATGTGATGCGAGCCCTTCGTTTGACTTCAGTGGCCTGGTCACTGGCGGCGCTGGTCGCGCTCGGAGGCTGCGGGTCGACCGCGAGCACTCCGGCGGCAAGCAGTCCGGGCAGCGCGGGCGCGAGTTCCGCCACGGCGAGTTCCGCGGCAGCCAAGCCGTCGGCTCCCGCCGCTGCTTCGGCTAAACCATCCGCCGCGGCATCCGCCCCAGCTTCCGGTTTGACACACGTCAAGATTGGACTGACGAGCAAGAGCACCGGCGGACTTTACCTGTACGTCGGTCAGGACCTGGGGATTTTCCAGGCACACGGGATTGATGCGGAGATGGTCATCGGGCAGTCGAATGCGCTGGCGCCGGCGCTGGTGAAGGGCGATCTCGACTTCATGGGGACCATTCCACCGGCGATCCAGGCTGCCGAGCGGGGGCTGCCCGTTCGTGGGGTGTTCGTCGCCAAGGATCATCCCGAGTACCTGCTGGTCGGCGACGTCGGCGTTACCCAGGTGAGCCAGCTCAAGGGCAAGCAGCTGGCGGGAAGCAATCCGACCCAGCTGCCCACGCTGATGATGCAGCAGCTCTTGGAGCTCGATGGCCTCAAACCGAGTGACTACACCGTCATCCCGCTGGCCGACGATCCGGCCCGCGCCGCGACCGTGGCCAACCACCAGGCGGCGGCCGGCGTATTGGGCCTGGCAGAGGCGCTGCCGCTGCTCGACCAAGGCCACCAGGTGATAGACAGCACCCTATCGAAGATCTACTCGCCCAGCAACGGGCTGGCGGTCACGCTCACCGCGCTCGACAAGCGTCGGGACCTGGTGCAGCGCATGATTGACGCTTCGCTGGAAGCGACCAACGTCGCCGCAAACGACAAGACCAAGGCCACGGGTGTGTTGACCAAGGAGTTTGGTCTGAGCGAAGCCAATGCCGGGAAGCTGTTCGATCTCATGAAATCCACGTACACCCAGGCGGGCCGTCCGGCGCCACAGTCGATCAAAGGCCAGCTCGAGGCCGACGCGAAGGCCATGGAGCTCAAGGAAGTGGCTGCGCCCGATCAGGTGTACGACTTCAGCCTGCTGCCACCGGCCAAGTGATGCCCGGAGGGGTCCTTTCGTGTTAACCGCGGAGCAGAACCGTCTTCTCACCGAGACCGGGCCGGACACGCCAGGTGGCCAGCTCCTGCGCCGCTACTGGCAGCCTGTGGCGTTATCGGAGGAGCTGCCTCCCGGCGGTGCTCCGCTGCCAGCCCAGGTCATGGGCGAGGATCTGGCGCTCTTTCGTGACGATGCCGGCCACGTCGGCCTGCTGGGTCTGCACTGCAGCCACCGAGGGGCCGACCTGAGCTACGGCCGGGTCGAAGATGGGGGTTTGCGCTGCCTGTATCATGGGTGGCTGTACGACGTTCACGGCAACTGTCTGGATCAGCCGGGCGAGCCGGCCGGCAGCGACTTCTGCCGCAAGGTGCGCCAGCTCTCCTACCCCTGTCAGGAAGCGAACGGGCTGGTGCTCGCTTACATGGGGCCTGGCGAGGCGCCGCTGCTGCCCGCCTATGAGTTCTTGACCGCGCCCGAGGGGCACGCGTACGTCAATAAAGTGCACCACGAGTGCAACTACTTGCAATCGAACGAGGGCAACATCGATCCGGTGCATCTCTCATTCCTGCACCGTTTTCTCAAGGACGATCAGCCCCGCATCGTGCGCGGCACGGCCGAGACCGGTTACTACACGCTGATGGGCAGAGAGCTGGCGCCGCAGATCGAGATCGAGGAGACCGACTACGGCCTGCGGATCTCGGCGGTGCGCGACGCAGGCTCCGGGAAGCGCTATCTGCGGGTGACGAACTTCGTGTTCCCCAATTTCGCGTCATTCCCGGGCAACACCGGCGGCGACGGCTTCAGCGTGAACTGGCACGTGCCGATCGACGACACCCATCACTGGAAGTACCAGATTGTCTACAAGCGCAGCCAGCCGATGGACCTGGAGAAGGCTCGCCGGCAGGCGGCGCAAGAGCTGGACGAGAGCTACCACACCTACCGGCATCGCGGCAACCGCTATCAGCAGGATCGCCAGGAGATGAAGACCACCACCTTCATTGGCATGGGCAGCATGTTCGCGGTGCACGATAAGTTCGCTACCGAAGGCGAGGGCGCCATCCAGGACCGCACCACCGAGCGGCTGTCCTATACCGACAAGGCGATTGGGGCCAGCCGCCAGCTGCTGCTTCAGGCGATCCGCGACGTCCAGGAGGGCCGCGAGCCTCCGCACATCGTCCGCGACGCGGCCCGCAACGACTTCTCGCACATGGTGGTGCTGTCCGAAGCGATTGAGGGCTCGGTCGACTGGCGGAATTACTGGAAGACCGGCGGCACGCAGGGCGCCAAGGTGAGCGCGGCGGCGCTGGCAACCGCCGGCTCGAAATCATAGCCTTGCATCCGGCCGCCGGCGTGAGCCGTGTTCGGCCGTTCCGAACCATCGAGGTCTGAACAGGAGGTTTCCATGCTGGCTGCTGCCCCGGTCTCCGGTGCTGTGTATGACGACCTGCAGAGCTTCGTCGCCGCCTGCCAGGAGCTAGACGAGTGGCGTCTGATCGACGGCGCCGATTGGGACCTGGAAATCGGCGCCCTCACGGAGGCCACGGCCGAGCTCATCGCCGAGCCGCCGCTGCTGCTGTTCGATAACGTTCGCGGCTATCCGGCTGGCTACCGGGTGGTCTCACTGCTGGTGGCGTCGTACCGCCGCGCCGCTCTGGCCATGGGCCTGCCAATCGACCGCCCCAAGCTCGAGCTCATGCGCCTGGCCGCACGCAAGGTGAAGGAGGCTCGGCCAATCGAGCCCGAACGTGTCTCTGGCGGTCCGGTCATGGATCGCATTCAACAGGGCGAGGCGGTGGACCTGCTGAGCTTCCCCGCGCCGCGCTACCACGCGATGGATGGCGGCCGCTATATCGGCACCGGCGATTCGCTCATCTGCCGCGATCCCGACGGCGGCTTCGTGAACATGGGCACGTATCGGATGCAGGTGCACGAGCGCAACCTGCTGGGACTGTGGATGAGCCCCGGCCAGCATGGCCGCCAGATCTGCCAGCGTTACTGGGATCGTGGCCAGGCCTGCCCCGTCGTGGCCACCTTTGGGGCGGATCCGCTGCTGTTCATGGGGTCGCATACCAAGATTCCCTGGGGCACGAGCGAGCTGGCGACGGTGGGTGGTCTGCGGGGCCGGCCGGTGCAGATCGTCGAGGGCCCGCTCACCGGGTTGCCCATCCCGGCGTTTGCTGAGATCGCCATCGAAGGCGAGGTCCCGCCGCCCAGCGTGGAGGGTCGCGATGAGGGCCCGTTCGGTGAATGGCCGGGCTACTACTCGGGCGGCACCCGCGGAACGGGCGAGCCGCAACCCGTCATCCGCGTGAAGGTGCTCTACCATCGTGAAAACCCGATGATCCTCAATGAGGCGCCGCTGTGGCCGGGAGCCCCCAAGCACGGCCTGCCCATCAACGCCGGTATCCTGTGGGATCAGCTCGAAGCCGCCGGCATCCAGGACATTGCCGGGGTTGGCTTCCACACCCCCTACATGATCGTCGTCTCCATTCGCCAGCGCTACGCCGGCCACGCCAAGCAGGCCGGGCATGCCGTCATCGCCTGCTCTGCCGGGGCGCGCAATGGACGCTACGTGGTGGTCGTGGACGAGGACATCGACCCCACGGACCTCAAGGAGGTGCTGTGGGCGATGGAAACGCGGGTGGACCCGGCGAGCGACATCGAAGTCGTCGCCGGCTGCTGGGGCACCCCGCTGGACCCACGCATGTCGCCGCAGCAGCGCGAAACGCGGGATCACACCAACAGCCGAGCCATCTTCTACGCCGTGCGGCCGTTTCTGTGGAAGGACCGCTTCCCGCAGGTGAGCCGCAGCCCGCGCGAGCTGCGGCAGAGCGTCGTGGAGAAGTATCGGGACCTGCTGGGCTTCCCTCGAACCTAAGGGTTCAGCGAGCCTGGGAAGCCGCTTCCACGCGGTCGGCCAGCTCTTCCGCCCGGCGGTAGAGCTCGACGATAGCGTCGCGGTCGGGGCAGAAGCGATCGGCGTCGTCGTCGATGTACAGCCAGCCGCCCTTGGAGACCTTATGGTAGTTGCCGCGGTAGGCTGTGACCTGGCCGCCGATCTGGGCCGAGCGCAGGGGCGACTCGCCGTCGCTGCCGGGAATCTGCAGCTCGAGGCTTTCGTTCTCCGCGGGATCGCGGAACACATTCATGGGCTCTTGGCCGGCGGCCACTCGAGCGATCTGCTCCGACAGCATCTTACGGTAGGCGATGACGCACACGTCGCTGACGCCCAGGTGCTCCTGGGTGCGGTCCGTGACCTCGCCCTGCGCATACCAGGCAACCATGTCCTGAGCTAAGACGTAGTCGAGGACGTATTCGCCCTTCTCGTTCTGCAACGGCACGGCGGCGTAGGGTACGAAGTCCTGCTGCGGCGCGCCAACCTCGGCCGGGAAGGTGTAGCAGAAATACTGCAGGTGCCAGGTCGTGGTGTCATCGATGGGCACGCCAATCTGGTAGGTGCGGCGGTAGCCAACCTCGCCCGGTCCGAAGGCCAGGGTGTAGGGGAAGAGGATCGGGTTGGAGCCAATCGTCCAGCCTCGGCTGTCCTCGGGCTGATCGTTGGTGCGCGTGCCCTTGGTGAAGCCGAAGCGGTTGTAGATGGGACGATAGCGTGTGTAGCCGCCGCGGGCCAGCAGCGCATTCTGGCGGGCCATGGCCGAGTTGTAGCGGGCTTTAGGATCGTCGGTGAGACGGCCCTGCCGCTCGAGCGCGTACTGGAACAGCCGGCCGTGGAGGTAGATGGCGTGGCCCAGGTCGCCGCGGTTCTCCATGACCTGCAGCCAGTTGCAGGGCAGCCAGTGGGCGATGATCTGCCGGAAGCCATCCGGCCGGACGAATAGGTCCCAGCGCGGGAGCAGCGGCGCGGGATCCGGTCCCAGGTATGCCCAGATGAGCCCGCCCAGCTCCTGGACCGGGTAGGCCTTGACGCAGACTTTGTCCTTGAAGGTCCCATCGGGCGGTTCGAGTGGCTGCTCGAGGCAGCGACCCTGGCTATCGAACAGCCAGCCGTGATAGCAGCAGCGCAGCCCTTCGGGCTCGGGAATGCCGTAGGCCATGCTCACGCTGCGGTGGGGGCAGCGCTCGGCAATCAGCCCCAGGCGGCCACGGCGGTCGCGAAAGAGAACGAGGTCCTCGCATAGGATCCGCACCTTGGCCACTGGGTTTTCGCGCAGCAGGGCGCCTGGATAGATCGGGTGCCAATAGTGGCGCAGCAGCTCGCCGCATGGTGTGCCCGGACCGATCCGGGTCAGGTATTCGTTCTCTTCGGGGGTCAGCATGTGATGACGTCGGTGCTACTTTAGCCGAGCGGGAGAATCTACTTCAGCTCCTCTTTGGAGATGGCGATAGCCTTCAGCTGGGTGTCGTAGCTGTCCTCGGTCTGGAGGTCGATGTACTTCTTGTTGCCGTCCACGGCGCCATCGGGATCGACGACCGCCACGTCGGTTCGGCGGCTGTTGAAACCGCTGCGCCGAGACCAGGACGTCTGCCCCTCCTGGCTCATCAGCCAGTTGATGGCGACCTTAGCCGCGTTGGGATGCGGTGGCTGGTCGAATGCGGCCACGGCGCCGTGCGTCAGTGACCCACCGGCCAGGGCTTCGGTGTCCAGCGGCTTGATTTGCGACACGTCCACGCCCTCGCTCTTGAAATTGATGAGCACGTCCGGAGTGAAGCCGAGGGCGATCGCGTACTGGCCGCGAATGAGCCAATCACCCAGCTGGCGGCGGTCCTGGGTGAGCACCAGGCTCTGATCGCGCAGCAGGGCTCGGAGCCGGTCTTCGCCGTAGGTCGCAAGCAGCGTTGCCAGCTTGGACGCGCCGGCTGATCCGGGTCGGGGATCGAGCAGGGCAATCTTGCCCTTCCATTTGGCATCCCAGAGCTGGTCGATCTTCGACAGCTGGCTTTCGGGCACGACGGCGCGATTGACGTAGGCTGTCCAGACTTCCTGGCTGTGCAGGAAGTACACGGTTGATCTGTCGTGGTCCGCCCAGCCGGCGGCGAAACCGCCGATCCACTTCTTGTCGTCCAGGACCTCGGGCAGGATGAGGTTGGGCTGCAGAGCGGTCAGGGCGCCCACTGGCTTGAGGGACTGGAAGCCCGTGCTGGGACTGTGAATCATCACGTCCCAGTTGAACTGTCCGGCCTTGCGCTCGGCCTGCAGCTTGGGGGCCAGATCCGCGCCACCGTTCCCGCTGAGCAGCTCGACCTTGATGCCGTACTTGGCCTGAAACGGATCCCAGACCTGGCGGTAGCCCTCGCCAGGCATCGTGACCAAGTTGACCTGGCCCTCCTTCTTGGCGGCGGCCAGCACCTGGTCCCAGGCCGCCGGCGAGCCGGCAGCAGAGGCTGATGCGCCGCTTGTGCCGACGGCTGGCGCAGGACTGGCGGGGGCGGCGGCGCTGCCGCAGCCGGTGAGCGCGATGAGCGCCAGGACGCCCAGCGCGGTGACGTGCCTCGCCCCGCGAGGCCGGTTGTGTGCCTTAGCCGTTCTCCAGCGTTTCGGCATCGAGGCTGTCCTTACCGCGATAGCTGTAGCGGGTGAGCTTGGGCGGCTTGGCCGGTTTCGTTTCCACCTGGTACAGCACGGTGAGCTCGTCGGACTCGTTGGCGAGCTGGTAGTAGTAGCTGGCGTTGATGTGCACCAGCTCGCCGGGATGGAGCACGATGTCCTCGCCTTCGTTGATGCCGTAGATGTGCAGCTCGCCCTGCACCACGTAGAAGAGGTGCTCGAAGCCAGGATGGCAGTGCATTTCGTCGCGTTTGCCAGGCGGGTAGAGGTTGATGATGGCTGTCGAGTGGCGGTTATCGGTGAGGCGGACAAAGGTTTTGCCGCCGGCGGTCTCGATGTTGTCGGGAATGCTGACTACCTGCCACCCCTTGGTGTGCAGCTTCTGCCGGTCCTCGTGGTTCGAGCCGCCTTGACCTTCAAAGCGGTCGTCCCGCAGGACGTGGCTCGTGTCCAGGGTGTTGGCGCTGGGGGTGCTCATGCTGCCTGTTCCTCCTGAAATCCGACGCACTCGGGGGCGCCGCACAGTGGTTGGCGCCGCTCGAAGTTTGGGGCCGATTCTACCTCCGGCGGGCAGCCAGCGTCCAGGCCGGAATCACGGGGCTCTGTCTAGCGGCGAAGCCGGTGCAGGGCGCTCCTCGCGGCCGCCATCGCTCCGTCCCTTCGGGCGGAAGACGGCGTAGGTCTGCATCCCGTCTCCGGTCACGTGAAGAGGCCCTCGTCCGGAGGCGGGAGAGGAGGGTCTCAGTGCTCCGTGCCGGTTCGCGCGGTTTGGAGCCAGCGAAGCAGGCGGGGGTCAGCCTTTCACCAGGAAGGTGAAGCGCTGACCTTTGTCGCGATGCAGGAAGGTCGAGCCGTCGGGGTTCTTGCTGGTCATGAAGCAGACCGCGGCCCACATGCCAGGCGTGAGCGCAGCCGTCTTCTGCCCGGTCTTGCCGGGGGCCAGATCTTCCAGGAGTGGCTGGCCCTTGATCAGATCGTAGTTCTCACCACCGTTCAGGCGGTCGGCGATGAACTTGGTGATGTCGCCCAGCGGATAGACCACGAAGTCGTGCTCGGAGGTCATCTTGTTGGTCACCGAGAAGGTGACGTTGCCGGCTGGGACGATGAGGCGGTCGGGCTGGAACAGCCAGGAATCGGCCAATATGCCAGTGCCCTGGACCAGATCGACGTTCATGGTGCTGCCGGCGGTGAGGATCGCCGGCGAGGGCCCGCCCTGACCCACCGCGGCCAGTGTGACCGTCTGGCCCTTGTCGAAGTGCCGGTAGGTACTCCCATCGGGGTTCTGCCCTTTCATGTAGCAGGCCAGCTCGTAGAAGCCGGGTGTGAGCGTCGCGCTGAAGTTGGCGCTTTTGGCCGGCTCCACCTCGCCGGTTTGCCCGACCAGACCCTTCAGGTACTGGGTTTCGCTGGCGCTCTTGCCTGCCCGCCGCAACGTCATCATCTGGCTCACGTCCTGGGTGGGATAGACCCACAGCTCGTGTGTCTCCTTGCCGGTGTTCTTGAACGTGAAGTTGACGGGCGTCCCGGCCATGACCGCCAGGTTGTCGACGTCGAAGAGCAGGTTGTTACCATCTTCCCGGGCGGAGATCGTCACGGCGGTGCCCGGGGTGCCGGGCGCCGCTGTGCTGGCGGCCGGCGCGACCGACGGGGCTTTGGGCGCCGCCGGAGCCGAAGGGGCCGCCGGAGGGGCCGAAGCAGCGGCTGCAGACGGGCTGCTCGACGCAGGCGCTGGGGCCTGCGCTCCGCCGCAGGCCGCCAGGAGAGCCACGGCTCCCGTGAGCCCGACGAGCATGCCGCCGCTGCGCAGCAATTGCCGCCGGGTGATTGGATATTCGACGTGGTGCGACAAGGATCCTTGCGTGTTCATGGACGTTTCCTTTCTTGCTGTTAGCTGGGTGGACTGGTTTTCATGGAATCGAGATACGCCGCGATGGCCGCCAGGTCATCGTCACTGAGCGTCGTGCCGAACGAGGGCATCTCTCCGGGGCCCTTGCTGGTCCGGTCGCGCAGCTCGGCTGCGCTGAACCCGACGATGGGCTTGTTCACCAGGCCTCCCCGTCCATCCAGGCCGTGGCAGGTGGCGCACTGGTTGGCCACGATCAGCTCGCGGCCGCGCTGGATCTGATCGGCCGCGGTCATTCCGGCTGCGAGCCCTGGTCCGTGGAATGGGCTCGGCGCCGCGCCCACGATGGTCTGCGGCGTGCGGTGATAGTCCACCTCCACCCCGGGAGCCAGGTTGCTGTGCGTGTACGGACTGTGCAGGACGAGGGCCACCAGGGTGATCCCGGCGACAAGCACCCAGGCCCCGATAAGTCCCGGCATCGCCAGCATGCGGCTCATCGCGAGCCCTCGGAGGGATCCCGAGCGATCTTCAAGAGAAGCGTGACAACGCGAGCGTAGAGCGACCAGACGATGAGCAGGGCGAGGGCGATGGGCCACCCACTGGCGCGCGGCCAGAGCTGGCCAAGCATGGCCAGCGGGGGCGAATTCAGCAGGGGAATGCGGACGCCGGCGTCTTGCACGTAGAGCTGCCGGCTGCCGGCGACGCTGATGGTTGCGCTAGCCGATGCTGGCCCGTGGCTGGCGTCGCCGCGATACTGCGCCGTGACGGCGAGGTCACCGCTGCTGCGCACCTGCCATTGGGCCTTGACCAGGCCGGTGTCGTCGGTCACTCCCTGGGCCACCACCTCGTCGCCGCTCACATGCAAGAACGTCTGAGGGACGACGAAGAGCACCGTGGCTTTGGCCAGCGGCGCTCCGCCCGCTCCGACCAGTCGTGCCTGGAGGAGGATCGTTTGGCCCAGGGTGGCCGTATCAGGAGCCGCTACGGCGATGGCCGAAGGGGATGTGCCAACCTGTGCCTGGGCCACGCCTGGGAGAGCCGCGGCCAGCAACAGCACGCCGGCCAGCGCTCGAAAGGCGTAGTGACGCAGGTGGCTGTGTGGGGTAAGGGTGCTCATGAATGGGCTCCGGCCGGTTGTTTGCCGGCAGTCTCGGTGCCGGCAGGCTCAGGTCCGCGCCGCTCGATGACCTCCCACAGGGAAACCATCGGGAAGAGCTTGGCGAAGACCGAGATGATCAGCGCGAACAGCGCCAGCGCCCCGGCCAGGATGGACCATTCGGTCCAGGTCGGACTGTAGGTGGCGGGCGTGTAGGGCATGAGCGGGACTCGCAGGCCCCCGACGACGATCAGGTAGCGCTCGACCCACATGGCGAGCAGGACGAGCACCGCGGCGACCGTGATACCCGCTACCGTGCGCGTTCGCTTGTAGAGCACGATGAGGCCCGGAAGGGCGATGCCGCCCAGCATGTAGAACCAGAAGAGCCAGGCCAGCGGCCCGAGCATCAGCTGCCGGAAGTGAAAGGGCTCTTGCCCCGACATCTTGTAGCCGGTGGTAATGTATTCCGCCAGGTTGAAATAGAGCATGATCAGCGAGAACGCGGCGAGCAGGTAGCCGAGGCTCACGAACTGGGTCCGAGTGATGTACTCCTCGAGGTGCAGGAGCTTGCGCAGCACCGCCATGAGCAGCACGATCGCGGCTATACCGGAGTAGATCGCTCCGGCAACGAAGAAGGGTCCGAACACGGTGCTGTTGAGCGGCTCGCGAAGGGACATGGCGAAGATCCACGACACCACGGTGTGGACCGAAACCGCCACGGGGATGATGACGCACATCATGATGGTGATGGCGGATTCGAGCGCGTGCCGCTGCCCGGGCGTTCCCCGCCAGCCAAGCGCGGCAAGCTCGAAGAACGTGCGTTTCCAGCGAGGAGCGGTCGCAGCCAGCCGATCGCGGCAGCGTGCGAAATCGGGGATCAGGGGCAGATAGAGATAGATGGTGCTGCCCGTGAGGTATGTCCCGATGGCCATCACGTCCCACAGGAGCGGAGACTGCCAGCGCCCGAAAAAGAGGAGATTCAGGATGCGGTCGGGACGGCCCATGTCGATGAACGGAAACAGGGCGCCGACCATCAAGGCCACGACGGTGATGAACTCGGCCATACGAGTGATGGACAGCTGCCAGCGGGCCTTCACCGCCCGCAGGATGGCGGAGAGCAGCGTCCCGGCATGGCTGATGCCGATGAAGAAGACGAAGCTGATGATGTACAGGCCCCAGGAGATGCGGTCGCGGACGCCGGCGACGATCAGCCCGTAATGGAGCTGCCGGCCGTAGGCGAAGACTGCCCAGCCGATGACGGTCAGCAGGAAGCCCACCCAGGCGGCGTAACGCCAGCTCGTCCGGCGCAAGGGGGCCAGGACATGCCCTTCCAGGCGATCTTGCCACTCAGGTGGCGCAGTCGGGCCAAGCTGTTCGACTTCGACCGCCTGAGGGGTGTTGACGGCGCCGTTGGCCCGCACCGGCTGGCGGACGACCTCTACTACTCGCATCACCGGCTCCTACCAGCTGCCGCCCGGCTCATCGCGCGACCAGTCGGCGCTTCCGCTGAGGAGGTCCTGCCATGGCCATTCGGTCGCCTTGCGGCCGCTGGTCAGAGGATTGCGCCCGACCAGCTCGCCGTGACCGGGGATGTAGAACACACGCGGCTGTGTCCCCAGGTCTTCCTTCAGCCGGTAGCTCGTGCCCTGGTTGAGCAGGGTCGATAGGCTCACGACCTCGTTGCCATTGGTGGCCACGTCTTCCTCCAGGTCACCGAAGTAGATGGCGCCGTTGGGGCAGCCCTCAGCACAGTGGGGCCGGCGCCCGGCGCTAAGCAGGTCCATGCAGAAATCGCACTTCATCACGGTTCCCCGTATCGCCGGGGTTTGGCGCTCGATGTCGTATTTGGATGCTTGCGTCTGTGCGGGTTGGGGAGGGTTGCCCCAGTTGAAGAAGCGCCGATCGTAGGGGCAGGCTTCCATGCAGAAGCGGCAGCCGATGCAGCGCTCCTGGTCGATGAGGACGGGGCCCTCCGGGGTGGAGAACGTGGCGCCGACCGGACAGACGTTGGTGCAAGGAGGGTTCTGGCACTGCTGGCAAGGTGTGGGCAGGAATTGCGTGCCACCTCCCGACAGCTCGGCCTCGTACACCTGGATCCACTCCATAGGCTTGGGCACGTAGTGGGCTTCGATGCAGGCCGCGGTGCACTGCGGGGCCTTGTTCACGGACTGGCAGCCGTCGCAGCGGCGGAGGTCGATAGCCATAGCCCAGCGCCGCAAACGGGGAGGCTGATCGGGCGGAGCCTGCGCGGCGTCGTGCAGCCGGCATTCATACTCGTAGCCAGCGCCCTCGGGGCCCGCGCTACCCCAGCTCTGCCGTGGGCCGCTGCCCACGATGGTGCTGGCCGTGGTCTTGGCGAAGACGGAACGAGCGTTCGCTGCCAAGGCGATGGCGGCCGATGCAGCCAAACATTTGAGGACCGTCCGGCGAGGGGTTCGCCGCGGTGCGTCAGCGCAGGAGTTGGTGCCCGATTCGACGGCGATGGCGGCTTGGTCGGTTCTCGGGCTGCTCACTGACCTCAGAGTGGGGTCTGCCGCGTTTCCTAGCTATGAAAGTCGAATGAACGCGACGTAAATCTTGCTGGCGGCGTGGGCCGCTCACGGACGCCTCGATTCCGGGAAAGCCGGAGTGATAGGCTGCTCGGTTAGGACTCGAACGCCGCGCCCGAATGCAGTTGGTCGTCCACGTCGCGCTCCAGGTTCGCGTAGTACAGCAGCGTGCGCCGGGCGCTCTCGGATGGGTCCGCGGCGCCGCGAGTCTCGGCGAGGTTCGGTACGGGCAGGGGCCGGCCTATGGCGCTGGCCTCCCAGAAAACGCGGGCGTTTTCTTCCAGAGCGGTCGCTCGCTGAAACATCTCTTCCAGTGTGTTGCCGACGATGGTCGTGCCGTGCCAGCGCATGAGGACTCCGGCCGCGTTGCCAAGCGCTGCATTCAGCCGCTGGCCCAGCTCAACCGTGGTGACGAGCTGCGGCTCATCGAAGGTGGGCAGCGGCCCGCCAAGGCAGCGAGCCGGTAGGAGGACGATCGGCAGCGGCATGTCCAGGACACTGAACACCGTGGCCCAGTGAGGATGCAGGTGCGCCACCGAGTCCAGCTCCGGCCGCGCCGCGTGGACCGCCGTGTGGATCGGGGTTTCGAGCGGCGGAGGGTAGCGTCCGTCCATGCGCTTCCCTTCAGCGTCGATGACGACGAGGTCGGAGGGGCGCAGCCGCGACTTGTCTAAGCCACCTCCCGGAGTGATCAGGATGCGGTCGCTATTGGGGACGCGCAGGCTGATGTGTCCGCCCAGCCCATACAGACCGAGCGAGTGCAGTGCCCGCCCGCACAAAGCGAGACGCTCTCGGGCTTCGCTCTCCTCTGATGTCACGTCTCACAGCTTAGACCAACCACGGATGCAGCCTTGTCCGTCGTGCCTGTATCCTTGTTCGGCTGAGGAGGTTGCCTATGTCCCAACCGAAGCTGCGGTTTCACTTCCACGAGCCTTCCATCGACACAAATCTGCCTCTGACCGACGGCACGGTGAAGGTGGAAGGCTTTGAGCTGGAGTGTGTGGAGCACGGGGACTTCGACGCCTGGGACAATGGCTTTGGGGCGCTGATGCGCGGCGCGGCGGAGGGCCTCACCGACGTCTGCATCCCTGCCTTTCCCAACCGCAAGTTCCGGCTGTCCTCTATTCAGGTCAACAGCGCGGCGGGAATCGGGTCGCCTCGGGATCTGGAGGGCAAGCGCGTGGGTATCCCCGGCTGGACCAACACCGCCGGGGTGTGGGCCCGCGGCGCGCTGCAGAACTTTTATGACGTCGACCTGGCGCGCATTCGCTGGCACACGGTGCGGGCGGACGCGCCCGACCTTCCACCTGGCGTCAAGCTCATTTCACTGCCCAAGCCAGCTGGGCCTGCCGACGAGCTGCTCGATACGATGCTGACGGCCGGTGAGCTCGACGCTGTCATCAGTCCCAACGTGCTGCCGTCGATCACTCGCCGCGATGCCCGCGTGCGCCGTCTCTTTCTCGACCATAAGAGCGAAGAGCAGACGTACTTCAAGCGCACGGGCATCTTTCCCATCAGCCACGTGGTGACGCTCAAGCGGGAGTTCGTGGGGCGGCATCCTGAGGCGCCGGTGGCGCTGCTGCAGGCCTACCGCCGTGCGCGAGACGTGGCCTTCGAGCGAATCGAGGGCTCCGATCCTGTGGTTCTGACGATCTCCTGGGCCAGCGTGGCGATGGCCGAGCAGCGAGCGCTCATGGGCGAGCGCTACTGGGCCTACAACGTTGAGGACAACCGCACGGCGCTCGACGCCATGGTGCGCTTTGCGCACCAGCAGCGGCTGACGCCGACGGTCTTGGACTACGAGCAGCTGTTCGATCCGCGGGCGGCAGCCCTGCCTGGCTGGTGAGCTGGCCGAGCTCATAAGCTCACGCGCTCATTTGGCTGCTTGACACACGGGGGTAAGATGGCTCGCAGCGCGGGCCGGGCGGCCCGACGACCACGAGGGAGGTTATTCATGCACGTGCTTTCATCTTCCATTCGCGGCCTGCTCGGCCTGTCTGTGGGTAGCTTGGTCGTTCTGGCGGCTTGTGGAGGCGCTCAGCCGGCGGCCAGCCCAGTCAGCTCGGCCCCTGCGCCCGCCGCCAGCAGCCCAGCGGCCAAGCCCAGCGCTCCGGCATCCTCGGCCGCTGCCGCGGCCAGCGCTCCCGCAAGCGCGAAACCCAGCGCGTCCACTGCCGCGTCACCTAGCGGCAGCGCCGTGGCTAAGCCGGCCACCTCCGCATCCGCATCGGCATCGGCGGCAGCCGTTCCCGCGCCCGGAACTACCCCGGTGCCGTCGCCCGTGAAAGTCGATCCCAAGACCACTGCCCTGCTGGTGCTGGATCAGAGCGCGCGCTGTGACGATCCTGCGCAGGTATGCAACAAGCTGGCTCCCCAGCTCAAGACGTTGGTGGACAAAGCGCGGGCAAGCAAGATGTTCACGATCTTCACCGTTTCCGAAGCAAAGGGGACGCCGCTGGGGGTGCCGTGGAAGGGCTTTGACGTGAAGCCCGACGAGCTGGTGATCAACATGTCCGGCTTCGACAAGCTCATGAATCCGGACGTTGCGAAGCCGCTGAAGGATCATGGCGTCAAGACCCTGATCGTCACCGGCTCCTCTGCCAACGTGGCGGTGATGTACACGGCGACGGGCGCTGCCTCGAACAACGACTATGACGTAATTGTCCCTGAGGACGGCACGACCTCGAGCAACGACGTCAACAACTACAAGACGACCTACGCCCTGTACCAGCTCAGCGCGCTGCCTTCCGGCAAGAAGATCCAGTTCACCACGCTGGCGGGCATCAGCATGGGCTCGTAGCCTCTCGCTCGTCACCGTTCAGCCGCCATCCGGCTCATGGGGCCGCGGCAGACTTTACTTCAGCTCTTCCTTGGCGATGGCGATAGCCCTGGTTTCGTAGCTGTTGTTGGCCTCCGTTTGCGGGTCGAAGTACTCCTTGGAGGGGTCCAGCGCCTTGTCCGCATCGACCACCGGAGCGTCGAGCCGGCGCACGTTGTAGCCGGACTGCTGAGCGTAGACCGTTTGCCCCTGCTGACTCAGCAGCCAGTTGACGAATACCTTGGCCGCGTTGGGATGAGGGGCGCGGTTGAACAGGCCGATGGTGCCCGTGCCGTCGCTCACCTTGATGGCCGCGGGGTCTTCGTCGGTCAGCGGCTGAATCGGCTTGAGGTCGACCCCGGCTTTGCTGAAGTCCTCAATCGTTGCCGGATTGAGGCCGATGGAGATGGGGTACTGGCCTTTGACCAGCCAGTCGGCCAGCTGGCGCCCGTTTTGGGTGAGCGTGGGTTGGGCGGTTTGGAGAAACGATCTCAATTTCGCTTCGTCTTTGTTGTACAGCCAGATACCGAGCACGCCGGACCCGGCCGATGGGGAGCGCGGATCCTGCATGGCGATCTTGCCTTTCCACTCCGGCTGCCAGAGCTGCTCCAGCTTATTGAGCTGAGCCGCTGGGACAAGCCCGCGGTTCACCCAGACGTTCCAGGTGAGGTAGTGGACGAAGCTGTAGGCCGAGGTCTTGTCGCGGTCCACCCAACCGCCGTCGAAGCCGCGCGCCCACTTGGCATCGTCCGTCACCCCCGGCGCGATGAGCGCGGGACGCAGCGGGTCGAGCGCGCCCAGCGGCTTGAAGCCACTGTGGACGACAACCGGGGCGCTGACCGCGACGTCCCACAGGTACTGACCGGCCTGGCGCTCCGCCTTCACCCTGGGGACCAGGTCGGACGTCCCCGCGCCGGTGACGATATTGACCTGGATGCCGTAGGTCTTCTGGAACTCCATGAAGGCCAGCCGGATGCCGTCGCCGGGCGCGGTCATGATGGCAACCTGGCCCTCCTGTTTGGCCTGCGCCACGGTCTGATCCCAGGCGGGGCTGGCCAGGGTAGCCGCGGATGACGCCGCGCCGGCCGGCCGCGGACTTGTCGCCGCGACGGATCCGCCGGGTGAAGGTGCCGAAGCGCGGGCGCAGGCGGCGAGGCCAACGCTTGCGCAAGCTGCCGCGAGGCGGAGGAAGGATCGCCGGGAGAAGTTCGTCATGTGCGTGCACTCCCTACCGGATTCTTGGACCGGCCCGAGCGAGGCCTGACGGGCTCCCGCCAGTATGCATCCGCGGCCGGAAGTTCGCCAGCCCGGACGGGTGGCAGAGCTTCCCGCCTCAGTCCTAGCTTTCGATGGCCAGCATCCCGTCTTGGAGCGTGACCAAGTGACCGGAAAGGTCCATGTCGGCCTGGGCGGCCAGTACGAATCGGCTGCCGGCAAAATCGGGGCCGGGCATGCGCCGGCGCGCCTCTTCAGGCGCATCTTCGGTGGCAATGGCGGCACCCGGTGAGATAACGACGATGCACACGTTTGCATCGCGCTCCTCCGCGGCGACGAAGCGGGTGAAGGTCTTGATGGCGTCCTTGGACACCATGTAGGCGCAGCCGCCAGGTGGGGTGAGGCCGGCGCCGCCGTAGACGTTGATGATGTGGCCGGCGCCGCGCGGCCGCATGTGCCGCAGCACGTGCTTGGTGCACAGGAAGGTGCCGCCCAGGTTGGTCCGGATGACGCGTTCCCAGAAGTCCTTGTCCATCTCTCGTATCGGCGACCAGCGCGGCAGTCCCCAGTTGAAGTGGGGCACGATGCCGGCGTTGTTGAGCAGGACGTCGATCTGGCCGTAATGTGAGGCAACCTCATCGACCATCCGGCTTACGTCCTGCTCGTTGGTGACGTCCGCCACTACCGTATGCACCTCCGTGCCCGCGGCACGCAGCTCCTGAGCGGTCTGCTCCAACCGGCTTGCGTCCACGTCGGCCAGGCCCAGCCTGGCCCCTTCGGCCGCGAACGTCCCCGCCGCGTAGCGGCCGATTCCCTTCGCACCGCCCGTGACGATGACCACCTGTCCCGTGAGCGACAATCGAGCACCCTCCATCCGGCGCCGGCCTAGTGCTGGGCCATCTCGGAGCGACTGGCCCGCGCGCTGGCTCTTACGGCTGACCGCCTGTCGCAGTGTACATCGCGCAGCCTCCCGTCAAATGGGCGCCCAGGCAGTGCTCAGTCAGACCGAATGCGCTCGTTCGTCGAAGCATTCGACCGGAATCGATTTCCCCGTTCGTCTTGTCGTTCCGCCGTGGCCCGATCGCGGCGGATCTCAGCCTGGACCGCTTTGTCTCGTACAGCTTGCTGCTGCTGGCTGATACGGAGGAGGATTGACGGCTGGCTGATGAGCGGAATTGGTAGAGGGGCAAGCAGGGGTGCGGCTGCAGCCTTGGGCGCAGCCGGTGGGGCTGTTGGCGCCGGGGTGGGCGCTGGCGATGGTGGCAGATGAGGTTGGACGGCCAGCGGGGCTCTGACGAACGCCGCGGGCGACGCGATCTGCGGCTGGGGCTGGCTTGGGGCAGTCGACGCCGGCGGTTGCGGGCCGGCTTGGGGCGGCGCCGGGGCCGCTGCGGAACGCTGGCTCAGCACGCCCGCCAGCGACAGGGCTGCTGCCGGGGAATCGGCAAACGGGGATGACGGCAGGACGTCGGCCCTGGTGGGAGCCGCCAGCCCCAAGCCGTTTCCGAGGATGGACCCGGCCAGCGCGAGTGGAACGCCAATGCCGGCGACAATGGCTGCCTTGCGGCGGATCGACAAGGGCCCTCTGCGGTTTGCGAGACGAGGGAGGTAGATAGGGGTATGTGCCATCAATCAGCTCCTTGCTGAGGAATTGGTTGGATTGGAGCCTTCCTGGCTCCGTCTGCCATTCCATTGATCGCTGGTCACGCCGCTGTACAGCGGCGTTGCCGCCCAGCCCCATTCCTGCGCGTACAGGTCGTTCGGATCGCCCCAATAGACCGTGCTGCCGCCGTGATTCGCGGTGGCCACGAGCTGGCTGGCGTACAGCGCATTGGCCAGGTTGGTGTCCAACGTGAGCAGGGCAGCCATCGCGCCGGCATCGCCAACGACGCTCGGCGCTTTCTCGACGGGCTGGCCCGTGTGCGTGTACACAGCCGCGGGCGCGCCGTCGCGCTGCGTCTCATCTCTCAAGAAGCCTGCCTGCTGAAGATAGGACTGGGCACGCCCGTCGGCTGACCAGCGCCAGTCGAGCGCGACGCGCCAGTACGTGCGCGAGGCATCGTAGCCGTAGCTGCTGGCATCGCCCTGCTCGTTGCGATAAGGAACGAGCCGGCCGCTGGAGCGCTCCAGCCCGATCCAGTTTGGCGGCAGGCCGGCTGATTGGCCGCCACCCAGGTTGGCCGACGAGGCATCGAACAGCAGTCGATAGCCGTCGTCGATAAGCGCGTTCCAGGCATGGCCCGGATCCACCTGCTGGAAGACCCGATAGGCGTATGGAGCGAAATAGCTGGGGTTGATGCCGGCCACGGCGTCGGCCGGCGCCCAATCCCCGCCGCTGATGTAGGGCTTACCGGCGGCTGTGACGACGTCCTTGTCCCAAATGGCGTGCACCATCGACGTCCCGGCTGCTTGCAGCTCGGGGCGGTTCCAGCGCTTGCTGGCCATGAGCAGGGCCAGCGCCGTGTCGACGTCTGCATCCGAAGCCGTGTGCCTGTCGGCTACCGCACCATTGCGCCACAGCCAGGAAAGCAACCCCTCGTCGTTCAGGAGGTGGCTGCTGGTCCAGCCCCAGACGCTGTCGAAGGTCTGGGGATCATTTTGCCAAACCGCGCGCAGCAGGGCCAAGCTCTGACTCTCCGAGGTCACCGAGCCCTCGGTCGTGGTGAGGGCGCCGTCCCGGTCGAAGTGCATGTAGATGTAGGCGGCGCTGCCGTCCAGGATGTGGGCGTCGCTGACGCTCGGTTTGTCGACCTTCCACAGCTCCACGTCACTGCCGTCGACGGACCACTGCTGCACCATGTGCGCGTTCTGGAAGGCGTCCTGGGCCACGGTGATGTGGGCGTCGTTCAGATCCTGTTTGGTCTGAGGAGACAGGATGAGGTAATCGACCGTGCGCCAGTCATCGTGAAACACGCCATCACGGATGGCCGGGTCGGCGCCAACCTTCCAGTGGGAGTGGTCGTTGGCGAACGAAGGTCCGCCGAGCCCGGGCTCGTGCAGGTCGGTCCAGATGTCGCTGTCGGAAACGATGAGGCTTTGGGCCGGTACGTGCTGCTTGATCCATTCGACGGCATCCCGGCTGGCCTTGGCAGGATGGAGCGCGTATAGCGGCTGCATGCTGCCACCTCGCCAATAGCCGGCGATCAAAAGACAGCAGCCGGCCGCGGTCATTCCGGCCGGCAGCGAGCTGCCTGCTGTGCGAGGCATGTGCGCCGCGATGGTCGACAGCAGCTTGGCGATGTTCAGGCTCAGGAACGGAATGGCAATCAGCACGTAGAAGTCGAACACCACACCGCCCCGGGCGAGGTACAGCAGCGGCAGGAGGCTGAGGAGCGCCGCCCCCAATGTCGCGCGATCTCGCGTCTTGGGCCAGACGCAGAGACCCAGGTTGACGAGCGTAGCCAGCGCCCCGCCGCCGAACAGCACCGGATCCTTCACCAACCAGTCGGTGCGCACAAGGCTCCAGAACTGGTTGCCCAGATTGAAGAATCCTCCGCCTCCCCGTGTCGCTTCCCACCGTAGGGCGTCCACCAGCGACAAGCCCGGTCCCGTGTCCACGTTGAAGATGAAGAAGCGCAGCGATTGTCCGGCCGGTAAGAGCTCGCCTCGAAGCAGGGCAAAGGTGGGGTACAGGCTGACCACGAGGAGCATTGGCAGCAGCCAGGCGGCAATGGCAAACCGTCCATGGTGCTGCTGTCGCTGTTGAACGGCCAGGAAGATCATGGCCGGGAGCAGGAACGCCGCGGACTCTTTGCTGAGCACGGCCAGGCCGAAGCAGCATCCGCTGAGGGCCAGACGGCTCAGCCGTCCCCAATCGTCGAGGAGCAGATCCAGGCTGACCAGGGTCCAGAAGATCATGATGTTGTCCAGCAGCACCGGCCGCTCGTAATACACTGCCAGCGGCGAGACCGAGAACAGCAGGGTGGCCACGGCGGCTGCCCAGCTTGGACAGCCGAGCTTGCGAGCCAGCTGGTAGAGCAGCGGCGTCATGGCGAGGTACAGCAGCAGCATGAAGGTCCGGCCGCTGTCGGCGGCGAGACCGAACGCGTGCGGCCCGCCGGTGATGGCCATCCAGACTGCCAGGAAGATCCAGCCGGCCGGTGCGTGATCGTAGAAGTAGGCATATGGGGCAAGCCTGTGCTCGCGAATGACCGCCCAGGCTTGAGACAGGTAGGTGCCCTCGTCGTCGAACCGATTGAGGGCCGGGTACTGGAACATGTTCAGCCCGTGGGCCAGCAGGGTCGCCAGAGTCACCAGCGCGGGCTCGCCGACGACGGCCAGGCGCAGCCGCAGCTCGCGGCTGGCGGAGGGCAGCGATACCAGGGCCCTAGCCACCAGCCACCTCCTGGCGCGACGGTTCGACCGCCGCACTCGCGGTCGAGCGGCGATGCGCGCCGGTGTGCGTGGTCTTCTCCCAGGTGTTGATGCCGCGAAGCTGACGCCACACGGCGCGAAGGGCGGCCAGGCACAGCATCCATTGATAGGGGATGTAGGTCAGCAGCAGCACAACCGGTGACCATGGCGACGGGCGCAGACCGTGAACGCCCGTGAACTCGTACAGCCCGATCAGGTTCACCGCCAGCTGGACGATCAGCATGTACAGCGGCAGGGTGCTGATCATGGCGATGAGCTCCGGCGTCTTCAGCGCTGCCATCATCCACAGGCTGACGGGAATGTAGAGCAGCATCAGCGCCTGCATGAGCGGCGCCGAAAGCGTGTACAGCGCCAGCAGCCGCTGCCGCCAGGATGGCAGCCGCAGCCAGTCTCCCTTGGCGAGCACCTGCAGGAAGCCTTGATTCCAGCGCGTTCGCTGTCGAATGAACTGGCGGGCGGATGGGGGCGTTTCCTCTTTGGTCACGTAGCGGTCGTCGTACAGCACGCGGATAGGTATCCCCGCGGCGCTGATCCGTATGCCGATGTCGGCGTCCTCAGTCAGGCAGCCGCTGTCCCAGCCCTCCATTTCGTCCAGCAGGTGCCTCTCGATGAACACGGTGTTGCCACCGAGCGCGACCATGTTCGTGGCGGCGTGGTAGTGCATGCGGCTGCGGAACCAGAAGAAGTACTCCAGCACGTTCAGCGCGGAGTACCAGCGATCGCCGTAGTTCATGAGCTGTACCCCACACTGGACCACCGGGCTGCGCTCGCGCAGCATCACCGTGTTGACCACTTGCAGGATGTCGTGGTGCGGCTCGTCCTCGGCGTCGAAGATGGTGACGACCTCGTTCCCGGCCTCGGCCAGCCCGACGTTGAGCCCGTGCGGCTTGTTGATGGGTAAATCGCTGAAGGTGAGCAGCCTCATGTTGTCGGTGCCCTGGGCGGCGAGATCGGCCAGCTGCCGCTGGACTTCAGCGATGGTCCCGAGGTCCCCGGATTCGACCACCACCAGTACTTCTACGAGCTCGCGTGGATAGTTGAGGCCCGCCAGCCGCAGGATGGTCTCCTTGATGACGTCCTCTTCATGTCGGGCAGGCAGGAGGATGGTGAAGGAGATCCGCGGAGGATCGAAGGTTTCCGGCGCCCTGTTCTGCAGCTGACGCTCGCGGTCCTCCCATGCGTACATCAGCAGCAGGGCGGCATAGGCTGATTGTGCCGCCAGCAGCAGCGAGATCACGGCCAGCACCCAACTCGCTGCCGGGCCGGCGAAAACCGTTGGGCTCACTGCTGCATGGACGGCTGCCCTCGATGCGAGCAGCTGTTCGGTTGTAGAGGCTGTTTGCGACGGCTACGGCTCAGCACCGTACCCCCCAGGTTTGGACTCGAGTGCGTGCTCGATGCCTGCCACTGCGCGGGCGCCAATGGTGCCGCAAGTTCAGGGCCAGAGATCCGCCCTACGCGGTTTTGCTCAGGTGCCCCTTGCCTGCCCCGTCGGGGCCTCTAGGTTGAGCGCTCAGCCCGGACCTGACCGGTACTGACGGGGGATTGGCTCGCCGCTGGCTCGCGGGTCAACGTTACAGGTTTGCGGGACGGAGCCAATGCCGTCGACTTACCCATAGGAGTCGCTCAATCGTTGTGACGATTCGCCGTGTTGTTCAGTGCGCCCTGGTCATAGCGCTTGCCTGGGTCGGGGCCTCGGCTGCCGGCTGGCCGGCCTCTACCGCTCGAGCAGCAGGAGCCCCGGCCGGATTGCCAAGTCACTTTGCCATCGGATTGGCCGCTCAGCCAGACGCCACCGGTCTCGCCGGCTGGATGCCGGACAGTGGAATTCCTTGGGATTACGCCTACCAGTACCTCACGGGTGGGGTGAACACCAATTCGGGCTGGGAGACCTGGAATAGCGATGGACAGTTCGCGCTGTCCTATGCGCGCAGCGCCGGCGCTCACGGCTACCTGCCGGTGTTCAGCTACTACGAGCTGCAGGCCAGCTCTGGCAGCTGCAGCGGCTGTGGCGAGATCCAGAAGGACCTCTCCAATCTCAATAACCCGGCGACCATGGCGGCCTACTACCAGAACTTTGCCCGGCTGATGCAGCAGCTCGGTCCGAGCGTTTACGGAAAGCCGGCCATCGTTCACGTCGAGCCCGATCTCTCAGGCTTTGCGCAGCAGGCGGTTGCCAACACGACCGGCTGCTACGGCTACTGCTCGGGGCAGGGCGCCGATCCTTCCTATCTCAAGGCCTCCGTGGCCAGCTCCGGGTACGGCCCGGTGGCCGGTTTGCCCAACACCTACACCGGGTTCAACTGGGCACTGCTGCATTTGCGTGACCTGTACGCGCCCAACGTGCTGCTGGCGGTGCACGTCAGCGACTGGGCCACGGGCGTGGATATCAGCTCCGATGCCCGCTCCGGTGTGGATGCCAGCGGGCTGGGCCAGCAGGCCGGGTCGTTCGCCGCGCGGAGCGGAATCACAGGGGTGCCCAACGGTTCCAGCACCTACGACCTGATCTTCAACGATGTGAGCGATCGCGATGCGGGCTACTACAAGTCGGTGCTGGGCAACGCGTCGGTGTGGTGGGACCGGCTCAACAACGGTTTCCCCAACTTCCATCGCTGGGAGAGCTACGTCTCGGCCGTGTCATCGGCCGCCGGCCGGTCGGTGATGGTATGGCAGATCCCGGAAGGCAATCAGTACTTCGACAGCGAGAACAACACCACCGGCCACTACCAGGACAACCGGGCGGAATACTTCTTCGGACACATCGACGAGCTGGCCCAGTCGAACGTCATCGGGCTGCTGTTCGGCAGCGGCCATGGCGGCAGCACGGTGCACTTCGACGGCATGAAGGACGGGGTGACCAATCCCGCCGCTCTTTGCACCAGTGACGGGCTGAGCAGCGGCCAGATCTGCGCCAGCCACCTCAGCTCGACGGCCGATGACGATGGCGGCTACATCCGCATGGCAGCGCAGCGCTATTACGCCTCCGGCCCACACCAGCTCGGGACTCAGCCTACGCCGACGCCCACCGTGGTCTCCACCACCACGCCCCAGCCCACGAGCACGGCGGCGCCGTCGCCCCCGCCGAGCAGCGGTCTGGCGGCGGTGAGCCCGCTCAGCCTCTCCTCCTCAGCCGTGTACGCGGGCGGCAAGCTCAGCGGCAGCGCCACGCTGCAGAACAGCAGCTCGTCGAGCGTTAGCGTCTCGCAGATCGAGATTGCCGCCCGGCCCCCGGTAGGCAGCCACGCGGGCGGTCCGTACGACGACTTTGGTGGGCTGGGCAGCGTCTCGCTTGCTCCGGGCCAGAGTGTGACGATCCAGGAGACGCGGTCGTTCACGTCAGCCGATCCGCTAGGCCAGTGGTACGCCTATCTCACGTATGAGCTGTCCGACGGATCCTGGCACGACGCCTCGCCCGATCTGGCGTTCAGCGTGCTGCCCAACCCGGGGTTCAGTCAGTCCACGTCTGCCTCGCCGGCGCAGCTGCCGGCTGGCGCCCAAACGGCTATCCAGGCAGCGCTGACGGTAAACAGCGGCTCGCTGGCAGACGGCATCGTGGACGTTGAGGTCTACAGCGCGGCTGGCCAGAAGGTGGGCCAGCAGTTCTTCAGCGGGCAGAGCATCAGCGCCGGGCAGACGAGGCCTTACTCGGTGTCCTGGACCGCGGTTCCGGCGATAGGCATCTATCGCGTGACGGTCGGTGTCTTCGGCTCGGGCTGGAGCCCGGCGCTGTACTGGGTGTCCGACGCTGCCAGCGTGCGTGTGGTGTAGCGGGATTGGTCGGAGCGCTCCCCAGGCAACCGGACGCCGCGGCCAAAGGCCCGGGCTACAGGGACGGATGCAGCGTGGGGAGCGACTGGTCCAAGGGCACCCTGGCGGTGGCGCAAAGAAGCGGATGGCGTGGGTCGGGGCCATCGTGAACGTAGGGGTTGGCGAAACCCGCCGTCAGCAGCAGCGCTCGAAGCGTGCCGGCGGTGAAGTCGAGATAGATGCCATGGCTGCGGCGGCGGACGGTAATCGCCAGGCGAGCGCCGGGCCGGAGCACTCACCGCACCTCCGCCAGGCTTCTGGCCGGATCCGGCCAGAAGTAGATCGAGTGCACGGCCAGAGCGGCGTCGAAGACGGCGTTTCGAAACGGGATCCGGGTAACGTCTGCGCTGATGAAGGTCGGGGCCGGGCGATGCTGCGCGCGACGATCGTTCGCACGCTTGGCGCAGCATGGACAGCGAGTGGTCGAAACCCCAAACGTGGCCTGCGCGCCGCGCGGCGTAGAGGGCGGCAACACCAGGTCCGCAGCCTATCTCGATGACGTTGTCTTCAGGTTGAAGATTGAGGATGTCGACGGTCCAGCGGTTGTCGGGCCAGGTGAACCTGGCCATAGCCTTGCCCAGCAGCCATCCTGCCAGCCCGCGAGGGCAAGCCGCCTGGTCGAGTCCAAAGCGTTCCAGTCGATTCAACGGGGCTCCCGGGGTGCTACCACAGATTCCTGCCGGTTGCTATTATCGCTGTGATGGACCCGGCAGCGCGGCTCGATGAGGCCTTGCGAGAGCATTTCCTGCTCATAGACGGGCAGGGACAATCACTGCTGGCCGACTACCTGGAGCGATGCAAAGTGGCGGCAGAGCCGGCGATCATCATCAACACCGATCCGCCGGCCTCGCTGACGATCCATCTCGAGCCGACCGGCAAACGGCTCAACGAAGCTCGGCGGCAGGGCCTCGAGCAGCTGCTCCGCCAGCTGAGCGCGCCCAACGCCATTGTCGCCGCGGGCCCCGGGGCTGGTCGCACCGACTGGCTCGTGGCCCAGCCTGCCGAAGCGGCGAGCCGGGTCGTGGGCTACCTGGCCGAGACCCAGCCGGAGGAGCTCGATACCCCGTACGTCTCCGAGCCAGCGCCGGACCGCCTTAGGCCACGGCCCACGACGTTCAATGAGTGGCTGAACAACACCGTGGACAATTTCGCCAGCTTCCTGGAATTCGTCGAAGAGATGTTGGCGCGCCGCTTTCCCTAACCCGGCCCGTCAGCTTTTCCGTACGGCTGAAAGGCCCGCCAGGACCTTTTCGGCGGTGATGGGCAGGTCGGTGATGCGGATGCCGGAAGCGGCGTAGACGGCATTGGCAATGGCCGCGGCCAGTGGAGTATTGGCCGATTCGCCAATGGCTTTGGCGTTATGCGGGCCGGGGCCTTCGGCTGCTTTCACGAGAACCGTTTGGAGCTCGGGCATGTCCTCGATGGTGGGCAGCTTGTACTCCCCAAGGTGCAGCGCGCCCACGCGGCCGTCGGCAATCTGCATGTCCTCGATCAGGGCGAAGCCGACGCCGCTGGCGACGCCGCCGTCGATCTGGCCCTGGTGCAGGATCGGATGCATGATCGTGCCCACATCGTGTGCGCTGACCACGCGCTCCAGCTTCACCTGGCCGGTTTCGGGATCGACCGACACCTCGGCTACCTGGCAGGTAAAGCAGGTGACAGGCGCTTCGGCGCCAGGGTAATTGAAGGTCACCGTCAACGATTGGCGCGCCTCGCCAATGGTCAGCCCACGGGACTCGAGCTCCTTCTTCAGGGTTTGGGCGGCGCCGAGCGCTGCCCGTCCGCCTACGTGTGTGGCGCGGCTGCCGCCGACGCCGCTATCGCTCAGCCCTTCCAGCGTGCTCACGGTGCGGACCTGGACAATCTTCGGCAGTACGCCCAGCTCCTCGGCCACGACCTGGCGCATGACGGTGTGCAGGCCGGTGCCGGTATCCGGCAGGCTCGTTTCAAGAACCAAGAAGCCGTCCACTTCCAGGGTCAGGCGCACGTTGGCGAACCCGCTGCCAACGTGCCGGTCACCGACCGACATGCCCAGCCCACGCCACGGCTGCTTAGGGCGATTCCAACCGGCCCGCTCGGCGGCCGCTTTCACGACTTCCTCTTCACGCACGTCCTCGAGCGGATGTGGCGTCGAAGCCGTCGTATCCCCGTCGTGGAGCAGGTTGTTGAGGCGGAGCTGGAGGGGATCGAGGCCCATCTCGGCGGCGATCATGTCCATGTGCGACTCGACGGCAAAGAGCGCTTGCGGCTCGCCCGGAGCGCGTACGTGGCCGCGCGGAACGGAGTTGGTGTAGACGCTGTAGGAGTCGATGCGAACGTGCGGGATGGCGTAGCTTCCGCCCAGGGAGTCGGCTCCGTGCAGATTCACGATGGGTGTGGGCTTGAAGGCTCCATAGGCCCCGGAGTCCCAAACGGCGACCGCGTGCCGGGCAACGATCGTCCCATCCTTCTTGAGGCCGCTGCGGATGCGGATGTAACCGGTGTGGCGTGGGTTGGCCGCCATGAGGTCTTCCACGTAGCTCATCACGTACTTCACCGGCCGCCCGGTCTTCTTGGCCAGGTAGCAGACCGCCGCCACGTTCAGCAGCGAGCCCTTTCCGCCAAAGTCGCCACCGATGGAGGTGGCGTGAAAATCAATACCTTCAACCGGCATGTCCATCAGCGGCGCGAGCTGGTTCTGCTGGCGGAAGGGCATCTTGTTGGCGTCCCACACCTGCAGCCGGCCGCTCTCGTCGACGCGAGCGATGCAGGCGTGCGGCTCGATATGGCCCTGGTGCACCGGCTGCGTGGTGAACTGGTGCTCGATCACGACGTCGGCCTGTTTGAAGCCCTGCTCGACGTCGCCCTTGCTCCACACCATGTGTGAGTGGGTATTGGGCTCGCTGGCTAATGGCTCGGGAACGGCTTCATAGCTGGCAATATCGTCGTGGATGAGCACGGCGCCAGGCTGCATAGCTTCGCGTGGGTCGAAGATCGCCGGCAGCTCTTCGTACTCGACTTCGACGGCCAACGCCGCCGCCTCGGCCAGGTCCGGATCGTCGGCTGCTACCGCCGCGATGGGCTCGCCCAGAAAGCGCACCTTGTCACGCGCCAAGATCGGCATGTCCTTCATCATGCGGCCCCATAACAGGTTGGGCAGATCCTGAGCGGTAAGCACCGCCTTCACGCCGGGCATCGACCGCGCCTGGGTGACGTCCACGCGTTTGAGCTTCGCGTGGGGGACAGCTGCTCGGGTGAACTTGCACCACAGCATTCCGGGCAGGATCACGTCGGCGCCGTACGTCGCCTGGCCGGTCACTTTGATCACGCCGTCGACGCGCTCGACCGGCGTACCGACGACAGTCAGGGGTGTGCTCAAAAGGTCGCCTCCGACATCCTGGGATGAATCCTCCTGTGCTCTGGCTTAGAGGGTACCCGGTCCACGCAAGGTTCGTCCGAGCTGACGGCTGGCCGGCCCTCGCTCGTATACTGCAGCCGTGAAGGCGCTGGTCGCACTGGCGCTGCTCGCGGTTGCGGGCCTGTCCGCCTGTGGAGCGCAGAGCGCAACGGCCGTAGGGCCCTCCGCGCCGGCGCCCGGCCCGCCTCCTGCGCCGACCGATCCGCCCGCCGCGGCTCAGACGCCGCAGCCAAGCCCAACAGTGGTGCCAACGGATACGCCGGCCCCCACCTTCACGCCCGTCCCGGCAACGCCCACGCCGCTGCCGACTGCCACGCCCACGCCGCGACCGCCGGCCTATCCCGCGGCTGGCTACGAGCGGCTCAAGGCGCTGCGCTTCTACCACCTGCAGTTCACCGTCAAGGCCGATACGTACGACTACAGCGTGGTTGGAGACGAAGCGACACCCGCCTATCACGTGAGCATGGCGGTGCCCTATTTCGAGCCGATCGAGCTGTACTTCGTCGGCGGCCATTACTACAGCGGGCAAGCCGGGGTGTTCACGGACGCCGGGGCCTCGCCGCCGATACAGGCCGGAGTGCTGGAAGCCAGCGAGCAGTTCGCCCAGGCCTGGTTCGACCGGCCGGACTCGGCGGTGTTCGTTGCTGTCGAGACAGTCAATGGAGTGCGCGCCGATCACTTCCGGCTCGGCTGGCGCACCGGCCGTCAGGCGACGTTGGGCACGATCTCGTGGACGACTGCCGAGCCGGCGTCGGGCGACGCATGGATAGACGTTGCCAGCGGCGCTATCGTCAAGGCGATGTTCGGCATGAAAGTGACGTCCGGCGGGGCGCTGGCCAACGTTTCCAGCGAGTTCGACCTTACGCGCATCAATCAGCCCGTGACGATCGCAGCGCCAGCGCTGCAGAAGGCGCCGGCCGGTGGCTGACGGCCAGCGATTGGTCTTCATGCTGGACGTGGACAACACGCTCCTGGATAACGATGCGGTCAAGGAAGACCTCGACCGCAGGATGCGAGGTTTCCTGGCGCCCCAAGACGAGGCCCGCTTCTGGGAGCTGTACGAGCAGGTCCGACACGAGCGCGACGTGGTCGATTTTCCGTTGACGTTGGAGCGCTTCCACGAGACGTTCCGTGACGAGCCGCGTTTCCACAGGCTTTGCCACCTGTTGAATGACTACCGCTTCGATAAGCTGCTGTATCCGGGAGCGCTGGACGCCATCCGCCATCTGCGCACGATGGGCACGTGCGCCGTGGTGTCGGACGGTGATACGGTCTTTCAGCCGCGCAAGATCAGGGAAGCCGGCATCACCGATGCCGTCGACGGCCAGGTGTTCATCTACACCCATAAGGAGAAGAGCATCAGTGAGGTGATGGATCGCCTGCCCGCCGATCGCTACGTGATGGTCGACGACAAGCGGCGCATCCTGGCGGCCCTGAAGAGCGCTTTTCCCGATGCCTTCACCACCGTTCACGTGAGCCAGGGTCATTATGCTGCCGCCGATGCGGAGCTGGCGCCCCGGCCGGACATCGAGCTGGCCCGTATAGCCGATCTGACCCGACTGACCAAGCAAGAGTTCCTCCTGCTCGGTGAAGGGTAGGAGCGAGCCAGAGAGGGCGGGTCTAGGCCTCGCTGCCGGTGAGCTTGAGGAGAGCCTCGCGGGCGGCGGCCTGCTGGGCGCTGCGCTTGTTTGCGCCTTCCCCTCGTCCCGCCACCTCGTCTTTGATCAGCACTTCGACCGTGAAGGTGCGGGCGTGGCTCGGGCCGGACGCTTTCACCGTACGGTACTCGGGGGTGGCCTGCATCTCCGCTTGAGTGAGTTCCTGCAAACGAGATTTGAAGTTCTGGTGCCGCCCCTCGATCACAATGGCCTCGATTTCGGGCTCCAGGAAACGCTGGATGAAGGCGCTGGCGCGGTCCAGCCCTTGGTCGAGCAGGATGGCCCCGACCAGCGCCTCGAAAGCGCTCGATAGCAGCAGCGGCCGCGACCGTCCGCCTCCTTTCTCCTCTCCGCGGCCCAGCAGCAGGTACGTGCCGAGGTCGATCTGGCGGGCGAATTTGGCCAGGGTCTCGGCTCGCACAGCGGCTGCCCGGAGCGCGGTCAGCTGGCCTTCTTGAACCTCCGGGAAGGCGCGGAACAGGTGCAGGCTGCTGACGTAGGTGAGGACCGCGTCGCCCAGATACTCGAGCCGTTCGTTGGATTCCAGCCGGAACTCAGCGTGCTCGTACAGGTATGAGCGGTGAGCGAGCGCCTGGCGCAGCAGGTCGACGTCGTTGAACTGAACGCCGCACGCCTGTTCCAACTGGCCAAGGTCAGGCATGGCAGACCTGCGCGGCGCCTGACGAAAGGCGGTGTCTACTCGTAGCGCTTCAAGATGAGCGTGGCGTTATGGCCGCCAAAGCCGAACGTGTTGTTGAGCGCGACGTTCACGCGCGCGGACCGGGCTACGTTGGGCACGTAGTCCAGGTCGCACTCTGGGTCCGGCTGTTCGTAGTTGATGGTTGGCGGAATGACCTGGTCTTGGATGGCCATGATGCACATCAGGCTTTCAATAGCGCCGGCGCCGCCCAGCAGGTGACCGTGCATCGACTTGGTCGAGCTCACGGGGACTGAAGCCGCTCGGCCACCGAAGACCTTGTGGAGCGCCGCGGTCTCGCTCTTGTCACCGATGTCGGTCGACGTTCCATGTGCGTTGACATAATCCACGTCTTCAGGACGGAGGTGGGCGCGGTGAAGGGCGCGGCGCATCGATTCGACCGCGCCCTCGGTCAGCGGCGCGGTGAAGTGGTAGGCGTCGGCCGAGGCGGAATAGCCGGCGATCTCGGCGTAGATTCGCGCGCCTCGCTCCAAGGCATGGTTCAGATCCTCCAGCAGCAGCATCGTGCCGCCTTCACCCATGACGAAGCCATCGCGCTTTGCGTCAAAAGGGCGCGAAGCGTGGCAGGGATCGTCGTTACGGGTGGACATGGCCTTCTCAGCGGTGAAGCCGGCAACGCCGATAGGCACGATAGCCGCCTCCGCCCCGCCGGCCAGCATGGCCAGCGCGTCGCCCCGGCGGATGATCGCCGCGGCTTCTCCGATGGCGTGGCCGCTGGTGGCGCAGGCGCTGGTAACGGTGAAGTTGGGGCCGCGCGCGCCCGTCACCATCGATACCTGGCCCGAGGTCATGTTGCTGATGAACATAGGGATGAGGAATGGGCTCACACGGCTTGGCCCGCGCTCCGCCAGCACCTTGAACTGCTCGGACAGCGTGCCTATTCCGCCGACGCCCGTCCCAACGAGCACGCCTACGTCAAGGCAGTTATCCGGGGTGATGTCGAGGCGAGCGTCCTTGAGCGCTTGAATGGAAGCGCCAATGGCAAACTGGACGACCCTATCGGTGTGCCGGATCTCCTTGCGGTCGAGGTATTCGCCCGCATCCCAGTCCTTGACCTCGCAGGCGATCCGGGTATCGAAATCGGACGCATCGAACAGGGTGATGGGTCCGGCGCCCGACCTGCCCGCCACGGCCGCTGCCCAGGTGCTGGCCACGTCAAGGCCCAGCGGGGTTACGGCGCCGAGGCCCGTGACGACCACGCGTCCCGAGGGGACGCTCATCTCCTCGCGCAGCAGCTGGGCGCGCGTCTCGGCGATGGGTTGAATCTCAACAGGGATGCCCTCGGCCTGAGCGGCCTGGGGGGAACTCATTGGATTCGAGTATAGGAGCTACTCGCAGCTTTGGGCTCGACCCTCCAGGTTATCCCTTGAGGAGCGGCAGCAGCTCGAACTTGCCGCCAAGCACCTCCTGGCCATCCATGCCCAGCCACTTACTGAGGATGGTGTTGTACACGGCGCGGAAGTCGATGCCGAATACCAGGTCACCGTTACCGTCCAACTTCGACAGGCTGGGCTGGTCTCCGACGAGGCCGCCGTTGACCGCGTCTCCCACCACGAACAGCGGCGCTGCCGTCCCGTGGTCGGTGCCGCTGCTTCCGTTCTCCTTGACCCTGCGACCAAACTCAGACCAGGTCATCATCACCACGTTTTGGGACAGGCCGTGTGCGTTGAGGTCGTTGTAGAAGGCGGTGATGGAGTCGGATAGGTCGGTCATCAGCCGGTCGTGCGCGTTCTTTTCCCCGGAATGGGTGTCAAAGCCGCCTGTTGCCACATGAAACACCCGCGTACCGAAACCTCCGGCCAGCAGTTGGGCCACGTCGGCCAGGCTGCGTCCCAGTGGCGTCTGCGGGTAGGTGACCGACGACTGGTAGCGCGTGGCGGCGTCCTTGAGGTCGTTTGCGGCGCTGGCAGCCGTCGACTCCGCGCGTTCCACCACCCCGTAGTAGCTCGCCCCGGCCGGCCCATGCTGGTACAGCTGGGCGAAGGCGCCCATGACGTCCGCATGGTCCTGGGGAAAGCGCGGATCGGTCTTGAAGGTGAAGTTGCGTACGTCCTGCAGCGCGGCTACGGTTGCGTTCTTGCCCTTGAGTGACTGCGGGATGCTGCCGCCCACGCTGGCCGCGTTAAACGGGTTGTCGGCCGGCAGCTCCGCTGCATCCAGGTAGCGCCCGAGCCAGCCTGTGTCGGATGGCTTGCCCGGGGTCGCGCTCTGCCAGATGTCCATGGAGGCGAAATGCGACCTGTTTGGATCGGGATAGCCGACACCCTGGACGATGGCCACCTTGTGCTGGTCCCAGAGGCCTTTTAACGCCTTCATGTTGGGGTGCAGGGCCACGTTGCCGTCGAGCTTGAGCAGCTGCTCGTCTGTAAACGTCAGGGTTGGACGGTTGTCCTTGAGCACAGGATCGGCGTAAGGCAGCACCGTGGCCAAGCCGTCGTTGCCGCCGGCCAGCTGAATCACCACCAGGCTGCGTGGCTGCGGCTTGGCGGATGCTTGAGCGGAAGGCAGAGCGGAGCCCGATGCCGGAGCGGCTGCCGGCGACGCTTCACCGCTCGGATGGGCGCTTTCCCCCGGAAGCAACGCCGTGCCGTTGTGGAGGTTCCTGATCTCCAGATAGGCGATCGGGGCGCCGATGCCGACCCCCGCGGCCGCCAATACGCCCTTCAGGAAGCTTCTTCGTGTTGGGTTCATCTCATGCCACCTGATATTCGGGGCTGACCATCAACAGGTGGACCAGCCCTCGGAGCTTGACTTCCAGAGCCTGCGGCGCCGACGAGGCGGTCTTCGACGCGTAGCTTTTGAGCGCGTCGCGAGTAGCCGGAGTAAGGCCGCCCGTCAATGACTCCCCGAACAGATCGAGCACGGCATCCCAGCTCTTGGTGCCGAGCTTCTGCACGAAGCTCTCGGGGTCGATGTAGCCGCCGCCGTTGGGCGTCTGGGCGTTCTTCACACCGGCGACCAACAGGCCGCCAAAGTTGAAGCGGGCCAGCATGCTGCCGGGATCGATCCAGCCGGGCCCTCCATGCCAGCCGGCGACGTTGGGAGGGTTGAACAGCTCCTGGCCAAGCTGTTTGAGCGCCTGGGCCAGGTTGCGCTCGCGGACCTTGCCGCCCAGCGACCTGATCGTCCCGATGACGTATTCCACCGGGCTTTTGACGTGCTGCTGGAACGACTGCTCGGAGTAGAAGGCGTCCGACAGCAGGATGGCCTTGACCACGGGCTTGATCTCGTAGTTGCTGGCCAGGTACAGGTCGGCGATGGGTTGAATGACGCCGGGGTCGGGGTTGTCGTAGGCGAAGAACGAGAAGAGCTTGCCGGCCAGGCGCTTGGCGGTGGCGGCGTCGGCCACGACGTTGGCAATGACGTCCGTTCCGTCCAGCGGGCCGCTGATGCCGCGAAAGGTCTTGGGCCCATCGTCGTGCTGGTTCTTGTTGAACGCGAAGACGCCCTGCTGGTAATTGAGGTTCCAGCCGGTGAAGGCGCGAGCCGCGGCGTGCACGTCGTCCTCGCTGTAGTTGCCGATGCCCAGCGTGAACAGCTCCATCAGCTCGCGAGCGAAATTCTCATTGGGCGCACCTTTGTGGTTCGTGGCGCCGTCGAGCCAGATGAGCATGGCCGGGTCTTTGGCCACGGCCATCGTCAGATCCTTGAAGTTGCCCAGCGCGTGCTGCCGGAAGGTCTCGTTCTGGTCGTGCATGAAGCGGGCGTTGTTGACCTTGTACTGCGCCGTGGCGAAGTGCCCGTGCCAGAACAGCGTCATCTTCTCCTGCAGCGGCCTGCGGGTGTTCGCCATGCGGTAGATCCACCACGTCTGGACGTCTTCCAGGTTGTGCATGTCCAGCAGGTCGCCCTGCAGCTTGGACAGCGTCGCGTCGAGGTCGTCGGGAGTGCGATCGTACTCGACCAGCTCGTCCACGGTTGCCGGTATGCCCTTGTCGGCATACTGCTGGACCTCGTCGGGAGTAGCCCCGAAACCTGCCCGCCGCAGCAGGTGGCCAACTCGACGGACCGTGTCTTTATCGGCTGCCATGTTTGCCTCCGCCAGGTGTTGTGGCCAACGCTAGGAGGGCCGCGTTACACGGGCGTTAAGCCCTCGGTTAACCGGGGGTTACGAGTGGCGGCGGGCGGATCAGCGCGGATAGAGGTGCAGCGCGGTGATCGAATAGCGCGGGAAGGTGTAGATGAACTGTGCTCCGGAGGGAACGATCTTCATGGTCGGCGGAGTATCCTGCGTGGCCACCGCCTGGGCGCCATCCCACACATAGTTGTCACCGCTCCAGGTGTAGGCCTCGGCCAGTGAGGCGATGCCGCTGCCGCCAACTGCAATCGGCGAGGTGAAGTCCGCCACCGGATCCTTGTTGATGACCATGAGGTACAGCGAACCATCTTGTGCCCGGCTGCCGTAGGCGGCAAGCCGATCCCTGCTCACGTCGCCGATGCTGGTGGCCAGCACGGCCTGTCCGAAGTAGTGGTGGTACATGTAGGCGGCCCAGTATCGAGCGTTTGGCTGCCGCAGGGTCTTCTGGGCCTCGATTTGTCCGAAGTACAGCGGCGTGCCGATGGCCACCGGCGAGCTGACCACGATGTCCAACCGGCGGGCCCTGGCTAAGCGCGTCGGGTCGACCGGGAAAACCAGCCGGTTCCAGCGTCCCCATACGGCGCTCAACGGCTGGTCGTGGTAGCCGTCGTCGATGCTGCCGTCGACGTTTTCGATACGCAGCCAGAAGGAGATGGCGCCGTTTCCCTTTTCCTGGGGAATGAACACGTCGGCCCGGATGCCGTCCACCGCGCTCCAATCGACGCCCGATGAGCGCGTGCCGGCTGAGGCGCCGCGGCCGGCGGCCTGCATGTCGCGCCCCAGGCCCGCGTTCGCGCCCGTCGAGCCGCTGTAGTCGACTGCCAGCGATACCCGTGTGCTGCCGGGAGGTGCTTGCCAGCTGGCAGTCATGGAGGCGCCGTTTGTGGCCGAGGCAAACCATCCCGCGCTCGTTTGCCCTGGGTTGAAACCGAACATGGGCACCAGGCTGCCGTTGTTGGGGATCATGTTGCCGATGTCCCAAGCGTTGGCGAAGGTGAGCTGGCTCTTGGCCATCTGTCCCATCAGGTCGGCGGCGAACAGTCCGTCGCCGACGGGATAGAGGTTGTTGTAGTCGCCCCACTCGGATACGGCCACGCCGATCTGCCCGGCGCGAGCCGGCGCGAGCTCTTGAATCCAGGCCCGCAGATGATCGACCTGCGTCTCGAGGTTGGATGGCACGGCCAGATACTCTGCTTCGGTTTGCCCCGAGTCATAGAAGTGCATGTCCATGACGTCGACCACGTCACCGGCTTCCTGCAGGAAGCTGCGCATCCAGTTGCCGCGCCAGCTCCCATCCCCCGGAGCGCCGATGAAGCCGACGGGACCGGCGACCTTTATGCCCGGATCGACCAGCTTCATCTGCCGAGCGTAGACCCGGAAGATGGTGGCGTAGTCGTGCGCGGTAATCCAGTGCCAACCGCGTGCGCTGCGGTCGCGGATGTGTGAGCCCACCTCGGCCCCAAAGGGATTGAGCTCGTTCCCAATCTCCCAGTACTTGACGTGCAGTCCGAGCTTCTGGTTGAAATAGCGCACCCATTCTTTGGCCTCGATAGCGCCGGGCATGACGTCGGCTTCGGTCAGTGTGTTGTTCGGGCCTGAAGCGCCCATCGAGCTGGCCGAGCCCACGTTGACGTCTACGATCAGCTGCGCCTGAGGGCCGAGGCTCATGACCCACCGGGCAAGCTGCGTGACGTCCACGGGCGGTGAGTGGTCGTAAACGTTGAGGTTGACGAACACGGGGTAGTCCGTGGGCTTGGGGTCGCCGGTAACCCCTTCGCCCTTCACCTCGAAGCCCGGCGCCCAGCCGGAATAGTCGATGCGCCAGGTGCCGTCACGGTTTCGCGCGGCCGGATTGATCGAGCCATCGGGCCGGCGCACCCCGTTGCCGTTCCAGTGATAGACGTCGGTGTTCAGCCCGCCGGGGATTCGAAACGACAGGAAGCCGGCGTCTTTGGCCATGCTCGCGACGTTCGGGTCGGTTAGGAATGACGGCGGATAGTAGTAGGCGATGTTGTTGCCCCACAGCGACACCGCGTCGATGCTGCCTGTGACCTTGGTGGCGTCGACGGTGATGGTGGGTTGGACGGCCCGCAGGTTGGCGATGACGATGGGCGCCGGCATGGGGTCGTTGGTGTCCAGCACGAACGCAAAGCTGTGCTGGCCACTCAGCTGGCCGGCGTGCACCGGCCAGCGCAGATGGAACCAGCTCCCACGGGTGTTGATGAGCTGCACGGGCACGTCGCCGGTGGGCGCGCCATCGATCTGGATGCCCAGGCCGATAGGGGCAATTGCCGCCTGGTCGGGCACGTACACGTCGGCGCTGATCGTGACCACGTTGTCCCAGGCTGCCGGTGGAATGGCCGACGTGCTGACTGAGGCATTCATTCCCCGCGACCCGCTGTAGTCGATGCGCAGGCCGCCACCTGGCGGGTAGGGGAAATCGCGTTCGCCAACCAGGCTCAGCGCGTTAGACGCGCCGTTGGACGGCGAGCTGTGAAAGCCGGCCGTGTCCGCGGCAAAGGCCCACAATGGTGTGCCGTCCGCGGCGGCGGCAGAGGGGAAGGATCCGGCGCCTGCCAGCGCGATCCCCAGCGCCAAGACAAGCGGCCACAGTCGTGACATGTGGCGGAATTCTGGTAGCGCCGCCGGAATGTGTCAATTTGGTCACCGCTTTGGCTGTCTCGTCCGTGATCGGAGAGGGCAGAGCGAGCGGACTAGGTAAGGCGCGCCAGCGTCTGGAGCGGCGTCTTGAAGTCGAGCTGGGGCAGCTGCAGAAGGAACCAGCCGTGGCCGATGAAGAAGGCGTACGCGACGCCGATGAGCGCCCAGCAGACGAGGAAGGCGAGGGCGTATTGCCAGCCTGGCGTATGCTGCGGGGCCAGTGCGTATCGAGAACGAGACAGTTGTGTGGCCATATCCGCGTCTCAGCAAAACGCAGGCCAGCTGCTGATGAATTAAGCGGCCAGGCGCAGTCCGGGCTGAACGTCGAGATCGCCGCTGGCGAAGTCGCGCTGCAGGAAGTGGTAGTAGGCGGCCGAAGCAGACATGGCGGCGTTGTCAGTGCACAGCCAAAACGGCGGACAGTAGAAGGGGATCGCGAGCGCCTCACGGAGGCCTTCGCGCAGCGGTCGGTTGGCGGCAACTCCACCGGCGAGGGCAACCGATCGCACCCGCAGCCGCTGTGCAGCCTGCACGGTCTTGGTGACCAGCACGTCGACCACGGAGCGCTGAAACTCGGCGGCTACCGCGGCTATCCAGGACGCGTCGGCATCGCTCTGGCCACTCATGAGCCGCAGCACCGCTGTCTTGAGCCCGCTGAAGCTGAAGTCATCGCTCCCCGGCAGCCAGGCGCGCGGAAGGACGATGTCGTTCTGTTCGGCTGCCGCCTCGGCGGCCTTCTGAATCGCAGGACCGCCTGGGTAGCCCAATCCCAGCAGCCTGGCCGTCTTGTCGAAAGCCTCGCCGGCTGCATCGTCGCGCGTCTGGCCTACCAGCTCGTAGTTGCCGTGGTCGCGCATCAGCACCAGCTCGGAATGCCCGCCCGACACGATGAGCGCCAGCAGTGGGAACTCCGGCGGCGGTTGATCCTGGCTGGTTGACCGGTCGATGACCCAATTGGCGTAGACGTGGCCTTCGAGGTGATTGATACCGATCAGGGGCAGGTCGCGCGCGAGCGCCAGCGCTTTGCAGACGTTGACGCCTACCAGCAGCGATCCTGCAAGGCCGGGGCCATGCACGGTGGCGATGGCGGAGATCTCCTCCCATCCTCCCGCCTGCTCAACCGCTTCTTCGACCACCGGCACCACCGTCAGCAGGTGCTCGCGCGAAGCCACCTCCGGGACGATACCGCCGTAGCGGCGGTGAATCGCTTCTTGCGTGCTGGTGACGTTGCTGACCACTTGGCGGCCATTTCGGACAACCGCGGCTGAGGTTTCGTCACACGACGTTTCCAGCGCCAGGATGTTGACGGTGGGCGTGGTCAACCGAGCTTACGGAGAAGGCTGCTCTTGAGCAGCCGGTAGTTATTCAAGAACACGGGCGCGTTAATGGCCTCGGCCGTCATGATCAGGGCGTCCTCGTTGTTGTCACTGTAGTAGCGCCGGCGCAAGCCCGATTGCTTGAATCCGTACTTGAGATACAGGTTCTGGGCTACGGAATTCGATATGCGAACCTCCAGGGTCATCAGGCGCGCGCCAATCTCCAGCGACGTATCCACGAGGCCGCACAGAATCAGCTCGCCCAGGCCTTTGCCGCGGTATTCGGGCCGGACGGCAATGGTGGTGATGTGCGCCTCGTCGACCATGAGCCACAACCCGGCGTAGGCAAAGACCGTGGGCGGGCCCTCATGCTGCGGGAGTTGCTGCGCGGGGGTCAGCGCCCGTAGAAAAGAGAACAGCCCTCGAGACTCATCTCGACGCTCCTTTTTCGGAGCGGCGTGCGCTTGAGACGATTGGCTGGGATCGTGCCGGCGCACGACGATGTAGTGCGCGGTGCGGTTGTCCTGTAGCTCCCTCTTGTAGGCGTTCGACGGCCAGGGCAGGCTGAAGCTCTGACGCTCGATGTCGATGACTTCGGCGATGTCACCGACGGTCATGCGGTCCACGTAATAGGCTGCGGACGTTGTGGCCACCTTAGGTGCTGGGGCTCCCGGCCCGCGTCGCCCCGGCTTCGGTCAGCTCGAGTGCCGGAGCTCCGGCCGCGCCGGCGTCCTGCGGGCTCGGCAGCATGTGCCGCTTGCGTGCGCTCTCGGTGATGTGCGGCGGTTGCACGTACATGGGCTCGATGCGCGCGACGTCCAGAATCCGGCCGGCGTCGAGCAGCTTCCACCCCAGCTCGGCCAGAATCCCGGCGTGACGCACCCGGTCGGGCACCTGGCCGTCGATGAGCTCGATGTTCGAGGCTGGGTCGCTCGGCGTCTCACCGTCTGAGAGCCGGAGGCGATATGCCCGTCCCCGCCCGGCGCTCATCGTTGCCTGCTGCCAGCCGTACTCCCGTCCAATGAGCTCCAGTGTCGACGCTCCGACGAGCGGAATGCCGCGGGCGATGGCCAGCCCCTTGGCAGTGCTGAGGCCGACACGCAGGCCGTTGAATGAGCCCGGCCCGAGCGCAATTGCCACGGCGCTGAGGTTGGCCAGCCCGCATCCGGCGTCCTGTAAGAGACGCTTGACGTTGGGCAGCAGCGTGCGCGTGTGGTCTTGTCTGGCCAACCAGGTGTGCTCGCCCAAGAGAGCGGATCGGTCGTGCAGCGCCACGCTGGCGTAATGGGTCGAAGTGTCGATGGCTAGGAGCAATGGAGGCTGCTCAGGAGGGCGACGTGGCGCTCGCCGGACGCGGTGAGCTTCAGCACCCTGCGGGTGTCCGATTCGATGAGAAATTCTAGCAACAGGCAGTCCGCCGGCAGGAGCTCGCTCGCTCGGTTGGCCCACTCGACCGCGGACACACCCTGGCCGTACAGGAATTCCTCCCACTCGCGTGTAACTGTGCTCTCGACGTTGGCCAGGCGGTAGAGGTCGTAGTGGTAGAGGGTCAAGCGCCCCTGATACTCGCGCAGCAGCACGAAGGTCGGGCTGTTGATCGGCTCCCTGATGCCCATGCCCTCACCAAGGCCCTGGGTAAAGACCGTCTTGCCGGCACCCAGCTCGCCCACGAGCAGGAAGACGTCCCCCGGCTGGGCCACGATACCCAGCTGCCGTCCGAGGGATCGCGTGTCCTCGGGCCGGCTCGATTCGCAGCTGATCGTGAGTCCGGCCATGTTGACGCTCAAGATGGCCGCGGCCCGAAGGCGTCATACCCGCCGGAGTCCAGCGGGACCTCGTTTCCGGTGCCATCGACGATTCTCATGCCGGGCGCGGACTGGATCTGGCCGATCACGGTCAGACCTGCCTGTTCGAGCACAGTGGAGCTGGCGCACGCCAGCAGCTCATAGTCCTCGCCGCCCCTCAGCGCAAGGGTCAGCGCCTCATCCGCAAGGCAGGCCACGATCTCAGACGACAGCGGCAGTTTGTCCGACCAGATAGTGGCGCCAACGCCGCTTGGCTCGCAGATCTTCCCCAGATCGGCCACCAGCCCATCGCTCACGTCGATGGCGCAGCGCGCGCCCGCCCGCAGCAGCGCCTGGCCGGTTGCCACACGCGGCTGGGGACGCACGTGCGCCATGCGCAGCGTCTCGGACGTTGGTCGCGCCAGCTCACGCAGCCGCAGGTAGCCGGCGGATGCGCCGAGCGGGCCGCTGATCCCAATGGCGTCACCGGGTCGCGCGCAGTTACGCCGCAGGATGGCCTGGCTGGCATCCAGGCTCTGGCCGAACAGCGCGACGTTCACAACAGTGGATACAGGCGAGCGCACGGTGTCGCCGCCCAGGATCAGCGCACCGAACTCGCTGGCGCAGTCGTGCAGGCCTTCGAAAAGACAGCCGACGTCGGTGTCGGCCATGGTGGCCCTGAGTCCTAGTGACACGAAGGCGGCGGCAGGCTGTCCGCCCATAGCCGCGATGTCGCTCACATTCACGGCCATGGCCTTCCAGCCAACCTCGTACCAGGACGCGTAGCGGAGGGAGAAGTGGACCTCTTCGATGAGCAGATCGGTGGTTTCCAGAGCGAGGTGGCCGGGTGCAGGCTGCCAGGCGGCCGCGTCATCGCCGATGCCGGCGATGACCGGCCAGCGGTGCTGGTGCTGCACAGCCTGCGCTTGGAAGCGGGCGATGAGCCCAAATTCACCAACGTCCGTGAGTTCGATACCTCGAATCGTAACGGTCGAACCGACCCAAATTGGTGAGGCCGAGGGCCTCGCGCCTTCAAAAGGGGCGAAAAACGGTAAGGTTTGAGATCACATGCCTGCCCTGTCCGTCGCTTTTCCAGCTCACAACGAGGCCGAGAACATCGTCGACGTCCTCGGCGACGCGGTGCGCGTGCTGGAGGACATCGAGCCCGACTACGAGATCGTGGTGGTGGACGACGGCAGCCGTGATGACACGGGCGAGCTCGTGCAGCACGTCGCGGCCTCGAATCCCAGAGTGCGGCTGGTGCGCCACGAGGTGAACCAGGGCTACGGCGCGGCGGTATGGACGGGCCTCACGTCTTCCACCGGCGAGCTGCGCTTCTTCACCGATTCCGACGGGCAGTTCAAGCTGGATGAGCTGCGTCTGCTGCTGGCCGAAGTCCCAGGGGCAGACTTCGTGGCCGGCTTTCGGCTCGAGCGCCAGGACCCACCGCTGAGGCTGCTCAACGGCTGGGGCTGGACGCACCTGGTCAATCTGCTGTTCGGCCACGCGGCCCGAGACGTCGATTGCGCCTTCAAGCTGATGCGCCGCCAGGTCGTCGAATCGCTGCCCGTGCGGTCGCGCGGGGCGACCTTCAGCGCCGAGCTGCTGATTCGTGCCCGGCGCGCCGGGTTCCGGTTCGAGGAGATCGGCGTCACGCACCTGCCGCGCACCAAGGGCAATCCCTCGGGCGCAAAGCTGCGCGTGATCCTGCGCGCCTTCAAGGAGCTGCTGGCCCTGTGGATCGAGCTGCGCCAGCATCCCCAGGCGGTGGTGAAGAGCAGCGAGCCTCCGGCCGCCCCGATCCTCAGCGCCTAGCGATCCCCTGCTCCCGGTGGACCTGAGGCCGGGTGCCCGCCCGGCCTCGAGTCTCCACGCCGTCAGCTGCCGGCGACGAGCTGGGTGCCTGGCTCGGCTTCCTCGGTAACAGTGGTCTCAGCCGGCCCCTGGCTGAACGTGTACTGGCCGTCCTTGACGTCGACGACGATCGTGTCGCCCGCGGCAAATGCTCCTTCGAGCACCTTCATGGCCAGCGGATCCAGCAGCCGCTTCTGGATGACCCGCTTCAGCGGCCGGGCGCCATATACCGGGTCGTAGCCCTCTTCGGCCAGCAGCTCCTTGGCGTGGCGGCTGAGGTTCAGGGTGAGCTTGCGCTCTTGCAGCCGCTTCAGCACCAGCGCCAGCTGGATGTCGATGATGGCTTCGATCTGCTCGCGGCCCAAGCTGCGGAAGATGATCGTCTCGTCGATGCGGTTCAGGAATTCCGGCCGGAACTGCTGGCGCAGGGCCTCGGTCACCCGCTGCCGCATAGTCTCCTCATTTGCTCCGGCCAGCTCCTGGATGTAGGTGCTGCCAACGTTGCTGGTCATGATCAGCACGGTGTTCTTGAAGTCCACGGTGCGCCCCTGGCCGTCGGTCAGGCGGCCGTCGTCCAGGATCTGCAGCAGCACGTTGAAGACGTCGCCGTGCGCCTTCTCGATCTCATCCAGCAGGATGACGGAGTAGGGCCGCCGGCGAACGGCTTCGGTCAGCTGGCCACCCTCTTCGTAGCCAACGTAGCCGGGAGGCGCGCCGATCAGCCGGGCCACGGTGTGCCGCTCCATGTACTCCGACATGTCGATGCGAATCATGGCCTGCTCGTCGTCGAACAGGAACTCGGCCAGCGCCCGCGCCAGCTCGGTCTTGCCCACACCCGTGGGGCCCATGAAGATGAAGCTGCCGATGGGCCGGTTGGGGTCTTGCAGGCCGGCCCGTGCCCGGCGAACCGCGTTCGCTACCGCCGTGATGGCCTCCTCCTGCCCCACGACGCGCTGCCGCAGCCGCTCCTCCATCTTGACGAGCTTCTGGATCTCGCCTTCCAGCATCTTGGTGACCGGGATGCCGGTCCACTTGGCCACGATGGCGGCTACGTCGTCCTCGTCGACCTCTTCCTTGAGCATCTTCTGGCTCTTCTGCAGCTCCGCCAGCTGCTGCTCCTGGGCCGCCATGTTGCTCGTGAGCGTCGTCATGGTGCCGTACTTGAGCTCGGCGGCGCGGCCGAAATCGGAGCTGCGCTCGGCCCGCTCGATCTCCAGCCGCGTCTGCTCGATCTGCTCCTTGATGCCCCGGATCTTCTGGATGGCGTCCTTCTCCATGCTCCAGTGGACGCGCATTTGGGCGCTTTGCTCCTTGAGCTGGCCCAGCTCCTGCTCCAGCTTCTCGAGCCGGCTCTTGGAGCCAGGGTCGGTCTCCTTGGTGAGCGCCTGGCGCTCGACCTCAAGCTGGCGAATCTTGCGCTCCACCTCGTCCAGCTCGACCGGCAGCGAGTCGATCTCCATGCGCAGCTTGGAGCCCGCCTCGTCGATCAGGTCGATGGCCTTGTCCGGCAGGAAACGATCGGTGATGTAG
>Ga0070741_10001573_pt1 | contig 68453 bp, 60 predicted proteins | sample Coa_R1_4_FD_66440 | JGI IMG/M metagenome (GOLD analysis project Ga0070741, IMG submission 66440) | Surface soil microbial communities from Centralia Pennsylvania, which are recovering from an underground coalmine fire - Coalmine... | ecosystem: Environmental > Terrestrial > Soil > Unclassified ... | reverse complement strand
GTAGGAGTCGCCGACCGAGCCGACCGAGGGAGCGATGCCGGCCTCCTCCAGCCGCTCCGTGTAGCGGAAAGACAGGTATTGCGTGCCCCTATCGGAGTGGTGAACCAGGCCTGCCACGTCCTCGGCCCACGCTTCCCCGTGGGTGGGGAGTCGCCTGAGGGTGTGGCCTGCCGGGCGTACACGGTCGAGCGGGGAGCCTGAAGGATCCGACACACCGCGGCCAGGGCCACCCCGGTCTCGGCGCTCACCTCGGCCGCCTCCTGGGCGGGATCTGCAGCCCCCTTTTCGGGCCGCGGCCCGCAGGACCTCCACCTCCATGGTGAGCTCCCCGTTCTTGCGCTCTGCCTCCTTCAGCCGACGTTCCTCGGGCTGAAGGGGCCTGGCCTTGAGGCCCTCCATCCCTCCGGCCAGGAACTCGTCGCGCCAGGAGGCCAAGCGGTGAGCCTCCACCCGGAGCTCCCTGGACAGCTCGTCGAGGCCCTCGCCTCGGAGGAGCCTGATGACGGCATCGGCCTTCCTCCGAGCCGACCACCGGAGTTCCCTAGGACGTTGTTGCTCGGCCACTGCGGTCCTCCCGGTTCCCAGGGCCGCGCGCACCTCCATTCTCTAATCGGGTGTCCAAGGAAACCGGGAGCGGTGGACTGGATGGTTGGGCCGACGCGGTTCGCGCACCGTTCAATCAAGACCACTCCGTCGACCGATCAGCAGTCGGCGTCCGCGATGGCGGTGCGGCTGGCGAACGCGGAGGCTTCGACTCGTCGCAGGAGCCCTCTCGCGCGCGAGGAGAAGCGGACGGACGCCATCCAGATGTTTCTCGTCCGCCACGGGCGCCTCCACGCGCACGTGGATCGCCTCACGGAGGGCCTGAGCGACGAGGAGATCCGCACGTGCGTCCACTCCCTCGTCAACCCGCTTGCCTGGCTCACCTGGCACGTCGCGCGCGGAGAGGACGGAGCGATCAACCTCCTCGTCGGCGACGGTCGGCAGGCGCTCGACGAGGGCTGGTCTTCGCGACTGAACGCTGGGCGACGGGACGTCGGGAGGGGCATGACGATGGCCGAGGTCGTGGACCTCGGCGCCCGCGTGCATCTCCGCTCGCTCCTCGCGTACTGGACGGCGGTGGGAGAGCGAACGCGCGGGGTCGTCGCCTGCCTGCGTCCGAGGATCTCGATGAGGTCGTGAGCGCCGAACGCGTGCATCGCGCCGTCGAGCAGATGAGCGAGGGACCCACGGCCGGGGCTCTCGAGACGCTCTGGCAGGAGACCGCCCGAGGCCACTTCCTTATCTGGTTACCTCTTACGCACAGCTACGAGCACGTCGGGCAGGCCGATCTCGTGAGCGGGTTTCTGGGACTCTCGGGTCGCTACTGAGGATCGGCGCAGCCCCGGTCTTCAACGGGCACCGAGACGTTCACTCGACCCACTTGCCTCGCTACAGCCCGGCCGGGTCCCGACCGATGCCAACCTGAGGACGCTCTCCGGGAGGGGCAGGGTCGCGCGCTCGCGCGAGCGCGCCGGAGGCGGTGACGGTGCTGGTCGGCAAGTTCGAAAGGCGGCGGCGTCGGGAGGGTCGGCGAAAGCTCATGCCCGGCACGACCGAGGCCTACGAGACGAGCTGGTATCGGGTGCTCGCTCGCCAGGCGTCTGGTGAGCTCGCCGTTCCGGATGCGAACACCGAGCCGCCGAAGATCGGCCCATCGCCCGAGGGCGCCACGCCGTCGCCGAGCCCCGGACGGGCGTCGCCGAAGCCGGAGCCGTCTTCTTCTGCTCGGGCAGTTGATCGCGCCGGATCGGCTCAACCTGCCCTCCGACCGGCGGTCATGCCCGAGCCCGCCCCCGACCGCGTCGCCCAAGGTCTGTCGGGGTCCGCCAACGGCTACCAGGCGGGTCCGCAGCCCGTCGGGTCATACGTGCACGGCGCCGCCCCCCGGCTGGAGCGGGTCGCGATGACGCCGTCGAGCGTCCGCATCGGGGTTCGCAAGCTGGAGGAGCCCGAGGCCGTCTACCTGGGATACCTGACCGCGTCCCCGCACGCCGAGTTCTTCCGGAGCGACCTGTGGCCGGGCACCCGGGCGCTCACCCCCGTGCACGTGTGGCGTGCGAACCACCTTGGGGCGGGATGGGTGACCTCCGACGTTCTGCGCTTCCTGGAAGTCCACGGCCAGCGCCTGTCCCAGCTCGTCTCGGTGGCCCCGGCGACCGCGGCGCCCGGGAGTCCGGACCGCCACACGTGGATCCGCCGTCTCCTCCACTCCGAGGTCGTTGCCGAGTACGGCGTCCCGAGGCTCGCCAAGACCCTCCACGCGCTGCTGCCGACGCTCGTTCCCGACCTCGACGCGGAGATGACGCCGTGGGCGGCCCGGGAGTGGTTGGGTCTTCGCCGGACCCCCGAGGCGCCGGGCGACGTCGAGGCCTGGCTCGAGGTGTGGGAGCTGCTCGAAGACGTCCTGGTTGTACGGGCAGAGGCCTTCGACGAGATCGTGCGCGCGGTCCGAGCCAAGGCTGATCGCCGGGCGCCGACGAGCCCGGCGGGGCTGGTGGCCGCGGCCTTCTGGCAGAGCTTCTGGGAGGAGGCGTCTCGGGAGGCCTCCTCGCCTCCGGGCACTGTCCCGCCCGCGACCCTCGGTCCCAAGCGCGCCCCGAGGCGCGAGCCGAAGCGTGAACCGAAGCCCGCAGCCAAGGATGAGCCGAAGCTCTCCCCGAGACTCAAGGCCGAGCCAGCGCCCAGGGCGAGGGTTCGCGCGCGCACCGAAGCCCCGGCCCCTCCGAGGGAGACCGCGGCCGCGGAGGCGCCGCTCGTTCCCGCCGAGGCTACCGCTCCGGCGCCGTCCGCTCCGAAGCCCACCCGGGCTCGGCGCCCCAAGGCCAAGCCCGAAGCCTGAACCGACCCGATCCGGGTTCGCGAACGGCGTTGTGTAGCATTTGCGCACCATGGCGAGCACCAGGACGAACGCGGGGCGGTACGAGCCGAGCCTGATCGAGCCCAAGTGGCAGGAGGTCTGGGAGCGCGAGGGCCTGTACCGGGCCTCGGACGATCCGAACGACCCTCGCCCGCGCTTCTACGCGCTCGACATGTTCCCGTATCCCTCCGGCGACCTGCACATGGGGCACGCGGAAGCCTTCTCCGGCGGGGACGCGGTGGCGCGGTTTGCCGCCATGCGCGGGTTCAACGTCCTGCACCCGATCGGGTGGGACGCGTTCGGGCTGCCGGCCGAGAACGCGGCCATCAAGCGCGGCACCCACCCGAAGGAGTGGACCTACGCGAACATCGAGCAGCAGGCGCGCTCGTTCCGGCGCATGGGGATGTCGTTCGACTGGACCCGGCGCCTGCACACCTGCGACCCCGAGTACTACAGGTGGACGCAGTGGCTGTTCCTCAAGCTGTTCGAGCGCGGGCTCGCCTACCGAAAGACCGCGCCCGCCAACTGGTGTCCGAACGACCAGACCGTGCTCGCCAACGAGCAGGTGGTCAACGGCGCCTGCGAGCGCTGCGGGACGGCCGTCGTCCGAAAGGACCTCACGCAGTGGTTCTTCAAGATCACCGACTACGCGCAACGCCTGCTGGACGACATCGACGAGCTCGTCGACTGGCCGGAGCGCGTGATCACCATGCAGCGCAACTGGATCGGCAGGTCCGAGGGCGCGCGGGTCGAGTTCGAGATCGCCGAGACCGGCGACACGGTGGAGGTGTTCACCACGCGGCCCGACACGCTGTGGGGGGTCACGTTCTTCGTCTTCGCGATCGAGCATCCGCTCGTGCGGAAGCTCGCCGACGCCGGTGGATCGGCCTCCGAGGCCGAGGAGCTCATCCGGCGGCTTCAGGCGACCCCGCTCACCAACCGCGAGCAGGCGGAGAGCCGCGAGGGCGTTCGCCTCGGCGTCCACGCCGTCAACCCCGTGAACGGCGAGAAGGTGCCGTGCTTCGTGGCTCCCTACGTCCTGATGGAGTACGGGACGGGCGCGGTCATGGGGGTGCCGGCGCACGACCAGCGCGACTTCGAGTTCGCCCGGGAGCACGGCCTGCCGATCCGCGTCGTCGTCCAGCCCGAGGGTGAGACCCGGGACCCCGAGACGATGACCGAGGCCTACGACCACGAGGGCGTGATGGTCAACTCCGGGCCCTTCGACGGCGTCCGCTCGCCCGAGTCGATCGGTCAGGTGATCCGCTGGCTCGAGGAGCAGGGCAAGGGCAAGGCGGCGGTGACCTACCGGCTGCGCGACTGGCTCATCTCACGTCAGCGGTACTGGGGCGCGCCGATCCCGATCGTCCACTGTCCCGAACACGGTGAGGTGGCGGTGCCCGAGGACGAGCTCCCGGTCCTGCTGCCCGACGACGTCGACTTCCGTCCTGGGGGCGAGTCGCCGCTCGCGCGGCACGAGGGCTTCGTCAGCACCACCTGCCCGGTCTGCGGCGCTCCGGCGCGGCGCGACACGGACACGATGGACACCTTCGTCGACAGCTCCTGGTATTTCTTCCGCTACTGCTCGCCCGGCGACGCCACGCGTGCCTTCGACCCCGAGCTTGTGGCGCGGTGGATGCCGGTCGGTCAGTACACGGGCGGCGTCGAGCACGCGATCCTGCACCTGCTGTACTCGCGGTTCTTCACCAAGGTCCTGTACGACATGGGCTTGGTCTCGTTCACCGAGCCGTTCCCTCGCCTGATGAACCAGGGCCAGGTGATCTACGGCGGGGCGGCGATGAGCAAGTCCAGGGGGAACATCGTCGAGCCGATGCCGCTCGTCGAGCGCTGGGGGGCCGACACCATGCGGCTCATGATGCTGTTCGCGGGGCCGTTCGAGGACGACATCGACTGGAAGCTGATCGCGCCCGACCCGGACCGGCGCCCGGGGGTGAACGCCTGGCTCGGGCGCGTGTACGCGGTGGTCCACGAGGCGGCCGGGCGCGAGGCCGCGGAGCCGGAGTCGCTGCGTCGGCTCACCCATCGCACCATCAGGGCCGTCACAGAGGACCTGGAGCGGTTCCGGTTCAACGTGGCGATCTCCAAGCTGATGGTCCTCTCCAACGAGATCCGGTCCACGCTGGACGCCGGAGGAGGCGCCCGCGAGGCCGCCGTCGCGCTCGTCCAGATGCTCGCCCCGATCGCGCCGTTCCTGAGCGAGGAGCTCTGGCGCGAGGCGCTGGGCAATGATTCCAGCGTCCACGTTTCCTCGTGGCCGTCGCATGACCCCAAGCTCGCGCGCGAGGAGCGAACCGTGCTGGTCGTTCAGGTGGACGGCCGGGTGCGCGACCGCATCGAGATGCCGGCCGACGCCTCGGAAGAGGACTGCCGACAGGCGGCGCTGGCCTCGGAGCACGCGCGGCGCTTCCTCGAGGGACGCGAGGTCGCGCGGGTGATCGTTCGTGCCCCCAAGCTCGTGAACGTCGTGACCTCGGGCTGAGCCGGCGCCGCGCCTCAGCTCGCGCCGGCCATCCGGCCCCCGCCGCGTGGGGCGTTCGACCGGGCCGGCCGGCATCTACCGCTGGAATCCTTCGCCTGGGGGACGCGTCGCCGCGCCCACTCGAGGAGGACGCGATGAGCGACCACACGTGGTTTGAGCCTTACAAGATCAAGGCCGTCGAGCGGATCCCGATCACCACGCCCGAGCAGCGCGCGGCCGCGCTCGAGGAGGCGGGGTGGAACACGTTCCTCCTCCGATCCGACCAGGTGACGATCGACCTGCTCACGGACTCCGGGACGAACGCGATGAGCGACCGCCAGTGGGCCGGTCTGATGATGGGCGGCGAGGCGTACGCCGGCAGCCGCAACTTCTACCACCTCGAGGAGACCGTGCGGCGCGTGTACGGGTATCGCTACGTCGTGCCCACTCATCAGGGTCGCGGCGCGGAGCACATCGTGTCCCGGATGCTGATCCACAAGGGGGACACGATCCCGGGCAACATGTACTTCACGACGACCCGACAGCACCAGGAGCTGGCCGGCGGGACGTTCGCCGACGTGATTGTCGACGAGGCGCACGACCCGCAGAGCCGGCATCCGTTCAAGGGCAACGTGAACCTCGAGAGGCTCGAGAAGGTGATCGAGCAGGCCGAGCGCGTGCCCTACCTGTCGATCGCCGGGACCGTGAACATGGCGGGCGGCCAGCCGATCTCCCTCGCCAACCTCCGCGCGGTGAGGGAGATCGCGCACGCGCACGGCGCGCTCGTGATCTTCGACGCGACGCGGGCCGTCGAGAACGCCTGGTTCATCAAGGAGCGCGAGCCCGGGCACGCGGACCGCTCCGTCGCGGAGATCCTCCTGGAGATGTGCTCGCTCACCGACGGCTGCACGATGTCGGCCAAGAAGGACTCGCTGGTGAACATCGGGGGGTGGATCGGGCTGAACGACCCGGACCTCGCCGCGCAGGCCAGGAACCTGTGCGTCGTGTACGAGGGGCTCCACACGTACGGCGGCCTGGCGGGGCGCGATCTCGAGGCGATCGCGATCGGCATCGAGGAGTCGGTCGACGACGATCACGTCCGGGCGCGCATCCTGCAGGTGCGCGAGCTCGGGGAGATGTTGGAGGCGGCCGGCGTTCCGATCGTCGAGCCGATCGGCGGCCACGCTGTCTTCCTCGACGCGAAGCGGATCTACCCGCATATCCCTCAGGAGGAGTTTCCGGCCCAGCGCCTGGCCGGCGAGATCTACCTCGACTCGGGGACCCGGACGATGGAGCGCGGGATCGTCTCCGCGGGGCGGGATCCGGAGACCGGCGAGCACCGTCACCCGGCCCTCGAGCTCGTGCGCCTGACGATTCCCCGGCGGGTCTACACCTCCCGGCACCTCGCCGGGGTGGCCCGTTCGGTCGCGCGGGTGTTCGAGCGACGGTGGACGACCCGGGGCCTCGAGATGGTGTTCGAGCCCACCTACCTGCGGTTCTTCCAGGCCCGGTTCCGGCCGCTCGAGAGCTGAGTCGGGCCACTTCCGGCCCGATCCGTTGCCGTCTCCGAGCGGCCGTTCAGCCGGGCTCAACCGTGGGCGGCAAGCGCCCGATACCTGAAACTGACCAGGCGCCTGCCGGTCGTGGTCGTGGCCGAGGGGGGCGATCAGACTGCCCGAGAGCATCCACAACGGTCCGCCCGTTGCTGCGAGCGAGGCGGTCGCGCGACCCGGTCCCTCGGTCCCGGAGGTCGAGCGCCCCGCACGGCCGGATCTGTCGCCGGACCAGCTCCGGACGGAGCGCTCGATCGCCATCATCCGGATCGCCGTGATCCTGGTGGTCGCCGCCGTCTACCTGAGCTCGATCGGCATCCGGCGGCCGCTCGGGCCGCTCGCGATCGCGATCCTCGCGCTCGCCGCCCTGTACGCGCTGTGGACTCTGCTCGCCAAGCCGTACGAGACCATGCCGGGGACGCGATTCCAGGCGGCGACCCTGCTCGCCGATGCCGCGTTCATCACGCTGTGGTGTAAGGCGACCGGCGGGCCCGCGAGCGAGTTCTGGACGCTGTACCTCATCGCCGTCATCGCGGTCGCCATGCGGTTCGACCTGCTCGAGACCATGGCCGCCGCGTTGGGGCTCTCCGTGCTGTACGTCCTCGTGATGAGCGTCTCCGGCGGCCTGCCGCGCACCTCGCTCCTGGCGCGGCCACCCCTGATGCTGATCACCGGGTTCGCGGTCGGCGTCCTCGCCCGGGAGCGGCGCCTCGACGAGCGGCAGCGCGAGGCCCTGGCCCGGATCGCGGAGGAGAGCTCGGCGGCGCTCGCCGAGGAGCAGGCCCTCGTGGCCCGGCTCCGGCAGGTGGACCTCGCGAAGACCGAGTTCGTGGCGGTCGCCTCGCACGAGTTCCGAACCCCGCTCGCCGCGATCCTCGGGGTCGTGAGCACGCTGCGGGCTCACGGCGACGAGCTCGAGCCGGGTGTCCGGGCGGAGCTCCTCGACGGGGCGGCGGTCCAGGCGGAGCGTCTGGCCAGGCTGGTGGACGATCTGTTGACGGTCTCGAGGATCGAGGACGGGGCCCTGCCGCTCGAGCTCCAGCCCGTGCATCCGCAGCGCCTGATCTACGAGGCCGTGCAGGCTTCCGGCACGGCCGATGTCGTGAGCATCAAGACCGGCGGCGTCGAACGCGTGGTCTGCGACGCCGACCGGATCGTCCGGGTCCTCACCAACCTGCTGGACAACGCGCGCAAGTACTCTCCCCCGGGAGGGACGATCTTCGTGGCGATGTCCGAGGACGAGGGGGCCGTGACGTTCAGCGTCCGAGACGAGGGCCCCGGGGTCCCCGCCGCCCACCGGGAGGAGATCTTCGAGCGCTTCCGCCGGCTGATGGACGGCTCGCAGAAGCCTGGGGCCGGGCTCGGCCTGTACATCTCCCGGTGCCTCGTGGAGGCGCACGGCGGGGAGATCGGCGTTCGGGAGGGCCAGGGCGGGGGTGCGGAGTTCGTCTTCACCCTGCCCAAGGGTCCGGTCGGTCGCGTGTTGCTCACCCCGGAGCCGGCCGGGGACCCCGCGAGCGTGGGCTGAGCATCGACGCGCCTCGCGTCGGCCCGCCGCCGGATCGTCCGTTGGGCGCCTCGGGTGTGACCGACCTCACTGACGGCGTTCCGGCTCGTTGCTAGCGTTCGACCCGTCGCTCCCCCTCGTGCCGTAACGACCGGAGGAGGGCGCGTGACGAACGGTTCCCTTCGCGAGCGGCTCTCCACGCTCTCGCGCGCCGAGCTGCTCGGCCTGACCCTTCTGCTCTGCGCCACGCTGGCCGGCGCCGCCGTCTGGTACCTGCGCTCGTTGCCCAAGCCGGTCCAGGTGCGGGCGGGGACCGGGCGGCCGGCCGAGACGAGCGGCTCGCCCTCGCCGGCGGTGCTCCTGGTCGACGTCGCCGGGTGGGTTCGGCGACCCGGCGTCTACGAGTTCCACGAGGGGGACCGGGTGATCGACGCGATCGAGGCCGCGGGCGGCGCCCGTTCGGGTGCGGCGCTGGACTCGCTGAACCTCGCCGCCCCGCTCTCGGACGGGACCCAGGTCCTGGTCCCGCGCTCCACCCCCGGCGGCGCGAGCGCCGGCACGGGCCCGGCGTCCGCGACCGGCGTCACCTCGGGAAAGGTGAACATCAACACGGCCTCGGCCACAGATCTCGAGGCCCTTCCCGGCATCGGCGAAGTCCTCGCCCAGCGAATCGTCGACTACCGGACGCAGAACGGGCCGTTCACCTCGGTCGACCAGCTGCTCGACGTGAGCGGAATCGGTGACGCCATCCTCGCCGAGATCAGAGACAGAGTGACCGTGTGAGCGCGTGGCTCCTTCCCTCGGCCGCCGCCGCGTTCTGGGCCGGGCTCCTCGCGTGGGCGGCCGTCGGCTCCGGCCTGCCCGTGCCCGCCTGGATCTCGCTCGGTCTGGGCGCACTGGCGGCCGCCATCTGGCTGTCGCCGTCGGGCAACGAAGACGACCTGCTGGCTCGCGGGGGCCTGGCCCGGGGCAGGGAGCCGCCCGCCGTCCGGGCCCTCGCGCCCGCTCGACCCGGATCCGCGGGGGCCCCCGGATGGGCCCGTGGGCTGCTCGCGGTCCTCGCGGTCCTCGCGCTCGGCATCGGGTGGGCGGGGGCGCACGAGCACCGCGTGGGGGGCTCGCTGCTCGCCCGGCTGGCCCCGCGCCAGGTGACGATCGACGGCGGCCTCCGCACAGACCCGGCACTCGGCGACCGGGGCTGGAGCGCGATCCTCGACGCCCGCAGGGTCGCGTGGGACGCCGGCGCCGCGACGCTTCGCGAAACCCTGTGGGTCCAGGGCTCGGGCCCGATGCCGCGCGCCCTCCGCGGGGACCGCCTTCGCGTTCGCGGCGAGGTGGAGGTGCCCGACGACCCCGGGTTCGCCGGGTTCCTCTCAAGGCGCGGGATCGCCGTCGAGCTGCGGGCCGATCGGGTCGAGCGTCTCGGCGGGTCGGCCTCCCCGATCGTGGCCGCGGCCCAGGCCTTCCGGGCGTTCGTGGGCCGCTCGATCGGGCGGCTGTTCGCCCCGCCTGAGGCGGGGCTGCTGATGGGTCTCGCGCTCGGCGACGACTCGCGGCTGGACCCCGGCCTCGCGCGCGACTTCCAGGCCACCGGTCTGGGTCACCTGCTGGTGGTCTCCGGCGAGAACGTGGCGATGGTGCTGGCGCCCGTCTTGGGGCTCGCCGCGCTCCTGCGCCTGTCCCGGGTTCCGAGGTTCCTGCTGGGCCTGTCGACGGTGCTCTTCTTCGTGGTGCTGACCGGTGCCGAGCCGTCGGTCATGCGGGCCGGGGTCATGGCCTCCATCGGCCTGACGGGGGTGCTTCTGGGCCGGCCGAGGAGCACGGCGAGCGTCCTGTCCGCCGCGGTCCTCGTCCTGTTGGTGATCGACCCCACGCTCGTTTGGTCGATCGGCTTCCAGCTCTCGGTGGCGGCCACCGCCGGGATGGTGGGGCTCGCCGCCCCGCTCGGGGAGCGGCTCGGCCCGCTGCCCAGGCCGCTCGCGCTCGCGGCGGGCACGACCATCGCCGCCCAGCTCGGGGTCACGCCGATCCTGCTCTTCCACTTCCACGAGGTCCCCGGGGTCACGGTGATCGCCAACCTGCTCGCCTTCCCGGCGGTCTCGCCGGCTCTGGTCCTCGGGCTGGTCGCCGCCGCTCTCGGCCTGGTGGCGGAGCCGATCGGGCGGATCGTCGCGTGGTTCGCCGCCCTGCCCATGCGGTACCTGATGGCCGTTGCCGACCGGCTGGCGCGCGCGCCGGTCCCCTGGATCACCTCGGGGGGCGGGCTCGCCTCCCTCGTCGGGGGCGGGGCGCTCGTTGCGCTCGCCGCGTGGTGGCTTCGCTCCCGACGGCGTCTTCCGCGCTCGGCGGTCGTGGTCGGGTGCGTCCTTCTTCCGCTGTTCGTGTGGAGCGCGGCCGTCTCCTCAGGCCCGCCCTCCGCGCTCGTTCTCCACTTCTTCGACGTGGGTCAGGGGGACTCCGCGCTCGTCACCTCGCCGGCCGGGGCGAGCATCCTGATCGACGGAGGGCCCGATCCCGAGCAGGTCGCGACCAAGCTCTCGGCGCTCGGCGTGAAGCGTCTCGACCTGCTCGTCGCGACGCACCCGCACGCCGACCACGTCGCGGGGCTTCCCGCGGTGATGGCGCGGTTCCCCGTCGGCCTCGTGATCGAGCCCGGGTGCCTGGAGCCCTCACCCGCCTACGAGGGGTTCCTCCAGGCGGTCCGCGACGAGCACGTGCCGGTGCGCCACCCACGGACCGGTGACACGTTCGACGTCGCCGACGTGCACCTGGACGTGCTCGCCCCGGACGCCTGCGCGCACGGCACCGACTCGGATCCGAACAACGACTCGATCGTCCTTCGCCTGGTGTGGAACGGCCGGGTGGTGCTGTTCCCGGCGGACGCGGAGGTTCCCTCGCAGCAGACGATGCTCGACGAGCACGCGCCCCTCGCGTCCGAGGTGCTGAAGGTCCCGCACCATGGAGGCGACACGTCGCTCATCGAGTTCTTCGAGGCGGTCGACCCGCAGCTCGCGATCGTGAGCGTCGGGCAGCCCAACGACTACGGGCACCCCGTGCCGAAGGTGCTGGATGAGCTCCGAGCGACCGGCGCGCGGGTTCTGCGAACCGACCGTCGGGGTGACATCACGGTCGTCCTCCGCCCGAGCGGGCTTCTCGTAGAATCCGCCGCGTGAGCTCCCGCTCCGCTCCCGCCTACCTGCTCTGGGGCGAGGATCCGTTCCTGCTTCGCGAGGCCGCGCTCGAGATCATCGGGCCCGACGTGCAGGTCCGGGAGGTGGACGCGGCGGCGTGGTCGGGTGGGGAGACCGGCGACCTCGCGACTCCCTCCCTGTTCGGGGAGCGGAGAGCGCTCCTCGTCACCGATTGCCGGTCCCTCCCGGAGCGTGCGCTGGGCGAGCTCGCCGCCTACCTCGCGGCTCCCGTGCCGGAGTCTCCGCTGGTGCTGTGCGCCACGGTGGGCGAGCGGGGTCGCGCGCCCGGGGGCCTCGTCAAGCTGGTCGAGCCGGTCGGCGAGGTCCGCCAGGTCGCCCTGGCCAGGCGGGATCTGCCGGGCTGGCTCGCCGCGCGCGCTCGTGCGGGCGGGATGGAGCTCGCGCCCGACGCCGCCCTCGCCCTGGTCGAGACCGTCGGGGAGGATCCGGCCGCCCTCGTCCGCGCGCTGGAGCAGCTCGGGTCGGCCTTCGCAGGGGCGCGCATCACGCGCCAGCTCGTCGCCCGCCAGTTCCGAGGGCTCGGTGACCAGCACGTGTGGGACCTGTGCGATCGAGCGTTCGGCCGGGACCTGCCGGGCGCCGTGCGATCGCTGCAGGCGCTCCTCCGCGACCGCGCGGACGGCCTCCTCGTGCTCGGCGGGATCGCGTCCAGGCTCCGGGACCTCCTGCGCGTGCGGGCGCTCCCGGACCGGATGCCGCCCGCGGAGCTCGCCCGCGCCGCCGGCCTCCGGTTCGAATGGCAAGCCCGGCGCTACCGGGAGCAGGCGCGCCGCTTCACGCTCGAGGAGCTGGTTCGGTTGCACGCCCGAGTCGTCGAGGCCGATCGCGCGATGAAGTCCGGGGCGTCGGAGGACCTGGTGCTGCCGATGCTGGTGAGCGCGATCGCGGGCGAGGGCACCCCGGCCGGAGGCCGACCCGCCTAGGCCCCGGTCGAGGCCTGCGCCGCGACCCCGTTGGCGGTCCGCGCGAGCCGCGACTTGTGGCGCGCGGCCGTCCGCCGGTGCACGATTCCCCTGGAGGCGGCCTTGTCGTAGGCCCGGGCGGCCTCGCGAGCGCGCTGGAGGGCGGCCTCGGGGTCACCGCTCGCCGCCGCGAGGCGCACCTTCTTGGAGGCGGTCTTCAGGGCGGAGCGCACCGCGCGGTTCCGCTGCCGGGCTCGCTCGTTCTGCTTGTTCCGCTTGATCTGCGACTTGATGTTGGCCACGGCGAGCGAGTGTACCAGCGGAAACGGCGGTGAAGCCCGGTCCGCTCGCCCGGCACGCCGGGGTCCGCCGGCTCGGCGCCCCGTACGATAGGCGGGGCGTGACCGACACCAGCCGGATCCGGAACTTCTGCATCGTGGCCCATATCGACCACGGCAAGTCCACGCTGGCCGATCGACTCCTCGAGATCACGCACGCGGTCTCCGAGCGCGACATGCGCGCGCAGTACCTGGACAAGATGGACCTCGAGCGCGAGCGCGGGATCACGATCAAGGCCCAGGCGGTCCGCCTCACCCACGAAGTCCGTGGGCAGGTCTACGAGCTGAACCTGATCGACACCCCCGGGCACGTCGACTTCACCTACGAGGTCTCGAGGTCGCTCGCCGCGTGCGAGGGGGCGGTGCTCCTGGTCGACGCGGCGCAGGGAATCGAGGCCCAGACCCTCGCGAACTTTCACCTTGCGCGCGACGCCGGTCTCGCGATCGTCCCGGTGCTGAACAAGATCGACCTGCCGGCCGCGCAGCCCGACGAGGTGGCCCGCGAGCTCGCCGCGGTTGTCGGATGCGACGCGGCCGACGTCCTCAGGGTGTCCGCCAAGACCGGCGAGGGGGTCACGGCGCTGCTCGAGCGCGTCGTCGAACGCGTCCCGGCGCCCGGAGGCGCGCGGGAGGATCCGCTGCGGGCGCTCATCTTCGACTCGAGCTTCGACCCGTATCGCGGGGTGGTCGCCTACGTGCGCGTCCACGACGGCGTCCTCCCCAGCCGGTCCCGGGTCCGGCTGATGGCGGCCGGGATCGAGTCGGACGCGGAGGAGGCCGGCGTGTTCGCCCCCGAGCCCACTCCGGTGCCCGAGCTCGGTCCCGGCGAGGTCGGCTACCTGGTGACCGGCCTGAAGGACGTTCACCAGGTCAAGGTCGGCGACACGATCACGCTATCCGGCAAAGGGGCCGCGCGCGAGCCGCTCCCCGGCTACCGCGAGCCCAAGCCGATGGTGTGGAGCGGGCTGTTCCCCGCCGAAGGAGGCGACTACGGCGACCTGAGGGACGCGCTCGATCGGCTCAAGCTCTCCGACTCGGCGCTGCACTACGAGCCGGAGACCTCGCAGGCCCTCGGGTTCGGGTTCCGCTGCGGGTTCCTCGGGCTCCTGCACATGGACATCGTCAAGGAGCGGCTGGAACGTGAGTTCGGCCTCGAGCTGATCGCGACGGCGCCCAACGTGGAGTTCCACGTCGTCCGGGGCAGCGAGGTCACCGTCGTGCACAACCCCTCCGAGATGCCCCCGCCCGGCACCTTCGACGTCGTGCGCGAGCCGGTGGTGCTGGCGACGATCATCACGCCCTCCGACTACCTGGGAGCGGTGCTCGAGCTCTGTCAGTCCCGCCGCGGCGAGATGCTCGACCTGCGGTACCTCTCGCCGGACCGGGCCGAGGTCCACTACCGCCTGCCGCTTGCCGAGATCATCTTCGACTTCTTCGACCAGCTGAAGTCGCGGACGCGCGGCTACGCGTCGCTCGACTACGAGCCCTGGGGCTACGAGGAGGCCGACCTCGTTCGGGTCGACGTGCTCCTGCACGGGGAGCCCGTCGACGCGTTCTCGAGCGTGGTCCACCGCGACAAGGCCTACCAGTACGGGCGCGCGATGGTCGAGCGCCTCAAGGAGCTGATCCCCAGGCAGCTCTTCGACGTCGCGATCCAGGCCGCGATCGGATCGCGAATCATCGCCCGCGAGACCGTCAAGGCCAAGCGCAAGGACGTGCTCGCCAAGTGCTACGGCGGGGACATCACGCGCAAGCGCAAGCTCCTCGAGCAGCAGAAGAAGGGGAAGGCGAGACTGCGGCGCGTCGGCCGCGTCGACGTCCCGCAGGAGGCGTTCATCGCGGCGCTCCGGGTGGACCAGCGGTCGGGGGTCCGACCATGAGCGCGGGGATCTACGTGCACGTGCCGTTCTGCCTCACGCGGTGCGGCTACTGCGATTTCAACGCCGTCGCCGGTATGGATCACCTTCGGTCGAGGTACGTGGCCGCGCTCCTGCGCGAGGCGGACCTCGTCTCGGGCGAGTGGACCGAGGAGGAGTTCGTGTCGATCTTCGTCGGCGGCGGCACCCCGACCACCCTCGACCCGGGCGACCTGAAGACGCTGCTGACCCGCGTGCGCGCGCGCTTCCGCGTTCGGGGCGACGCCGAGGTGACGGTGGAGGCCAATCCCGACACGGTCGATGCCGTGTCGCTCGAGCGCCTGCTCGCCGCCGGGTTCGAGCGCCTGTCGCTGGGGGCCCAGTCCTTCGATGGACACGTCCTGCGAGCGCTCGAGCGCGTTCACCCGCCCGAGGCGGTTCGGCGCGCCGTCCGGCAGGCGCGCGCGGCCGGCTATCGGAACCTGAACCTCGACCTGATCTACGGCGCCGAGGGGGAGACGCTCGAGTCCTGGGAGCGCACGCTCCTCGAGACCATCGACCTCGGACCGGAGCACGTGAGCGCCTACGCCCTCACGATCGAGCCCTCGACTCCTCTCGGACGCAAGGTACGGGCGGGACTCGCTCGCCCGCCGGACCCCGACCTGCAGGCCGACATGTTCCTGCTCGCGGGCGAGACGCTCGCGTCGGCCGGCTACCAGCACTACGAGGTCTCGAACTGGGCACGGCCGGGGTTTGCGTGCGTCCACAACCTCGGCTACTGGGAGCGGCGGCCCTACGCGGGCTTGGGGGCCGGCGCGCACGCGTTCCGGGGCGACCGCCGGTGGTGGAACGTTCGCCCGCCCGAGCAGTACCTGCAGCTCGTCGAGGCCGGCCGCGCTCCGATCGGCGGGGAGGAGCGGCTTGATTCGTTCGACGCGTACCTCGAGGAGCTGCTGCTCCGGCTCAGGACCCTTCGGGGCGTGCCCGCGAGCTGGGTGTACCCGGGGGATGCGGAGCCGTACCTGGAGGGCGGGCTGCTGGAGGATCGCGACGGGTACCTGGTCCCGACCGAGCGTGGAATGCTGCTGCTGAACGAGCTCGTCCTCGGGCTCGCGAGCGGGCCGGCCGGCCCCGGGCGCCGCGATGCCGCGCCCGGGGCGCGGGCGATTCCCGGGCCCGGTTGGCCAGCACGGACGGGTCCACGCACTCCCCCGTGGGGACTGCTAACAATGTAGGCATGGCCGAATCCGAGCTCGGGGCGCGGAAGACGGCCGTGCTCCGCGCGGTCGTCGAGGAGTTCGTCCGAACGGGCGAGCCCGTCGGGAGCGAGACGATCGCGGAGCGCGCCGGCCTGGGGGTCTCGCCCGCCACGATCCGCAACGACATGGCCGCCCTCGAGGAGCTCGGCTACCTCACCCACCCCCACACCTCGGCCGGCCGGATCCCGACCGACCTGGGGTACCGCCGCTACGTCGACACGCTCCCGGCGGGCGGGCGGCTCGGCGACGCCCAGCGCCGAGCGCTCACGGGATTCTTCGCACAGACCATGCGCGACCTCGAGGAGGTGTTGAAGGGGACGACCCTGCTGCTCTCCCGCATGACCCAGTACGCGGGGCTCGCGGTCCCCCCCGCGATGGGCGAGGAGCCGATCCTCCGCGTCGAGCTCATCGACATGGGCCCGACCGTCATGGTGCTCGTCGTGGGCCAGCACGGACGGGTCGAGAAGGCGATCGTCGATCGCCCGCGTGACCTGGACGGGCAGGCCGTGGAGTCGCTCGAGCGTCGCGTGGGCGACGCGTTTCGCGGGCGGAGCCTGCCGGAGGCGCGGGCCCGCGCCCTGAGACTCGCCGGCGAGTCTCCGCCCGCCGAGCGCGAGCTGCTCATGGTCGTCGCGAACATCCTGGCCGAGATGCAGCAGGGGATGCGGGGCGAGCACGTGATGGTGGGCGGTGCCGCGAACCTCGCGGACGAGGCAGCGCACTGGCGGCGCGAGACGGTTCGGCGCCTGTTCGAAGCGCTCGAACACGAGTCGGAGATCCTCCGGCTGCTCCGCGGGGTGGCGCCCGACGAGGACGTCTCGGTGACGATCGGGCGGGAGCACCCCTCGACGGACGAGTGGCAGGCCGCGGTCGTCGCCGCTCCGTTCCGGGCCGGGGAGATGCAGGTTGGAACGATCGGCGTCGTCGGTCCGACCGCGATGGACTACCTGACGGTCGTGGCGTCCGTCCGCGCGGTGGCCAAACGTCTGTCGGAGCTCGCGACCGAGCTGGGCGCCTGACGCGCCATGGCCGGGGTCCGAGACCTCTACGAGATCCTCGGGGTTCCGCGTGACGCGACGCAGGACGAGATCAAGCGGGCCTACCGTCGACTGGCTCGCGAGCTGCACCCCGACGTGAGCAACGACCCTTCGACGGAGGAGCGGTTCAAAGAGGTCACCGCCGCTTACGAGATCCTCTCGGATCCGGACAAGCGACGCCAGTACGACCGGTACGGGCAGGGGGGAGCCGACGTCTTCCCGTTCGGCGACATCGGCGACCTGTTCGAGGCCTTTTTCGGGACGGGGACGTTCGGTCGCCGGCGGCCCGCGCGCAGATCGCGGACCCGGCGTGGAGAAGATGTGTTCGCCTCCGTCTCCCTCACGTTCGCCGAGGCCGCGTTCGGGGTGCACCGCGAGGTCGAGGTCGAGCTCCTGGAGACGTGCGACCGGTGCTCGGGACTGGGAGCCGAGCCCGGGACGGGGCCGACCCGCTGCCGCACCTGTGGCGGCACTGGCCAGATCCAGGACGTGAGGCGGAGCATCTTCGGGACGGTGATGACCGCTCAGACCTGTCCCGTGTGTGGGGGCGTCGGGGAGGAGATCGTGGAGCGGTGCGCCTCGTGTCGCGGCGAGGGGCGGCTCCGGGTTTCGCGCCCCATCCCCGTGGAGATCCCCGCCGGGGTCTCCGACGGGATGGATCTGCGGGTGCCGGGAGCCGGCAACGCCGGGACCGGCGGTGGGCCGCCCGGCGATCTGTACCTGTCGATCACGGTGGAGCCGAGCCCGGTCTTCGAGCGGCGGGGAGACGACCTCGCGGCCGTGCTCGAGGTCTCGATGGTGCAGGCCGCGCTCGGCGCGGAGCTCGAGGTCGAGACCCTGGACGGGACGGAGCGCGTTCGCCTGGAGCCGGGTACGCAGTCGGGCGCGGTGATCCAGCTCCGCGGCAAGGGGATGCCGCACCTCGACCGGCGGGGACGCGGGGACCTGTTGCTCACCGTGCACGTGCGGACGCCCACCGACCTGCGCCGAGAGGAGCGGCAACTCCTGGAGCGCATGGCGGAGCTCCGCGGCGAGCCGGTCGGCAAGCACGCCGTCGCTCGCGGCACGATGCGGCGTCCGAGCCGGCGCGAGCGATGAGTCCGGCTGCCCGGGTCGCGGAGATGGTCGCGAGCGCCCGGCGCCCGCAGTAGAATGGGTTTCGCTTGGGGTCGTCGGGGGACGGCCCCTTTTCAACAGGAGGAGCGGGGGAGCACCCCAGGAAGACGCACTTGGCGAGAGCCGGCACGCAAGTGAAGATCCTCGTGCCCGGCGACCAGTCGATGGTCGCCCTTCTCGGCCAGCGCGACGAGCTCCTCAAGCTCATCGAGGCGGCCTTCGACTCGCAGATCGTCGTTCGAGGCAACGAGATCACGATCTCGGGCCCCGGGGACGAGGTAGAGCGGGTCGGCCGGCTGTTCGAGGAGCTCCTCACCTTGCTCGAGCGAGGCCACGAGCTCACGGCGGCCTCGGTGGGTCGTTCCATCGAGCTCATCAAGGGGGACGAGGCCACGCCGACGGAGGTCCTCGGCGACATCCTGCTCACGAGCCGGGGCAAGGGGATCGCGCCGAAGACCCTGGGGCAGAAGCGGTACGTCGACGCGATGCGGCGGGCGACGCTCACGTTCGCGATCGGCCCCGCCGGGACCGGAAAGACCTACCTGGCCGTCGCAACGGCGGTTCGCGCGCTCCAGGAGAAGCAGGTGTCGCGTCTGATCCTCACGCGGCCGGCCGTCGAGGCGGGCGAGCGCCTCGGATTCCTGCCGGGGACGCTGTACGAGAAGATCGATCCCTACATGCGCCCGCTGTACGACGCCCTGTTCGAGATGACGGGCGCCGAGACCCTTCCCCGACTGATGGAGCGAGGCACGATCGAGGTCGCGCCGATCGCGTACATGCGGGGCAGGACGCTGAACGACGCGTTCATCATCCTCGACGAGGCGCAGAACACGACCCCCGAGCAGATGAAGATGTTCCTCACCAGGCTCGGGTTCGGCTCCAAGGCCGTCGTGAACGGCGACGTCACGCAGATCGACCTCCCGAACGGGCAGCAGTCGGGACTCGTGATCGTCGAGGAGATCCTCCAGGGCATCGTGGGGATCGAGTTCTGCCACCTCGGTGCGCGGGACGTCGTGCGCCACAAGATCGTCCAGGACATCGTGGAGGCGTACCGCTTGCACGCGGAGAAGCGGGCGCGCGCCGATGGCTGAGGACGAGCATCGCCCGAGGATCCTGGTCTCGAATCGGCAGCGCGCGCCGATCGACGAAGGCGCCCTGGTGACGGCCGCGATCGAGTGTCTGCGCGGCGAGGGGGTCGGCGGGTGCGAGCTCTCGGTCTCCCTCGTCACCGACCAGGAGATGGCCGACCTCCACCTGCGCTACGCGGGCGAGGAGGGACCGACCGACGTCTTGTCGTTCCCGATGGACGAGGTCGACGAGGAAGGCGTCCGGCTGCTCGGGGACGTCGTGCTCGCGCCGGCGGTCGCGGCCGCCAACAACCCGGCGGACCCGAGCGCCGAGCTCCGCCTGCTCCTGGTCCACGGGATCCTCCACTTGCTCGGGTACGACCACGAGGGCGAGCGGGAGCGGGCCGAGATGTGGGCCAGGCAGGAGCGCTACACAGGGGTTCGCGTCCCGTGACCGGGTGGAGCTGGTTCGAGCTCGCGTCGATCGTCCTGCTCGTCCTGGCCGTCGGGATCCTCGGCGCCTCCGAGGTGTCGATCACGCGGGTGAACCGGGTTCGCGCCTACCGGTTCGCCGAGGAGAAGCGCCGGGGGTCGGGCTCGCTCGTCAAGATCGCGGAGAACCCGGCCCCCTACCTGAACGTCGTCCTGCTCCTCACGCTCCTTGCCACGATCGGCGGGACAACGCTCGCGACCTCGCTCGCCGTCCGGGTCTTCCACGGCGCGGGGGAGCTGATCGCGACCGTCGCGATGACGGTGTTGCTGTTCGTGTTCGCGGACGTGACGCCCAAGACCTTCGCGATCCAGCAGACCGACCGCGTGGCCCTGTTCCTCGCCCCGCTGCTCGTCGGCCTCGGCCGCCTCGTCGGTCCGCTTGCCACGGGGCTCGTGCGCGTCGCGAACGCGATCATGCCGGGCAAGGGGCTCCCGCACGGTCCGTTTATCACCGAGCGCGAGATCCGCGCGCTGGCCGAGGTGGCCTCGGACGAGGATCAGATCGAGGAGGAGGAGAAGGAGCTCATCCACTCGATCTTCGAGTTCGGGGACACGATCGTCCGCGAGGTCATGGTTCCCAAGCCCGACATCGTGGCGATCGAGGGCGGCAAGGCCCTCCGCGACGTGCAGGAGATCGTGCTGCAGCACGGCTTCTCGCGCATCCCCGTCTACGAGGAGGACCTCGACAACGTGATCGGGCTGGTCTACGCGAAGGACGTGTTGAAGGCGCTCCACCAGGGACGGCGGGACCTGCCCCTGCGCGACCTCGTTCGGCCGGCGCACTTCGTCCCGGAGCAGAAGAAGGTGGCCGACTTGCTTCGGGAGATGCAGCGGGAGAAGTTTCACATCGCCGTGGTGACCGACGAGTACGGGTCGGTCGTCGGGCTCGTGACCCTCGAGGACCTGCTCGAGGAGCTCGTCGGAGAGATCTCCGACGAGTACGATCGCGAGGAGCCGGAGGTCGTGGAGCTCGGGGAGGGCGTCTACCGGGTCGACGGAAAGGTCTCGATCGGCGAGCTGAACGAGCTCCTCGACGTCGAGCTTCCCGACGAGGAGTGGGACACGGTCGGAGGCCTCATGCTGGGGCTCCTCGGCTCGATCCCCGCGGAGGGCGAGGAGGTCGGGTACGAGAACCTCACGTTCCGCGCCGAGCGGGTTCAGGGGCGCCGGATCGCGAAAGTGCTGATCACGCGGCACGAGGCGTCGGACCCGAACGCGGAGGAGGTGCCCGCTCCATGAGCGCGCCGGACCGGCCCGACCCCGAGCTCCTGGATCGACTGGTCGCCGCGGCGCGGGCGGCGCGCGAGCGCGCCTACGCCCCGTACAGCCGGTTCGCGGTCGGAGCCGCCGTGCTCGCGGGGGGGCGGGTCTACCCCGGCGTGAACGTCGAGAACGCGTCCTACCCGCAGGGCATCTGCGCGGAGCGGGCGGCCGTCGCGGCCGCCGTGACTGCCGGGGAGCGGAGCATCGACGCCGTGGCCGTCGTCGGCTCGAGCGAGGACGTCACCCCGCCCTGCGGCGGGTGTCGGCAGGTGCTGCACGAGTTCGGGCCGCTCATGCTGGTGGTCGCCGAGTCCCCGGGGGGCGCCCGGGCGGAGTGGACGCTGTCCGAGCTGCTGCCCGCCGCGTTCGGGCCGCGCTCGCTCGCCTGAGCGTGGCCGGGGGGTTTCGCTCCGGCGTCGTGGCGGTGGTGGGCCGCCCGAACGTCGGCAAGTCCACCCTGGTCAACGCGCTCGTCGGTCAGAAGGTCGCGATCGTTTCGGACAAGCCGCAGACGACGCGGCGCGGGATCCGCGGGATCCTCACGACCGAGTCGTTCCAGCTCGTCCTCACCGACACCCCGGGGTTTCACAAGCCGCGGACGCCGCTCGGCGCGCGGCTGAACGAGATCGTCGAGGAGGCCGCGACGGGGGTCGATGCGATCGTCCTGGTGGTGGACGCCGCTGCCGGCGTCGGGCGCGGCGACGCCTACGTGTTCGAGCGGCAGGTGGCGCCGCAGCCGTGCCCGAAGATCTGCGCGGTGAACAAGGTCGATGCCCTGCGGGGCCGTCGAGAGATCCCCCAGCTCGCCCGGGCGGCCGAGCTGGGCGAGTTCGACGAGATCGTTCCGATCTCGGCAAAGACCGGCGCTGGGGTCGGGCTCCTGCTCGACCTCCTGGTGCGATGCCTGCCGGAGGGCCCCCCGTTGTACCCACCGGGCGAGGTGACCGACCAGCCCGTCGAGGTTCGTCTGGCGGAGATCGTTCGCGAGAAGGCGCTCGCGGTCCTGCGCGAGGAGGTCCCGCACTCCGTCGCGGTCGTCGTAGACGAGCTCGAGCGGGGCGACGACCTGGTCCACGTGCGCGCGACCCTCGTCGTCGAGCGCGAGTCCCAGAAGGGGATCGTGATCGGCCGCGGCGGCGAGATGCTGAAGACGATCGGCACGCGGGCGCGGGAGGAGATGGAGCTCGTGCTCGGCTCGAGGGTCTATCTGGATCTCCGCGTCAAGGTCCTGAGGGAGTGGCAGCGCGATCCGAGGGCGCTCGCGCGCCTGGGTTTCTGACCTCGGGCCCTCAGCGGCGATCGAGCGACCGGGCTCCAGGGCCGGGCGCGGGGATTCGGCTACCATGGCGGTCCGGGCGAGAGGCGGATGATGTCGCAGACTGCCGAGATCCAGCCGGGCGGCGTCGGCACGCAGGCCTTCGGGCCGCGGGACGCGGCTCGCCTGGTCGCCCGCACGACGGCCGTCGACGCCGTGGGGCTCGAGGAGCGCGCGGCCTCGCTCGGCAAGCGCTCGATCAAGCGGGAGTCCAAGCTCTGGGCGCTGGACCTCGCGATCCGCTGCACGGACCTCACCACGCTCGAAGGGGCGGACACGGCCGGCAAGGTGGTCGCGATGTGCGCGAAGGCGGTCCGGCCGAACCCCATCGACCCGTCGATCCCCTCGGTCGCCGCGGTCTGCCTGTACCCTGAGCTCGTGCCGGTCGCGCTCGGGCAGCTGAAGGGGACCGGGGTTCGTGTGGCGAGCGTGGCCGGCGGGTTCCCGAGCGGCCTCGGCCCGCTCGACGCACGCCTGCGGGAGGTCCGCGAGGTGGTCGAGATGGGTGCGCACGAGGTGGACATCGTGCTGAACCGCTCGTTGTTCCTCGCCGGACGCTACGCGCAGGCCTTCGAGGAGCTCCGCGCGGCGCGCGAGGCGGCCGAGGGCGTCCACCTGAAGGTGATCCTCGAGGTCGGCGAGCTCGGCAGCTACGACCGGGTCCGGCAGGCGAGCGTGCTGGCCATGGCCGCCGGCGCGGACTTCATCAAGACCTCGACCGGCAAGCTCTCCACGGGGGCGACGTTACCCTCCGCGCTCTGCATGATGGAGGCCGCGCGGGACTTCTCCCGCGAGACCGGTCGCCCCGTCGGCATCAAGGTCGCCGGTGGCATCCGGCGCTCGAAGCAGGCCGTTCAGTACCTGGTGCTGCTGTACGAGACGCTCGGGCCCGAGTGGATGACGCCCGAGCGCTTCCGCATCGGCGCCTCCTCGCTCCTGAACGACGTCCTGATGCAGATCGACAAGGAGCGAACCGGCCGCTACCAGGGTCCCGACTACTTCACGATCGATTGAGGCGACCGACATGAGCGAGATCGAGCGACGCGAGGATCGGACGCCGGGGCGGCGAGGACCCTGGGCGTACTCGAGCGCGCCCGAGGGCCGGGAGATCGTCAGGCTGCAGGATCGGTACGACCTCTTCGTCGGGGGCAGGTTCATCGAGCCGAAGTCCGGCCGCTACTTCGAGACGATCAACCCGGCCACGGAGGAGACGCTCGCCCAGGTTGCCGAGGCCGGCGAGGAGGACGTCGATCTCGCGGTCCGGGCTGCGCGCGAGGCGTGGGAGGAGCGGTGGCGAGACCTCCCCGGCAAGGAACGGGCCAAGTACCTGTACCGAATCGCGCGCGCGCTCCAGGAGCGCTCCCGCGAGTTCGCGGTGCTCGAGACCATGAACAACGGCAAGCCGATCAAGGAGTCGCGCGACGTCGACGTGCCGCTCGCGGCCGCGCACTTCTTCTACTACGCGGGTTGGGCGGACAAGATCGAGTACGCTTTCCCCGGCCGCACGCCGCGACCGCTCGGGGTCGCGGCGCAGATCACGCCGTGGAACTTCCCCCTGCTGATGTGCGCGTGGAAGCTGGCACCGGCGCTCGCGACCGGCAACACCGCCGTGCTGAAGCCCGCCTCGACCACGCCGCTCACGGCGTTCCTGCTGGCCGAGGTCATCGAGCAGGCGGAGCTGCCGCCGGGCGTGGTGAACGTGATCCCCGGTCCCGGCGGCCGGACGGGGGAGTGGCTCGCCAGGCACCCCGACGTCGCGAAGATCGCGTTCACCGGGTCGACCGAGATCGGGAAGATCCTGCGGCGGAGCGTGGCCGGGACCGGTAAGCGCCTGACGCTCGAGCTCGGGGGCAAGGCCGCGAACATCGTGTTCGAGGACGCGCCCCTCGATCAGGCGATCGAGGGGATCGTGAACGGCATCTTCTTCAACCAGGGCGAGGTCTGCTGCGCCGGCTCGCGTCTGTTCGTGCAGGAGTCCGTGTTCGAGGTCGTGCTCGACAAGCTGAAGGCGCGTCTGGACACCCTGCGCGTGGGTGACCCGCTCGACAAGAACACCGACGTGGGCGCGATCAACTCGCGTGACCAGCTCGAGAAGATCACCGAGCTCGTCCAGAGCGGGATCGAGGAGGGCGCCGAGATCTACCAGCCCGACTGCCCGCTGCCCGAGCGCGGGTTCTGGTTCCGGCCGACCCTGTTCACCAACGTGTCGCAGTCGCACCGGATCGCGCGGGAGGAGATCTTCGGACCGGTGCTCTCGATCCTCACGTTCCGCACGCCGGAGGAGGCGGTCGAGAAGGCCAACAACACGCCGTACGGGCTGTCCGCCGGCATCTGGACCGAGAAGGGTTCCCGGATCCTGTGGATGGCCGAGCGCATGAAGGCCGGTGTCGTGTGGGCGAACACGTTCAACCGGTTCGATCCCTCCTCGCCGTTCGGCGGGTACAAGGAGAGCGGGTTCGGGCGCGAGGGCGGCCGGCACGGGCTCGAGCCGTACCTCGACCTGGACGGGAGCGGGAGATGAGCGCACCCGAACGCGTGCCGGTGAAGCGCACGGCCAAGCTGTTCATCGGCGGCGAGTTCCCGCGCAGCGAGTCGGGGCGTGCCTATGAGGTCCTGTCCCACGACGGACGCCTGCTCGCGTGGGCGGCCCGCGCCTCCCGCAAGGACCTCCGCGACGCCGTACGGGCGGCCCGGGACGCCCAGCCCGGGTGGGCGGGCCGGACCCCGTACAACCGCGGGCAGATCCTCTACCGGGTTGCGGAGCTGATGGAGGGGCGCCGCGCCCAGTTCGAGGCGGAGCTCGCCGACGCCGGAGCCCCGGACCCGCGTCGCGGCGTCGATGCCGCGATCGATCGGTGGGTGTGGTACGCGGGCTGGTGCGACAAGGTCCATCAGGTGCTGGGCGGCACGAACCCCGTCGCCGCCCCCTACTTCAACTTCACGATCCCCGAGCCGACCGGCGTGGTGGGCATCGTGGCGCCGCCCGACCAGGCCCTGCTGGGGCTCGTCTCCCGCCTGGCCCCGGCGATCGTTTCCGGCAACACGGCGGTGGTGATCGCGAGCGAGCCGAGCCCGCTCCCGGCGGTCTCGCTGGCCGAGGTGCTGGCCACCTCGGACGTGCCCGGCGGGGTGGTGAACGTCCTGACCGGGTTCACGCGGGAGCTCGTTCCCTGGCTCGCGGGGCACATGGACGTGAACGCGGTCGACGTCACGGGAGTGCCCGACGACCTCATGCCCGAGGTCGAGGCGCTCGCCGCCGAGAACATGAAGCGGCTGCACCGGGCTCCGGACGTCGACCCCTTCTCGCCGCAAGCGCAGAGCCCCTACGAGATCACGGCCCTCTGCGAGATGAAGACCGTCTGGCACCCGATCGGCGCCTGACGACGCGATTCCATACGATCGCAACACCGGCTCCGGGGGGCCCTCGGTGCCCCGGGGTACGATCCGTCTCGATGCCCCTCTACAAGGAACAGGGCGTCGTCCTGCGCGCGGTGAAGCTGGGCGAGGCCGACAAGATCATCACGGTGATGACCCAGGGCTCGGGCAAGGTCCGAGCGGTCGCCAAGGGCATTCGCAAGACGACCAGTCGATTCGGAGCCCGGCTCGAGCCGCTCACCCACGTCTCCCTGATGGTGTACCGGGGCCGGAGCTCGCTCGACACCGTGTCGCAGGCCGAGATCATCGGCTCGTTCCGCGCCATCCGCGGAGACCTCGGCCTGTTCGCAGCGGCCGAGACCATGCTCGAAGCCGTGGACAAGGTGGCCGAGGAGCACGAGCGAAACGTCCGGCTGTTCCTGCTCCTCCTGGGCGGCTTGCGGGCGCTCGACACCGGCCCGGCCGACCCCGCGGCGGTCGCCGAGTCGTTCCTGCTCAAGCTGCTGTCGCTCTCGGGGTTCCACCCGAGCCTGCGGGCGTGCGCGGTGTGCGGGCGACCGGACCCGAGCCTGTTCTCGAGCGGCCAGGGTGGCGCGGTCTGCGCCTCGTGCGCCGAGCTCGACGCCGGTCCGGTCTCGGCGGAGGCCCTCGCGTACCTCGCCGGGCTCGCGGGGAGCGACCTCCTGAAGGCCGGTGCCTCCGCTCCCGATCCCCAGATCCGCAGGGAGGCGAGGCCGCTCCTGTTCGGGTTCGCCGAGTACCACCTCGAGCGGCGGATGAAGAGCCTCCCGATCCTTGCGAGGAGCCTGGTTCCGTGAGCAGCTACCTGTCGGACATCGACCCGGACCGGGTCCCGGCGCACGTCGCCATCGTCATGGACGGCAACGGCCGGTGGGCCAGGCAGCGCGGGCTCCCGCGCACCGAGGGGCACGCGGCCGGCGAGGCCGCGATGTTCGACACCGTGAAGGGCGGCGTCCAGGTCGGCCTGCGGTGGCTCACGATGTACGCGTTCTCGACCGAGAACTGGAACCGCCCGAAGAGCGAGGTGCGCTTCCTCATGGGGTTCAACCGCGGGCTGCTCCGGCGCCGGCGGCAGGAGCTCCACGAGATGGGCGTGCGGGTGCGGTTCCTCGGGCGTCGGGACTGGCGCGTGCCGCGCTCGGTGCTTCGCGAGATGGAGATCTCCGAGGAGCTCACCCGGGACAACCAGGGCATGACGCTGTCGATCGCGTTCAACTACGGCGGTCGGGTCGAGATCGCCGACGCCGTCCGCCGCCTGATCGCCGACCACGACGCGGGGCGTCTGAAGGGCGGGAGGATCACGCCGGAGAGCATCGCGGCCCGCCTGTACGACCCCGAGATGCCCGACCCCGACCTGATCATCCGCACGAGCGGGGAGGAGCGCTTGAGCAACTTCCTGCTCTGGCAGGCCGCCTACTCCGAGCTCTACTTCACGCCCGTGCTGTGGCCCGACTTTACGCGCGAGCACCTGTACGAGGCGATTCGCGACTTCCAGAAGCGCTCCCGTCGCTTCGGCGGGCTCGGCGAGAGCGGCTGAGGCCGATCCGGCGAGACCGGCTGAGGCCGATCCGCTGAGGCCATCACAGGTCGTTCCAGCAGGCGATCCGCGGTGACGAGGAGTCGCCGGGTGGGGCCGAGGGAGGCAGGCGCGCGCCGCATCGCCTGCACTCCGCGGCGCGGTCACGCGACTCGCGCTCGCTTCCAGATCTGGACGAGCAGGTACAGGCTCACCACCGAGGCGACGATCGCGTACCCGACGAGGAACGGCCTGCCCGGGGCGTCGACGCCGACGAACGCGACCAGGGCTCCGCGCGTGAGCGGGTAGCCGACGATCGAGCCGAGCAGGACGAGGAGGGTCATCACGGTTCGCCCGAGGGCGCCGAAGCTCGTCGGCCCCGGCCGCCAGCGCGAGTACACGACGTGATCGAAGCTCACGCGCTCTCGCCGCTGGGTCTCGAGCCACATCGGCGGGCGGTCGGTGGCCTCCGCCGGGCGCGTGATGGGCGTCAGGCACCGGCCGCACCAGGCGGCATCGGGCTGAAGCGACGACCCGCAGGCCGAGCAGACGCTCGTCATCGTGGCTCGATCTGTGCATCGGCTCCCGGGCCGCGAACCTGAACCGGACGGAGTTCGGGTCACGCCGAGCGACGGTCGCTCGGACGCGTGCTCGTCAGCCGCGTCGGACCGGGGTGCGGACGTCGTCCGCCCGTCGGCGGGCCGGCGTCGCCGACAGCACCTCGCCCTCCACGTGGACGACCTCGAGCCGGCGCGCCGGCCGCCACGTGAACCACAGCACGAGCGAGGCGAGGATCCCCCAGACTCCAATCGCGACTGCGGTGAGGGCGAGCGCGACCGGTCCCGCGAAATCGGCCCATGCCGCGGTGAAGGCCCGAACGCCGAGACCGAGCACGACCACGGCCGCGGTGACGAACAGCTTCCCGATCGGGCCGAGGGTGGTCGGGTGGCGAACGGATCCCATGGCTCTCGCCTCCCATCGTAGGAAGATCCGGGGATGGCGGGCATCCGCCGTTTGGCGCAATCGGATCTGCAACGGCCTCGTCCGAAGGTCCAGATCCGCCGCCGGTACACTGTCGGGCACGCCAGCGGCCGCCGCCAGCGGCCGGGAAAGGAGGCCCGTGATCATGGCCGACCTGATGGAGGCCATCACGTCCCTCGCCAAACGGCGGGGGATCGTCTTCCAGTCCAGCGAGATCTATGGCGGGCTCCGCTCGTCCTGGGACTACGGCCCCCTCGGCGTGGAGCTCAAGCGGAACCTCCGGAGCGCCTGGTGGCGCTCGATGGTGCAGCTTCGCGATGACGTCGTCGGGCTCGAGGCCGCCATCATCATGTCGCCCAAGGTGTGGGAGGCGAGCGGGCACCTCGAGGTGTTCACCGACCCGCTCGTGGAGTGCCTGAGCTGCCACCAGCGCTTTCGCGCCGACCATCTTCCAGGGGCGCACGCCCCGCAGTCGGGGCACGAGGAAGACGAGACCACGCTCGACATGCACGAGACGCCCCGGTGCCCGAACTGCGGGCACACCGAGTTCACCGACCCGCGCAACTTCAACCTGATGTTCAAGACCCACATGGGATCGGTGGAGGACGAGGCGAACGCCGTCTACCTGCGACCGGAGACGGCGCAGGGCATGTTCGTCGACTTCGTGACGATCCAGGCTGCCAGCCGCAAGAAGGTCCCGTTCGGCATCGCGCAGATCGGCAAGTCGTTCCGGAACGAGATCACACCGGGGAACTTCATCTTCCGGATGCGCGAGTTCGAGCAGATGGAGATGGAGTTCTTCGTCGAGCCGGGTACGGACGAGGAATGGCACGAGTACTGGATCCGCGAGCGATTCCGCTGGTATCTCGACCTCGGGATCAGCGAAGAGAACCTGCGTCTGCGCGAGCACGAGCCCGAGGAGCTCTCGCATTACTCCAAGCGAACGGTCGACATCGAGTACCGGTTTCCGTTCACCGACTGGGGTGAGCTCGAGGGGATCGCGAATCGCACGGACTTCGATCTCAAGGCGCACGAGAAGCACTCCGGCCAGGACCTCACGTACTTCGACCAGGAGAGGCAGGAGCGCTACCACCCCTACGTCATCGAGCCGGCGGCCGGGGTCGACCGGATGCTGCTCGCCTTTCTCATCGACGCCTACCGTGAGGAGGAGGCCCCCACCGCCTCCGGGGGGACCGAGAAGCGCACGGTGCTGGCCCTCCACAAGGACCTCGCGCCGATCAAGGTCGCCGTGCTCCCGCTGTCGCGCAACGAGGCGCTCGGGCCCGAGTCGCGACGGGTGTTCGACCTGCTGAAGCCGGAGTGGATGTGCGATTTCGATGACGCCGGGTCGATCGGACGGCGGTACCGCAGGCAGGACGAGGTCGGCACTCCGTACTGTGTGACGGTGGACTTCGAGACGCTGGAGGACCGGCAGGTGACCGTGCGCGAGCGCGACTCGATGCGGCAGGACCGGATCCCGGTGGACTCCCTGGTCTCCTACCTACGGGACCGGCTGTGACCGAGACCGATCAGTCCGAGCTCGCCGCCGATCCTGCGGGCGCGGCGCCCGCGCCGGAGGCGTCTCCGGCGTCCGCGCCGGGCGGACCGACGCCCCCGCGACGGGGCAGCGTCGCCCTCTACGCGCTCGCCTTCGCGCTCATGATCCTGGCCGGGGCGATCCTGGTCGTGGGTACCCTCGGCCACCTGAGCTCGATCCGCTTGCTCTGGGTCTCGGTGGCCTGCTCGAGCGCCGCCGTGGTAGCGGCGGTGGCCAGCGTCGTGGTCCGAACGCGGTGAGAGGCGGCCGACGCGCCGTGCGGATCCGCCCGCGCGCGACGGCGTGGCTCCTCCTCCTGGCGTTCGTCGTGGCCGGATGCACCGGAACGGGGACGCCCGAGCCCACGATCTCCCCCAGCCAGACCGGGCTTTCGGGTGCGCCCGAGTCGCCGCGTCCGGTTCCGACGGGCCCCGGGTCGGCCGCCGCGGCGCTCGCGCACCTCTGCGTGCACCAGAGTCCCGGCCCGCCCTCGACGGTGGCCCCGGAGGGTCCCACGCCGCCCGCGATCGCGGAGGTCGAGCGGCAGGTGGAGCAGATCCGCGGGCTGGAGTTCACCCAGCGAGTGGCGGTCCACCCAGCGACGCACGCGGAGCTCGTGAAGGGGCTCCAGCGGTCGTTCGACGCGTCGTACCCGGCGGGCCTGTACGAGCGCAGGAGCCGGGCGTGGCAGGCGATCGGCGCGATCCCACCGGGGACGAGCATCCGGGCCGCGCTTCGCCGGTTCGGCTCCAGCCAGGTGATCGGCTACTACGACACGCTCACGCACGAGCTGGTGTTCATCGGCAGCGCGGACCCCTCCGGGATCGAGCGCGACACGCTGGCCCACGAGCTCACGCACGCCGTCGACGACCAGCACTTCGGGCTCGGCAGGCTCGACCACCTCGCGAACACCTGCCAGGACGATCGCTTCGACGCCGCGCTCGCCCTCGCCGAGGGCGATGCGACCTCGGTCCAGCTCGCGTACGCCCAGCGCTACCTCACGCTCCAGGAGCAGATCCGGCTCGGGCTCCAGGGCGGCGGGTCGACCGCCGGGATCCCGCCGTTCATCCTGAACCTCGAGACGTGGCCGTACACCGCCGGTCTGGGGTTCGTCCACGCGCTCACCGCTCGCGGAGGCGAGCGCGCGGTGAACGACGCGTTCACGCACCTTCCGGTGTCCACCGAGCAGATCATCCACCCCGATCGCTACCCCAACGACGTCCCGCAGCCCGTCGACGTGCCGGATCTCGCGCCGGCACTCGGGGGCGGGTGGCGGGACCTCGACGTGATGGACGTTGGGGAGGAATGGCTTTCGATCCTGCTCGCCCTCCGGCTCGACGGGACGACCGCCGCGGCGGCCGCGGCGGGATGGGACGGAGGGATCTACCGCGCGTGGTCAGACGGCGACCACGTTGCGGTGGTGCTCTCGAGCGTATGGGACACGGAGGCTGATGCGACGCAGTTCGCGGATGCGATGCAGCGGTGGATCGCGGCATCCCCAGGGCAGCCCGCCGCGGTCCAGCCCGTGACCGGCGAGCACGTTCGGGTCCTGTTCGCCTCGGACGGCCCAACGCTCTCGGCGCTCGAGCGGGCCGCGTCCTGATCCGTCGGATGTCGCTCTGTCACGGCATCCCCATCGCCGTGGAGAACGCGCTCGTCCGTTCCACCTGCGTACACTGGTGCCTCGAACCCTGCACGCCTGGAGGCACGCGATGACCAAGTACGTCTACGACTTCGCCGAGGGCAACAAGGACATGAAGGACCTCCTCGGCGGCAAGGGAGCCAACCTCGCGGAGATGACCAACATGGGCCTCGCGGTGCCTCCCGGGTTCACGATCACCACCGAGGCCTGCCTACGCTACCTGAAGGAGAACCGGTTCCCGGACGGGCTCGAGGAGGAGATCGAGCGGCACCTCCGCGGCCTCGAGCAGGCCATGGGCAAGCGCCTCGGCGACGCCGATGACCCCCTGCTCGTCAGCGTGCGCTCCGGCGCGAAGTTCTCGATGCCGGGGATGATGGACACGGTCCTGAACCTCGGCCTGAACGAGGACTCCCTCCAGGGGCTCGCCAAGCAGTCCGACGGGGACTGGCGCTTCGCCTACGACGCCTACCGCCGGTTCATCCAGATGTTCGGCAAGATCGTGATGGGTGTGCCGGGAGACGCGTTCGAGGAGGCCCTGGACCGGGCGAAGGAACGCAAGGGTCCCGACGCCAAGGACACCGATCTCGACGCCGAGGACCTGAGGGCGCTGATCGGGGAGTTCCTGTCGATCTACCAAGAGCACACGGGCCAGGACTTCCCGGCCGAGCCCCGGGAGCAGCTGCGCCTTGCCATCGAGGCCGTCTTCAAGTCGTGGAACGGCAAACGAGCCCGCGACTACCGGCGCCAGAACAAGATCAGCGACGACCTCGGCACGGCGGTGAACGTCGTCGCGATGGTGTTCGGCAACCGGGGGATGGACTCCGGGACGGGGGTCGCGTTCACGCGCGACCCCGCGACCGGCGAGAAGGTCCCCTACGGCGACTACCTCCCGAACGCCCAGGGCGAGGACGTCGTCGCCGGCATCCGGAACACGCTCCATCTGTCCGAGCTGAAGAACCTCGATCCCACCTCGTACGAGCAGCTCCTGCAGACGATGGACACGCTCGAGCGCCACTACCGCGACATGTGCGACGTCGAGTTCACCATCGAGAAGGGCCGGCTGTGGATCCTGCAGACCCGCGTCGGCAAGCGCACCGCCTTCGCGGAGTGGGTGATGGCCTACGACATGCTCGAGGAGGGCCTGATCGACGCCGACACGGCGTTGCTCCGGGTCGACGCGAACCGCCTGGAGGAGCTGTTCAAGCGGGTGGTCTCCAGCTCCGTGGAGGCCGAGCCGATCGCCAGGGGCCTGAACGCGTCCCCTGGAGCGGCGACGGGGAAGGTCGTGTTCAGCGCCGACGAGGCCCAGGAGTGGGCCGGGCGGGGAGAGAGGGTCATCCTCGTCCGTCGCGAGACCACGCCCGACGACTACCACGGGATGGTGGCCTCGCAGGGGATCCTCACCTCCGCGGGCGGCACGAACTCCCACGCGGCGGTGGTCGCCCGCGGCGAGGGCATCCCGGCCGTCTGCGGCGCCGACCAGATCAAGATCGACCTGTCCGCCAGAGCGTTCTCCGCCAACGGGATCACGGTGAGGGAGGGCGAGGTCGTCACGATCGACGGCTTCACCGGAAACGTCTTCGTCGGCGAGCTCCCCCTCGAGGAGTCGGTGCTGGAGCGGGCCCGGTCCGGAGACCCCGCGGCGCGCGAGGAGAAGATCTGGAGGGCGTTCCAGCGGCTGATGGCCCACGCGGACGAGCGCCGACGGCTCCGGGTGCGGGCCAACGCCGACACGCCCGAGCAGTCGAGGAACGCGCGCGCGCGCGGCGCCGAGGGGATCGGCCTGTGCCGCACCGAGCACATGTTCCTCGGCCCCGAGCGGGTCGCCGCCGTCCAGCAGATGATCTTCGCCGAGACCGCGGACGAAGAGCGGGAGGCCCTCGATGCGCTCCTGCCGCTGCAGCGCAACGACTTCGTCCAGATCTTCCAAGCCATGGACGGGCTTCCGGTCACCGTCCGGCTGCTCGATCCGCCGCTGCACGAGTTCCTCCCCGACCTCACCTCGCTCTCGGTGGAGGTCGCGGTGGCCGAGGCCCGCGGGGAGTCCGGTCCGGAGCTCGAGGAGAAGAAGCGGACCCTCCGGAAGGTGCGGGAGCTGCACGAGGCCAACCCCATGCTCGGTCTGCGCGGGGTCCGCCTGGGGATCGTCAAGCCGGGGCTGTACGCGATGCAGGTTCGGGCGATCGTCGAGGCGGCCTGCGAGGTGAAGAAGTCCGGCGGGGACCCGAAGGTCGAGATCATGATCCCGCTCGTCGCGACCAGGGCCGAGCTGGAGCAGATGCGGCAGGAGCTCGAGCCGGTGGCGCGCGACGTGCTCGAGCGCGAGCGAGTCGAGCTGGGGCACCTCGAGTGGGGGACGATGATCGAGGTTCCGCGCGCCGCCGTGACCGCGGGAGAGATCGCCGAGGTCGCCGACTTCTTCTCGTTTGGGACGAACGACCTCACGCAGATGGGGTTCGGGTTCTCGCGCGACGACATCGGCAAGTTCGTGGGCATGTACGAGGAGCGAAAGCTCGTCCCCGCGAACCCGTTCGTGACGATCGACCGCGCGGGCGTCGGGCGGCTGATGCGCATCGGCTGCGAGGAGGGGCGCGCCGCCAACCCGAACCTCCACATCGGGATCTGCGGCGAGCACGGAGGCGACCCCGCGTCGGTGGCGTTCTGCCACGAGATCGGGCTCGACTACGTCTCGTGCTCGCCGTTCCGCGTCGAGACCGCGCGCCTGGCGGCGGGCCAGGCGGCCGTCGGAACGGCGGAATCGAGCACCAAGTAGCGCGGCACGGGGTGGCGCGGCCGCACCCGGTCTTCGCTCGGGCGCGGCTCGAAATCCGCCGTCGCGAGCGCCGGGCTCCCCCGATCTGGTGATGCGCCCCGGGCTCGGCTCGGGTACGATTCCGCGCCTCCCCACCTCCCCCACGGAGCAAGGAGGTGGCGCGCAATGGTCCTCGGATCGGGCTCCCCGCCCGGTGTGCGTCGAGCCGTCGTGGGGCTGGCGGCGCTGGTGCTCGTGGTCGCCCCGCTGCTGCTCGGCTGGCACTGGGCCAAGCTCGGGTGGCGGGACAAGCACTACAACTATCCGGGCACGCCGACCGGCTACACGCAGATCGTCAACCGGTTCGGCCAGCCGTGCAGCGCCGATGCTCACGCGATCTCGATGAGCTGGCCGGCGGCGGACAACGGGGTCACGTACACGTTCAGCTTTCACAAGAAGCTCGGCGGCTACCCGACCGAGATGGTCGCGAACAAGGGCGGGTTGTCGACGAACCTGGACAACGACGTGTACGGGCACATCCAGAACAAGCACCTGAGCCAGTACACGAAGAGCGGGATCTGGGGTTACTACTGCCGCTACATCGACGGCACCACGTCGTGGAGCACGCACGCGTTCGGCATCGCCGTCGATATCTCGGCGAGCTACGAGCCGCAGGGGCAGTGCTACAGCACGGTCAACACGAACTTCGCGTCGATCTTCAAGAACCACCGGTGGCGCTGGGGTCTGGATTTCTGCGACCCGATGCACTTCCAATACGCGTACGGCTACTGAGAGGGAGGGGGGAGCCATGAAGCGAGCCTTGGCAACGGCGATCGGCCTGGGTCTGGGGGTGGTCGTCGCGCTCGGTCTGCTGGCGGCGGTGGGCCGCACCGCGGAGCCGCGATTTCCGCACGGGGCCCCGATCGGACCGGTGATGCGACCCGACACGGGAGCGGGGGAGATGCTGCTGCTCGTGGTGGGCGGAACCTACCCGACCCAGGCCGATGCGGAGGCGGCGAACGCGCAGATGCCCTTCGCCGACCTCGCCGGCTACTACGTCGTCCCGGTGGACCAGTTCCTCGGGTTCCGCGAGCTCGTCGGGGACGTGGGCGACTACGCGCTCGTGTCGGCGTTCCGGACCGAGCAGGGGGCGCAGGACTTCGCGTCGTTCGCGCAGTCGTTCGGGTACCCGGCGACGATCCTGCCCGAGCGCGTGCAGAGCCTCGGAGGTGTGTACGCCGGGCTGGGGCAGGAGCCCAACGCCGCCGGGACCGGGCCGCTCACCCACCCGATCGCGGCCTCGCTGCCGTGAGCGCCGGGAAGGCACGGCGGGCGGCGGTCTTGACACTGCTGGTGGCCGTCGGGTGCACGGGCGGCGGCGACCACGCGGAGAGCCCCGCGAGCCCGCCCGAGTGCGAGGCGCGTCTCGCCGTGCCCCCCGGGTTTCGGGTGGTGGAGAGCTTCCGGGACCCGTACCCGGACCACGTCGGGGTCCGGCTGGGGTTCCGCGACGACGAGGGACGGGAGATCCACTACCTCGTTGGGATCCCGGGAGAGTTCGGTGAGGGTCTGCCGTTCGAAGGCCCCGTGCCGGTCGCGAGCGGCGGACCGGCGCGGCTGCTCGGCCGGGGACGCACGTGGGTCCTCGCCTGGAACGAGACCGGGCCGTGCGCGGCCCACGCCGTGCTCGGCCACGGGTTCGGAAGGGCGGAGTTCGAGCGGGTGCTCGAGGACGCCGGGGTGATCCCGGCCCCAGGCTAGAGGTCGGGCGCGACAGGGCAGGTGCGCCGTCCCCTTCCGGCGCGGGAAGGAGGCGGCATGCGAAGGTTCGTCGCGACGGTCGTCGTCGCGCTGGCGCTCGTGCCGGCCCCGGTGGGGGCCCTCCCGCTCCGGGGGAGGGCGTTCGTCGGTCAGGCGCTCGCCGCGATCACGATCCAGGCGTCTCCGAATCCGGCGACGGTGGGGCAGAGGGTCACGCACACGCTGGCGCTGTCGACTGCCGGGTCCCTGTGGGTTTGGGTGAGCGCGGTCGGGTTCCGTCAGCCAGGCCTCGGGACGCTGCCGCCCGGAGCGTGGGTGAAGACCTGCTGCCCGGCGGAGGCGGGAGGCGCCTCGGCCTGGCTGTACCGATCGACGAGCGGAGTCCAACCCGGCACGTACCGGTTCGGCGCGGTGGCCAGGGCGCCGGGGTCGTATCTGTCGACGGCGGAGGTCGGACTTGCGAAGGCCGGCGTGTGGATCCGGGTGACGTGAGGCCGGGTTGTTAGATTCGCGTGGTGGGCGCCGTCCGCCGCCATCCCATCGTCGCGCTGGCCTGCCTGCTGCTCGCGATCGCGGTGGGCGTGATGGGCGTCACGTTCGTTGCGGTCTGGCGGGCGGCGCACCAGGACGACGCGAGCCGGATCGAGCGCGTCGACGCGATCGTCGTCCTGGGGGCCGCCCAGTACGACGGCCGGCCCTCGCCGGTGTTCGCCGGGCGGCTCGAGCAGGCCGAGCTCCTGTATCGGCAGCACCGGGCCGGGACCGTGATCGTGCTCGGCGCCGGCCAGCCGGGAGACGTCTCGACCGAGGCGCAGGCCGGGCGGGACTACCTGGTCGCCGGGGGCCTTCCGCCGAGCGCGGTCGTGGCCGAGCCCGTCGGACACACCTCGCTCGAGAGCCTCCGCGCCGCCGCCACCTACATGAAGGCGCACGGGATGCGGACGGCGTTCCTCGTCTCTGATCCCTGGCACAACCTGCGGATCAAGCGGATGGCCTCGGACCTCGGCATCAGGGGATACGCCTCGGCCACCTGGCACTCGGCCGCGCGGAGCGAGGCCACTCGTCTGGGCGGCTACCTCCGCGAGACCTTCGCGTACCTGTACTACCGGATCTTCGGGCGCTGAACCACGCCCCGGCCGTGTCGGGGGCCGGGGGTACCATGGCCGCGTGACGGCCCCCACGCCCCGGGAGCGAACCGAGCAGATCGAGCGCGAGACGCTCTCCCCGCACGCCACGCTGGCCTCCGGATCGAAGGGCCGCGAGCGGGAGGAGGACCCCGATCCGCTCCGGACCGCCTTCCAGCGCGACCGGGACCGGATCGTCCACGCCAAGGCGTTTCGCCGGCTGAAGCACAAGACCCAGGTGTTCCTCGCGCCCGAGGGCGACCACTACCGGGTGCGGCTCACGCACACGCTCGAGGTCTCGCAGATCGCGCGGACCGCCGCCCGCGCCCTCCGGCTGAACGAGGATCTCACCGAGGCGATCGCGCTCGGCCACGACCTCGGCCACACCCCCTTCGGGCACCTCGGGGAGCAGGCGCTCACCCCCTTTCTCGGGCGGCCCTTCCGGCACAACGAGCAGAGCCTTCGCGTCGTCGACTACCTCGAGAACGACGGGCGCGGGCTGAACCTGTCCTGGGAGGTCCGCGACGGCATCGTGAACCACACCTGGTCGATGCCCTCGCCCTCCACCCCCGAGGCGCAGGTCGTGCGGTTCGCCGACCGCATCGCGTACGTCAACCACGACGTCGACGACGCCGTGCGGGCCGGGGTGCTCACCCCCGAGGAGCTGCCGCAAGATGCGCTGGAGGTGCTTGGGTGGACCCACGGCGAGCGCATCAACACGCTCGTCACCGACCTCGTCGATCACACCGGCGACGGGCCCGAGATCCGCCTGTCCGACCGGGTCTTCCGCGCGCTCGACGTCCTGCGCGACTTTATGTTCGAGCGCGTCTACCTGCGCGACGAGGCGCGCGCCGAGCAGGAGAAGGCCATCGCGCTCGTGCGCTCGCTCTTCGCCCACTACCTCGACCACCCCGAGGAGGTCCCGGAGGAGTACCATCGGGCTCCCGGGGAGCTGCCGACCCTTGTCGCCGACTACATCGCCGGCATGACGGATCGGTATGCGCTCCGGACCTACGAACGGCTCTTCCTTCCCCAGGGCTGGCTGCTGTAGGGGCTGGGGGAGCGGTGGCCGCACGGATCAGGCAAGAGGACCTCGAGGCGGTCCGCGAACGGACCGACCTCGTCAAGCTCGTCTCGGGCTACCTGACGCTCAAGAAGGCCGGACACGACTCGTTCGTCGGGCTCTGCCCGTTCCACGCCGAGAAGACGCCCTCGTTCTCGGTCTCGCCGTCCAAGGGCCTGTACTACTGCTTCGGGTGCGGGGCCGGCGGAGACGCCATCCGGTTCCTGCGCGACGTCGAGCACCTCGAGTTCTCCGACGCGGTCGAGCGTCTGGCGGCGGAGGCCGGCGTCCGGCTCCGCTACGAGGGCGAGAGCGCGGCCGGCCGGCAGGCCGCCTCCCGCCGTCAGGCGCTCCACCGGGCCAACGAGGAGGCGGCGGCCCTGTACCACCGCACGCTCCTGGAGGGCCGGGAGAGCGACCAGGCGCGCGAGTACCTCCGGACGCGCGGGATCGACCGCGCGGCCGCGGTGGCCTTCGGCGTCGGCTACGCGCCCGGCTACCCGGACTTCCTGCTCCGGAGGCTGGCGCGCGCGCTCTCGCCCGAGGTCCTGCTCGAGGCCGGGCTCGTGGTCCGGGACCAGGACGGCGGGCTTCGGGACCGGTTCCGCGGCCGGATCACGTTCCCCGTCCACGACCTCTCGGGCCGGGCGGTCGGGATGGGGGCCCGCATCCTGCCGGGCGCGCGCGAGGAGGGCCCGAAGTACCTGAACTCGCCGGAGACGCCCGTGTACCGCAAGGCGGAGGTTCTCTACAACCTGCACCGGGCCAAGGCGGCCGTCTCGCGCTCGGGCGAGATCGTCGTGGTCGAGGGGTATACCGACGTGATCGCGCTCGTCCGCGCCGGGGTCGAGGCCGCGGTCGCGACCTGCGGGACCGCGCTCGGCGAGGGCCACTTCCGCTTGGCGTCGCGGTTTGCCCAGCGGATGGTGCTGGCCTTCGACTCGGACGAGGCCGGCGCCCGGGCGGCGGAGCGCGCGTACGCGTTCCTCGAGCGGTTCCCCGTGCAGCCCGTCGTGCTGATCCTGCCGGAGGGCCTGGACCCCGCCGACTTCGTCCAGCGCCACGGCGCCGAGGCGTTCCGAGAGCTGGCGAGCTCGGCCCGCCCGCTGGTTGAGTACATGCTGCGGCGGGAGGTGGGCAGACACGATCTGTCCACGGTCGAGGGGCAGACCGCGGCGGTCGCGGCGGCGCTCCCGATCCTGGAGGGCCTGTCCGACCCGGTTCGACAGCGCGAGTACGCCCACCTGCTCTCCGAGCTTGCTGGGGTCTCGGAATCCTCCGTGCTGCTGGCGCTCGAGCGGCGCCTGGCGGGGCGCCCGGCCGAGGTCTCCCGAGCGATCAAGCGCGGGTCCGTGCAGGAGCGGGTCGAGCGCGAGATGCTCCGCCTGCTCGTCCGCGACTCCGAGATCTGGGCCTCGTTCGCGGAGCGCCTCTCGGAGGAGCACTTCCAGTCGGCCGGGGGGCGCAAGCTGTTCGAGCTGCTTCGCGGTGCCGGCGGGGACGCGAGGCGGATCGCGATGGCATCCGATGACGAGAAGGTGGTCCGCGGGGTTTCCGCGCTCGCGCTCGAGCCCACCCTGGGCGAGCCCACGCTCGAGTACGCGCACGACGTGTGGGCCCGGCTCCAGGAGCTGGCGCTCAAGCGGCGGAGCGACGCCATCCGCCAGCGGCTGCAGAAGCTCAACCCGACGACCGAGACCGAGGAGTACGACCGTCTGTTCCAGGACCTGATCGCGACGGACGGCGAGCTCCGCCGCCTCAAGGATCGTCGGGGGGCCCCGGTCTGACGGTCGGTCCGGGCATGGGTCGCCACCCCGTCCGTCTCGTACACTTCCCGGCGTTCATGCCCTCCGCGCGCGAGGAGACCCGTTGACCGAAGCGGCCCGGGATCTGGGCTTGGAGGAGGCCAAGGAGGCGATCACCGCCCGCGGACGCGAGCGCGGGTTCGTGACCTCCGAGGACCTGCTCGAGTCGGTGCCGGTCGAGGACTTCACGCCCGAGCAGGTGGAGGAGTTCCTCACCCAGGTCGAAGAGCACCTGCGCGGCGAGGGGATCGAGGTCATCGAGGTTCCCGGCGACGAGCTCGCCGAACCCGGCGTGGCGGCCCGGCTCGACGTCGACCTGCTGAAGGCGCCGACGAACGACCCGGTCCGGATGTACCTCAAGGAGATCGGGAAGGTCCCCCTGCTCACTGCGGCGCAGGAGGTCGACCTCGCGCGCCGGATCGAGGCGGGGGAGTTCGCCACGGCGCTCGTCGATTCGCTCGAGGACGACAAGATCGACCAAAAGCGCCTGCGGACCGTGATCGAGCGCGTGATCGCCATCCGCGACCACCAGATCGAGAAGTTCGGCAAGGTCGAGGGGATCGGGCGCGACCGGATCCCCAAGAGCTGGAAGCCCAAGTCGCGCGAGGAGCTCGACGACTTCCTTCGCAGGGTCGAGCGCGACGGGCAGCTCGCCAAGAAGAAGCTCATCGAGGCCAACCTGCGGCTGGTCGTCTCGATCGCCAAGCGGTACGTGGGTCGCGGGATGCTCTTCCTCGACCTGATCCAGGAGGGCAACCTCGGGCTGATCCGCGCGGTCGAGAAGTTCGACTACTCCAAGGGCTACAAGTTCTCGACGTACGCCACCTGGTGGATCCGCCAGGCGATCACGCGCGCGATCGCCGACCAGGCGCGGACGATCCGCATCCCGGTGCACATGGTCGAGACGATCAACAAGCTCGTGCGCGTACAGCGCCAGCTGCTCCAGGACCTCGGGCGTGAGCCCAGCCCGGAGGAGATCGGCAAGCAGATGGGCATCCCCGCCGACAAGGTGCGCGAGATCCTCAAGGTCTCCCAGGAGCCCGTCTCGCTCGAGACGCCGATCGGGGAGGAGGAGGACTCGCACCTCGGTGACTTCATCGAGGACTCGGACGCCGTCGTGCCGGTCGACGCGGCGTCGTTCATCCTGCTGCAGGAGCAGCTCGAGTCCGTGCTCCACACGCTCTCCGAGCGGGAGAAGAAGGTCATCCAGCTCCGGTTCGGACTGCTCGACGGCCATCCCCGGACGCTCGAGGAGGTTGGGCGCGAGTTCGGGGTCACGCGCGAGCGCATCCGCCAGATCGAGTCGAAGACCCTCTCCAAGCTCCGTCACCCGTCTCGGTCGCAAAAGCTGCGCGACTACCTGGAGTAGGCGCTGATCGCTCGATTCTGGATCGGGCGCAGGTCGCTCGATCCGCCGTCGCCGCGACCACCGGACCTGGGCTCCCGGGTGCGTTGGTAGACTGCCGAGGCTCGTTCCGGGGTAGCTCAATCGGCAGAGCGGCGGACTGTTAATCCGATGGTTGCGAGTTCGAGTCTCGCCCCCGGAGCCATCACCCGATCGTCCAGGACCAAGTCGCGTCGGGGCCAACGTTGCCGGCCGCATCGATGGCGTGGACCGCGAACGAGTGCGAGCCCGGGGCGAGGCCCTCGTAGCTCACGCCGCTTGCGCACCGGAGGAATCCGAGGCCGTCGATCGAGCACATGTACCTCACATCCGTTTCGGTGGCCGAGAACGCGAACGTGGCCGACGTGCTCGCGGTCGGGCTGGGCGGTCCGGACTCGATCGTCGTGATCGGGGCGACTGTGTCCTGGGTCCACGTCCATGTGATCGGCGCGGAGCGGTTGAGCGCCGCATCCACCGCGACGACGGTGAGGCGGTGCACGCCGTCGGGGAGCTCGGAGAACGTCGGCGCGCGCGGGCAGACCATGAACGGCCGGCCGTCCAGCCGGCACAGGAACCCTCCCCCGAACCGGGACGGCCCAAGGAGAAAGGACGCCGCCGGCTGGTCCGAACGCCTCCGCGGATGGAGCAGAAAGCGCGCGTCCGGGGCCTCGCGATCGACCGTCCATGCGAGCTCGGTGGTCGCGGTGTTGCCGGCCTCGTCGCTCGCGCGGATCTGAAGGAGGTGTCTGCCGGGGCCCAGGTGGTTGGCGTGGAACCGGCCCCTCGAGCAGTCGACCGGCGCGCGGCCACGCAGGCGGCACACGACGGGACCTCGAGTCGGCTCGTCGGGGATGAAGGAGACCGTCGCCGAGGTCGCGGTGGTGGCGGCTCCCGGCCGCTCCACGAAGGTCATCCGCGGACCGGTACGGTCGACGCGGACGAGCGCCTCGGCGGGCGGATCGGTGACCTGGCCGGTCACGGGGTCGGCGGCGCGGACCTGAAAGCTCCACCAGCCGGGCGCGGGTTCGTAGAGGACGGCGCCGGTAGCCGGATCGCACGGCCTCCAGGTGAGGTACGGGGCTCCCAGCCGATCGAACGCGCACTCGAACGTCGCCCCCGCCACCGGGCTCGAGAAGGAGAAGCTCAGGAACCCCGGTCGCGCGAGCGTCGGCGGCGCGGAGTCGATCGTGACGGCCGGGCCGCTCGAGGAGACGGTGAACTCCCGCACGGCCGGAGTCGAGTCCGTCTCGCCGCGCTCATCGGTCCCGCTGACCGCGAAGGAGTAGCTCCCGTCTTCGAGCGACCCGAGCGTGATCGATCCACCGGGGCAGGGGATCCACCCGCCGGGCACTCCGTCGCGGTCCAGCCGGCAGCGGTACGTCGCGAAGCGCGACTGCGAGAAGAAGGTGAAGGTCGCGACCCTGCCGGCGACCTCGCCGGTGGGCCCGGCCACGATCGTGGTCTCCACCGGCGGCGGCGCCCGCAGGGACTCGAGCTCTTCGAGGAGCTTCCGCCGGACGCCGGCGACGGTGGAATCGCCCGCCAGGTTCCTGAGCTCGGCGGGATCCGCGGCGAGGTCGTACAGCTCGGCCTCGCCGGTCGCGTACTCGACGTAGACGTAGCGCTCGGTCACGATCCCCCAGAACGAGGGCACCGATCGCGTTCCCCCCACGTCGAGGCCGTTGCACCCCCTCGACTCCTCGATCACGCCCCGGCATTGTTCGATCAGGACGGCGTCGCGCACGCGGCCAGCCGGATCGGAGAGCAGGGGCGCGATCGACGTTCCGTCGGCCCCCCACGGGATGCCGACGAGAGCGGCGATCGTGGGCGCGAGGTCGACGTTCTCCACGAGCGCGTGCGAGATCGCGGGCTCGCTCTCCGGGCGCAGCGGCGGGTAGCGGACGACGAGTGGAACCCGCACCGCCTCCTCATAGGGAACCCGCTTCCCCTCCCATCGATGCTCGCCGTACAGGTATCCGTTGTCGGACAGGTAGATCACGAGGGTGTCGCGCTCGCGATCGCCGAGCGATGCGAGGAGCGTGGCGACCGAGTCGTCGAGCGCGCGCACGGCCCGCGCCATGGCGGCGTGATCGGCATCGATCGCCGCCTGCTGCGTGGAGGTGAGCGGACCGCGTCGCAGGTACGTGGGCTCGGTCCTCACCCACGTGTCCTGATCGAACCCGGGGTCGCGGATCGGCTCCACCGGCAGGGTCGCGTAGCGGTCGTCGTTGGCCGGCAGATGCGGGCTCGTCGGCGCGTACAGTGCGAAGAACGGCCGTCCCGGGGGCGTCCGCGCGATGAAGCGCGCGAGGAACTCGGCCTGGATCTGGACGGTGTAGCCGGTGAAGCGCGTCCACGCGCCGTTCACGTTCATGTAGGGGTCGACCAGCGAGTAGCTGCTCGGTTTGTGCCCGGAGCACATCCACTGGTCGAACTCCGGTCGCGGCTCGCACGGCCAGCTGTTCAGGTACTTGCCGGCGAGCGCGGTTCGGTAGCCGAGGTCGTGCAGGGCCTGGACGATGGTCGGGCGCGTGAGGTGGACGCCGTTTCCGTCCACGCCGGTGTGGTGCTCGTACAGGCCGGTGAGGATCTCCGAGCGAGACGGGCAGCAGAGGGCGGAGTTCACGTAGGCGCGATCGAACAGCACCCCGTGGTCGACGAGCTCACCGAACACCGCGGGCATGAGCTCGCGATCGAAGGTCGACCACGACTGGTCGTCGCTCACGATCAGCAGGACGTTCGGGCGGCCGGGAGCCGCGGCGTGCGCCCGGACACCGACGAGCAGGGACGCGAGGAGCGCGAGCGCGAGGGCTCGGGCGAGCGTCGGCGATGAACGCACGCTCCGAACCTACCAGGGATGCGCCCGACCGCAACGGTGGGTTAGAAGCGCTCTCGCCGGCGAGGCAAGTGGAGGAGGGCCTCGGTCCCGGGCGAGAACCGGCCGACATTCCGCTGTCAGTCGACCATGCGTCGATACGCGGACGGGCTGATGCCGACATGCGACCGGAACGTCGTGTGGGGAGGGACGCCGTAGGTCGCCTTGAAGATCCGAGCGAGATAGAAGGGCGAGATCTCCGCCGCCCGGGCCACCGACGGGATGTCCACGTCGCGGCTCATGTTCGCGTCGAGGTACGCGCGAACGTGCTCCACGCGCTCGCGAACGTGCGCCCTCGGGCCGCTCGACCCGTCGAACCCGCTCAGCATCCGGAGCCCCTCCTCTGGCGCATGCTACGACGGGGTAGGGCCCCCGGGGGGGTTGCGGATTTCCTGCGGAGGTCTCGGGCGCAACCGGTTCGGCGAGCGCTCTTGGGGGGTCGGCCAGTGCCCGCAGGCGAGGTACAGTGCGCTTGGCGGGGCGGTAGCTCAGTGGGTCAGAGCAGCGGACTCATAATCCGTCGGTCGGAGGTTCAAGTCCTCCCCGCCCCACGAAGCGGCTGTCCGCGAGGAGCGGTGGGCACGACCGCGCGGATCGTCGTTCCCCTCCCGGGGCGGCTCTCGACCTCGAGCGTGCCGCCGGCCATCTCCGCGCGCTCGCGCATGCCGGCGAGTCCGAAGTGATCGTGGGCGGTGGAGGCGCGGGGGTCGAAGCCTCGGCCGTCGTCGGCGACCTCCATCTGCACCCGGCCGTCGCCGTTCATGAGCCTGATGCGGACCGAGCGGGCGTGGGCGTGCTTGACGACGTTGGTCGTCGCCTCCTGCGCGATCCGGTAGAGGACGGTTTCGGCGCTTCGAGAAAGGCGAGCCGGGTGGCCGTCGCCGCTCTCGACGACCACCTCGAGGCCCGTGGTTCTCTGTAGGGTCGTGGCGTAGTCTCGCAGCGCGTCCAGCAGGCCCCGCTCGTCGAGCGCGGGCGGGCGAAGATCGCTCATCAACCTGCGAAGGCGCTCGATCTCCTCGCTCACCTGCGATTGCACGTCGTCGATCGCCTCGCGAGCCCGGTGGGTGTCCTTGCGACCCGTGGCCATCCTCGCCACCTCGAGGCGCACCGCCAGCGCGGTGAGGCGCTGGATCGGTCCGTCGTGCAGATCCGCGGCGATGCGCGTGCGCTCGCTCTCCGCGGCCTCGACGATCTGCTTGAGCAGCCGCTGCCGCATGGCGTGCGCCTCCGCGAGCTCGCGCTGGCGCTCGTGGGCCTCGATGGCGCTCGCCGCCTGGTTGGCGAACAGGCGCAGCGCGGCGAGCTTGTCCCGGCTCGGAAGCAGGTAGTCGACGGGGTCGTCAACCCAGATGATCCCGATCACGGAACCGCTCGGGTCGTGCAACGGAACGAGGAGCCAGTGATGGTTCCACGCGCGCGGCCCCGTCGCGTTTCGTGCCGAGCGATACCCGACCATGCTCTCGGGCACCCGCGCCGACGCCTGCTCCTGAGTCAGCAGGAAGCAGCCGGCGATCTCGAACTGCGGATCCAGCAGCGGCCCGATCGCTTCCAGCGTGTATGGAACGTCGAACACCGGATCGGCGAGGCTCAATCCGGTTGCGGCCCGCGCGCGGAAGAGGCCCGACTCCGGTTCCACGAGCGAGACCGCCACGCGCTCGAAGCCGAGGGCGGTGGCGATGCCGTCGCAGACGGCCTGAAGCAGCACCTCGAGGTCCTCGGCGCGCCCGAGCCTGGTGGAGACCTCGAGGAGCCGCTCGAGCGCCCGCCGGTGCTGCACGTCGGCGGCGGCCTGCTGCGCGCTCTTGACGGCGGCGGCGGCGGTCATCGTGAAGGCGGCCAGGAGTTGTAGCTCGCTCTCGGAGGGCACCCGTCCCGAGGTGGGCTCGTCGACCGAGACGATCCCGAGGAGCTCGCCGCTCGAGTGGCGCATGGGGATCAGGAGCCAGTCGGTCGGGCCCCAGATCCCCGGGTCGTCGCCGAGCGGGAGGTCGGGGACGTAGACGGCTCTCAGCCCCGCCTGCTCCGCCGGCATCCGCACGAGATAGGCGCCGAAGTGGTGGAAGCGCTCGTCGAGCAGCGGGGCGAAATCGGCCAGGCGGTTGGTCGTGCCGAGGAGGATCTCCGCGGCCGGGTCGCTCGCCAGACACGTCGTCACGATGAAGTCGTCCCACGCCGGCCGGTACAGGTTGATCACAACCGCCTTGAATCCCAGGCACGAGGAGATGACCTCGGCGGTGCGTGAGAGGAACGCCTGCAGGTCCTCCCCGGAGGAGACGTCCCGGCTCCGCTCGATGAGGTCCTGGAGGGCCTCGAGGCTCGTGAGATCGATCATGTGGCGTGGTCGGACCGCTGCGGCGGACCCCTCCTGATACCTGTCGGCCGGCCCGGGGCCCGGGTTAAGAGACGGGCGATCCGGAGCCCCGGAGGTCGCCCTCCTCAGCCGATCTCGGGGCGGACCCCGACCTCGTCCAGGTGGCGAAGCAGGTCCGCCGGATCCTCGTAGACGCGGTACGCGCCGGCGCGCTCGAGCTCGTCCGCCCCGTACCCGCCGGAGAGCAGCCCGACGCCGAGCGCGCCCGCGCGGCGGGCGGCGAGGAGGTCCCAGACGCTGTCGCCGACCACCACCGAGTGCTGGATGTCCACGCCCAGCCGCGCCGCGGCGGCGAGGAACAGGTCGGGGTCGGGCTTGGCGTGGGCCACCTGGTCCCGGGTCACGACCGGCACGCCCTCGGGCACCCGGAGGCTCTCGATCACGGGCCGGGCCGACTCCGAGTACCCGCTCGTGGCGATCGCCCACGGGACGCCGAGTCGGGTGAGGGTCTCGAGGAGCGGGATCGCCCCCGGAAGCGGCCGAACGTCGCCGCGCAGGCGCGCGTAGGCCTCGGCGTGCAGGCGCCGCAGGCGATCGGCGTCCGTCGCGGTGACCTCGCGACCGGTTTCCCGCAGCAGGGCGTTGGCGAACAGGCCGCCGCTCATGCCGATCTTGCGGTGGATCCGCCAGACCGACAGCTCGATCCCGGTCCGCCGAAGCGCCTCCCTCCAGGCCAGCACGTGCTGGTAGACGCTGTCGACGAGCGTGCCGTCGAGGTCGAACACGAACGCGGGTCCGTCGGTCATCCGAGCACCTCGACCGGGTCGCCGACCCGGACCGTCCCTGCTCGAACCACGTCCGCGTAGACGCCGAACGGCAGCTCGCCGCCGGCGCTCACGCCCCGGTACCGCTTGATCACCGAGAGCGTTGGGAAGTCCCGGACGCCGGTCTCGGGGTCGAGCGTCGTCACGACGCATCGCGGCACGGGCTTCCCGACCTCGATCACGGCCTCGCCGACCCGGACCCTGAGGCCGCCCCATGAGTCCTCTTCGTGCGCGCCCGCGCCGTCGATCTCGATCAGCATCCGGAACCGTCCGGGATCGACGCGAAAGGCGCTTCCGCCCTGCCGGCTGAGCTCGTCGACCGAGGCGAGCGAGACCAGCGTGACCGGGCGCACGTCGATGCCCGCCCCCGGGGTGTCCACACGGGCCAACCGAACCGGTCGGCCGAGGAATCTGGTGAGCGCCCCGTCGAACTCGCCGTCCACCACGTGCGCCGCGACCGCACGCCCGTAGAAGTCGACCGTGAGCGGCTCGCCGCCCGCGGACGCCGGGCCGGCGGCGACGACGCCGTCCGGCAGCCGCAGCTCGAGCCGGTCCTCGTCGGGGTCGTAGCTCGAGCCGATGGGCAGCAGGCGCGCCTTCCACGAGGTCGACAGCATGCGTCCGCCCTCGTCCACGACGAAGAAGTCCCGGTTGCCGACCGCGCCGAACGACTCGAGGCGGATCCGGTCAGGATGCTGGAGCCCCGTGGACTTGACCGGGGTCACGTTCAGGCGCGCCACCGATGGCATGGGGGCAACGCTATCAACTGGGCGCGGCGACGGCCGTGGTAGCGTTCCTCCAAATGGAGCTTGCGCTTCACCCAGACCTCGAGCCGATCGCGTTTCTGCTCGGGCGCTGGCACGGCGAGGGCGACGGCGAGTACCCCACGATCGAGCCGTTCCGCTACCGGGAGGAGGTCGAGCTCGACCACGTCGGCAAGCCGTTTCTGTCCTACCGTCAGCGGACCTGGGCGCTCGACGACGGCCGGCCGCTGCACGCCGAGGTCGGCTACCTCCGTGCCGCCGGAAACGGCCGGCTCGAGCTCGTCCTCGCGCACCCGACCGGTGTCGTCGAGCTTGCCGTGGGCTCGGTGACGGGCCGGCGAATCGAGCTCGCAAGCACGTTCGTGATGAGCACGCCGACCGCCAAGGAGGTCACCGCGCTCGAGCGAACGGTTCGCCTCGACGACGACGGGGTCCTCCGCTACGAGCTTCGGATGGCGGCCGTGGGCGTCGACCTCGCCGTGCACCTCCGCGGGGAGTTGCGACGGGCCTGACCCGGGATCACGTGAGATGGCGCGACGAGACCTGAGCCGTCTGTTCCTCGCCCTCTCGGTCGTGGGCATCGCGACCGGCGGGGTCCTGTGGGCCGTCCACGAGCCGCACGCCGCCGACGTCGCCTGGGCGATCACGACCGCCGTCGGCATGGTGCCGCTCCTGCACTCCGTCGTGGTCGACCTGCTCCACCGCGAGACCGGGGTCGATCTCATCGCGCTGCTCGCGATGGCCGGATCCCTGGCGCTCGGCGAGTACCTCGCCGGGGCCGTGATCGCGCTCATGCTCTCGAGCGGCCGCTCGCTCGAGGCCTTCGCGGAGGGTCGCGCGCACCGTGAGCTCTCGGCGCTCCTCGAGCGCGCCCCGCGCGTGGTCCATCGCTACGTGGACGAGGCGCTCGAGTCCGTCCCGGTCGAGGACGTCCGCCCGGGCGACCTGCTCCTCGTCAAACAGGGGGAGGTCGTCCCGGTCGACGGCCTCCTGATCTCGGAGACCTGCGTGCTCGACGAGTCGGCGCTCACCGGCGAGTCGCGCCCCGCCGTGCGCACCAGCGGCGACCCGCTCCGGAGCGGTGCGGTGAACGCGGGAGGCTCGCTCACCCTCCGCGCGACCGCGACGGCCGCCGACAGCACGTACTCGGGCATCGTGCGCCTGGTCGAGGAGGCCGAGCGGCAGAAGGCGCCGTTCGTGCGCCTGGCCGATCGCTACGCGCTCGCGTTCCTGCCGGTGACCCTCGCGATCGCCGGCGGGGCGTGGCTCATCTCGGGGGACGCGGTGCGCGCGCTCGCGGTCCTCGTGGTGGCGACGCCGTGCCCGTTGATCCTGGCCGCGCCGATCGCGATCGTGGCCGGCATCTCCCGGGCCGCGAAGCGCGGCGTGATCGTCAAGGGGGGCGGCGCGCTCGAGACGATCGCGCGGGGCTCGGTCCTGCTCTTCGACAAGACCGGAACGCTCACCGCGGGGGTGCCGGAGGTCGCCGACGTCGAGGTGTTCGGCGACGTCGGCCCCGATGAGCTGCTGCGCCTGGCTGCGTCGCTCGACCAGGTCTCGCCCCACGTGCTCGCGTCCGCGATCGTGCGGGCGGCCCGAAGTCGCGAGCTCGCGCTCTCGTTCCCGAGCGACGTCCACGAGGAGCACGGGTCGGGGATCGAGGGCAAGGTGGACGGCAGGGTCGTGTCGCTCGGGACGACCGCCTGGGTCACTCGGGGGTCGTCGCTTCCGGATCGGGCGCGCGACGTGCGCCGGCGCTCGGCGATGGACGGGTCCTCGTGCGTGTTCGTCGCGGTCGACGGCCAGGTCGCCGGCGCGCTGATCCTCGACGACCCGATCCGCCCGGACACGCCGAGGGTGATCCGCACGCTCCGCCGCGCCGGCATCAAGCGCGTGGTGATGGTGACCGGCGACCACCCCGACGTCGCCGAGTCCGTGGGAATCTCGATCGGGGTGGATCGGATCCTGTCCGAGCGCGACCCCGCCGACAAGGTCGACGCCGTGAAGGCCGAGGGCGACGGCGGGGTCACGATCATGGTCGGCGACGGCGTGAACGACGCACCGGCGCTCGCCGCGGCCGACGTCGGCGTGGCCATGGGGGCGCGAGGAGCGACGGCCTCCTCGGAGGCCGCGGACGTGGTGCTGGTCGTCGACCGGCTCGACCGGTTGGCGGAGGCGATGCAGATCGCCCGTCGCTCGCGGGGGATCGCGCTCCAGAGCGTGCTCGTCGGTATGGGACTCTCGTTCGCGGGGATGTTCCTCGGGGCATTCGGGCTCCTCTCGCCCGTCGAGGGCGCGATCCTGCAGGAGGTCATCGACGTCGTCGTGATCCTGAACGCCCTTCGCGCGCTCTCGGGCGGCCGGGCGGCCCGCGCCCGGGCCGGGCTCGGCTCCAAGGTCGGCGATCGGTTCCGCGACGAGCACCGCGAGTTCATGCCGTGGCTCGCCCGGATCCGCGGTGCGGCCGACCGCCTCGAGGCTCTCGCTCCGCTCGAAGCCCGGGAGGAGCTCGAGCAGATTCGCTGGTTCCTCACCGAGCGCCTCGTGCAGCACGAGGAGGAGGAGGAGGCCGCCGTCTACCCGGTCGTGTCCAAGCTCATGGGCGGGGAGGACCCGATGGGCACGATGGCCCGGGCGCACATGGAGATCGAGCATCTCTCGCGCGTCTTCGTGCACCTGCTCGAGGCGTTGCCGGCCGAGGGCCCGGGGTCCGAGGACCTGGTGGACCTGCGGCGGGTGCTCTACGGGCTGCACGCGATCCTCCGTCTGCACTTCGCGCAGGAGGAGGAGGCGTACGCCTGGCTCGCGTCCGAGCAGCCCGACGAGGTGGAGGTCGCGTAACTAGTCTGTTGCAGACTAGTGGCGGGCACCCGGAGACCGGCCGGCTCGTTGCCGGGCTCGCGACGCCGCCTACCCGGCTCGCGCCGACCCGTCCGCCCTGGGGTCGGTCCCGGCCTCGAGCGCCTCGTTCACCCGGATCAGGTGCGCGTGGCCGACCGACTCGTCGGCGGTGCCCACGAGGTCGAGCCGGAACCCGGCGCGGCGCAGGCCGTCGAGCACGCCGTCGGGCACGTCCGCCTCGGCCAGCACGAACGGCTCCGGTCCCTCCGCGTCCATCCCGTTGACCAGCCAGCGGGGTGCCGCGACGGCGGAGGCGGGATCCATCCCGAGGTCGAACGCGCGGATCAGCGACCACGCGTTGATCTGGGGGTGCGCGGCACCGCCCATCGTCCCGGAGACGGCGGCGAGCCGCCCCTCCCGGTGGGCCATCACCGGCATGAGCGTGTGCGCCGGCCGCTTGCCCGGCGCGAGAGCGTTCGGGTGCTCGGAATCGAGCGTGAACCCGCTCCCGCGGTTCTGCGCGATGATCCCGGTCGAGGGCTCGAGGATCCCGGCGCCCAGCCCCCAGGACAGGCTCTGGATCAGCGAGACCGCCAGGCCCTGCGCGTCGGCCGTGACGATGCCGACCGTGTCCGTGGGGGACGGCAGCGGGCGCGGGAGCGGGCCGGAGCGCACCTGGTCGCAGAGCGCCGCCAGGTGCCCGTCGTCCAGGAGCGCGTGCGGGTGCACGCGCATGTGCTCGGGATCGGCGAGGTGGAGGTCCCGGTCGCGCGCCGCCACGAGTGCGGCGAGCGCGATCGTCGCGGCGTCGGGGCCGAGCGGGTCCGGGTCGACCCCGAGTCGCTCCAGGGTGCCGAGCAGCTCGAGCAGGACGAAGCCCTGCGAGGTGGGCGGCGGGACCCGTACGTCGAGGTCGCGGTACCGACCCACGAGCGGGGCGAGCAGCTCGGCGCGGTGCGCCTCCAGGTCCTCCGGCGCCAGGGGGCAGCCGAGCCGCCGCAGGCCCTCCGCGTAGGCGCGTCCGAGCTCGCCCCGGTACAGCGCCCCGGCCCCGTCGGCGGCGAGCACCTCGAGCGTCCGGGCCAGGGCGGGGTTCGCGAAGGGCTCCCCTGGGGGGATCGGTGCGCCGTCCCGGAGGAAAACGCTGCGGAGCCCCGCATCGTCTTCGAGCAGCGGTGCCGCCTCGGCGAGGGTGAGCGCGAGGGAGCGGGAGACGGGGACGCCGGCGCGCGCGTGCTCGATCCCGACGGCGAACGCCTCGGACCAGGGGAGGTCGCCCCCCTGGCCGTGGACCGCCTCCCACCCCGCGACCGCGCCCGGAACCGTGATCGCGAGCGGTCCCCGCTCCGGCATGCTGGCGTGCTCGGCGCGGACCGCCTCGGCGTCCAGGCCTCTCGGCGAGGCGCCGCTCGAGCTCACGGCGATCACGTCTGCGTCCCTGCGCTGCACGAGCGCGAACAGGTCGCCGCCGACCCCGCACATGTGCGGGTAGACGACGGCGAGCGTCACCGCGGCGGCCAGCGCGGCGTCGATCGCGTTGCCTCCGGACTCGAACGCGCGCGCCGCCGCCTCGGTCGCCGCGACGTGCGGGGTCGCCACGGCCCATCGGGTTCCGCGCGCCGAGAGCTCGCTCACGATCGGAGCATAGGGCTGGAGCGCGGAGCGCTCACGTCCGATGGGCTCACGTCCGGAGGATCAACCCGCGGTAGCCCTCGACGAACCCGTGGGCGCGCAGGCGCCCGGCGAGCGGGCTCTCGTGGGCGGGGACCCCGTCGAGGCGCTGGAGCTCGATCCGGCGGACCCGTCCGTCCTTCACGAGTCCGGCGAGCGCGTCGATCCACGCGTCGCCGCCCCGGGCGGCGGGAAAGGTACGGAGCGTGCGCGCTCCGCGCTCGAGGTACGCGGCGGGCTCGCCGGCGACGAGCACCACGTACGCGCCGGCCGCTCGCGCCGGGCGTCCCGAGGACTCGGGCCAGGGAAGCGCCGCCCCGTAGGGCTGCGCCGGATCGGCGGCCGCGAGCGCGATCGCGGCCGTCTCGTCCGCGGGCGTGCGGAGGTCCCGGAGCCGGTCGACGGCTCCGGGCAGCGCGAACTGCGCCGCCCCCAGCCCCGCGACGAAGTACCCGCGCCGAACCCGTCCCGACTCCTCGAGCGCCTTCAGCACCCCGTACACGCCGGCGAACCCGCCGGGCACGCCCTCGAACAGCACGGCCTCGCGCGCGAGGACCCCGTGTCGGTCGAGGAGCTGCAGGGCGCGGGCGTGCGCCACCTCCGTCGGTGCGGGCGGCGGCACCAGGAGCGGTGCGACCAGCGACCACCGTCCGGCGCCCGCGGGAGGCCCGACGCGCCGGAGGGCACCCGGTCTGGGCCGGCCCCTCGGGGGCCGCGCCCGGCGCGACAGGAGCGCGCGCAGCGGGGACAGGGTGTCGTTGGTGACCTCGCCGGCCCACACGAGGTCCCACAGGGCGCGCAGGACCGCACGCTCGTCGGCGGTCCCCGCCGCCTCGACGAGCTCGGGCCAGAACGAGGCGCCGCGACGCTCGAGGTGCGCGCGGATCGAGCGGTGGATTGGGGTGTCCGGTGCCTCCTCGGCCGGCGGCGGGGCGAGGAGCCCCGCGCGGTCGCGGAACACGAGCGACACGCGCCCGTCGTCGGACCCGATCGTCCCCGCACCGGTCCAGACGACCTCGCCCGAGGCGCACAGCGCGTCGAGGTCCGCCGGCCGGTAGCCCGCCACGCGGGACGGGAGCACGTCGGTCTCCAGGATCGAGGCGGGGATGGCGGCGCCCTGGAGCTGGGCGATCGTCTCCACGAGCGCGTCCGGCCCCTCGCGCGGGCGCGTGAGACCCTGCCACTCGGGGACAAAGCGTCCGAGCGCGGCCGCGTCGACCGGTTCGACCTCGCGCCGGAGCGCGGCGAGCGATCGGCGCCGGAGGCCGCGGAGCACCTCGACGTCGACCCACTCGCGCTCCATCCCGCCGGGACGGAACTCGCCGAGGACGACCCTGCCCTCGGTCTCGAGCGCGGTCAGGACGGAGGCGATGCGCTCGGATGGCACGCCGAGCCGGGAGGCGACCTCGGCCGCGTGGAACGGCCCGTGCGTCCGCGCGTAGCGCGCCACGAGCTCCTCGAGCGGCGCCTCGACCGGCTCGAGGAAGACGCTCGGAACACCGCGCGGAAGGCTCGCGCCGAGCCCGTCGCGAAGCCGGCCGGCGTCCTCGACCGCCGCCACGCGCTCCTCGCCGGCCAGCCGAACGCGAATCGCCCGCCGCTCGCGCACGAGCTGCTCGATCCACGCGGAGGGGTCTCCGGCGCTGCGGGCGCGGATCTCGTCCTCGGTCAGGTCGCCGAGACGCCGGAGCAGGTCGTGCAGGTCGTCGGCGCCTCGCGCACGGCGCCCCCCGGCGAGCGACTGGAGCTCGAGCTCGAGGTCGGCGAGCGCATCGGCATCGATCAGCTCGCGCAGGTCCTCGGCGCCGAGCAGCTCGCGGAGCAGGTCCCGGTCGAGCGCGAGGGCCGCTGCGCGCCGTTCGGCGAGCGGGGCGTCCCCCTCGTACATGTACACGGCGATCCACCGGAACAGCAGCGACTGCGCGAACGGCGAGGCGTGCGGCGTGTCGACGGCGACCATCCGGATACGGCGCGCCCGAAGGTCGGCGAGCAGCTCGCGGAGCGCCGGCAGGTCGAACACGTCGCGCAGACACTCGCGGGTGGCCTCGAGCAGGATCGGGAACGTCGGGTGCCCGGCCGCGGCCTGCAGGAGGTCCGCGGAGCGCTGGCGTTGCTGCCAGAGCGCCGTGCGCCGACCCGGCCGACGGCGGGGGAGCAGGAGCGCTCGCGCGGCGGACTCGCGAAAGACCGAGGCGAAGAGCGCGGTCGCCGGGAGCTGCCGAAGTACCAGCGACTCGATCTCGTCGGGGTCGAGCGCGAGGTCCTCGAGCGGCACGCGCTCCTCGGCCTCGGGGAGGCGGATCACGATGCCATCGTCGCTCCACAGCACCTGGGCGTCGGCACACATCCGCTCCGACAGGCGCGCCTCGACGGCCATGGCCCATGGGGCGTGGACCTTCGCCCCGAACGGCGAGAGCAGGCACACGCGCCAGTCGCCGAGCTCGTCCCGGAAGCGCTCGACCACGATCGTCCGGTCGTCGGGGATCGCGCCGGCCGCCTCGCGCTGGTCCTCGAGGTAGGTGACGAGGTTCTCGGCCGCGAGGGGGTCGAGCCCGTACTCCGTGCGGAGCATCGAGAGCGCGCGCGCTCGCGTCTGCGATGCGAGCGCGCGCGCGAACTCACCGATCGCGCGCCCGAGCTCGAGCGGGCGCCCCGGTTTGTCGCCCTTCCAGAAGGGCATGGCCCCGGGCACCCCCGGCGCGGGCGACACGATCACCCGATCGTGCGTGATGTCCTCGATCCGCCAGGAGCTGGCGCCGAGCAGGAACACCTCGCCGACGCGGCTCTCGTAGACCATCTCCTCGTCGAGCTCGCCGACCCTGGTCCCGTCGGGGAGGAACACCCCGAAGAGGCCCCGGTCGGGGATGGTTCCTCCGCTCGTGGTCGCGAGGCGGCCGGCTCCCTCGCGCGCGCGAAGGACGTTTCGACGGCGGTCCCAGACGATGCGGGGGCGGAGCTCGGCAAACTCGGCCGAGGGGTACCGGCCGGAGAGCAGGTCGAGGACCGCGACGAAGAGCTCGTCGGACAGGTCGGCGTAGTTGGCCGCTCGTCGCACGAGCGCGACGAGCTCGTCCACGTTCCACTCGTCCAGGGCGCAGGCGGCGACGATCTGCTGGGCCAGCACGTCGAGCGGGTTCCGCGGGTAGCGGGTCTCCTCGATCAGGCCCTGGCCCATCCGCCGCACGACGACGGCGGCCTCGAGCAGGTCGCCCCGGTACTTCGGGAACACCTTGCCGCGGGACGGTTCGCCGACCCGGTGCCCGGCGCGGCCGATCCGCTGGAGCCCGCGGGCGACCGAGCCCGGCGACTCGACCTGCACGACGAGATCGACCGCGCCCATGTCGATGCCGAGCTCGAGCGAGCTGGTCGCCACTAGTCCGCGGAGCGAGCCGGCCTTCAGCCGGTCCTCGATCGCCAGACGCTGCTCGCGCGCGATCGAGCCGTGGTGCGCGCGCACGAGGTCCTCGCCGGCGAGCTCGTTGATGCGGGCCGCGATCCGCTCGGCCAGGCGGCGGGCGTTCACGAAGATCAGCGTCGAGCGGTGCGCGCGGATCAGCTCGAGGAGCCGCGGGTAGACCGCCGGCCAGATGCTCGCGCGCTCGGCCTGCGGGATCTCGGGGGACGCCTCCGCGGCGCGTCCCGGCGCCGACAGGTCCTCCACGGGGACGACGATCTCCACCTCCATCGGCTTGCGGATGCCGGCGTCCACGACCGTGACGGGCCGCGGGCCCTCCCGGGTCTGGCCGCCGAGGAACCGGGCGATCTCCTCGAGCGGTCGCTGGGTGGCCGACAGGCCGATCCGCTGCGGCGGGGAGCTCGCGATCGCCTCGAGCCGCTCGAGCGAGAGCGCGAGGTGCGCCCCGCGCTTGGTGGCGGCCAGGGCGTGGATCTCGTCGACGATCACCCAGCGAACGCTCCGAAGCAGCTCGCGGGCCGAGGAGGTGAGCATCAGGTACAGCGACTCCGGCGTCGTGATGAGGATGTCCGGAGGGCGTCGTTGGATCCGCCGGCGCTCGGAGGCCGGCGTGTCGCCGGTCCGCATCGCGACCGTCGGTGCGTGCACGTCGAGGCCGAGGCGCTCCGCGGCAAGGCCGATCCCCTTCAGGGGGGAGCGGAGGTTCTTCTCGACGTCCACCGCGAGCGCGCGGAGCGGCGAGACGTACAGGACCCGGCAGCGCTCGGTCGCCGGCGGAACGGGTTCCGCAGCGAGGCGGTCGATCGCCCACAGGAACGCGGCAAGCGTCTTGCCCGAGCCCGTCGGGGCCAGGACGAGCGTGTGGCGACCCTCCGAGATCGCCGGCCACCCGCGCGCCTGCGCGGGCGTGGGGGCCTCGAAGGTGCCGCGGAACCATGCCCGGACCGCGGGCGAGAACCGCTCCAGCGGGTCCGGGGCGGGCGCCTCGCTGCTCGGGCGCCGGCGGGACATCGAGGCCGTCACGGGTGCCACCGTACCGCGAAGCCCGGACAGGAGAGGTGGTGGCGGACGCCCCGGTAGGATGCTTCAGATGTCGGCCGGCCGCAGACTGGCGCTGCTCGCGAGCACCACGGTCGCGGTCCTGCTGGTGCCGGCGCTCGCCCTCGCGCAGACGGGAGCGCACGCGGACCCCCAGGACCAGATCGTGATCTCGGGCACGGTGGCCGTCCCCCGGGGGAGGGTGGTCGACGAGATCGTCGTGCTCCACGGGAACGTCACCGTCGGCGGGGTGGCGACCGGCGACGTCGTGGTGCTCGTGGGACACGTGACCGTCACCGGCCAGGTGAGCGGCGACGTGATGGCGATCGACGGCTCGGTGACCCTCGGGCCGAACGCCCAGGTGGGCGGCGACGTGATCGCGCGCGAGGACGTTCGGGCCCGGCCGGGGGCCAAGGTGGCCGGCCGGATTCGGCGGCACGTGGCGTTCATGTGGCGGACCCCGGTGAGCGTGTTCGGCCGGTTCGCGAGTTGGCTGGCCGTGACGGTCTCGACGCTCGCGCTCGGTCTGCTGCTCGCGCTCGTCGCGCCGCGCGGGCTCGACGCGGCGAACACCGCCGCGCGGACGGCGCCGTGGGCCAGCCTCGGGTGGGGGGTCGCGCTCGCCCTTGCGCTCCCGGCGCTCGCCCTGCTCGCGGTCGCCTCGATCGTCGTGCTGCCGCTCGGCCTCGCCGTGGCGCTCGGGCTCGTGCTGATCGGTTCGATTGGGTACGCGGTCTGCGGTTTCCTGATCGGACGTCTGCTGTGGCGGGAACCGAGGGGCCGGCTGCTCGCGTTCACGTTGGGCTGGGCGGTCCTTCGGGCGGTGGGGGCCATCCCCTTCGTGAGCGGGATCACGTGGGCGCTCGGCGCGGTCGCCGGGCTCGGTGCCTCCGCGGTTGCGACGTGGCGGGCGAGGGCGGCCGGCGGCAAGCATCGGGAGGGGCGGGTGGTCACGCTGACCGAGCCGATGAGGGAGGAGGCGGGGCTGTGACGTTCGAACGCAGTCTGGTGCTGGATCGCCTGGGCGCGATTCCGCTCTTCGCCGAGGTCGCCCCGGACTCGCTGGAGCGTGTGGCCGATCTCGTCACCGAGTTCGAGGCTCCGGCCGGGCACGTCCTCGTCCAGCCCGGTCAGCCGGGAGCGGGGATGTTCGTGCTCGAGAGGGGGGCGGTCGCCGTCGAGCTGCCCGGCAGGACGATCGAGCTCGGCCCCGGCGAGTTCTTCGGCGAGCTCTCGATCCTGGCCGACGGGATCGTCCGGACCGCCCGCGTTCGCTGCACCTCGGCCGTCCGGTGTCTCGCGATCTCGCGCTCGGACTTCGCCGAGCTGCTGCGGCGGGAGCCGAGGATCGCGGTCTCGATGCTGCCCGTGCTCGCGCGGCGGCTGGCCGAGGCGCAGGGCTGAGCGCGAGCCTCAGCGGCCCCCGCTCGCGCGGTGGACCATCCAACGCACCAGCCCTGCGGCCAGACCGAACGCGGCGCCGAAGGCCAACGCCTGCGGGACGCCGAGGAGCACGCGCCCGCCCTCCTCGACCGTGATCCGCGGCGCGAGGGCCACGCCCACGAACGCGCTCGGGCCGACCGTCACCCCGCCGCCGGCGATCACGCTCTGGCACCCGCCCTGTTCGAAACGAACGTCGCCCTTGGCGACGAGGGGCCCGCACCCGGCCTGGTGGAGGGTTACATCGCCGCCGGCCACCACCGGACCGCACCCTCCCTGCGTGACGGAGACCGAGCCGCCGGCCATCACCGGGCCGCACGCCCCTCGCGCGATCGCGACGTCGTGCCCGTTCACCATGCCGATGAGCGAGCGCTCGACCTGCACGTCGCCCGCCGCCTCGATCGACTTCAGGATGCCCCGACCCCGGTGCTCGCCGACGTCCATCGTCCACCTCCTCGCGGTTCGCTCCATCCTACGGAGGTCGTTGGGGCGGGGTGATGCCCGAGGCGCCGGTAGGATGGTCCGGGCGCTTGGCTCAGTGGAAGAGCGCTGCCCTTACAAGGCAGAGGTCGGGGGTTCGAGTCCCTCAGCGCCCACGTTCGGCGTGAGTTGTCGCCTGACGTCTCCGGGCGGGCTCCTCACCGCGTCCAGTTGATTGCCCGGTCTTGATTGCCCGGTCGTCGGCGCCGTGGCGAGGCCGGCCGCGAGGATCACGCAGGCCCACAGACCGCCGAGCGCCCACCCGCCGATCACGTCGGTGAACCAGTGCACCCCGAGGTAGATCCGCGAGACGCCGACCGCGAGGACCAGCAGGCCCGCGACGGTGCCTCCGGCCACGCGGGCCCGCGTCGACCGGTGGCTGGTCAGCACGACGGCGAGGATCACGAACGCCGCGGCGGCTTCGGTCGCATGGCCGGACGGAAAGGACCAGCCGGAGACCGAAAGCAACCGGTCGGCCACGGGGGGTCTCGGCCGGTGGATCCAATCCTTGAACCCGTCGTACAGGAGGATCGCCCCACCCACAGCGAGCGCGACTGCGGAAACCGGCCGCCAGCTCCGCCTCCGGACGGACACGAGGGTGCCGACGGAGAGCGCGAGCGGCACCAGCACCCAGTTGGAGCCAAGGAAGGTGATCGCCGTCATGACCGCGTCCACGGCGCTCGCGCGATGGTCGACCGCGAACCGCAGCACTCGCGGGTCGAGCATCGCGGCCTCCTCCCTCGCGATCACGTCCTGCGTTACCCCGGCGAACACCCAGCCGCAGAGAGCTCCGCCGACGACCGCCACGGAGAGCGCGAACCCTCTGGGCGAGCTCGGGTCGAACCGGCGCTCGAGCCACCGGACCTGCTCCGGCCATCGCCGCCGCGCGCGGGCGATCGGCCCGCGCTCGGCCGCCTCGGCCCGCCGCCACACCCGGATCAGGCGACCGCCGATCAAGACCACCAGCACCGTCACCAAGAGTCCGAGACCGACCCGGCTCGCGATCCCCTCCACCTGCCTCCACGCCGCCCCGGCGAAGAACCCGAGGAGCACGAACGCCGTTCCCCACAGCAGTCCCCCGAGGGCGTTGTAGAGCACGAACTGCCCGTAGGGGACCTCCGACATCCCGGCCAGTCCGGGCACCATCACGCGGAGTGCGGCCGTGAACCGCCCGAAGAACACCGCGCGTCCGCCGCGACGTCGCACGTACGCCTCGGCGTGGTCGAGGTGCTCGTCGATCCTGTGACGAACGAACGGGATGCGTCGACCGATCGAGGTCAGGATCCGCCGACCGAACTCGCGTCCGACCCAGTAGCCGATCGAGTCCCCGGTGATCGCCCCGAGCACCGCGGCCGCGATCGCGGCCCACAGCACGACCCGCCCTTGGTACGCGAGCACGCCGCCGAGCAGCACCGCGATCTCCCCGGGGAAGACGAAGCCGATGAAGGTGGAGGCCTCGAGGGTCGGACCGAGGAAGACGATGGCCAGGGCCACGGGCCCGTGAAGGGATAGGATCCACTCGACCATGCCGGCGATCATCGCCGTATCTTGCCGCGTCGGGGACTCGAGCACCGCGGGACCGTCGAGCGCGTCCGGAGATCACGCATCCCTCACGGGTCGGCGGGGGCGCCCGGAACAACGAGTGCGGGACCCGTCCGACGGAGGCCGTCAGCGCAGAGGGGCGAGCCCCAGGCCGATGCCGGCGAGCACGGCGAAGACCGTCGAGATCACCGTTTCGAGGTAGCCGATCCGCTTGATGGGCGGCCGGGACTCGGAGCGCAGGATGCCGGCGAACGTCTTGATCGCACCGGGGACGAGCGCGATCGGGACGAGCGGATGGATCGCTCCCGCGGCGAGCGCTCCGAGCGCGCACACCAGCGCGAGCGCCTGCCAGAGGAGGGCGACAAGCCCGTTTCGGGCACGGATGGCGACGGTCCGGTCAGCTCGACGGCGCCGGCGGACGCGCTCGCGAACGTAGGGCACGGTCCCCCCGAATGAGGCGAACGCGCCGGCGGCCGCGAGCGGCCACCGATCCGAGCCGCCGCCGAGGAGCACCCACGCGAAGGGAGCGAGCAGCGAGATGCCGGCGATCGCCGCGAGCTGCGTCGGGACCGACCGGGCGCCCGTTCGAGCGCGCGCGACCGCGTACACGACTCCCACGGGGGCTCCGGCGCCCGCGATGCCGAGGAGGGGTCCCGCGGGACCTCGAACGAGCGCGAGCAGGCCGAGCGCCGAGAGCGCGAGGCCGAGCGCAACCGCCCGGCGAAACGCCCGCGACCGCAGGCGTGGGTGAGAGAGCGCCGACACCGCGGCGGTGAGCGGAACGAAGAGGGTTCCGAACAGCACGGCGAGCGCGAGCCCGAGGAGGTCTCGCCCGCCGGCCCCCACCCCGGCGATCACGCCGAGCAGGAGGGCGTGCATGGCCATGAAGCTCGCTCCGTGCTCCTTGGGGGCGAGCCCGAGGCGCGCCCCAGGGGCGGGCGTCTCCGCGCCGCGCGCGCGAGCCGGGCTCTTGAGCACGGCGAAAGTGTACGAGACCGCTCAACGATCGCGGGCGCGCTCGGCTCGCTTGCCCAGCCCGCGCCCGCCGCCGCCGAGCAGCCCGAGGTCCACGGCGACGCCGAGCACGATCAGCAGCACGCCTCCGGCCTTCAGGCCCCCGCTCGGCGTCGCGAACGCGTTCTTGGCGATCGCGTAGGCGATCGTGGTCGTCGGCAGGACGAAGAAGCCGAGCGTCGGCCAGAACCACCCGCCGAAGGCGCGCGCGAGGTAGTTCGTGAACAACCACAGGACGAGCAGCACGAACCGGGGGGTGACGAACGAGACGAGGACGACCAGGCAGCCCATCAGTACCCGGCCGTGCTGCCGAAGTCGATCGGGACGCACGCGCCGGTGATCGGGGCGGCCTCGGGCGAGGCGAGGTAGACGATGAGCGCCGCCACCTCCTCTGGGCGGATGAACCGCGCCCGCTCCCGCTGCGGGTACTTCGCGAGCAGCGCATCCAGATACGCTTGCGGGTCGCCGCCGCCGTAGTCGCGCGCCTGCCCCGCCAGCATCGGCGTGTCGACGTCGTTCGGGCAGACGGCGTTGACCCGAACCCCCTTTGGAGCGAGCTCGAGCGCGAGCGACTTCGTGAGCAGCGAGACCCCGCCCTTCGAGGCGCAGTAGACGGCGGTCTCGGCCGTCCCGACGAGTCCCGCGTCGGAGGACAGGTTCACGATGCACCCCTCGGTGCGCTCGAGATGCGGGATCGCGAACCGGCACGCGAAGAACGTGCCCTTGAGGTTGACGTCGATCGTGCGGTCCCACTCCTCCTCGGTGGTCTCGGCGGTCGGCCCCTCGACCCAGACCCCGGCGCAGTTCACGAGGACGTCCAGCCGCGAGCGGCGCTCGACCGTCTCCTCGACCATCCGGCGGCACTCGGCCACCTCGCGGACGTCGACCTGGACGGCGTCGACGCGGTCCCGGTGGGCCGCGAGATCGGCAACGACCTCGAGCAGGCGCTCGCCCGAGAGGTCGGCCAGCGTCACGAGATCGCCGCGCTCGAGGAAGCGTTCGGCGACCGCGCGGCCGATCCCTCCGGCGCCGCCGGTGACGAGGACCACTCTCTCGACCTGCCCCACGGCTCGCATCCTATCCGGGGCCGGGCATCGCTCGTCTCCCCGACAACGGGACTATCGGCCTGAGCCAGAACGTCACGCCTCGGGCACCATGGGGCCGTTCGAGCGACGAGGGGACGTTCGATGGACGCACTCGACCTGTCCAGGTGGCAGTTCGCGGTGACGATCGGGTTCCACTTCCTGTTCGTGCCGCTCTCGATCGGGCTCGCGTTCCTGGTCGCGGTGATGCAGACCGCCTGGTACCGGAGCGGCAACGAGACCTACCTGCGCATGACCCGCTTCTGGGGCAAGCTGTTCCTGGTCAACTTCGCGCTCGGCGTGGTCACCGGTATCGTCCAGGAGTTCCAGTTCGGCATGAACTGGTCCTCGTACTCGAGGTTCGTGGGCGATGTGTTCGGGGCCCCGCTCGCGATCGAGGGCCTGCTCGCGTTCTTCCTCGAGTCGACGTTCCTCGGCCTGTGGATCTTCGGGTGGAAGCGCCTGTCGCCGCGCGTGCACCTCGCGACGATCTGGCTGGTGGCCTTCGGCACGATGGTCTCGGCGCTGTTCATCCTGGCCGCCAACTCGTGGATGCAGCATCCCGTCGGCTACCGGGTGAACCCCATCACCGGCCGGGCCGAGATGCGCGACTTCTTCGCGATGCTCACGAACCCGGCCCTGCTCGCCCAGTACCCGCACACGGTGCTCGCGGCGCTCGCGACCGCCGGAATGTTCGTGATCGGGGTGAGCGGCTACCACCTCCTGCGCCGTCGCGAGCAGGACGTGTTCCTGCGTTCGAGCGCGATCGCGCTGGTCGTCACGCTCATCGCCGCGCTCGGCGTCGCGTTCTCCGGGCACGCCCAGGCTCAGCTCATGACCAGGGAGCAGCCCATGAAGATGGCGGCCGCGGAGGCGTTGTGGGAGACCGAGCGAGGGGCCGGGTTCTCGCTCTTTGCGATCGGCGACGTGGAGCACGGACGGAACCACATCAATATCCAGCTCCCGCACATGCTGTCGGTCCTCGCCACGAACACGTGGAACGGCACCGTGTACGGGATCAACGATCTGCAGACGAGGTTCGAGCGGCAGTACGGGCCGGGCAGCTACATTCCGGTCGTCGGGGTCATGTACTGGTCGTTTCGCCTGATGGTCGGCGCCGGCCTGCTGATGATCCTGTTCGCGGCCGCGGGCCTGTGGCTCGTGAGGCGTCGCAGGCTCGCCGAGGCGAGCTGGTTCCACCGCCTGGCGCCGTGGGGGATCGTGCTGCCGATCGCCGCGAACCTGCTCGGCTGGACGTTCGCGGAGATGGGGCGGCAGCCGTGGGTCGTCTACGGGCTGCTGAAGACCAATGCCGCGGGCTCGCCGTCGGTGGGGGCGGGGTTCGTGCTCGTCACGCTGATCGGTTTCACGCTCGTGTACGGGTTCCTCGCGGTCCTCGACGCAGCCCTGCTCGCCCGAATGGCGAAGGCCGGACCCGCGGGGGCATCGCCGGCGCCCGAGGCGTACTAGGGGGCGGACATGGACGGACACGGATACCTCAACCTCCCGACCCTGTGGTTCGCGCTGATCGGCGTGCTGTGGATCGGCTATCTCTTCCTCGAGGGGTTCGACTTCGGCGTCGGGGTGCTCTTGCCGTTCCTGTCGCGGGACGACCTCGACCGGCGCGTGATCGTGAACACGATCGGCCCGGTGTGGGACGGCAACGAGGTCTGGCTCCTCGTCGCCGGCGGCGCGACGTTCGCCGCCTTCCCCGAGTGGTACGCCACCTTGTTCAGCGGCTTCTACCTCGCGCTGTTCCTCATCCTCGCCGCCCTGATCTTCCGTGGGGTGGCGTTCGAGCTCAGGGGCAAGGACTCCCGCCCGGCGTGGCGCGCCTGGTGGGACCGGGCGATCTTCTGGGGCAGCGCCGTCCCCGCTCTCCTGTGGGGAGTCGCGCTCTCGAACGTGCTCCGGGGGGTGCCGATCGACGCGAACGGCGAGTGGGCGGGCTCGTTCCTGGACCTGCTGAACCCCTACGCGCTCCTCGGCGGCGTCACGACCCTGCTGCTGTTCACGCTGCACGGGGGCGTGTTCCTCACGCTTCGCACCGACGGCGAGCTCCGCGACCGCGCGCGTCGGGCCGCCCGCTGGCTCGCGGTCCCGGCGACCACGGCGGTGCTCGGGTTCCTCGCGTGGACGTTCTTCAACGCGCGTGAGAACGACGGGGTCGTCCCCGGGGTGGTCCCGGTCACGGCGCTCCTCGCGGTCGCGGCGGTCGAGTGGCTGCTTCGGGAGCGGCTGGACGGCTGGGCCTTCGTCGCGACGGGTGTGTCGATCGTGCTGCTCACGGCCACGATCTTCCTGAACCTGTACCCGCGGGTCATGCCGTCCAGCCTCGGGGCGGCCAACGATCTCACGATCTGGAACGCGTCCTCCTCCCACTACACGCTGAAGGTCATGACGATCGTCGCGCTGATCTTCACCCCGGTCGTCCTGGCCTACCAAGCCTGGACGTACTGGGTGTTCCGCAGGCGCGTGCGGCGGGAGGACGTGGCGGAGGGCTCGCCCGCCTAGGGTTGCGCGAATCGAACACATGTTCTATTCTCGCCGGTGCGATGGACGGGCGGCTGTTCGAGATCGGGCGCCGGAGCTTCGACACCCCGGAGTTCCGGGGTTTGGAGTTCATCGAGGTCGAGGCGAGGAGCGTCATCAACCGGGTTCCCGGCGGGATGCCGTTCGACTACACGATCAACCCGTACCGGGGTTGCAGCCACGCCTGCGTGTACTGCTTTGCCCGGGTGACCCACACCTACCTCGACATGAGCGCCGGCCGCGACTTCGAGACGAAGATCGTGGTGAAGGTGAACGCACCCGAGGTCGTCCGTCGCGAGCTCGCCGCGGCCCGGTGGAGGGGGGATCCGATCGCGATGGGAACGGCCACCGATCCGTACCAGCGGGCCGAGGGGCGGTACCGCCTCATGCCCGGCATCCTCCGCGCGCTCATCGACTACCGGAACCCGTTCTCGATCCTCACCAAGGGCACGCTGATCCTGCGCGACCTCGACCTCCTCCGCGAGGCGGCGGCCGTCGTCGGCGTGTCGACCGCGTTCTCGATCGCCACGCTCGACGAGGAGCTCTGGCGTCGGACCGAGCCCGGGACGCCGAACCCCCGGCGGCGCATCGAGGCCGTGGCCGAGCTGAACGCCGCCGGCGTCCCGTGCGGGGTGCTGGTGGCGCCGGTGCTGCCCGGGATCAGCGATCGACCGGGGATGCTGCGCGAGGTGGTCCGCGCATCGCTCGACGCCGGCGCGACCCACGTGTCGCCGATCCTGCTCCACCTGCGACCGGGGGTGCGGGAGGAGTTCCTCCGGTGGCTCGAGGAGACCTATCCCGACCTCGTTCCACGCTACCAGCGCACGTACCGGACCCCGTACGCACCGGCCGCCCATCGCCGGGCCCTGGGCCGCATGGTCGGCCGGATGGTCCGGGCGCTCGGGGGAGTCCGTCCCGCGTCCGTCCCGAGGCGGTGGCGGCCGTCCGAGCTCTCGGAGCCCGCCGCCGCGACGCAGCTCACGCTGGTGTGAGCACCCGCATCCGATACCCTTGGGGGGGATGGACCGGCTGCTCGAGCTCCAGGAGATCGACTCGGCGATCGACCGGCTCGAGGCCCGCAAGCGGCTCCTCGAGGAGGGTGGAGATCTCGCCGCCGCCCGTGCCGCGATGGAGGAGGCCGAAGGACGCCTGGGCGAGCTTCGGCTCGCGCTCGACGCCCTGACGCGCGAGCAGCAGCGCCTCGAGCACGAGATCGACTCGATGTCGCGCAAGGCCGAGGCCGAGGAGCGGCGCCTGTACGACGGGAGCATCGCCAACGCCAAGGAGCTCGAGGCGCTCCAGCACGAGATCGCGAACCTGAAGGAACGCCGGAGCCGGTCCGAGGACGAGCTGCTCGAGCAGCTCGTGCGCCGCGACGAGCTCGAGGCCCGGGCCGCGGACGCGCAGGCCGAGGTCGACGGAGCTCGAGCCCGGGTGGAGGAGGTCGGGGGCGACGCCGTTCGGGAGCTGGAGCAGATCGAGCGCGAGCTCGCCGAGCGGCGGGCGGCCAGGGCCGCCCTGGTGCCCGAGCTCGACGAGGAGCTGCTCGCGCTGTACGAGGAGCTCCGCCCGCTCAAGCACGGAGTCGCGGCGGCGGCGATCGTCGACGGGGTGTGTCAGGCCTGCCGCGAGAAGCTCTCAGCGATGGAGCTCGACCGTCTGAGGAAGACCGACGGCGTGAAGAGGTGTGAGTACTGTCGGCGGATCGTGGTCTTCGCCTGATCGTCGCCTGCGACGGCGCCGCGCGCGGGAACCCGGGACCGGCCGGGATCGGCGTGCACGTGACCGACGAGCGCGGTCGCGTCCGGGCGGAGATCGCGCGGGGCATCGGCATCGCCACGAACAACGTCGCCGAGTACACCGCCGCCATCGCCGGCCTCACGTGCGCGGCGGAGCTCGGCGCCACCGACGTGCTCCTGCGCTCGGACAGCAAGCTCCTGATCGAGCAGCTCGAGGGCCGGTTCAAGGTCCGGAACCCGAACCTGCGGCGGCTCCACCTGCAGGTGCGGCGGCTCGCCGAGCGGTTCCGCCACGTCGGGTACGAGCACGTTCCCCGGGAGCTGAACCGCGAGGCGGACCGGCTCGCCAACGCCGGGGTGGACGAGTGGCTCGCGGCGGCGCGGGCTACGGGCTCGGGGAGCTCGGGGCCGCCGGAGCCGGCGTGACCAGCGCGCCGAGCGGGAAGTCGAAGGTGACGCGCCCGCCGCCGGCCAGGCGGAAGGGGATCGACAGGCGCAAGCCTTCGGCCGCGGTCTGCTCGGGGAAGGCGATCGACCCCTGCACGGCCCGGCCGTCGGGCACGCGAGCGAGCGAGGGAGTGAGCACGCCGCCGACCCGCGTTCTCCCTCCGGGGCCCGCCCGGAGCGTCAGCGCGACGTCGGGCGCATCGATCGCGATCCCGCGGCCGCTGTGGTTCTCCACGACGACGTTGAACTGCCAGCTCGGGCTGAATTGGAAGAGCGAGTCGATCCGCAGGTAGACGCCGCGGATCGTCTGCGCGAGCTGGTTGAAGACCGTGATCCCGGACACGAGCGACTGCCCGTCGCGCGTGAGGTCCACGACCCGCCAGTCCGCCGGCGCCACGCGGACGAGGAGGATCGGACCGTCCAGCGAACGCGTCCGCTGGAACGGAGCGGCGCCGGCCGGCGCGTAGTCGAACCTGACGGCTCCAGACACGTCCACCTCGATCCCGAGGGCGCCCTGGAGGTCCCGGAACCCGGCCACCCGCACCGAGCGGATCTCCAGCGACCCCTCGATCGTGCCGTCGAACTCGCGGTTCTGCACGGCGAGCCAGTGGACCCAGTCCGCCAGCTTGTCGGTCGCCACCAGCGGCGCGAGGGCCGCCGCGTCGTCGCGCGGGGCGTCGGCGTAGGCGTGCAGGAACGCGATCGCGGTCTGCCTCGCGGAGGCGAGGTCGAGCCCGAGGTCGCCGACGACCTGTTCCTCGGCGATCGGGCGAGCCGGTCCTCTCAGGCTCGACGAGCACGAGGCCACGAGCAGACACAGCGCGACACCGCAGGCCAGTCGTCGCATGAGGGGTCCAGATTGTAGGGGAGGGCCCCTATACTCGGCTCGGAGGAGCCGGCCGGGCGGCCGCGGGCGAAGGCTCGAGGAAAGTCCGGACTCCACAGGGCAGGGTGCTGGGTAACGCCCAGGCGGGGGTGACCTCGCGGATCGCGCCACAGAGAGCAGACCGCCCCGCACGGGGCAAGGGTGAAACGGTGAGGTAAGAGCTCACCAGCGGACCGGGTGACCGGTCCGGCTCGGCAAGCCCCACCCGGAGCAAGGCCAAGCAGGGAGCGTTCGAGGGCGGCCCGTCCGAGCTCCCGGGTAGGCCGCACGAGGGCTTCGGCCCCGGGACCCGC
>Ga0070741_10001572_pt1 | contig 68463 bp, 63 predicted proteins | sample Coa_R1_4_FD_66440 | JGI IMG/M metagenome (GOLD analysis project Ga0070741, IMG submission 66440) | Surface soil microbial communities from Centralia Pennsylvania, which are recovering from an underground coalmine fire - Coalmine... | ecosystem: Environmental > Terrestrial > Soil > Unclassified ... | reverse complement strand
CAACGCCCTTATGAGGTGCGCCCCAGCGCACCGACCGCGTAGAAATTTTAAGGTTCGACCCCTTGACTTCTCATAGCAGGTCTTTCATGGCTGCTCTCATAGGCGCTGCGTGTTCAGATGGTGTTCAAAACGTATGGAGGTCTTGTGCAGGTCGCGCCGTTTCTAAACAACTTTTGAAAAAGTCTTTGCTATAGTTTAACGATGCTACAATAGGATTATGGCGCAGACGATTCTTGTAGTGGACGACAAAGCGAATGTGCGCGTGATGCTCAAAGACTATTTGAGTGAGCAGGGGTATCGCGTCGTGACTGCCGAAAACGGGCAGGATGCCTTGTTTGTCTCACGCTATGAAAAACCCGACCTTGTTTTGCTTGACATCATGATGCCCAAGATGGACGGTTATGCGTTTCTGCCCGCGTTTCGACGCGAGTCGAATGCGCCGGTGATATTGCTGACCGCGAAATTGGACGAAGAGGACAAGGTGATGGGGCTGGAATTGGGCGCGGACGATTACCTCACCAAGCCGTTCGGGATGCGCGAATTGTTGGCGCGCGTGCGCGCGCAATTGCGGCGCGCGGGACTGGCGCCGGTCTCGAGCGCGTTTTTGCGCGCGGGACTGATTGTGCTGGACAAAGACACGCGCACGGTGCAAGTGGGCGAACGCCCCGTCAATCTCACGCCGACGGAATTTGAATTACTCGCCACATTGATGTCGTCGCCCGGACGCGTCTTTACGCGCGCGGAACTCTTGGATGTCATCGGCGCGGCGGCGATGGCAGAGCGCACGGTGGATGTGCACGTCCGCAACTTGCGCGCGAAGATTGAGCCAAACCCGGCAGAACCGGAGTATATTGAAACGGTCTTTAGTGTGGGCTATCGCTTGAACCCGTTGGTGGAAGAGGCGGAAGAAGAATGATACGCCGTTCTTTGATGTTGAAATTGATTGCCGCCTTTTTGGGCGTCAGTCTGGTGGCGATTGCGTTGGTCGCGTTTTTTGGTTGGCTCAGCGCGACAAATGAATTTAATCGTTTCATTTCGCAAGAAGCCGAAGCCAATTTCGTCGTGTTCGTGACCAACTATTACAACGCGAACGGAAGTCTGAACGGAATTGAGGATTCGCTGCGCGCGCGTTACCTGAGTCAAACCCAAGACACTCAAGACCCACCGCGCTTTCCGCCGTTCGGTTTGGCAGACCCGAATGGGATTGTCGTTTTGCGCGGAGACAGTTACACCCTCGGTCTGCCCGCACCGGCAACTGATTTTGCGAACGGCACTCATATTCTCGTCAATGGAAAATTGATTGGAGTTGTGCTGCCGTGGTCGCGTCCCGCACCGCGTAATCGCGCCCAAGTGCAGTACTTGGAACGCACCGGCACGACGTTGGCGATGGCGGCGGGCGCGGCGGCGTTGTTTGCGATTGTGTGCGGGCTGCTGCTGGCGCGCACGATTGTGCGCCCTGTGCGCGAATTGACGACAGCCGCGCAGCGGATGGCAAAAGGGGAATTGGGGTACAACGTGCGCGTGCAGTCGCGCGATGAAGTTGGACAACTCGCCGCCGCGTTCAACCAAATGAGTACGGATTTGAAACGCGCCGACCAGACACGCCGCCAAATGACGGCGGACATCGCGCATGAACTTCGCAATCCGCTGACCGTCATTGGCGGTTATCTCGACGCGATGCGCGTGGGCGATTTGCAGCCGACGCCGCCGCGTTTGGCGGCAGTCTATGCCGAGATTCAACATCTGGAGCACATTGTCGAAGATTTGCGTACGTTGTCTTTGGCGGATGCGGGCGCGCTGGCGCTGAATCGGCAGACGGTCGGCGTCAACGATTTGCTGGAGCGTTTGGCAACGCGTTACGCGCCGCAAGCCGCGCAGCGCCAAATTTATTTACGCGTCGAACCCGCGCCGACCGACGCGGTGGTGGATGTGGACGAAGCGCGCATGATGCAAGTGCTGGACAATTTAATGACCAACGCGCTGCGCCACACGCAAGGGGGGGGGGAGATTGCGGTCAAGGCAGAGACGACGGTGGATACGGTGCGAATTCGCGTGACCGACAGCGGTGAAGGCATTGCGCCGGAAGATTTGCCGCGCGTGTTTGAACGCTTTTATCGCGGCGACCGAGCGCGGACGGCAGAGCAAGGTTCATCCGGGCTGGGACTCGCGATTGCCAAAGCGCTGGTCGAAGCGCACAGCGGAAAAATTGGGGTGGAGAGCGAATTGGGCAAGGGCGCGACGTTTATTGTCGAACTGGCGCGTGTGCGTGAAACGACGCCCGCGCAAGATGACGCAGCGGACGTCAAAGGTTGGAATTGGCAGACTGCCACATGAAGCGTTTGGCGTGACAGGAATAAAAAATCCCGTCGCGGTGAAATGCGGCGGGATTTTTTTGTGCGTCCAAAAGCGCGGCGCCAATCTCAATCCGGTTCCTCTGCCATCGCGTGCGCGACCGTACGCATCGCGAGCCACTCTTGCGCGATCGGACGCTGCGCGTCCACCTGCATCAACTCGTCCAGGCGCGCGAGACTGGTGTATTGAATTTTGCCGCCTGCGCGCCCGATGCAACCCACCGCCGCTTCGCCGTCGTGAATTTGCTGAATCAAATACTCTAACGCTTTAGCAGCTAACCGGGTGGCTTGAATCCGATCGAACGGTGACGGACGACCGCCTTGTTGGGTGTTGCCGAGAATCGTACGGCGCACGGAAAGTTCCCCCCCCCCTTCGCGCTCGAACAGCGTCGCGACAAAATCGGTGGTGTAATAATTGTCCGCGCGTTCGCTGCGGACAATGAGCGCCGCGCGTTTGCCGCGCCGAAAACTTGTCACGAGGCGCGCGACATCGCGTCGCAAATCGTCGAGCGTAATGCCTTCTTCGGGAATGTACACGCGTTCCGCGCCGGTCGCCAATCCCGCCATCAACGCGAGATAGCCGCATTCAAAGCCCATCACTTCGGCGACGAAACAGCGGCGCGCCGCCAGCGCGGCTTCTTTGAGTTTGTCCAAATCTTGCTGAATCGTGTTGAGCGCCGTATCCGCGCCGATGGTCACTTCGGTGCCGGGCAAATCGTTGTTGATGCTCGCGGGCATGCACATAATCGGGATGCGAAACTCGACCACGTCGCGGCGGCGGCGATGCAATTCGTACGCCAACTGATAACCCAAAAAGCCGCCGATAATCATCAAGCCGTCAATGTGGTGCGCGCGCAGCTGTTCCGCAACGGCAGCATAGTCCGGCTCTTGCAAAACGCGTCGGTTTGTGCCCAACTCGGCGCCGCCGCGTGAAACCCAGCCGTGTACGCTCGTCCAATGCATTTCCCAAAAATCACCGCGCACGAGTCCCGCGACGCCGTCGCGCACGCCGAGCATGATATGCCCTTGGTCCAAACCGAGACGCACCGCCGCGCGCACCGCCGTATTCATCCCCGGCGCGGGACCGTCGGCGTGCATAATGGCGATGCGTAATTGACGTTGTCCGGCTTGCGGCGGGTGCGGCTGCGCGCGCAGCAGCGTTTGCAAAATATCGTACGCTTCGACAAAACCGCGTCCGCGCATTTCCATCGCTTTATCGTACTGCTGCTCTTTGATGAGGTCCGCCACATGGTGCGTCTTGCGGACATTTTCCATTAACGGCGAAATGCTCACGCGATTTTCGAGAATGCCGATGAGCTGCGGCTCGCTGTCCGGCGTACTGCGCAGTAAATGATTCACGGCAGCATAGCCGAGCAGCGTAGGCATCGTGCGGTCAAACGCGCTGGGCGCGCCGCCGCGCTGCACGTGTCCGAGAATGGTGACGCGCGTATCTTCGCGCAAGCGTTCGGACAAAACGCGTTTGACGTAATCGCTCGTGATGAGTTTGCCCACGCGGTCAATCGCGCCTTCGGCGATTATCACAATGCTGTGCCGACGCCCGGTACTGCGCCCCGCGCGGATTTTTTCGCACATGTCATCTTCCCAGCCCTCATCGGGTGGAAATTCGGGGATGAGCACCCAATTCGCGCCCGTTGCCAAACCCGCCATCAGCGCCAAATAACCACAGTGGTGTCCCATCACCTCGACGACAAAACTGCGTTGATGACTCGCCGCCGTGCTGATGATATTGTCCACCGCTTCGACGATGCGGTGCAGCGCCGTGTCTGCGCCAATGGTCATGTCGGTGCCGAACATGTCATTGTCAATCGAACCGACCATGCCGACGAGCGCGAGGTGCGGATGCGCGTCGGCGGTGGCTTGGGTGATTTGTCCTTCCGCCACCAATTCTTGCAGCAAATCGCGCCATTCTTGGCGAAACAAATTCGCGCCGGTGAGCGAGCCGTCGCCGCCGATGACGACCAGAGCTTCGATGCCGTGTTGGATGAGATTCAGCGCGGCTTGGCGGCGCCCGGGGCGCGTATAAAACTCGGACGAACGCGCCGAGCCAATAATCGTGCCGCCTTCTTGCAAAATGCCGCTCACGTCGTGCCACGACATGCGTTTGATATAGTCGCCGCCGCGTACCATGCCTTGATACCCTTCGTAAATGGCATAGACGCGCAAGCCCGCGCGAATGCCGGCGCGAACGACGGCGCGCAGCGCGGCGTTCATGCCTTGCGAATCGCCACCGCTGGTGAGAATGGCAATGCGCGAGAGGTTGCGCGTGATGGGCACAACCGCAGCGGGTGAAGGGGGGGGGGGAGTTGGGCTGGACACGAGTGTATGCTTTCCGCGACGCTGTGCGCGCCCGCTCAATGCGTTTCGGTGATTTTGCGCAGACCGCGCGGGTGGTCCACATCGTAATCGCGCACGTGCGCCAGATGCATCGCAAACAATTGTCCGGGCACAATGCTGACGAGCGGCGAGACCCATTCCGGCACGCTGACCGGAAAACGCAGCGGCACGCGCGCCAACGCCAGCAATTCCGCCGCGTCACTCATGACAATGACTTCGGCGCCGCGCTCGCGGAGCGTGTGAATAAAACCGCGCATTTCATTCAGCATCCAACCGGAGGGCGCCATCACAATCGTCGGAAACGCTTCTTCGACCAAGGCGACCGGACCGTGCATAAAATCCGCGCTGCTGTACGGTTCCGCCAAAACGTACGTCAATTCTTTGATTTTCAGCGCGGTCTCGAATGCCGTTGCATAGTTATAACCGCGTCCGATGACAACGCAGACGCGCATGTAGCGGTATCGTTCAGCCGCGCGCGCGATCGTTTCGTTCATCTCCAACATACGCGCGAGGTGCGCGGGCACTTGTTCCAAAACATCAAACATGCTTGACGCGTCCGCCAGTGACGCGCTGAGCATGGCGAGCGCCATCAATTGCGTGGTATAGGTTTTGGTTGCTGCCACCGATTTTTCCGCGCCCGCGTGCAGGGGAATCACATGCCGCGCGGCTTGCGCGAGCGGCGAAGTAGGTTGGTTGGTCAGTGCGAGGGTAACAGCGCCTTGTTGACTGGCTTCTGCAATAACGGAAACAATATCAGGACTCGCGCCGCTCTGACTGATGCCGATGACGAGCGCGTCGTGAAACACGGGCGGACGATGGTAAATCGTGTAGAGACTGGGCGTTGCCAGACCGACAGGTAGGCGATTGACGGCGCCGAGCAAATATTGCGCGTAGCGTCCCGCATTGTCGCTCGTGCCGCGCGCGGCAATGAAAACATTTGTAATGCGTTCGCGCCTGAGCGCGCTGCCGATGCGTTGGATATTTTCGCGTTCCGTGTGAAATAGGTTTTCGAGCACGCCGGGCTGCGCGTGAATTTCTTGATAGAGATGAGATTCAGTTAACATATCTGTTTTGAGTTCAAGAATTGCCGTCGTCCGACGCGGCTGCTGACGACATCGCCGCGCGAGTACATTACTCGATTTTGGAAACGCGCGCAAGTGTACTTTGGAGCATAACGTTTCGTGCTATGATATTGAGTATGCAAAAAGTCAGCGCGATTATTTTGGCGGGCGGCGCAAGTCGGCGCATGGGGACCGACAAAGCATGGCTGGAGTTGGATGGTGTGCCACTCATTGCGCGCGTGCTCGCGCGGGTCCGCGAATTGGCGGACGATGTTTTGATTGCGGCAAATGACGCGGCGCGGTTCAACGCGCTGCGCGTGCGCGTGGTGCCCGACGCGTTTCCGAATGCCGGACCGCTCGCGGGAATTTGCGCGGGACTGCAAGCCGCCGCGCATGACGTTGCGGTGGTGGTCGCGTGTGATATGCCGTTCGTCAGCCCCGCTTTGCTCGCGTACATGTGTTCCTTTGCGCCCGAATACGATATAGTGCTGCCGCAAACCTCCCCCCCATCGGCGGAAACAAAAGCGGAGCGTGCCCCGCGCGCCAAAGATTTGGCTTTGCAGCCCTTGCACGCGGTTTATACCAAACGCTGCATTGCGCCGATGGGCGAGGCGCTGCGGCGCGGCGACCGACGCATGATTGCTTTTCATGATGCCGTGCGCGTGCGCGTGATTACACCGCAAGAGGTCGCGCGTTTTGACCCATTGGAGTATTCGATGCGGAATGTGAATACGCCAGAGAAATGGATGGAGGCGCAAGAACTGTACGCCAAAATGAAAACAGGCGCCGCCGAGTGAACGCACAGGCGCCCCTGCCGTCAGGAATTGTTTGCCGCGTTAGGCTTGGGCAGCCAAAGGGAAAGCAAGATCAAGCCGACGATTCCCGCAATGAGCGAAGCAATCAGAATTCCCGCTTTGGCAAGGTGAATGAGTGTTTCCCCGCCGAATGCAAGCTCCGTCATAAAGAGTGACATCGTAAAGCCCATTCCGCACAACCAACTGACGCCATAGATTTGCTTCCAATCTACTCCGGACGGCAGCTGGGCGCGTCCACTGCGCGCAGTGAGCCACGTCAACAGCGTGACGCCGATTTGCTTTCCCGCAACCAAACCAAAGATGATGCCCAACGTCACGGGCTGTCCCAGGGAGGCAAAAAACTGTGTGTCGAAACGAATGCCTGCGTTGAACAACGCAAACAACGGCAGCACAAACCAAATCAAGATGGGGTGAAGATATTCTTCCAGTGCCAAACCAATGGGACGGAGTGTACGCATCATTTCATACAATTCGTTGATTATCTCCATTTGATTGCGGTCCCGAATCACGCTGTCCTTGCCGAGGGCTTGGCGTTCCAGTTCGGATAGTTTTGCCTGTCCGGTGCGGATGATTTGATTGGGGTCGACGCGTACGCGTACCGGAATGGTCAATGCCAGCAAGACCCCCGCGATCGTAGCATGAATGCCTGACAAAAAAATCATGCTCCACACGCCGACCGCCAGCAAAACATACACTTCTTGGCGCTTGACGTGCGCGTTACTTGCCAGCGAAATCAGTCCAAGCAAAACAAAAGCAATCAACAACGCGCCCAAGTTGAGCGCGCGCGAATAAAACAAGGCAATGACCATCACCGCACCCAAATCATCGGCAATAGCGAGAGCGGTCAAAAAAACTTTCAAACCGGTCGGCACACGGCTGCCCAACAACGCAAGGATGCCCAGGGTAAAAGCAATGTCAGTTGCCATGGGAATGCCCCAGCCGGGCGCACCCGGTCTACCCGCATTCAGCAGCAAATAAATCATGGCTGGCAAAACCATGCCGCCGAGGGCAGCGGCGACAGGCAAAATTGCTTTGCTGGTCGTAGAAAGTTCGCCGACCAGGACTTCGCGCTTGATTTCCAGACCGACGACAAGAAAAAACAATGCCATCAGACCATCGTTAATGATTTGCTGGAAGGGTAACGTGTACACGACATTGCCGACCGCTATACCGAGGTCGGCGCGTTGCAGAGCAAAATACTCGTTTGCCCACGGCGAGTTTGCCCAGATCAGCGCGCTGAGTGTAGCAATCAAAAGCAAAATACTGCCCACCGCTTCCGAATGGGTAAAGCGTTCAAAAATCTGCATTACCTGTCCGGGCGCTTTTTTGATTGCGGGAGCGAGCATAGTTTTGTCCATATCAAGATTCTTCCGGTCGTCGAGTCTGCGCGCACTGCAGAATGCGGCTTCACGAGAGCGCGCCAAGACAACAGTGGTTTTTTAGGCGCGTGTGTACGGCGCCGATTATAACATCACCGCGCGCGGAGACCTGTCGGAGAAATTTTCGTGATAACTTACCCAGACCCTGGGTCTTGAACGTGAGTCATCAGTGTGAAAATTTGTGCGATGCGCTTGGGGAAAGGGGTAAAGAGATCACGCGTGGGATTTGACCACGCGATGAATGCAGGGGACGAGCTCGGTGTGGAGCGAATCTTTCGTAACAAGGGCAGTCGCGCCCGCCGCCAACGCGGCTTGATGATAACAATCCGCATCGAACCACGTCAATGCGATAATGGGCAGGGTCGGCGCACAGGCGCGCAGCCCGCCAATCGTATCCAACACATCCGACTTGGCTCTGTCCATATCCATGACGACGACTTCGGGGCGCGTCTGTAAAATCACATCCCGCGCGTGTTGCGTATCCGTCATTTCAAGCATTGCGAGTTCGCCCGCTTGTTCTAGAAAACGCCGCGCGATGTGCCGTAAATATGGATCATCGTCCACCCACACAACGCGAATTTGCCGCATACTGCCTCAACGTCCAAGTTTACCGAATAGTCTAAGTGTACTAGGACATTTTGGCTATACGTACGTGTACGGATTGTCAAGCCACAAGCCCCGTATTTTGGTACGGGGTTTGTGGCAAGTTGGCTTATTCAATTGCTAAAATGCCGCGTCGCAGCGCGAATCGGATCAAATCGGTTTGCGAGTGCAGTCCGAGTTTATGCATCAAATTGCTGCGATGGGTTTCGACCGTGCGCGGACTGATGGTCAGTCGTTCCGCGATTTCCGAACCCGAATATCCTTCCGCCGCCAATTGCAAAATCATGCGTTCGCGATTCGTCAGCGTTTCGTACGCGTCAAAAGGTGCGTCTTGCGCCATTTGCGCGTACGCCTGAATAGCGCGCTCGGAAAGTGGCTCGCTCAGATGCCGACCCCCGGCAGCCACTTTGCGGACGGCTTGAATCAAGTCCGACGCGTTGGAATCTTTCAGCACATACCCTGCCGCGCCGCTGCGTAACGCTTCCAGCACGTATGCTTCATTCGAATGCATCGAAAGCAAAATGACGCGCACCTGCGGCGCCAAGGTTTGCAATTGGCGCGTCAACTCCAAGCCATTCATCTCCGGCATCATCACATCGGCAACGACCACGTTCGGCTGCAGCTGCGGCACGAGCTGCAATGCCTCCAAACCGGTGCCCGCTTCGCCGATGACTTGCAAATCGCCTTCCGATTCCAATAGAGAACGAAAACCCTGACGCACAATGTGGTGGTCGTCCACCAGCACAATCCGAATCATGCTCCACGCTCCCGCATTCGCCGTTCGACAAAGCCCTGCAGCGGTAGAGTTGCGGTGATGCGGGTGCCTTGCCCCGGCGTTGATTCCAAAACAAGTTGTCCGCCGAGCAGAATGGCGCGTTCGCGCATTCCCAGCAGTCCGCTCGATCGATTGCTCGTCAATGCGGCATCCACATCAAAGCCGCTGCCCTGGTCTTCGACCACCAAACCGAGCGCGGTGTCTTGGCTCCAGACGCGCACCTTGACCTCTTTGACATGAGCATAACGCGCGACATTGGTTAATGCCTCCTGCACAATGCGATACGCGGCAGTTTCAATCGCCGGCGGAAACCGTTTGCCTTCCAGCCCCTTTGCTTTCATATCCACTTGGATGCCGGTTTGGGTCATGTAGCGCTGCATGTGCCATGTCAATGCCGGCATCAAGCCCAAATCGTCGAGCATCGCTGGACGCAGCTCCAAAGAGAGATTGCGCACCTGTTTCATGATTTGGTTGACAATGGACTGTGCCTCGGCAAGATTCGCATGAATGCCGTTCGTGGACGCGCGCGTTGCCATTTCCAGAACAAGACTCAAGCCCGTCAATGCCTGTCCGATTTCATCGTGCAGCTCGCGCGCAATGGCATGTCTTTCGCTTTCCTGTATTTCGACCAGGCGACGCGAAAGCGACTGCAAACGCGCCCGTCCAGCGCGCACTTGGTCAAACAAACGCGCGTTCGAGATGGCTAACGCGGCTTGGTCTGCCAAACTGCTGAGCAATTCGCAATCGTCACTGGAGAACACGCGCCCACTTTCTGTAGTTACCGCGCAAAGCAGACCCACCCAATCTTGTTTGTGACGCATCGGTACGGTCAGCGCGCCCGTCAATGCCGGCAGGTCTCCCGTTCCTGCATTGGACCACATCGCCAACGCGCTCCAATTGCGACTATAAAGCGAGGCTGGACTGTCGAATGCAAGCGGATGAACATACGGCGCTTGTTTGAGCTGCGCGACGCGCGCGGGGCTGAGCCCTGCCGCCTCAACCAGCTGAAAGGTGTTGGTGGCTTCTTGGTACAAAAAGAGCAGCACGATTTGAGTGTTCAGCGCGCACTGTGTTTCGAGCACAATGGACCGGACGACCGCGTGAAATTCCAACTGCGCGTTCATGGCGGCAGCGGTATTTGCCAATGCTTCCGCGTGCGCCGTGCGCCGGGTCAATGCCTGTTCTACGGCTTTGTGTTGGGTCACATCGCGATTGACGCTCACATAGCCCGTGATTTCGCCCGCCGCGTTGCGCAGCGTCATTGTCGTCGTTTCGACAATCAGAGGTTCGCCGGTCCTGCGATATTGTTTCACTTGGTTGCGCGCCGCGCCCTGCGTATGCAATGTCTCTTGCCGCGCGCGCGCGGCTTCCTCCGTCATTTCGGTTGGCACAATCGTATGGACACATTCGCCGAGAGCTTCGTCGGCGCGCCAGCCGTACATTTCAGCGGCGGCGCGATTCCACGCGGTGATTTTTTCATCTGCATCGGTGGCGATGATGGCGTCGTGCACTTGGTCCAACAGATTGGCATGATAGGCAAGCTGTTCGTTGGCGCGTTTGTGTGCGGTGATGTCAAAGAGCACGCCCTGCAAGATGCGCGGCTTGCCGTGCGCCTGCGACAATGCGCGCACGCTATCGCGCACCCAAACCAATGTGCCATCGCGCGCGTACATCCGATATTCCAATGTCAACGGGCGGTCGGTACTGCGCAGCTCTTGTAATTCAGCCAACACACGCGCGCGGTCGTCGGGGTGCACGCGCTCGTACCACAATTGGGGATTGGCTAACCATTCCTGGGGCGAATATCCCAAGAGGTCGTTGATTTCGGAATTGACGAACAGCGCGCTGTTTTCGCGATCGGAAGTGGTTCGATAGACGACGGCGGGAATTTGTTCGGTGAGCGTGCGGTATTTTTCTTTGCTCTGACGGAGCGCGTTGTCGTACGCTTCGCGCGCATCTACCATCGCGTTGAATTGTTCTGCCAGCAGTGTCAGTTCCGTCGGTCCGCGCACGGTCACACGCGTGCTCAAGTCGCCCTGCGCGACGGCTGTCGTCGCTTCGACCAAGGTTTGAATCGGATGTTCAATGCGCTTGCTGTACCAACGCGCGGCTGCGGCGACGAAAAAGATGGCGGCGAGCAACAAAACGCCATTGATGAGCGCAATACGCCATGCCGACGCGAATGCCAGACCTGTGGGTATCCCTGCCATCACGCGCCACTTTGTTTGGGGAATGGCACTCAAGCCGAAAATGCGCGCGATGCCGTCGAGCCCTTGTGCCTCGATATCGCTTTTGATGGTTGACAGTGCCGGTTGCGCAAACGCGGTCGTCTGCAGATTCGCGCCCGAGAGTTGATTTGGGTCAGGCGCCATTGCCAAAACGGTGTCCGTGTCGTCTAGCAGAACGAGGATTTGGTCCGGCGTCGAGTGTTGGCGCGCGAGGATATTTTCCAATTGCGCGAGGTCAACGCCGACGACCAACACGCCGCGTTCTAAAGCCGGGTTGTCGGTCACGGGATAGGCAAAGAAAAGGGCTTTGCGATTGGGGGAGATTTCGCTCTGTGAGGATGTGATGATTGGCTGATTGGCATCGAGCGCGGACAAAAACCAAGTTTGCTGGGCGAACGCTGAATATGTCGTATCAATCGGCGTGGTGGAGCAAATTAGTTTGCCGCGTTCATCGAGTACCACCACAAACGATGCTTCCGGCATTACCGATTGCAGCGTTTGCGCGGTCCGCGAGCAGGTGAGCGAGTCTTGGAGTGCCGCACGTATTTCTGAATGTTCCGCCAAGCCTACAATCCGCTGCTGGGTGTCCTGAAGAAAAGCTTCGATGTCGTCCGCTGCCGCGTCGGCAACGGCGAGTGCGTTGGTGCGCGCATTTTGCGTCTCGGTGGTGACCGCCGTGTACAGCGTATAGGCAAGCAGAATGACCAACGGCACGGTCACCGAGAGGGCAAGCAGAAATAACAGCGAACGAATAGAAAACGTGGATTTCATCGCTGAACGGTTAACAAGAAAGGCTCGCTTGCCGGAGAGCGAACGCGCAAAGTGGTTGCTCCATTCGATACAAACGCAACAACCACAATGCATCATAAATTCAAATGGCTTGGGCGATGATTACAAAATAGGGACAATTTGTGTGCGCGCGATTATACGCGGCAGGAGATGGCGCAGAGGCGTTACCAAGCGCCAGCGCGCGCCCGTACTCGAGGGGGACATAAAATTTTTAGCGCACGGGGATGACGAGTTTTTGCCCTGGCTGCAATTCGAGGATGGTCAGCGCGTTGCGATTGACAATTTCTTGCGCGGGGACATGAAATTTTTCTGCGAGCGTGAACAATGTGTCGCCGCTTTGCGCCACATAAATATACACGCTTTCGGGTGTTGGCGTCAGCGTCGGTGGTGTGCCGGAACTGCCGTACGGGACGATGAGAACGAATGGCGTGGGGGATGACGCGGGCGCTGTGGGGCTGACGCGTGTGGGTACAAGGACGGGATTTACATTGTTGACTGCTTGCGCGACGGGTCGTTTTGCCCCGGCGTTGGGATTCACGAATAAGGTGAGGTCGAGCGTCAGCATTGACCATTCCGCTTTACCGCGCATATCGAGTCGGCTGATGGTGATGCCCGAAACTTCGAGCTCGCGCAAGCGCGCCATGAAATTCACAAGGCGTTGTGAGGTGCCTTGCGCTTGCAGATGAAGAGTGCGCGTTTGGTACAGCAACGCGAGCGGAATCGGTGTCGGCGTCGTCACGGTCGCGGTTGGAGTTTTGCTCGTGCTGATGGGTTTGGTAGTGGGTTTGACTGCCGCGCGCAGTGTGGGCGTTATGGTCGGCGTGGCATAGAGTTTGAGCACGCTCGCGTCTTCGGGACCGCCGCTGAGACTGAACTCGGTCAAGGCGATGCCGCTCAGATTTGCGTTTTGATAAATGGCATTGCCAAGCGCCGCGAGCTGCGCCTTGTCCAAAAATAATGTCGGGACGCGTTGGACGATGGCTTGATAGCTGGCGATGCGCGTTTCCAGAGTTTCGGGCGATTCTTCGCGGAGTTGCCGCGCGCGCAAGAGATTTTGTTGTTCGCTTTGAACTTGAGCTGTCAATGTCGCGCGTTTCTCAAATGTCGGCGCGAGAACCAAGACGCCCAGCCCCAAATTACCCAAAGCGAATGCGGCAATCAAAAGATACGCGATGAGCGACGCGCGTTCCAAGGGGACATGCGGCAGACGCGTCCGGATGTGCGGCAAGTTGATTTTCCGCAAAACATTTTCGAGTGTGCGCGCAACGTTGTTCACGGCGTGCCCCCTTTTGGCTCAAGCACAATCACAAAGCGCAGCGACATGACTTGCGTGGCAGACGGCGCGCGTGCGGGGGGAGGGGCGAAGCGCGGGCGCGATAAATTTTTTACTGGCGGTGGTAAAACCCACCTGCGCGCGAATGCCAATGCGTTCAGCGCGCTGCCCATGCTGCTGGATAAGATGGCGGCGCGTTGGCTCCACGCCTCGCGCGCGTTTTCAAAATTTTGCGCGGAAGGTGTTGCTGGCGCGTCGGGGGGGCAAATCAAAAGGAAATCGGCTTGATTGGAAAAAAATATATCGGGCGCAACGATGTGCACGCGCGCCCAGCCAGAGAAATTGAAACCCGGCGCCCCTTGAATCATCCACGCATCACTTATATTTGCCGCGCCGTCGCCGGCAAAGACAAGCGTTTGCGGCACGCCGATGGAACCATCGCTGCGTTCAATATAAAACGTAACCGTGCCTGCGCCGCGTACGCGAATCGTTCCGTTGAACGCGATGGTCGCGGGACATATTGTGCTTGCGGCAGGATTCGCGGTCAATACCGCGCCGAGAACGGCAAATGCGGGCGTGGGTGTGAATGTTGGCGGCAAAGGTGTGTTAGTCGGCAGCGGCGTATTCGTCGGCAGCGGCGCGGTCGGCGTGGGCGGAAGGAGTGTATTGGTTGGCGGAATGGTTGGCGTCGGCGGGATGAATGCCGCGGTCGGCATTGGCGTCGCGGTGGGAGGAATGGCTGTGTTGGTCGGTGGGATTTGCGTTGGTACAGGCGCGCTGTTTTGGAACGACGCGCGCGGTGGGGTTTGTGTTGCATCGCCGCTCACGAATCCGCCGGTTGGCGTAGGCGTCGGCAAAATTTCTTCGACGACCAATGCGTAACTCGCGGTCATGCCGTACTGTCCGCGATTGGTGATGGTGATGGAAACAAGCGTATCCGTCGCTGGCGCGGCAAAAATGATTTCCGAATACAAAGAGCCGGGTTTGGCATCGTCATTGGAAAAAGAGCTGCCGCCGACGTCAATGTCCAAAACAGTATCCACACCCACCGCGAGATTTTGTGTGGCAACGCGATAATAGCGTCCGGCTTTGGCGAGGAAAACAACATGGTCAATGTCGTTGCCCGGGAAAAACGTATGGTTTTGGATTTGTCCGAGATAATAGTACGGCGCGGTGATTTCGTCCGGCTCGTACGCGTCGCGTAAATTTGGCGTGGGCGTAAGCGTGGCAGTGGGCGTCGGCGTGCGTGTGGGCGCGATGGACGCGGGGGCGACGGTCATGGTCACGGCTTGCGAGTCGGCGATCTGTACGGATTGCAAAACGACGCTGTCGAACGCGCCGGACTGCTGCAACGCATTTACGTATGCAAGAATTGCTTGGTCACTCGCCGCGCGTCCGGTGAGAACCAAACGTCCATCTGCGCGTCCCAGTCCATCCAGCGCAATTTGATTGGCGTCGTAATTGCCGAGCGCGGACATGACGGCGCCCCACGCGAAATTGCCCGCCGTCAGCGTCGGATTCACTGCCTTGATTTGATTGGCTTGGGCTTGGATGTGCGCGAGTTGTTGATTCAGCGCTTGTACGCGCGGCGCAAGCGTGGGCAAAGTAGTTTGCGCGGCGACCGCCAATTGTAGGTCTGTGTCCAGCGCGCGGACTTGGTCCAAGAGCGCTGCGGTCGCGAGCGTTAACGGCAGCAAAACAAGCCCGAGCGCGATTGCGAGCAGCCAAATGGCGAGCGTACGGCGCGGCAGTGTTTGCAACACCTTACGCAGGGTCTGGAAATCGAATATATGACGCGCTGCGTCACGCGCTTGGAATTTTGACATATGGCGCGCTCATCCCCGCAGAATCAGAATGAGCACCATCACCAACGCCGCGCCCAAAATTAACATCAAGATGCCCCAGAGCGCCCACCACGTTTGGGCATAAAACTGTCCCATGTTCGCTTGCGGCGGGCGCGTTTGTTCCACGCGCGTCATGCGCGTTTCGAGGTCGCGCAGCATGTTCATTTGCATTTGAAACATGTTTTGCATCGAACGCGCCATTATGGCGAATGGCGTCAGCGTTGCCTGTGGAGGGGGGGGGGTATTCACGACGATGTACGACTGTGGCGGCGGTTGATTTGACCAGTACGGGTCGTACGTTTGGAATGAGTTTGGAACTTGCCACGCGGTGTCCAATTCCATGTGACGTGGGTCCGAATTTTGCGAGTCTGAATTTGCCAATGGGTTCATCACTTTGCCTCTCTTTGCGCGGATGGGTGTGCCATTTGCCATTTGCCGCGCCCCCAAAAAGTTATGTTGATGTCAGTCTAGTGGAGGCGCGCTGCGGAAACAATCAGGACAAGTACGGAGATTGAATCGTTTCGGTACGGATTTCGCGTTGGTTCGACGTTGAAGCGGAAATTCCGTAGACGTACTTGACCGTTTTCCGTATTTTCCCGAATTGTTTGCGACGTGGGCGTACTCTACACTGTGGCAAGTTTGAATTGGAATCGCTACAACGACTCGCTATGCCAATACATTCTTTTCTCGAATTTCGCATCTTGCTCGCCGACGCCGACCCTGTTGCGCGCGCGGCATACGCGGATGCGCTGTGTGCGCGCGGTTTGGAAATTGATCAGGTGGCGACGGAACAGGACGCGCTCCAATGTTTACACGCGCGCCAGTACGCGGTGCTCGTGTTGGACCCGTTTCGTCTGGGCATGAATGAACGCGAGCTGCTTTCGCGCGCGCGTGCGCTCGACGACGCGTTGGCGCTCATCATTGTGACCGCGCATCCGACGATTGACAGCACGATTGCTGCCATTCGCGCGAATGTTTTTGATTATTTAATCAAGCCGTGCGGCGAAGCCGAAGTGGCGCAGGCGTGTGAACGCGCGCTGCAAGCCCGTACCCGGCAAGCGCGTCAAGAACGCGTGCTGGCGATGGTCCGCAGCGTGTTGTCCGAGTTGGACGGCGGAGGCGAAGCGTTGATGCCGGAGGCGGAAAGCGCGCCCGCGTCCGAGAACGGATGGCTGCGACTCGATAAAGAAAAACGCGTCGTGACTTTGCAGACGGCGCCGCCGGTGGCAGTGGAATTGACGGAAGGCGAAGTGGCGCTCCTCAGCGCGTTGATGGAAAAACCGAATCACGTGCTGACGTGCGCGCAGCTCGCTCAAGTGGCGCTCGGCTATAACGGCATGGACAAGTGGACGGTCGAGAGTGTCATCCGTTCCAGCATTTTTCGCCTGCGCCAGAAATTGGAGCCGTCGCCAGATGCGCCGAAGTTGATTCACACCGTGCGCGGGCGCGGGTATTACTTTGCGGTCACATCCTGACGAATCATTTTGCAATGAATCTAAAACGCAAGCGCGTCCAAGAAATGGTAGACTGAAAACCAGCCCGCTACATGGGCACAGTCATGTTGCAATCAAGACGCGGCACGCGCGGGATTTCAAAACGCGGAGGAAATGATGGAACTCGAAACACGAGTGGCGGAATTGGAAAAACAGATGCGCGAACTCAACGCGGAAATTCGACAAACCCTCATCGAAATTGAAAAATCGCTGCCCGAGAAAGCGCCGCTGCCGCGCAACTGGAACCGCGCCGCGTGGGCGTTGGCGCTGGTCAATTTGTTAATTGCCGCCGTACTGCTTGGCAATGCGTCCTTGATCGCGCCGCTGCAAGAGAAATTTGCGCTCGATCCGGTCGTGTGGACATGGCTGCACGCGTTGTGGTTGGTTATCGCCTTCGTGTGGATGCTGCTTCAGTTATACCCGTTGGGACTGCTTTTGACGCAGGAAGAACGCGAGTGGAAACAAGTCTCTTGGCGCAATGCAGTCAAGGTCGTGCGCGCCCGCCCCGGCTTGTTAATGCTCTTGACGCTGCTGGTGTTGGCGAGCGCGGTCATTAATATGTTCATGCCAGCGGCGTGGTTGATTGTGACGTTGGTGTTGTTGGTTGGGATTGCTGGTTTGGCGCTGCGTTCGGTCTTGGATTTGAACACAAAATCAGCCTGATGCGGTGGAGCGAACGCAATCGCTCCACATTTTTTGGGGATTCTTCACGAAACGAATTTTTTTGCAATGAATCTAAAACGTTACGCAACCTGAAAAGCGCGATAGTGAGTCACGAAAAAGAGACCCGATTCGTCGCCCACGCAAGTCATCCACCCACACACCACACAATCCGATGACCGGATGTTACGGGCAAAGGAGAAACGCATGACGCAATGACCGAATATTCAATTCTATGGATTGCTTATACAAACAAAACGTTTCGTAACCCCATCCCGTGTCGGGACAGATTTCGGCGCAAGCAAAACAGCGCCAAGGAGATGAAAAAATGTTCAAACAATTTATCCGAGACGAACGCGGCGTGACCGCTTTGGAAACCGCAATCATTTTGATTGCCTTTGTCGTGGTCGCCGCCGTCTTTGCCTTTACGATTTTGAGCACAGGCACGTTCATGACCGAGCGCAGCAAAGAAGCCGCCTACTCTGGTTTGGCGCAAGTGCGCGGCTCGATGGAACTCAAGGGCAGCGTCACCGGTTTCGGCGACACCACAGCGACTCCGAGTGTTCTCACGGGTGTGTCGTTCACCGTCGCTAACGTCGCGGGTGGTCAACCAATTGACTTTACTCCTCCCGACGGTTCAACAATTTCGGCTTGTGTAGATACCGCGACGGACAATCAGGCAACCACTGCCGCCAATCCTCCCGGTAACGTAGTCAACATCTCGCTGCGTGATTCGACACAGAACGTTTTGATTACGACCTGGGCGGTTTGCTCGATTGGTTACTCGAACGGGAACAACATGCTCGAAGACCGTGAGCTGTTCAAAGTATATGTTCCGCTCGACACCCTCGAAAATGACATCTTATCGAATCAGACCTTTGACATCGAAGTCAAACCACCGTCGGGCGCCGTGCTCGTCCTCCAACGCTCCACGCCTCCTACCATCGAAACGGTGATGGATTTCAAGTAAAGCGGGAATCCCTTATCACGACAGCCTGAAATCCCTTCTGCGGTTCGGTCTCTCTTTGAGACCGAACCGCAGAGTAATGATACGGGCGCATTGTGCTTACGATTTGAAATGAGCCGCGCGCGCATTGGATGAGGTGGATAGAATAGGTGCCGCAATGGAACTGGAACAACGCATCAAGACTCTCGAATACGAGATGAAAGTTCTCAAGAACGAAATCCAACGCACGCTCTTGGAAATCCAAGAGCAAATCCTCGCGCACTATTATCCGGAACTCCGCAGCGAAGAAATCAAAGCGCCGGAAGCCGCGCGTCAAACGCCGCCGCTGCCGCGCCCCGCCAGCGAAAACGGCAAAGGCGCGACGCTTGCTGTCCCTCCCTCTTCGACAGCGAATGAAGCGCACTCGAGCAAGCCCGCGCCGTCCGCGCCGGTCGTTCGCAAAATCACCCTCGACCAGGTGCGCGGCGCGTCTGGGGATGTGGAGCCTGCCGACGGCATCAGCCGCATGAGCAAACTGCTCGATTGGGCATTGGACGGCGCCGCGCAGATTGGGCTCGAACGCATCAAAGCGCTTATCGAAACACTGGCGGCGCGCAAGGTTATCGCGCCCGAAATTCGCGAGATGCTTTTACGGATTGCGCCGCTCAATCGGCGCGCGCCACCTGAAACGGTCGGCGTGCGCGAAATGATTCAGGTCATCATGCAGCTCGATACGATTCTGGAGCGCCCGGCGGATATTGAAGAAGCGCTGGCGTTGATTGAGGAGGCGCGCATTGGATAAAACGATTGTGACCGCGCTCTTGGTCATGGCGGGCGTAATTTCGGCAGTTTATGTTTTCAATTCGATTTATCCTGCCATCACACAAAGCAGCGATGCGCTTGTGAGCATGCAGGGACGCTACGACGACCGCATCAAGACGCAAATTGAAATCGTGCACGCGGCGCGTTCGGGCACACAGGTCGAAATTTGGGTCAAAAACATTGGTACGCTGCCGATTCCGGCAATTGAAAATTCTGACTTGTTCTTTGGTCCCGAAAACAATTTCATGCGCATTCCGTACGGCGCGGGTTCGCCGCATTGGGAATATGTCATTGAAAATGACACGCAGTGGAATCCAACGGCGACGCTTCACATTTCCATTCTCGATTTTACGCCGCTCGATTCCGGTCGTTATTTTGCAAAATTGGTCACGCCCAATGGTGTTTCGGCGGAATATTTCTTGAGTTGGTGAGTGGATAACTATGGAAACGGCGATTACGGCGCTTTTGGTGTTTGGTGTCATGATTCTTGCCATTTTGGGACTCTCGGATCGCGCGCTCTCGGCGCAAGCGGCTTGGACCGATGCGTCAGTGGCGCTCCAACAACGCGAGGGCGAACGCCTTCGCACCATGCTCAGCCCCACGAACGCCGTTGTGGACCCGACGGGGACAGTATTGCAAGTGACCTTGAAAAATACGGGCGCGACGCGTTTGACGGATTTTGACCGTTGGGATGCGATTGTCGAATACGCCGATGAGGTTGCCCCTCACGTCGAGTGGCTTCCCTATGGCAGCGATGCCAATCAATGGTCGGCGGAAATTTATCAGGATGCTGCAGCCAGCGCGCCCGAAGTGTTTGACCCGGGTTTGCTCAACCCCAGCGAAGACCTTGTCGTAACCATTACGCTGGCGCCCTCGATTGCGGCAGGTACGACGAATCGCTTTACGCTGGTGACGGCAAACGGCGTCGCGGCGGCGATCACGTTCACGCATTAAACCATTTTGTGAGGAGTGTAGTGTGCGGATTGCATTAGTACACAAAGACCCTGTGGCGCGCGAAATTCTGACGCGCGCGTTGCGCCAGCGGCTGCATCTGCGCGTGAGCGCATACCGCTGCATCGAAGATTGGATGCTGAGCGCGCTGCCGTACGATTTGTTTATCGTCTATAAAGATTTGGGACACAAAATGAACGGTGTGCAGGGGGTGAAATTGATTCGCGCGCAAAATTCGGGCGCGCTGATTATTGGGGTGAGCAACGCGCCCCATGCCGAGCGCGAATTTTTGCAAGGGGGTGCGGATGCGTTTTTGCTGCGCTCGGGCAATGAAGTGCAGGAACTCGGCGATTTGGCGCTCAAACTGATCGCGCAGTGGGTGAATACGCCCGCGCGCGCCGCTGGCGGATAGAGTGTATATGGCAGCCAAGTCTAAAAAAATTCTGATTGTCGAAAGCAATGCGCCGTTGGTGGATTTAATCAAGGATCCACTGGAACAGGATGGATACAGTGTCATCGTGACGTTGGACGGCAAAGAGGGTTTGAATTTGGCGCGCCGCGAACAGCCGAGTCTGGTGATTCTGGATTTCAAATTGCCGAATGCTAAAGGGAATGAGATTGCCAAAACGCTTCGCCGCGACCCGGTAACGAGTCACGAACGTATCTTGATGCTTGCCGACGAAAATCAACTCGAGCATCTCGAGATTGGTCCCAAGTCGGCGGTAGATGATTTTCTCATCAAACCGTTCAGTGTGGTCGAACTGATTAGCAAGGTCAAACCCTTGCTCATCAGCCCGGAAGATGAGAACGCGAAACTCATTTCCACCGGCAATCCTGATCTCGACAACAAGATGGGCGGCGGCGTCCCGATGGGTTCGCTCACGCTTATCGAGGGCGATTCGGGCGCGGGCAAGTCGGTACTGGCGCAGCAGGTGATGCACGGTTGTTTGACCGAAGGACACAAGCTGGCATTTTTCACGAGCGAAAACACAGTCAAGAGCTTGGTCAAGCAAATGCGTTCGCTCAATTTGGACGTGCTGGACTATTTGCTACTCGACTATTTACGTATTTATCCGATCGAGACCTCGCGTTTGGGCAAGGACGCGCCCGCGATGCTCGTCCACGCGATGAAACGCGAAAAAGAACGCAATATGATTTTTATTGATTCGCTTACATCGTCCATTCCGCAGTCCTCGGACAAAGAAGTGCTCACTTTTTTTGAAGAGAGTAAACGCTTGTGCGGCGACGGGTTGACCATGATTGTGATTGTGCATTCGCACGGTTTGACGCGCGAATTGCTGGCGCGCATTCGTTCGTTGTGCGACGCGCACTTGAAACTGCGTACGGAAGAGGTCGGCAACAAGTTGGTCAAAACGCTCGAAGTCACCAAAGTGCGCGGCGCCGAACAGACCACGGGCAACATCGTCAGTTTCGAAGTCGAACCGGGGTGGGGAATTCGCGTCATCCCGATTAATAAAATCAAAGGCTAAGTGATGGTCGCAACGCAACTCCCTTTTGCCGTGCCTGCCAAAGCGCCCGTCGCGTGCGACAATGGCGCGGGGTGCAGTCTGCGCGGCGTATTGCCCAAGCCGCTGCAAGATGCTGCCGATTCCAGCACGTGCCTGTCGGAATATTTGCATCTTTTGCCGATGAGCACGATTGGGGTGCCGGAATATTATCCCAAGCTGTCGCGCGACTTGCAGCAGCTGGAACGCCGCAATCTGATTTATCCCATCCAAAACGACTTGTACGTCCACATTTATCCCAACGAAACCAGTGAACGCGATACCTATGTGCCCATCGAGCCACATCTGAATATAAAACTCGACCACATTTTGTCCGAAGTCGAAACGCGCTTGCTGGATTATGTGGAACAAATTGGCGCGGCGAGAAATGAAGCGGAAAAACGCGCGGCGTTGAATCAAGCCATTGATTCTATCACGACGCTGACCGGCGAAAACGGCAAAATCGTCGTCACGCCGCGCGAACTGCAGGCGCTGAAATATTTGCTGGCGCGCGACAAAATCGGTTTCGGTGTTTTGTCGCCGTTGCTGTACGACGAAGCGATTGAAGATATTAGCTGCAGCGGCGTCGGTCCGGTGTTTATCGAGCACAAAATTTTCAAGAGCGTCGAAGCCGCGATTCACTTTGCGACGGCGGAGGAATTGGACGAGTTTGTCATTTGGCTCGGCGAGATGATCAAACATCCAGTTACGGTACGCAATCCGATTGTGGACGCGACCCTGCCGGACGGCTCACGCATCAACATTGTGTACGGCACCGATGTCAGCAAACGCGGCAGCAATTTCACCATCCGCAAATTCATGGGTGTCCCGACGAGCATTTTCGAACTCATTGATTACGGCACGATGGACTATATGATGGCGTCGTATCTTTCGTTCGCGCTCGAAGAGGGTTTGAATATGTTTGTGGCGGGCGCGACGGCGTCTGGCAAGACGACCACCATGAACGCGATTACGACCTTTATTCCGCCCGACCGCAAAATCGTTAGCATCGAGGACACGCCCGAATTGCAGGTGCCGCATAAAAACTGGATTCGCGAAACGACGCGCGGCATCGGCAGAGAAAGCACGGGCAGCGAAGTCGGCATGTTTGATTTGTTGCGCGCGGCGTTGCGTCAACGTCCCGACCGCATCATCGTTGGCGAAATTCGCGGCATCGAAGGTGCAATCGCGTTTCAAGCCATGCAGACCGGGCACGGCGTCATGTCCACCTTTCATGCGGCATCAGTTGAAAAACTGATTCAACGTCTGACGGGCGACCCGATTAATATTCCGCGCTCGTACGTGGACAATCTGGATGTGGTGTTAATTCAGGCGGCGGTCAAAGTCCCCGGCAAGGGCATGACACGGCGCGTTTTGAGCATTAACGAAATTGTCGGTTATGACCCGACGACCGAAAGTTTTTCGATTGTCGAAGCGTTTCGGTGGAATCCGGCAACGGACACGTTCGAGTTTCCAGGGTTCATGAACAGTTTTGTGCTGGAAGAAAAAATCGCGCTCAAGCGCGGCATTCCGCCGTTCAAGCGCAAAATGATTTACACTGAACTCAAACGACGCGCGAAAATCTTTCAACGACTGCACGTCGAAAAGAAACTGAAAAACTTTTACGAAATTTTCGCCGTGATTGCCGAGGCGCAGCGTCAAAAATTATTGTGACCCAGATAGTACATTTTGCCTAGCCTCAATTGGGCATTGAGACGCTGCGACGCCAAATGGTAAACTGCGCGTGTGGGGTTCAAACGAATAGGATGGATTAGGTCAAGCTATGGCTGTGACGACGACCCGCGCTCCGAATCGGCTCGCCAACTATTTCGAAGAGATAACGAGTTATGATCTCTTTCATCAATTAACATTCATGTCGGCAACAGCAGCTGCCGGGATTTCACGCGCGCGGACGTTTCAGTTAGCGCGTGATTTAGCGTGTCCGCCCGCGCGCTTTTTTCACAGCATCCACCAAGTTACCGAAAATCTGCGCTACAACTATCCCGACGCTGTGCGCCTCATCGGCGAGCAGTCCAAACCCGAACTCGTCAAAACATTTCTTTTGCGTTTGTCCGACGCGCTGCGTTCCGGTGAGCCGCTGCCCGGTTTTTTGGAACGGGAAGCGGATGTGATGGGACACGCGTATGAAAATGATTACACGCGCAGTTTGGAAAGCCTAAAAAAGTGGAATGATGCGTACACGTCGGTCACCGTCTCGGCAGCGCTGATTGTCATTATCAATATGGTCGCGACGATGATTTACAGTATCAGCGTCATGACCATTACGGTCATGGTGATGGTGGCAATTGGCGCGAGTTTTGGCGTGGCGTGGATTCTGCTGCGCGCGTCGCCGCCGGACCAAATCAGTGTTCCGCTCGCGCACGGTTCGGCGACCCAACGGCGGACACGCCAATTGTTTTTGGTTTTGGTTCCGCTTGCCGTCATTACGACCGGCGTACTTTTGTATTGGAATCTCGACCGGGCGTACGTTCTGATGGTGGCGGGATGTATCCTGTTGCCTGTAGGGTGGACGGCAAGGCGCGCGGACAAGGAAACTGTGCAAAAGGATGACGAAATCAGTTCGTTCTTGCGTTCCTTGGGCGGAACGGCAACGTCGCGCGGCACAACACTCACCGAAGCCCTTGCCAGTCTGCGGATTGATTCGTTTCCGGCACTCCAACCCGATATTCGTAAACTGGATTTACGGCTCAAAGCGTTCTCGAAACCGCGTTTGTGTTGGGAACGTTTCGGCGTCGAGTCCGGCAGCAAGCTCGTGCAGCAAACGGTTGGCATTTTTTACGAAGCGGTGAATCTCGGCGGGGACCCGGAGCGCATTGGAAAACTGACCAGCGCGTATTCCATGCGTACAGCCATGCTGCGGCAGCAACGTCGCGGCGTGGCTTCGACGTTCTCTTGGTTAGTGATTGTGATGCACACGATTATGGCGGGCTTGATGATTTTTCTGTTGGGCATTCTCGCGCAATTTGCTGCGCGCCTCCATGACGCTGCCAAAACGTTGGAAGAAAGCGGCAGTTCCGCTGCCGCGTTGGGCTTGGGCAATATGTTTAATTTCAGTATGCCGCAGGTCGAATTTTTGTCCATGATTGTGTTGGTCATGATTGTGATTCTTGCGGCTATCAGCGCGTTTGCGATTGTGGGCAGCGAAGGCGCGCATCTGATTAAATTCACGTACTATTTGGCAATCCTGTTGTTTCTATCGGGCATTTGTTATCTGCTCATTCCCAAATTGGTTCTGATGGTGATGTGATCATGGCTGCAATCAATCCGCGCGTGCCTCTTGTTGTGCCAATGTCTGTACCGACGCGCCATACGGCGCACAGTGCATCCGACGCCCGTTCGCGTGCGAATACGCTGACGCGCTTCCTGTTGTTTCTTGTGCTTGGTTTTAGCATCGGCACAGCAATCGGTTGGCTGCTCTTTCCGATTAAAATGCAGGCACTGCTGCCGGTGTCGCACAATACACCGCAGACACGTCAATACATCATTGCTGTGGCAGACAAATACTGGCACACCTTGGATGCGGTCGAAGCGCAAATGGCGTTAAGAGCGTATGACCCTGTCGAATTGACGGGACTAATGGCGGTGATCATGGCAGAAAGCAAAAGCGCGGAAACGCGCGCGCATGTAGCCGCGTTGGCGCAAGCGCTGGACTTGATGCCGCCTGACGCGCCCTTTGCCGTACTCTTGGTGCAGCCATGGTTGATCCTCGCGGTGTTGGTTTCACTGCTTCCGATCGTTGTAGCGGTTTGGCTGGTTGTGCTGCCGGCATGGCGCGAACGCAGATGGGAGCGAGCGCACGCGGAAGATGCGTTGGACGCCGCGTCGACGCAATCGCGCGGCGTGCCCGAAAATGGAGGCGCAGATTTTGTGCCCGCCCGTTTCGACGGTGATACGTTGCCAGATGCTGCCGAAGGACCTAACGCGCTTGCGCTCGACCCAAGTCGCGCGTCGCCCGCGAGTGGGGAAGGGGATGATGTGACGCTGCCGCCCCTTCAACCAGAGGCATCTGCTGATGAGTTGGAAGAGGATGCCGAAGAACACGCCAGCGCAGACCCAAACATTCTGCAAGATTTGGCGAACTTGTTTGAAGAAGAAGATGTGTCGCTCTCTACACTGGAAGCGTTGGTCAAAAATCTGCCCGAAGTTGCGATTGACGCACTCGTCACGCGCGCGCGAACTGTTGTTCGACAACTCCAAGAATGGATTACGACGCGTCCGTCCGCGCAGTCGGAAAGGTGAAACCTATGAAGATGCCAATGCAAAAATCTGATGTCTATCGGGATCTCGTATTTATCGGCGCCATCGTGCTGCTCTTGTTGTTGGGGCGTTTTCAATTCACACTGCAATTTGCCATCAACCTGGCGCTAATTTTTGTGTTCGTTGTGATTTCGTATGTGGATTGGCGAACGCAGCGCATTCCCAATCTGCTGCTGCTCCCATTGGGCGTACTCGCGTTGTGGTTGGTTTTCATTGACCCCGAGTCGGCATGGATGCGTCTGGCGGGTGGAATTTTTGCGTTTGTGCCGTTTGCTTTGACGGCACTCGTACGCCCCGGACAGTTGGGGGGGGGGGACATCAAACTCGCGACGCTGTTGGGGCTCTTGTTTGGTTTTCCGAATATTGTTTGGGCTTTGCTCATCGCGGTGTTGGGCGGGGGTCTGGTCGTACTGACCATGTGGCTCACGCAGCGCGCCAAGCGTGAAACCCAAGTGCCGTATGCGCCGTTCCTTTGTTTCGGCGCGCTTGTCGTGCTTCTGGTACTCCCGTTTTACGGATTCTAGGAGTGCAACAAAATGTAACTGTTGTTGCGCTAGCGCGTACATTCATTTCCCTTGCGCGCAAAGGCGCGCGCAAAAAAAACAGACCTGTCTTTGTTACGCCGTATGCGCGGGCAAAGGCAGGTCTGCTTTTCTGTTGCGCCTACGCTTTTTTGTTTTTTGGATAAAATGGATGGCAGAAACAAATTCATTCGCGAAAGGACAAGTTATGGCATTCAATTTACGCAACCGCCATTTCCTCAAAGAAATTGATTTTACCCAAGAGGAATTTCTGTTTCTCCTCAAACTCTCTGCCGATTTGAAAGCGGCAAAATACGGCGGCTATGAACAACAACGCCTCCAAGGTAAAAATATCGCGCTCATTTTTGAAAAGGCTTCTACGCGCACGCGCTGCGCCTTTGAAGTCGCCGCGTTAGACCAGGGCGCGCACGTCACGTATCTCGGTCCCGAAGGGTCGCACCTGGGCCACAAGGAATCGGTGCGCGACACGGCGCGCGTGCTGGGACGCATGTATGACGCCATCGAATATCGCGGGTTCGGGCAAACCGTAGTCGAAGAACTCGCCAAGTATGCGGGCGTGCCCGTGTGGAACGGCTTGACCGACGAGTGGCATCCGACGCAAACGCTTGCCGATATTTTGACCATGCAGGAACATTCGCGCAAACCGCTCCCGGAAATCTCGTACTGCTACGTCGGCGATTGCCGCAGCAACATGGGCAATTCGCTCACGATTACGGGCTGTCTCTTGGGCATGGACGTACGCATTTGCGGACCGAAAGACCTGCACCCCCATCCCGACGTGGTCGAAAAAGCCAAAGCACTCGCGGCAAAGAGCGGCGCGCGTTTTATGCTGACCGACAATGTGGCGGACGCGGTGCAAGGCGTAGATTATCTCTATACCGATGTGTGGGTTTCGATGGGTGAGCCGAAAGAAGTGTGGGACGAGCGCGTGCGTTTGTTGAAACCGTATCAAGTCAACATGGAGATGGTCAAAATGACGGGCAATCCGCATGTGAAATTCATGCACTGCTTGCCCGCGTTCCACAATCGCGAAACCAAAATCGGTGAGGACATTTTTCAAAAAACCGGCATGGAAGCGATGGAAGTGACCGATGAGGTTTTTGAATCGGAGCATTCGATTGTGTTTGACCAAGCCGAAAATCGAATGCACACCATCAAAGCCATTATGGTAGCGACGTTGGGCGGTTGACCCTATCCATCTTGCGCGTCTGATGCTGGATGCCCTGCGCGCCCGCGACAATCACGTCGGTTGCTAAATCCATGAACAAGCCGTGTTCGACGATGCCGGCGCGCTGTGCTAACAATGCTGCCAGCGCCCGCGCATCGGCAATCGGTCCAAAATGGCAATCCAAAATCCAATTGCCCGAATCGGTGAGAAAAGGCGCGCCGTCCTGAGTTTTTCGCAGCGTCCATTGCGCGCCCAGCGATTCCACAAAACGCGCTTGTGAGAGCCAGCCAAAGCAAATGACTTCGACCGGCACATCGAAACGCGTGCCCAAGCGCGGCGACGGTTTCGTTTCGTCCACGACGATGATTTCGCGCCGACTCGCTTGCGCGACGATTTTCTCGCGCAGTAGCGCGCCCCCCCCCCCTTTGATGAGATTCAACTCCGGGTCCACTTCGTCCGCGCCGTCAATCGTCACGTCGAGGTCCTGCGGCAGTTCGTCCGCCATCAACGGAATACCGAGCCGCGCGGCTTCTGCCGCGATTTCTTTGGACGTGGGAAACGCGAGAATGTCGCGCAGCTCGCCGCGCTGAAGCAATTCCGCGAGGCGGCGCGTTGCAAAAATCGCCGTGCTGCCCGTGCCCAAACCGACCTTCATGCCCGATTGCACAAATTCGACCGCGCGGTGTGCGGCGGCGGCTTTGTACTGCGCCAATGCTTCGGTGGAAATAGATGCGTTGTTCATAAGTCTGTATGTTTTCCCCTCGCGCTTTCGGAGAGGGTGTGCGCCTGTGCGCGCGACGCAAGCCGCGCCATGTCCTCCCCTCGCCCATTGGGAGAGGGGGCGGGGGTGAGGGTTACGGCTCCAGTTTTGCCGCCGCTGCCGCGTCCACAAGCCAATGCATTTGCCCGTGTGTCGGTTGAATTATCTGCGCGGGCAGCACGTCGGGTTGATACGGACCCTGCAAAACGCGCCGCAGCATTTCCGCTTTCGCCGCGCCTTCGACGAGAAACGTGATGCCGCGCGCGGCATTGATGAGGGGGGGGGTGAACGTGACGCGCCACATGCTCACGACTTCGACGTACTGCGCCACCACCCAACGCGTTGGTTCACGCAGCGCGGCGGCGCCGGGAAACAACGAGGCGGTGTGCCCGTTATCGCCCATGCCGAGCAAAATCAAATCCAACGCCGGAACAGCTTCGGCGCGAAACAATGCGCGCAGTTCTTGCTCGTACGCAAGCGCGGCAATGAACGGGTCATCTTCACCGCGCACGCGATGGATATTTGACGCGGGAATGTGGACGCGCTCCAACAACGTTTCGCGCACCAGGTGATAGTTGCTGCGCGCGTCGTCGGGCGGCACACAGCGTTCATCGCCAAAAAAAATATGCACGCGCGACCAGTCCACGCGCGCAGCGTACGCGTCGCCGGCGAGCAGTTGGTACACAGGACGCGGCGTATTGCCGCCGGACAGCGCGACGACAAAACGCCCACGCGCCGCAATCGCGTCCGACGCGCGCGCGACAAATTGCTCGGCAGCGGCGGTGTAGAGCGTTGACGCGTCGGCGGAAATTTGGACAATGGGATTGCTCATGCGGAATCCCTCTTGCCGCGCATTTGCCGATAACGGCGAATCAGCGCGTTGGTTGAACTGTCGTGCCCAAGCGCGGGCGCGGTCTCGCTTTCCAATTCGGGAATGATTTTGTTGGCGAGCACTTTGCCCAACTCGACGCCCCACTGGTCGAACGAATCAATCTCCCAAATGACGCCCTGTGTGAACACACTGTGTTCGTATAGCGCGACCAGCGCACCCAAAATTTGCGGCGTCAATCTTTCGGCGAGCAGGATGTTGCTCGGGCGATTGCCTTCAAACGTGCGATGCGGCACGAGCCATTCGGGCGTGCCTTCCGCGCGCACTTGCGCTTCCGTTTTGCCGAACGCCAACGCTTCGGCTTGCGCGAATACATTCGACATCAACAAATCGTGATGTCTGCCTAGCGGATTCAACGAATGGGCGAACCCGATAAAATCGCACGGAATGAGTTTGGTGCCCTGATGAATCAATTGATAAAACGAATGCTGCCCGTTCGTGCCCGGCTCGCCCCAAAAAATTGGACCCGTTTGATAGTCTGCGATGTAATCGCCCGCGAGCGTCACGTGCTTGCCGTTGGATTCCATCGTCAACTGCTGTAAATACGCGGGAAAGCGTTTGAGATATTGGTCGTACGGCAGCACCGCGACCGTTTGCGCGCCAAAGAAATCGTTGTACCAAACCGAAAGCAAACCCATCAACACCGGCAGATTTTTTTCAAACGGCGCGGCGCGAAAATGTTCGTCCATCGCGCGAAAGCCCGCGAGTAGTGCGCGGAAATTTTCGGGACCGACCGCGAGCATGGTCGAAAGCCCAATCGCGGAATCCATTGAGTAGCGTCCGCCGACCCAATCCCAAAACTCGAACATGTTCGCGGTATCAATGCCAAACTGCCGCACCGCGTTCGCGTTGGTCGAAACCGCGACAAAATGTTTGGCGATGGCGTTCTCGTCTTGGAGCGCGGCGAGCGTCCACGCGCGTGCCGTGTGCGCGTTCGTCATTGTCTCGAGCGTCGTGAATGTTTTGGACGAGACGATGAACAAGGTTTCCGCCGGGTCGAGGTTGCGCGTTGCTTCGACGAAATCGGTGCCGTCCACATTCGACACGAACCGAAAGGTCATGTCCCGCGCGCTGTAATGTTTCAACGCCTCGTACGCCATCACCGGACCGAGGTCGCTGCCGCCGATGCCAATGTTGACGATGTTGCGAATGCGTTTGCCAGTAAAACCTTTCCATTCGCCGCCGCGCACGCGGTCGGAAAAATCGCTCATCTTGTCCAAGACCGCGTGCACTTCCGGGACCACATTTTGTCCGTCCACAAAAATTTTTTCGTCGCGCGGCGCGCGCAGCGCCACGTGTAAAACCGCGCGCTGTTCGGTGACATTGATTTTGTCGCCGCGAAACATCGCGTCAATGCGTTCGCGCAGCCCGCTTTCGCGCGCGAGATTCACAAGCAGATGCAGCGTTTCGTCGGTCACGCGATTTTTGGAATAATCCAGGTACAGCCCCGCGGCTTCCAGCGTCATGCGTTCGCCGCGCGCCGCGTCGTCGGCAAACAAGGTTCGCAGGTGCGCATCCTTGATGGTTTGATAATGCGCTGCCAGCGCCTGCCATGCCGGACGCTGTGTGATGGATTTTTTTTCGGTCATTCGCATTCCTCTCGACACAAAAAAGTTTCTACGCGCGCGCCATTGTGGAAATCCGCGCCGCGCGTTCCGCCAAAGTTTTTTCTCCGGCAGGCGCGCTAGGTTCGGCGCTGCTTTCCGGCGCCAACAATACGCGCATCGCGCGCCCGTACGCTTTCTGCCACAACGCGGTTTCGCGATTGGCTGCCCACAATTCCGCGTCCGCCGTTTGACGCGTTTGCGCGAGAATGCGGATTTCTTGTTTGTCGGTTTGACATTGCACGTGTCGCACCAATTGCGCGCGACTGCGTTCCAAATCTTCCGCCAAACGCAAGCACGCGACCAGTTTTGCTAAAAGCGCCGCATCGCCTTTGCGGCACAGCGCTTCGTACGGCTCCAAGGTCGGCTCGCCGCGCCGATGCCAGCGCACGAGCAGCGCGAGCAGCGCGATTTCGCGATGTGTGAATCCGGGCAAATCGGCATTCTCAATCAAATACGCGGAATGGTGATGATGGCGATAGTAATCAATCAAAACGCCGCTGTCGTGCAAAATCGCGGCGTACGCCAAGAGCGCGCGTTCGTTTTGTCCCAAGCCGTGCAGTGCGCGCAAACCATCGAACAATTCCAACGCGAGGCGGCACACATGCTGCGCGTGCGCCCATTCGATTTGATACAGCAGTGACAAATTCGCAATGCCGAACGCGCGCACATCCGCGAGGACAGAGTGGGGTTCTCCGGCGTGGGGTATTTTCGCGGTCTGGAAAAAACTCTCGCCGCGCGCGCCAGAGAATGTTTCGTTCAACAAAAATTCATACAACAATCCTTCGCGCAGCCCGCGTCCGGAAACGACCAGCGCGTCCGCGTCGAGATGCCGCATCAACTGACGAATCACCAGCGCGCCGCCCGGAATTATATCGGCGCGTTCGTCTTTCAAGCCTTTGATTTTCAAACGCGCCGCCAAGTCTTTTTTCAGCAAATCGTCGGTGATTTCTTCGACGGCTGCGCGGCTCAATTCGTACGCGTCGAGTCGTTCAATCGGATAGCGCCGGCGGCGTTGGTCAATTTTGGCGAGCGCGCGCGCGGTGCCGCCCAACGCAATCAATGTTTCGCCGCGCGTCAATTTGGCGCGTGTAAAGGCGTCCAATTGTTTGTCGCAGTACGCGGCAGCTTCTTTGGCGGCGCTTTTGGAAATCGGGTCCGCGCGCAAAAATTGTTCTACCATCCGCACCGCGCCCAGCGGCAAACTCGTCATCGCAGTCGGCAAGCGGTCACGCGCCTGCATCAATTCCAAACTGCCCCCGCCCAAATCGGCAATGATTCCGTCACACATCGTCGTGCCGTTGATGGCGCCGAGATACGCATAGTGCGCTTCGGCAGTCCCTGTCAACACGCGCAGCGCGAGTCCCGTTTCGTCATGCACGCGCGCGACAAATTCCTGCCCGTTGCGCGCGTCGCGCACCGCGCTCGTCGCTGTCGCAATCACGTGCTCGATTTGGTTTGCCGCGCACAAGCCCGCGTACATTTTGAGCAATTGGACGGCGCGCCGCATCGGTTCGGGCTGCAACATGCCGGACGCGAACATGTTTGCGCCGATGCGCACCGTTTCGGACACCTGGTCGGTCAACCGAAACGCGCCTTCCGGTGACACGGCGAAAATGACGAGGCGACACGTATTCGAACCGAGGTCAATGATGGCGAGTTTGGACATGCCTGCATTGTAGAGACAGACTCGTCGCGCGTCAACAGGGCGATGGGGGTTCAATTGTTTCCTTTTGAAAATATTTTCTGCAATCGCAAAAAAGGATTGACAAGCTCATTTCACATGTTATAATCTGCATATCCTCCGCTGCGCACATGCGTTTCGCCCGGCGCGGGCAAGCGCATCATATGCTCTGTAGCCCAGACCAAACATCCTCCCATTTTTTCACTCGAACATTGCAGCCGCGTATCGAATGATGTGCGTGCGTCAAGACGCCGCCAAGAAATTTTGCGCCACAAACAAAATGATTCTTGCTGCTGTCCGTTTGTGAAACAGTCACTTTGCTGGTTTCTCCAATCGCATCGTAAGTGACCCGTGCTGCATTGTACTTGCCTCCGCTCTCTCGCTCTCGCGCTCGCGCTCGTATTGATTTAGAGTTGACGTTCTCGTTGACGGCAAACGATTTATTGCCGGCTTGATGCGCGATTGGCTCTGCCTGCCGACGGCATTTCCCGCGCAAGGAGGTTTTCTATGCCCGTGACACCTACTTTTCCCGGTGTCTATATCGAAGAAATTCCTAGTGGAGTACGCACCATCACCGGTGTCGCCACGTCCATCGCCGCCTTCGCAGGGTGGGCGCCGCGCGGTCCGACCGACCGCGCGCAGCTCGTCTTGAGTTGGCAAGATTTTCAGCGCACCTTTGGGGCTGACCCGCGCAGCCTGCTCTCGTACGGCGTCTATTATTTTTTCGCCAACGGCGGCAGTCAAGCGTACATCATTCGTCTCGCCGCGAGCAATGCGGATACTGCAAGCGTGGACCTTGACAACAAGCTGCGCGTCACCGCGCAAAATCCGGGCGAATGGGCGAACAGCTATGCTGTGTCCACGCGCGTCAATCCGTTCGACGCGAATCGTTTCACCTTGAGCGTGCTCCAACTGCAAAACGGCAGCGAAATTCCCATCGAAGTTTTTCCCAATCTTTCGATGGACCCGAATGAGGCGCGGTATGTCGCGGATTGGGTGTCCAAGCAGTCCGCGCTCGTCAAGGTCGAAATCCTCAACAACGCGAACACGCCGCCCGCCGATACGGCAACTCCTTCGCCGACGCTCGGCAGCGGCACGCCGGGCACACTGGGCGATGTGCTTTCGCCCGACAACAATGATTTTGAAAGCGCGCTCTTGCCGGTCAATGGCACGGATGGTTTGTTCCTGCTCGACCGTATTGATTTATTCAATCTGCTGTGCGTGCCCGGCGAATCCAAACCTTCCGTCATTCAATCGCTCCAAAAATTTTGTCGCGACCGCCGCGCGTTTCTCATCGCCGACAGCAGTCCGAACGATTCGTTGACCACTTTGCAAAACGGTCCCGACGCCGCGATGACGGGCAACGATGCCATCAATGCCGCGTTGTATTTTCCATGGGTGATTGCGCCCGACCCGTTGCAAAATGGTTTGGCGCGCGCGTTTCCGCCGAGCGGATTCGTCGCGGGCATTTACGCGCGCACCGATTCGCAGCGCGGGGTGTGGAAAGCGCCCGCGGGCACCGACGCGAGCCTCAGCGGCGCGACGTCCGTTGCCGTCAATCTCACCGACAACGAGAACGGCGTCTTGAATCCGCAAGCCATCAATGTCTTGCGCCGCTTTCCCGTGTACGGCAATGTGGTGTGGGGCGCGCGCACGCTGCAAGGTAACGACCAACGCGGCTCGGAATGGAAATACGTTCCGGTGCGCCGCCTCGCGTTGTTCCTCGAAGAAAGTTTGTATCGCGGCACCCAGTGGGTTGTGTTTGAACCGAACGATGAACCGTTGTGGGCGCAGATTCGGCTCAATGTTGGCGCGTTCATGCAAGATTTATTCCGTCAAGGCGCGTTTCAAGGACGCACGCCGCACGAAGCGTACTTTGTCAAATGCGACAAAGAGACCACGACGCAAAATGACATCAATCGCGGCATCGTCAACATCGTCGTCGGGTTCGCGCCGCTCAAGCCCGCCGAATTCGTGATGATCCAAATTCAACAAATGGCAGGACAGATTCAAGTATGAGTGATGAGCAATGAGCATTGAGTTAAGCGTAATCCCTCGTTCCTCATTGCTCATCGCGCGTTACTTTTTGAACACATGGCTCAATTCTCTGTCAATCCAACGCGCTTGGACCCGTACAAAAATTTTAAATTTCGCGTCAAGTGGGACGGCAAGTACGTCGCGGGCGTGAGCAAAGTGAGCGGACTCAAGCGCACGACCGAAGTGGTCAAACATCGCGAAGGCGGCGACCCGTCCACGACGCGCAAATCGCCGGGACGCACCGAGTTCGATGCCATCACGCTCGAACGCGGCGTGACGCATGACGCGGAATTTGAAAAGTGGGCGAACAAGGTGTGGAATTTTGGCGCGGGGCTCGGCGCAGAAGTGTCGCTCAAAGATTTTCGCAAAGACATCATCATCGAAATGTACAACGAAGCCGGACAGCTCGCGCTCGCCTATAAAGTCTATCGCTGTTGGGTTTCGGAATATCAAGCCATTCCCGACCTCGACGCGAACGCGAATGCGGTTGCGATTCAACACATCAAACTCGAAAACGAGGGCTGGGAACGCGACACCGAAATTCCTGAACCGCAAGAACCGACATTGGCGTGATGGCGTCGTAACGAATTCCTTCGTTCTAGAGCAAATTCCTAAATGGTTGCGGGTATGGATTTTACGCTTTAGCGGGTTGACTGGCGGAAACTGCCTACAGACGCTGCTCGCTGGCGGCGGATGAATCCAAACCTTGAATGAAATCGGAATTTGCTCTAGTGACAACGTGAAACGCCATGCGCTCCTTATCGGCTGCTGAATTACTCGACGCGTGGGAAAATGCGCTCGCCGCTTCCGCGCTCGAACGTCCGCTGATTTTACTTGCCGCCGCGACGAATCATCCGCGCGACGAAATCGCGGAATGGTCCATTGGCGCGCGCAACGCGCAATTGCTCGCGCTGCGCGCCCGTGTGTTCGGCGGCGAAATCAACGCGGTTGCCGATTGTCCCGCGTGCGGCGAACGTCTGGAGATGATTCTACGCGTGTCCGATTTTTCCACATCCCCCCCCAACGCCGCGCCGCCGCCGACGCGCGAACTGCGCGTCAATGGGCACACGCTCACGTATCGCCTGCCCAACACGAACGACCTCATCGCGGCGCGGCAGGCGCAGGATTTCGATACCGCGCGCGCGGCGCTGCTCCAACGCATAGTCGTGAAGGTTACCGGCGCGCCGGAACTGGACGCGACCCAAGTCGCCGCGCACGCGGTGAATGCGCTGAGCGCGCAGTTGGAACGCGACGACCCGCTCGCCGCGCTGCGCGTGCATTTGACGTGTCCGCATTGTCAACACGAATGGGAAACCGCGTTGGAGATTGCCCAATTCTTTTGGCTGGAACTTGACGCGTGGGCGAAACGCATTTTGCGTGAGGTACATACGCTCGCGTCGGCGTACGGCTGGAGCGAAAACGAAATTCTCGCCCTGAGCCCCCAGCGGCGGCAGTTGTATTTGGAAATGATTGCGAGTTGAACCATGGATTTTTTCCGCGCGCTTCTCGACCGAGACGTTTCAACGAGTGCAGTTCACTCGCCGAACCGTCTTTACCCGCGCGTGCCCGCGTTGTTTGAACCCATCGCGCCGCGCGTGGATGTTGCGCCGTCTGAGGAATCGGTCGAGGTGAACGAATCCGTACATGAGGAGATTCCTCCGCGCGCGACACCGCAAATTCCTGCCCAAGAAATTCCGCGCACGCGCGAACCGTATCGCGGCATCATGCATGTTCCGCCAACGCAGCATGACGCGGACGCGTCCGCCGCCGCGCTTACGCAAAACAACGCGCCGCACAACGTTCATGCGCCGGTGGAAAACGCAAACGAATCGCCCGCGCAACACGTCGAACCTGAAACCCGCGCGCAATCTGCAAGGCGCATCGCAATTCATGCCCCCGGACAATTCCACGCGACGCGCGGCGAAACAGAAACCGTCATTCCATCCATTCGCCCTGCGCCAATTTCCGAATCGCGTTTGCCCGAAGCGCGCGCAGAAACAATCCAAGACACGCAAGCGCAAACCGCGCCGGTCATCCGCGTCCACATCGGAAGCATCGTCGTACGTGCGGTTTCGCAACCCTCGCCTGCGCCGCCGCCGCGCGAAATGAAAAGCAAGAAAATGCCGCTCGACGAATATTTGAAAAAACGCGCGCGAGGTGAACATTGAGCAGCGCCTTGGCGATTGCGGCAGTGACCGCCGTGTTAAAAGATTTGCTCATCAACGGGCTCATTGACCGCGACCTCAATGCAAGCATCGGCGATGTCAACGTGACCGCGCTGCCGCCCGACCGCATCACCACCGGCGCGGACGAGGCGAGCCAACTGAATTTGTTTTTGTATAACGTTTCGCCGAACGTCGGTTGGCGCAACGCAGACCTCCCTTCGCGCAACGGCAACGGCGACCGCATCGCCAACCCCCCGCTCGCGCTCGATTTGAATTATTTGCTCAGCGCGTACGGCGCGCACGATTTTCACGCGGAAATTTTGCTCGGCTACGCGATGCAGCTCTTGCACGAAAATCCGGTCCTGCCGCGCGCCGCGATTCGCACCGCGCTTTCGCCGACGCCCGTGACAGGGGGGGGGGGGCTGCCGCCGACGCTGCAAGCGCTCGCCGCGTCAGACCTCGCGGAGCAAATCGAACAAATCAAAATCGCGCTGCGTCCGCTGACGGTGGACGACCTCTCGAAAATGTGGACGGCGTTTCAAGCGAAATATCGCCCCAGCGCGTGCTATACGGTTTCGGTGGTGTTGATTGAAAGCGTCGCGCCGAAACGTTTGCCGCTGCCCGTTCTCATGCGCGGCGAAAATGATCGCGGCGTGGTCGTGCAGCCGAATTTGCTCCCGCCATTTCCGACATTGTTCTCCACGACGTTTGAAAATCAACAGACTGCTGCGCGCTTGAACGAAGTGGTCACACTGGACGGCGTGCATCTCGACGGCGAGCCGGGCGATACGGTGGTGGTTTTGCTCAATCATCGTCTGTTCAACGTGCCCGCGCAAATCAATCCGCTCGCGGGCGCAACGGACAAACAAATCGCGTTTCGCGTGCCCAACAACGCGACGGATTTTCCGGCGGGCGTGTACGCCGTCAGCGTCGGATTCATCCACGCGGGAAAATTGTATCGCACGACGAACGCGCTCGGACTCGCGCTCGCGCCAAACAATCCCACTTTGCCCGCGAGTCCCATTGCGCGTGACGGCAGCGGCAATTTGATTTTGACCGTGACGTGCGCGCCCGAAGTGTGGCGCGGGCAGCGCGCGTCGTTACTGCTCGGCGACCGCGAGGCGCTTGCCGCGCCGTTCAACGCGGCGAAAACGAATACGCTCAATTTTTCATTTCCCGCGTTTCCGCCCAACGATTATTTTGTGCGCCTGCGTGTAGACAGCGTCGAAAGCATCTTGATTGACCGCACGGTCACGCCGCCCGTGTTCGACAACGCGCAGCGCGTGACGATTGTGTGACGACAAAGATGAATGACTCGAATTGGCTTGCGTTGAATCAAAAATATCTGTCCGCGCAGCTTGCGCGCGTGCGCGCGTGGCTGCAAGCGCGCGTTTCTGAAACATCACAGAACGCGCCGCCCGAAACCGATATGGAAGAAATCGCGCGCACCGTCGAAATGGCGAACGCGAGGCTGCCCGCGCGTCCCGCGCTCGACGCGTTATGCGGCGCGTTTCAACTTTCGGCGTTCGAACGTGATGTATTGCTGCTTTGCGCGGGCGTAGAGTTGGATGCGGAATTTGCCGCGCTCGTCGCGCGCACACAAAACGATTCGCGCAACATCGCGCCGACGTTTTCGCTCGCGCTCGCATTACTGCCCGACGCGCATTGGAGCGCGCTGACGCCGGAGCGTCCGCTGCGTTACTGGCGCTTGCTCGAAATCGGCGCGCATAATAGTCTGACCCGCGCGCCCTTGCGGATTGACGAACGCGTGTTGAATGAGCTCGTCGGCGCGCCGCACCTCGACGAACGCTTGGTTAGTTTGGTCGAACCCGCGCCGCCGGCACACGATTTGGTCGCGTCGCAGCGCGCGCTCGTCGAACGTATCGTGCGGGCGTGGTCGGACCAAGCGATGCCGGTCATCCAACTTGGCGGCGCCGATGCGGCGGGCAAACGCGCGGTTGCCGCGCACGCGTGCGCGGAATTGGAACTGCGTTTGATGACGCTGAACGCGTTCGTTCTGCCCACCGACGCGCGCGACCTCGATGGTTTTATTCGTCTGTGGGAGCGCGAAGCGGTGTTGAGCGGCAGCGCGCTTTTGCTCGCGTGCGACGATTTGGATGCCGCCGACGCGGCACGTTCGTTCGCGGTCACGCGTGTGGTTGAAACGCTGCGCGGCGCATTGTTCGTCGCGTCCCGCGAACGATTGCGCAATGTGACGCGTCCGCTGATGGCGCTCGACGTACACAAGCCAACGGCACGCGAGCAGCGCGCGCTTTGGACACAAGCGCTCGACGCGTACGCGAAAGATTCGAACGGCGCAGTGGACGCGCTCGCGGCGCAGTTCGATTTGAGCGCGCCGACAATCCGCGCGGCGGCAAGCGAAGCGGTCGCAAATGCAAATGGCGGGTTGGCGCACGCGTTGTGGGACGCCGCGCGCACCCAAGCGCGTCCGCGCCTCGACGGTTTGGCGCAGCGCATTGAACCCGTCGCCACATTCGACGACATTGTTCTGCCCGCCGCGCAAATCGAAACTCTGCGCGACATTGCGCGGCATGTGCGGCAGCGGCATGTGGTGTACGACGCTTGGGGGTTTCGCGCCAAAAGTTCGCGCGGGTTGGGCATCAGCGCGCTGTTCACGGGCGCGAGCGGCACGGGCAAGACGATGGCAGCGGAAGTGTTGGCGAACGATTTGCGTTTGGATTTGCAGCGCATTGACCTTTCGCAAGTGGTGAGCAAGTACATCGGCGAGACGGAAAAAAATTTGCGGCGCGTGTTTGATGCAGCGGAAGAGGGCGGCGCGATTTTGCTGTTTGACGAAGCCGACGCGCTGTTTGGCAAACGCAGCGAAGTCAAAGATAGTCACGACCGTTACGCCAACATCGAAATCAGTTATTTGTTGCAGCGCATGGAACAATATCGCGGGCTTGCGATTCTGACTACGAACCTAAAAGAGGCGCTCGATGCCGCGTTCTTGAGGCGCATTCGTTTCGTCGCGCATTTTCCATTTCCCGATGCCGCTGCGCGCGCGGAAATTTGGCGGCGCGTTTTTCCCGCGCAGACGCCGACAGAGGCACTCGATTACGCGCGACTCGCGCGGCTCAACATCGCGGGCGGCAACATTCGCAACATCGCGTTGAACGCCGCGTTTCTCGCCGCTGACGCGGGCGAACCCGTGCGGATGTCGCATCTCTGGCGCGCGGCGCAGAGTGAATACGCGAAATTGAACAAGCCGATGACGGATACGGAAGTGAGAGATTGGAGAGTGGGGGTCAGTGGTTGAGTGGTTAGGTGGTTGCAGGAGCAATGCTGTTGTGATTGTCCGTTTGATTGAAAAACGAGAAGCGAGACACGAGAAATATGTCGTCCTCTGTCGTCGTGGAAATTGACGAATTGATTCTTGAAGGATTTGCGCCGTCGGAAAAATATCGTATCGCCGACGCGGTGCAGCAAGAACTCGCGCGCTTGCTCCTCGCGCAAGGATTGAACGTAACGCATAGCGCCGAGACAGAACAATTGCGCGTGAACGCGGCGGGCATTAACCCGCGCGGCGCGCGCGCGACGAATGGCGAACACATCGCGCGCGCGGTGTACGAGGGATTGAATCAAGCCAAATGAACGGGGGAATGCAAACCATTGCCAAAGCGCCGCCGCCGATGTCTGTTCCGCTTACACGCGGCGTAATGCAGCGCCAGTGCGCGTGCAGCGATTCGGCGCGCATGGATGAGGATGACGACGCGCGCAAGCGATTACGCGTGCAGCGATTTGCGGCAACCGACGCGGCGCTCGAAGCGGTGCCGCCCATTGTGTATGATGTTTTGAATTCGTCCGGCGCGCCGTTGGATGCGGAAACGCGCGCGTTCATGGAGCCGCGCTTTGGGCATGATTTCAGTCGAGTGCCGACACATACGTTTCAACCTGCGCCAATTCCCACGCGCTTGACCATTGGTGCGCCGCATGATGTTTTTGAACAAGAAGCGGAGAGGATCGCGCAGCGTGTCGTGGGTCAACCTCCCGCGCCCCGTGCTCCGGCGTTCGACTTGAGCCGAGTGCGGATTCATACGGATGAAAAAGCCGCTGCGTCCGCGCGCGCGGTGAACGCGTTGGCATACACGGTTGGACACGACATTGTTTTTGACACGGGGCGGTATGCGCCTGCAACGAGCGAAGGGCAAAAATTGATTGCTCATGAGCTCGCGCACGTGGCGCAACAAAGCGTCAGAAAAAGTTCGGGCGTTCAACGGTCATTTGCGGGCTGTCAATCTCTGATCACTGACCCAAGCACGGTGACAAGTCTGATTGCGGGCACTGTGGCGCACAGAATGATTACGGCGGATTTCAATCAAAGGGTTGCGGGCGCGCGCAGCGTGGTCATACCGGGTGCATCCGCCGGACCGCTGCGGTCGGCGGGGATTTGCGGAGGGGACCAGTCAGAAGTGAAACCGCAAGTGGTTGGCGGTGCAGCGGGCGCGGGTTTCCCCGACTTGGCTCGCATCACCTCTGGCGGAATTCTCCAAGTCGCCGAAATCAAACCCGCCGCGCTCCCTTGCCTGGTGGACGGCGAAGAACAGGAACTGCGCTATATTGAACAAGGGAACGCGCGTGATGCCGCCCAAGCCGCTTGGCGGCAATCGCTTGGAATCAAAGTGGTCGCGCCCATGTTAGAGAGCGCGTATTCGCCCCCAACGCTCCAAGTCGGGGTACCGGGAGCCGCGAGCGCGGAGTTGACCGCCGCGTGGTGCACACCCGGTTTGCTTGCTTATACGGTCAGAGTTCACACAACTCCGCCGCCGCCGATTACAGTGCCCGTTCCGGAATTGGCAAAGGTAACGCTTTTGTTGTTGATTAGCGCCGGTCTTGCCGCCACATTGCGCAATCAGTTCAAAAAGCTGATTCCCGGTTTGGGAGCAGCCACCGCCGCGGCGGCGCTGATTGCATTCTTGCAAGGAAAAAAGCTGGCGTTTGGCAAAGGCGAAGACCCGCTGGAAGCTGTCTTTGATGCGTCTGCCAAGAGCGGCTCGCCAATGCCCGATGACATCAAAGATGCCATTCGTAAAGACCCTGCGCTCGCCGAATTGGTCAAGAATGTGGCAACCGGCAAAGTAAAAGCCACAGACGCGCAGCGCCAACTCAGCGAGCAGGTGATGCGAACCATCATTGAGAATCGCGACAAGTTCACCGATGCCGACCTGAAAAAACTTGCCGAGCTCGCCAATCAGAGCAAGGGCGCCGCCAAGCCCGTCACGGTTGAAGAGCTGCGCCGTGAACTGGATGCGGCGAAAGCGGCGACCAAAGGCAAAGAACCTTCGGTCATCCAGGACCCATCTTCCATTCCCGCTCCAAAGAAACGCGAGCCGCTTTCCGGCGTTTCCTCAGATGTTCGCAAACGGTTGGCAGCCGACCCCGCAGCAAGCGAAATTGTCGAAGAGCTGGCGACCAGTGAGGGCTTGAAGGTGGACGACAAATTTGTCGAAGCGCTGCTCAAGATTTTACGCGACGCCAAGCCGCCCCTCAGCGCGAAAGAAGCGGCAGAATTTGTGGCAGATTATCGTTATTCAAAACGCGACCCGATTACGAACGACGACCTGCTGGCGCAAATACGCAAACGCATTGCCGCGCGCCAACGCGCCGAGCCGGACCAACCGGGCGCGCCGACGAGCGATGAGCCAACGTCTTCCGGTGGTGACCCGTCCAAGACAACGCAGACCACAACGCTGCCGGTGGACCCCAATGTGATGAGCGAAGCGATGAAGAAGGTGGAACGCGTCGTTGCAGAAAAGAAAGCGGCGCAAGCGGCGCGGGAAAAGCTCAAGCACGTGAAAGCGAGCGACTTGGCGGAGGGACAAAACAAGCTCCAGCCGGTTCGCATTGCTCCGAAACTCAAAATTGCGGAGGGGACGGCTCTTCCCACGATGTGGGTGATTGGCAAAAAAGGTGGACGGCTTTGGGCAGCCATCGTGAGTCCGGTTGCTGTCAGGCGAGTGCAAGGCACTACGGTTGAAACATGGACCGTACGCACCGCTCCCGCGAACGTGTACGATGCGGGCGGTAACATCGTAGGCGCATTACCGGCGGGCGAGGTGAATGTTCAGGTGCTGCGAAAACCATGAAGAGCTCTTGCGCGTTTGCCAATTTCGAGTCCGATGTGTCTGTGTGCTCAGATGTCGCGCGACAGACTCGAATGCCGCCGCGCGCCACTCTGGCTTCCGCGTCTCTCTATGCTCTGCCGCCGAGTGTGCACGATACATTACGCGCACCGGGGCAATCGCTCGACGCGGAAACGCGCGCGTTCATGGAGCCGCGCTTTGGGCACGATTTTTCGCGCGTGCGAGTTCACACCGACGAGCGCGCGGCAAAGTCGGCACGCGCGGTGAACGCGAAAGCGTACACGGTGGGGCGCGAGATTGTGTTCGACGCGAGCAAGTACGCGCCGAACACGCGTGAAGGACAAGCATTGCTCGCGCATGAATTGACGCACGTGGTGCAACAATCGCGCGCCGCGTCATCCGCGCGCGGAGTGACTACGCGGTCAGGGGTGGACGATTCGAGCGAACGCGAAGCGGCACACAACGCGGAGGCGATTTTACACGGTGCGCGCCCGCGCATCGCGGCGAACGTCGCGTTTGGCACAATACAGCGTCAAGAGCGCAGCAATCCGCTCGATGACAAAGCCAAAGCCATTATCGCCAAAGCCAAAGATACCAAAGTGGACGCCGACAAACGCGCGGTGCAATTGGTCAAGGACATTATTGCAGCGTACTACGCAGGCGATGCCGCCAAAGTGGACAGCGTGGTCTTTGACGATGCCAAGGCGGGGTCGGGTTTGGACACGCAATCTGTCGGTTCGGGCGCGACGACCAAAGGCAAAATTTCGGTGGGCAATTATTTTCTCAATCACGTGGACAGTTTCGCGCGCCGCGTCTTGCAAGTCGGTCACGAGTTGGAACACATTGAGCAATATCGCAGCGGATTGGCGGGCGGACAAAATAAAAACAAGCGCGAATTTTTGGCGTTCTACGACGAAGCAATGGCTGCCGAAAAACCCGGCACTGGGCGTTTGTCGTATGCGACGCGTCTTGCTTTGATTGATGCCGCGTTGGGCTATTATTACTGTCTTTCGGACGAGGACCAGAAGGCGTTCGATTCCAAAAAGCAGACACTGCTCAAGCGCCGCGACCAAGTGAATGGCAAAGGCGGAAACGCGCCGACCAATCCACCCACCCAGTGCAAGACACAATAACGAGCACCGCAAATGTCTTCTTTTCCCAACTCACCCCGTCTCGTCAAAGGCGGCATTGTATTGCTTGACCCCGATTCGTCGGCGGTGCTGCGCGTGATTCCGCTGCAATACAATCCCGACACGCTCACGCGTACGCTGCAACCGCAAACCGTCGGCGAAGGCGCGGACCCGAGCGAAGCATTGCGTTTGAAAGGTCCGCCGATTGAAACGATTAAACTCGATGCCGAATTGGACGCGACCGATGCGATGGAATTGCCCGACCAAAACGCGAACGTTGTCGAATTTGGCATTCAGCCGCAGCTCGCCGCGCTCGAAACGATTTTGTATCCAACCAGCGCGCAGCTGCAGACCAATCAATCGCTCGTCGCCAGCGGCACGCTCGAAATCATTCCAGCCGAAGCGCCGCTCGTCCTTTTTGTGTGGAGCAAAACGCGCATTGTGCCCGTGCGCCTGACCGAATTTAGCGTCACCGAAGAAGCGTTCGACGTAAATTTGAATCCGCTGCGCGCGAAACTAAGTTTGGGTATGCGCGTCTTGAGCATCAGCGATTTGGGTTTCACACACAAGGGCGGCAGTTTGTACATGATTTATCAACAGCAAAAAGAAAGGCTCGCGTCGCTGAACAAATCCGGCACGCTCGGCGCGTTGGGAATTGGCGGAATACCGTGAATCCAGAATGGACAATGAACAATGGACAATGCGGAATGCACAATGCGCAAATTACCCAATCACCCAATCACCCAACCATCTAACCACCTATGAGCAATCCACTTACAGCTTTACTCACAAGTACGCCGTTAACCGCGCAGTTGTTTGCGCCGAACAGCCGCTACGCAGGGATTGACACGGCAACAATCGAACGCGCGGACGGAACAAGCATCCGCTACGTGCGCCGACGCTTTTGTCCCGATCCTGAACGCCTTGCGTTGTTAGTGGAACACTCTTTCAAACAAGGCGAACGTCTCGACAACATCACCGCGCAGTATCTCGGCGATCCCGAATTGTTCTGGCGCGTGTGCGACGCGAACAATGTTTTGCGTCCCGAAGAATTGGAAGAGATGGGGCGGCGCATTCGCATCACCTTGCCGGAAGGAATTTCATAAATCAATGCGCAATGCACGAATCACCCAATCACCCAATGACCTAATCTAATCTGCAATGTTAAAAGGCATTCACCTCACGTTGTTAATCGGTCCTGTTGTGGCGACGCCTGTGCCGCAGGTTGTGCTCGACGCGCTCACAAGCGTTCAGGTCACGACGAGCGCGGGCGAACGCAGCGGCTTTCAACTCACCTTCACGTTGAGCCACGCTTCGCCGCTGCACACATTCTTTTTGCTGAGCGGCGGCAGTATTCCGCCGATTCTGCGCGTCATTCTCGTCGCAACAGTGAACGGAACGCCGAACGTTTTGATTGATGGTGTGATGACGCATCAACAGGTGACGCCCGCCGACAATGGTCGTTCAACGTTGACGGTGACGGGACAAGATTTGAGCGCGGTGATGGATTGGATTGATTTCAGCGGTACGCCGTTTCCCGCAATGCCGTCCGAAGCGCGCGTCGCGTTGTTGTGCGCCAAGTACGCCTTTCTTGGCATCGTGCCGCAGGTGATTCCGAGCGTGTTGATTGACCTTCCCATTCCGACAGAAACGATTCCCACACAGCAGGGCACCGATTTGGCGTACATCAATGCGCTTGCCGATGAAGTGGGCTATGTGTTTTACATGGAGCCCGGTCCGATGCCGGGACAAAGCATCGCGTATTGGGGACCCGAAATCAAAGTTGGCGCGCCGCAGCCCGCGTTGAATATCAACCTGGACGCGCACACGAATGTCGAGTCGCTCGATTTTTCTTTTGACGGCGAATCGGCGACGCTGCCGATTGTGCTGATTCAAAATCAAGAGACCAAAGCGATCTTTAGCATTCCCGTGCCGCCGATTACGCCGCTGAATCCGCCGCTCGGACTTGTGCCGCCGCTTTCGCTCAAAACAGAGTATCAAGATTACACCGCAAAATACAATCCGATTCGCGCGGCGTTGGTCGGCATTACCAAAGCGTCGAAAACGGCGGATGTTGTAACGGCGAATGGAACGCTCGACGTGACGCGTTATGGGAGAGTTTTGAAGGCGCGCCAATTGGTCGGCGTGCGCGGCGCGGGGCTCGCGTACGACGGTTTGTATTATGTGAAAAGTGTGACGCACAACCTCAAACGCGGCGAATACAAACAATCGTTCACGCTGACGCGCAACGGATTGATTTCGACGTTACCCAATGTTCCCGCGTAGAGACGTTACACCGTAACGTCTCTACGTACGACACCATGGCAGACCAACAAAAATATTTTGGCAAATATCGCGGCACGGTCATTAATAACATTGACCCGCTGCAAATGGGACGCATTCAAGCGATGGTGCCCGACGTTTCCAATTTGATTCCGACGACGTGGGCGATGCCCTGTCTGCCCGTTGCGGGAATGCAAATGGGTGTCTATGCCGTCCCGCCGATTGGGTCGGGCGTGTGGATTGAATTTGAACAAGGCGACCCCGATTTTCCGATTTGGGTTGGATGTTTTTACGGCAGCGCCGCCGAAGTGCCCGCATTGTCCAAAACGGCGCCGCCCGCCGTTCCCGCGATTACATTGCAAACGACGTTGCAAAATGGCATCATCGTCAGCGATTTGCCCGGACCAACCGGCGGCATCATGTTACGCAGCGCGACGGGCGCAACGCTCATCGTCAACGACACGGGCATTTACATTCAAAACGGCAAGGGCGCGAGCATTACGATGATTGGTCCAAACGTCACCGTGAACAACGGCGCGCTGGTGGTGATATGACGCAAAACGTAAATCGCCAATCGTCAATCGTCATTCGTCAATCCTAAATCGCACTATGCCTGGTTTCATCGTCCATCTCGGCGCAACGGTCATGTGCGCGCACGGCGGTCAAGCGACGCCGACCGCGCCGAATCCGCGCGTGTTGGTGAATGGACAACCGATTGCGACATTGACGACGCCGTATGTTGTCGCGGCGTGTCCCTTTACGCCACCGGGGGGTAACGGTCCATGCGTGACCGCGCAATGGATTGTCGGCGCGACGCGCGTTTTTTCCAACGGCGCGCCCGTGATTGTGCAATCGAGCAATTCCGTTTGTGTGCCGACGGGAACCCCATTGATGATTGTGATGACCCAAACACGCGTGACCGCGACCTAACCCCCCAACCCCCTTCCCTACGAGGGAAGGGGGAGAGGAAGAATTTACTTTCCTCCAAGGACAGGGGTTGGCGGTGGGGGCATTCTCCCCTCGCGCGTTGGGAGAGACGGGGTGGGGCAGAACTGTTGCTTCCCTCTCCTCGTAGGAGAGGGGCTGGGGGTGAGGTTGTTCTCCCCGCTCCTTGTAGGAGAGGGGCTGGGGGCGAGGTTGTTCTCCCCGCTCCTTGTAGGAGAGGGGCGGGGGGCGAGGTTGTTCTCCCCGCTCCTTGTAGGAGAGGGGCTGGGGGCGAGGTTGTTCTCCCCGCTCCTTGTAGGAGAGGGGCGGGGGGTGAGGTTGTTCTCCCCGCTCCTTGTAGGAGAGGGGCGGGGGGTGAGGTTGTTCTCCCCGCTCCTCGTAGGAGAGGGGCTGGGGGTGAGGTATGAATCTCGATTACCCAATTCATTTTGACGGACGCGGGCGCACTGCCGCGACGGACGACGACGACCACATCCGCGACCTGATTGAACAAGTCTTGTTCACCATGCCGGGCGAACGCGTGAATCGTCCCACGTTCGGCAGCGGATTATTGCAGCTCGTGTTCGCGCCCAACAGCGACGCGCTTGCCGCCGCGACGCAATTGAGTGTGCAAGCATCGCTTCAGCAGTGGCTCGGCGATTTGATCCAAGTGCAAGCGGTGAATGTGGAGAGCAGAGATTCGAGACTGGAGATTACGGTGCAGTACATCATTCGCCGCACGCAGCAATCTCAAGCCGCGCAATTTACGCGCGCGATCTAGAAATATGATTTACGCTTGTTGTGACGAACGCCGCCGCCGCGCGATTCTGGAACATCCGACGCTGAACGGCATTGATTTCCTCGAGGTGCTCGACGACGCGTCGCTGCCGAACAATCAGCGCCAGCGCACGCTGTTTGTGCATTTCATCAAACCGCTCGCGCCCAATGCGTTGAGCGCAGACAACCTTCGCATCGAAGGCGGCGAACGTATTCCCCATATCGCGGTCACGAACGCGAGCATCGGTGCGGGCAATGATGCGGATGTTTTCATCGTGAATGTGAACGCGCCCGGTGATTTTTCGTTTTACACGTTGCGCTTGGTGCGAAATGCGAACGATTCGACTCCGCCCGATCGTTTCGACCCGCAGCGCGCGGCAGTGGAATTTTCGTTCAAAGTCGAATGCGGGACGGATTTCGACTGCGCGCCGCAGAATGACTGTCCGCCCGAACAACGCGACGAACCCGAAATCAATTATCTCGCCAAAGATTACGCGTCGTTTCGGCAATTGATGCTCGACCGCATGTCCGTGTTAATGCCGCCGTGGCGCGAACGGAATCCTGCCGATGTGGGCATCGTGCTGGTGGAACTGCTCGCGTATGTGGCGGACCACTTGAGTTACACGCAAGATGCAATGGCGACGGAGGCGTATCTCAACACCGCGCGGCGTCGCGTTTCGGTGCGGCGGCACGCGCGGCTCGTGGACTATTTCATGCATGACGGCTGCAACGCGCGCGTGTGGATTCATCTGCGTGTGAATGCCGACACGAATTTGGCAAAGGGCACGCAATTTTTTACGCGCGTAAACGACGCGCCGCTGCGCATGGCGCCGAATTCGCGCGCGTACGACAACGCGCTGGCGCAGCAGCCGGAAGTGTTTGAAGCGCGGCACGGCGCGCGTTTGTTCGTCGCGCACAATGATTTGTTTTTTTACACATACGGCGCGCAAGAATGTTGTCTCCCGCGCGGCGCGACGCAAGCGGCATTGCGCGGCAAGTTGGAAAATTTGCAAGCGGGCGACGTGTTGATTTTTGAAGAGATTCTCGGTCCTGAAACGGGAAACGCGGACGACGCGAATCCCGCGCATCGTCACGCCGTGCGCTTGACGCGCGTCAGCGTAACCCAAGACCCGCTCGGCGGTCGTTTTGAAAATCCGCCGCACAATAACGCGGTGGACGTGACCGAAATCGAATGGGGTGCCGAAGACGCACTGCCGTTTCCGCTCTGCATTGCGTCCCAAGTGGGGCAAAAAATCTTTTCGGATGTGAGCATCGCGCGCGGCAACGTCGTGTTCGCCGACCATGGACTCACACTGCCGCCCGAATCGCTCGGCACGGTCCCCGCATCGCCGATGACGTACGCGCCCGCGAGCGCCGCTCCTTGCGCGGAACGCGAATTGATTCCGGTGCCTCCGCGCTTTCGTCCCTTTTTGAAGAACGCGCCGCTGACCTTTGCGAACGCGTATGACGCGAACGCCTCCGCGCACGCATCTGCGTTGACGAATCCTTCCGCAGCCGTTCCCGCGCTGACACTGGAAAGCACGCGCAACGCGAGCATCGCCATTTGGAACGCGCAGCGCGATTTGTTACACAGCGCAGCGGACGCGAACGAATTTGTCGTCGAAGTCGAAAGCGACGGGCGCGCGTATCTTCGTTTCGGCGACAATACGCACGGCAAACGCCCGGACAGCGGCACGCGTTTTTCGGCTGTGTATCGCGTCGGCAACGGCGCGGCGGGCAATGTCGGCGCGGACAGTATCGCGCATATCGTGAGCGCGGATGGCAGTCTTGACGCGGTGCGGAATCCTCTCGCCGCGAGCGGCGGACAGGAAGCAGAGACGATTCAAGATGTACGCGCGCGTGCGCCGTACGCGTTTCGCACTCAAGAGCGCGCTGTGACGCCCGATGATTACGCGCGCATCGCCGAACGACGCGCGGACATTCAGCGCGCGGCGGCGCGTTTTCGTTGGACGGGCAGTTGGCGCACAGTGTTTGTGGCGGTGGACCGTTTTGGCGGCGCCAATGTTGACGCCAATTTTGAAAACGCACTGCGCGCGTATTTTGAACGTTATCGCATGGCGGGGCACGATGTCGAAATTGACGCGCCGCGTTATGTGGCGCTCGAAATCGAAATGCGCGTGTGCGTCAAGTCCGATTATTTCAAAGGCGATGCGCAGCGCGCGTTGTTGGAAATTTTCACCAATCGCGTTTTGCCCGACGGCACGCGCGGCGTTTTTCATCCCGACAATTTTACGTTCGGGCAGCCGGTGTATCTGAGCCAACTCTACGCGGCAGCGCAAGCCGTCGCGGGTGTAGATTCCGTCGAGATTACAAAATTTCAACGGCAAGGCATCGAAAGCCAAGCTGCGTTGAAAAGCGGAAAATTGGAACTCGGTCGTTTGGAAATCGCGCGCTGTGACAACGACCCGAATTTTCCCGAACGCGGAGTTTTCCATTTGACAATGATGGGTGGGAAATAATTCGAGGCGGGAGACTTGTTTTTATGAACAATTGCAATGGCTGTGACGGCTTGAGCGCAGAAATTCCCGCGCAACTTTTTAATCGCCCGGGCTTGAACGCGATCGCGTATCGCATCGGCACGCATTCGCGTTTCAAAGCCTCGCTGCTCGCGCGATTGACGGGCATCGGTTTGCCCGCGCTGCGCGATTTGAAAACGCGCGAGGACGACGATTTTTCGATCGCGCTGCTCGACGCGTGGGCGACGGTCGCGGACGTGCTGACGTTTTATCAAGAGCGCATCGCCAATGAAAATTATTTGCGGACCGCGACCGAGCGATTGTCCTTGCGCGAACTTGCGCGGTTAATCGGCTACCGGCTGCGCCCCGGCGTCGCCGCGAACGCGTATCTCGCGTTCACTTTAGAGACCGCGCCCGGCGCGCCCGCGTGCACGACGATTGATGTGGGCACGCGCGTGCAAAGCATTCCCGGTCCGGGCGAACAAGCGCAGACGTTCGAGACGATTGAAAAAATTACGGCGCGCGCGGCGTGGAATGCCATGCGCCCGCGTCTCACACAGCCGCAGCCGATTGCGACGACGCTGAATGCCGTGCGCGTGCGCGGCGTGAATACGAATTTGGCAAAAGGGGACGCGCTGCTCCTCGTCGCGTTGAACGCGTCCAAGACGACGGACGAAGCGCTGCGTTTCATTGCGGAGGTGGCGACCGATGACGCGAAACAAGAAACGATTCTCACGCTCCAACCCGTGCCCAAGAAAATTTTCATTGGCGTTGGTGGCACATTCACGCCCGGTATATTTGCGACGAACAAATTTGCATTGAACGACTCGATGGTGAGCGAGACCTTTCTCAACAAAGTGTGGAATCAAAACGATTTGCAATCGTTCGCGCTGCAAAACAAAATCGCGCTGCCCGACTTGATTACAAATTTGAAAACGCAGCTCGCCGCCAAACCGAAATCGGAAAAAGAAGGCGTATTCGCATTGCGCAAGCGCGCATCGCTATTTGGATACAACGCGCCCGATTGGAACGCGATGGCGAATGAGACGCGCGCGCGCTACAGCCATAACCCCGACTCGCTGTCCGATTGGCCCCTGCCGACCGGCGTCTCGGCGAACCAAATTTTTCTCGACCAGGTGTACAAAGAAATTCAGGTGAACGATTGGGTCGTCGTGGCGCGCCCCGGCGCGAATCCGATTGTCGCGCGTGTGTTGGGCGTCGCCGAAAGCGCGCAGGCGCGTTTTGCGTTGAGCGCCAAAGTGACGCAGTTGACGTTGGATACCGACGACGCGCAGCCGCCGACGATGACCGCCTTGCGGCAGACCACCGTGTTTGCGCAGTCCGAACTGCTCGACCTTGCCGAATTGCCCGACACGTTGCCGGTGCAAGGAAATACCGTCACGCTTTCCGAACCCGTTGCCGACCTCGCGGCGGGACAAACGCTTGCGCTTGCGGGCGAACGCAGTGATTTGCAAGGCGTGCGCGCGGCGGAATTTGCCACGCTCGCCGATGTCACGCTCGAGGGCGGATTCACCACATTGAAATTTCTCAACGCGCTCGAACATCCCTACTTGCGCGATACGGTGACGCTGAACGCGAATGTCGCGCTTGCCACGCACGGCGAAACGACGCACGAAATTTTGGGCAGCGGCGATGCGAGCAAACCGTACCAACAATTCACGCTCAAGCAGCCGCCGCTGACGTACATTAGCGCGGCGAATGAAAACGGCGCGGCGTCAACGTTGGACGTATTCGTGAATGATGTGCGCTGGCATGAAACCGAAACATTGTACGGTACACAGCCGCGCGACCGCGTATTCGTGACGCAGCAATCCGAAGACGGCAAAACGACCGTTCAATTCGGCGATGGGCAAACGGGCGCGCGTCTGCCGACGGGCGCGGGTAACCTTCGCGCGACGTATCGCAAAGGCATCGGCACAGCGGGCAATGTGAACGCGGGGCAGTTGAGTTTGCTGCTCACGCGTCCGCTCGGCGTCAAAGAAGTGACGAATCCGCGCGCGGCAAGCGGCGGCGATGATGCGGAAACCTTGAGCGACGCGCGCGTGAACGCGCCGCTGACCGTGTTGACGCTGGGGCGAATCGTTTCGCTGCGCGATTACGAAGATTTCGCGCGTTCGTTCGCCGGAGTTGCCAAAGCGTTGGCGACGTGGACATGGGATGGACAAACACGCGGTGTTTTCGTCACGATTGCGGGACCGGACGGCGCGGCGATTGATGAGGGCAGTGAGACGTACAAAAATTTGCTCGCCGCAATGAAAAACGCGGGCGACCCGTATGTGCCGCTGCGGGTGCAGACATTCCGCCCCGCGCTGTTTACGCTTGACGCGAATGTGCTAGTGGATGCCGATTACGATTCGGCGCGCGTGTTCGCGCAGGTGGAACAAAAATTGCGCGACGCATTTTCGTTCGACGCGCGCGCGTTCGGGCAGCCCGTCGTGTTGAGTCAGATTGTGACAGTCATGCATGCGGTGCCGGGCGTCATCGCGGTGGATGTGAACGCGTTGTATCGCCTCGGCAGCGCGGCAGTTCCCAACGCGCGTCTCGCCGCCGCATTTCCGCGCGTCGGTTCCGATGGCAATGTGGATGCGGCAGAATTGTTGATGCTCGACCCGCGACCTGTCGCGTTGGGCGTGATGATTTGATTGTGCGCGGGCTGGCTGCGGAATGTCGTACGCTGCTTCAAGGCTCGAATTCGGTGGTGGGGTGTGATGATAGATTCGACGCTTTAGCGGGCTTGCTGCGGAATCTCGTACATTGCTTCAAGGCTCGAATTCGGTGGCAGGATGCGATGATGGATTCGACGCTTTAGCGGGCTCGCTGCGGAATGTCATACACCGCCTGATGATTTTTGAAAAGTTCCGTATTTCAGAGCTCTATCAGACTCAACTCGAAAGAAAAACCGACAATGTCAAAACCGCCCCATCATCCACCGCACATCTATTTAGATGACACATGGTACATCATCACCGCGAGTATCTACGGGCGACAGCGATTGTTACACCCACTCGGTTATAAGGATTTGGTACGCGATCAACTCAAGGCGCTTGTCGTTGAATTCAAATTACAGCTCGCGGCTTGGGTCATTTTGGATAACCACTATCACGTCTTGATCAAGAGCCAAGTTGGAAATGCCCTACCGCATTTTCTTGGCAGATTGCATGGGCGCACCTCTTTTGAAATCAACGGTAGAGATAAAAAGCGCGGTCGTCAGCTGTGGCACAACTATTGGGATAGCTGCATTCGGTCGGAGCGCGATTATTGGATGCGGTTCAATTACATTCACCACAATCCAATCAAACATGGTTACGTGAAGCGAATGGAAGATTGGGAATTTTCGAGTTATCGTTATTACTTGGAGCATAAAGGAATGGAATGGCTGGCAGATACATGGCAACAATTTCCGGTGATTGATTTTAGTGATCCACGCGACGCATTTTGACATTGCGAAACCGGCTAAAGCCTCGAGTCCGCGCATTTGGAGCAGATTCCGATTTCGTTTTGGATTTGGATTCAAGCCTTTAGGCGGTTTTGCCAATCAACCGGCTAAAGGCTCGAGTCCGCGCATTTGGAGCAGATTCCGATTTCGTTTTGGCAGCGAATTTGGAAAATGCTCTTAAAATCCGTTCAGCCACGATGACATTTTCAACATGAGTGATACCAATCGTCTCTACAATTTACTGCCCGCCGTGTATCGCCTGCGCGATGCGGAACGCGCGGAACCGCTGCGCGCGCTGCTCGCAGTCATTGCCGAGCAAGTGGACGCGCTCGAAGAAAATCTCGCGCAGTTGTACGACGACGAATTTATCGAAACGTGCACGGAGTGGGTCGTGCCGTACATCGGCGATTTGATTGGCTATCGCGCGTTGAACGGCGTCGTGCCCACAATCAGCAGCCCGCGCGCCGAAGTCGCCCACACCATCGCGTATCGCCGCCGCAAGGGCACCGCGTCGGTGTTGGAACAACTCGCGCGCGATGTGACGGGTTGGGACGCGCGCGTGGTGGAATTTTTCCAATTGCTCGCGACGACCCAGTACATGAATCACATTCGCCCGCGCGCGAGCGTCACGCCCGATTTGCGAAAAGGCGAGCCGCTCGAACGCTTGGGGGGCGCCTTTGAAACAACCGCGCATACGCTCGACGTACGCAACATCAACAGCCAACGCGGCAAATACAACATTCCCAATATCGGCATTTTCCTGTTTCGCTTGCGCGCGTATTCGCTCACGAATGCGCCCGCGTTTCAACTCGACGCGCGTCGCTTTTTGTTTAGCCCGCTCGGTAATAACATGCCGCTGTTCAATCTCTCCGAAACGGAACAGCAAATCACTCAGCTGGCGTCACCGCAAAATGTTCCGCTGCCCATTTCGCGCCGTGTGTTGCATGAATCGCTCGCGGCGTATTATGGACGCGCCAAGAGTTTTTTCTTGCGCGTGAATGACGCGGAGGTGGACGCGTCGCAAATTGTGGTGTGCGATTTGTCCGACGCGAACGGTGCGTGGACACATCAACCCGCGTCTGGAAAAATTGCGCTTGACCCCGCGCTCGGACGCATCGCGTTCAGCACGAGCGATGCCGCGCCAAACTCTGTGAACGTTTCGTACCATTACGGGTTCAGCGCGGACATGGGCGGCGGCGAATACAATCGCGCGGACTCGTTCGACGAAACGCTGCCGGTTACGCAAACGGTCAGCGACGGCGAATCCGTTCAAAACGCGCTGAACGCGCTGACCGAAAGCGGCGCGGTCGAAATTGCCGACAGCGCGCGTTATGCGGAAACACTTTCGCTCCATGTTCCCGTCAACACAAGCATTGAACTGCGCGCGGCGAACCATACGCGCGCACACCTCGCGCTCGGCGGCGATTTGATGATTCAGGGCGATGCGAGCGCGCACGTGACGTTGAATGGTTTACTCATGAGCGGTGGAGCGATTCACGTGACGGGAGAGTTGGGCGCGCTGCGTCTGCGCCACTGTACGCTCGTGCCCGGGCAAACGTTGGATGTGAAGGGCGCGCCTGTTTCGCCCGACGCAGTGAGTTTGAGAGTGGACGCGCCGAACGCGACGATTGAAATTGACCACTGCATCGTCGGCGCACTGCGCGTGGCGGACAGCGCGCGTGTGGTCATCACCAACAGCATCGTGGACGCGACCGATGAAACGCGCGTCGCGTTCGCGGCATTGGACGGTGAAAGCGCGGGCGCGGCGGTAACGGTGAAAAATTCAACCCTCATTGGCAAGTTTCACACGCGCGAAATCGAACTCGCGTCGAATACGATTTTTCTTGCGCGTCTCGCCGCGAGTGATGCGTGGAGCGCGCCCGTCATTTCTACGCGCAAGCAAGCGGGCTGTGTGCGTTTTTCGTACGTGCCTTTCGTTTCGCAAACGCCGCGCCGCTATCGCTGTCAACCGACGAAACCGTCGGATGAAGCGCGCATGCGTCCGCAGTTCAATTCCCTGCGTTACGGCGATGCCGCGTACTGCCAATTGAGTCAACGCGCCGCGCCGGAAATTCGCGCGGGCGCGGACGATGACGCCGAGATGGGCGCGTTTCACGATTTGTATCAGCCGCAGCGCGAAAGCAATTTGCGCACGCGGCTCGACGAATATTTGCGATTCGGATTAACAGCGGGAATCTTTTACGAAACATAAGAGACGAGAGATTAGAGATGGGAGATTTCGAAGGGAGTTGCCCATGAGCCGTTGGCTCACCCGCAGCGAATGAAAATGGGCAGTTCGCGGTTCGCGGGACAAATTTTAAATTTGTCCTACATTTTCAGTTCGGACAAATTTCAAATTTGTCCTACATTTTCAGTTCGTAGGACAAAGGCGATGAACTGCATCGCAGAAATTTGTCCTATATTTTCAGGAGAGCTTATGAAAGGCGATTTCAGCCGCGATACGTTTGACCCCAAAAAACATTATGCCGGCGTGCTCATGCAGCAGGGACGCGTGCAGACGGACGCGGATTGGAACGAGCAGTGGGCGATTGACGAACATCGCGAAACCGTCATGATGTACGATGTCATCGGCGCGTGCGGCGCGCCCGCGCACGACGCGGGTTTTGCGATTTCGTCGGATGGCAAGACGCTTTCCATCGGCAAAGGGCGTTTTTATGTGGATGGCATTCTTGTCGAAAACGACGCGCAGGTCGCCTACGACGCGCAGCCCGATTTGCCCAACGCGCCCGATGTGTTGGGACTGTTGAAAAACGCGGGTACCGCGAGCGGAATTGTGTATCTCGACGTGTGGCAGAGACATCTCACCGCGCTGGACGACCCGCTGATTCGTGAAGTTGCGCTGGGCGGGCCCGACACCACCACGCGCGTGAAAATTGTGTGGCAAGTGCGCGTGCTGCCGGTCCAAGCCCAAACGCAGGATTCCGAAAATTGCGCGGAACTGCGCGCGACACAAAACAATCTGCTCGAGACATTGAAAAAATTGCAGGAGGCGGGCGCAAGCCCCGCGCGGATGGCTGCCGTCAAAGAGCAGCTTGCTGCCGTCGAAAAACAATTGGCGGAAGAATGCGCGGGCATTGCTTGCGCGAGCGATTTTCCCGAATGGGATGCGCTGACCGCGCCGCGCAATCCGTTGATGAACGCGCGCACCGTGCCGCCGGGGGATGACGACAATCCGTGTTTGCTGCCGCCGAGTGCGGGTTATCAACGTTTGGAAAATCAATTGTATCGCGTCGAGATTCACGACGGCGGCGATTTCAAAACGGGCGGCAAAAATGTGACGTTCAAAGCCTCGCGCGATAACGGCACGGTCGTCACGCGGATTGAAAAAATCAACGGGCAAGAAATCACCGTGCGCGATGTCGGTCCTGACGACGTTTTGGGTTTCGCCAACGGGCAGTGGGTCGAAGTGCTTGACGACGCGTTGGAATTGAACGGCGCACCGGGCGAATTGATTCAAATTGACGCGGTGAACGCGGCGACGCGCGTCATCAAGTTAAAGCGCGCGCCGTCGCTCGTCTATGACGCGACGCGTCATCCCCAACTGCGGCGTTGGGACACGGCGGGCGCGCTTGCTCTTTCGAGCGATTGGCTCGAACTCGAAGGCGGCATTCAGATTCAATTCGGCGAAGGCGCGTATCGCACGGGCGATTATTGGCTCATTCCCGCGCGCACGGCGACCGGCGAAATCGAATGGGCGCCGTTTGAAATTCCCAACACCGCACCAATTCCCCAGCCGCCGCGCGGCATCACACATCATTACTGCCGCCTCGCGCTCGCGCAATTTCAACGCGAAGGCTTGCAAGTGGCGCAAGACTGCCGCATCTTGTTTCCGCCGCTTACCGAAGTGGGCGGTCAAGTCGCCGTGGACGCGTTCCACGTAACGAGCACGAATTGGTTGAACGACGAGTTGTTTGACCTCGGACAGTTTTTTCAAGAGGGACTGGTGGTGCAGTTGAACGCGCCGCCTGACGCGCGCGCGGCGGACGAAGCGAATGTGCTGGTCACTCTGGAGTTGACGCCCTCCGCTGCCAGCGCGCCGGCGGGGACGTTGAGTCCGTTAGTCGTTTTGGATGGCGAAATTGTCCGCGATGCCTCAAATCCGAACGCTGTCATCTGGCGCCCGACCGCGAGTTTGCGCGAACGTCTGGCGGCGCTACTCGGCAGCAATCTCGCGCGCGTGCGCGTGACGCTCAAGGGGCACACGATTTGGAGCGAACAGAACACGACGCGGCTGTATTTGGATGGACAAGCGTTCGGGATTCCCGCAAGCGGAACGACGTTGAAAAAATCGCGCATCGGCTTGCGGTTTCCTTCGGGCGACGGCGCGCGTGCGAGTGATTTTGAAAGTTGGTTTTATCTCGGACGCCAAGCCGCGCCGCCCGCGCCGCCTTTACAAATCACGCGCGTCACCTTTTTGAATGTCGCGGGCGCGCCGAGCAGCGCGGGCGTTTTGAATTTACCGCCACTTCCGACGAGTGTTGAATTCAAAGCGGGCGAAAATGTGAACGCGATTGAAATCCGTTTCAGTCGCCCCGTGCGCCGCGAGGGTTTGGTGGTCGGGAGCAATGTGTCGAGCGTGCGCGTGGAAAGCACGGTGACGCGCGTGCCGACCCGCCTCACCACCGAAGTGAAAATGACGGACGAACAAACCGTGCTGTTGGTCGCGCGTGACCCGAAAATTTTTGCGCAGGGCAGTTATCGTCTGGTCGTTTTGGGAACGGACCAGGTGGATGCGCCGGCAGTGCGCGCGGCGGATGATTCCGCGCTGCTGGATGGAAATTACGACAACGCGCCGGGCGCCGATTTTGTTTTGCCGTTCGTGGCGCGTTAGAGCAGATTCCGATTTGGCTTGTGGGATTTGGAATCGAGCATTTATGCGGTTCAGTCCGAAAACCCGCTAAAGCGTTGATTCCATTCCCACAAACGGATGTGGAAAGCGCTCTAACGCGCTGCCGAAAACAAAATCCAAATATTGTCGTGCGTGACAAACCCCAAAAATTTTCCTGACGTCGCGTCGACGACCGGCAGTTCGTCCTGACGCGCGCGTGTCATTTTGTCCAAAACGCGCGTCAATTCTTCGTCCGGCGTTGTCGTGACCAATTGTGCGCGCGGCAGCATTGCCTCTGCGACGCGCGTGGCTGCCCATTTTTCGCGCGGGATTTTGAGCGCGCGGGAAGTGGTCAGCAAGCCCACCCAGTTGTTCTGCTCCATCACCGGAAAACTGGTCCGCCCCGTCGGGATGACGATAGATTCCATGACCTCGTCGAGCCTCATCTCTTGGGTGAGCGATGGATAATTTGTCACGAGCGCTTCGCGCGTCGTATGCCCGCGCAGTGCCTCATTGACACGCGTCGCTTCGCCTTCCTGGCGCGCCGCGTTTTGGAGGAACCAACCAATCAGAATGAACCAAATGCCATTTGTCCAGTTGGTAACAAACATTTGAAAAAAACCAAAAAGCATGAGCAGCCACGCAAAACCGACGCCGCAGTAAACCGCAATCTCTGTCGCGCGACGGAGATTTTTCATGAGCGCCCAAAGGATGGCGCGCAGCACGCGTCCACCGTCGAGCGGAAAGCCGGGCAAAAGATTAAAGATGCCCAACAGCGCGTTGACATTGGCGAGCCATTGGAGCATTTGACTCAATCCGGGATTTGTCCCGCGTGTGACGAACCAAGAGATTTCAAATCCCGCCGCAAGCGCGAGGCTGGTGAGCGGACCTGCCAGCGCCATCCACAATTCATCGCGCGCGCGGCGCGGTTCCTCGCTGATTTGTGCCGCGCCGCCAAAGACGAACAGTGTGATGCGCGGAACAGGGATGCCTTGCGCTTTGGAGATGAGACTGTGCGCCAGCTCATGGGTGAGGACCGAAGCAAAAAAGAAAAAACTCGTGGCTCCCGCCAGCGCCGCGCACGCCGCGAGAGACCATTCGGGCAGCTGTGCCGAGAAATACACGGTTAGTGACCAGGTGACCAGCGCAAAAATCAAGAACCACGAAAAATCCAAACGAATTTCGATGTCAAAGATTTTGCCGACGCGGATGGCATTGCCCATTTTGTTTTACCTTTTCAAAAGTGACAAGTAACGAGTAGGGAGCGATGAGGGCGCAAGCGACTGCGTTCGCGTGTTGGCAATGCGCCATACGACGCGACAAGCGTTACTCCAATGGCTTGTTCAAGAAGCGACGGAACCACTCTGCGGCGAGCGCGGCGACTTGCTCCAGCGCGCCCGGTTCTTGAAACAAATGCGTTGCCCCCGGCACAATCACCAATTCTTTTTCCGTTACGCGTAATTTCTCCAACGCCGCGCGATTCAAATCGAGCACCGTTTCATCGCGTCCGCCGACGATGAGCAGGGTGGGCGCGCGGACGCGCGCGAGCGCGCCGCCCGCCAAATCCGGGCGCCCCCCGCGCGAAACAATCGCGCCGACGACGCGCGGTCGTTCCGCTGCCGCGACGAGCGCCGCTGCCGCGCCGGTGCTTGCCCCAAAATAGCCGATGACGAGATGGCGCGTTTCGGCATGATGCGTGAGCCAATCGGTCGCGCCGACCAGGCGCTTGGCGAGCAGGGGTATGTCAAAGCGCAAGGCGCGCGTTCGCTCATCCACCACATCTTCTTCGCGGGTGAGTAAATCCATCAGCAGTGTGGCAAGCCCGGTCGCGCGCAGCGCGCGCGCGACGTATTGATTGCGCGGGCTGAAACGGCTGCTGCCGCTGCCGTGCGCGAACAATACAATCCCCTGCGCGCCTTGCGGTACGTCCAACTCTCCGGCGAGTTCTACCTCACCGATGGATAGTGTGACCACGCGCGGTTCCTCTGATTCGGAAAACTCTCGGCGGTTCCGGCTCTGTATCGGAGGCGCTGAGGGCTTGGCAGCGCACGCATAGTGTCGCGTACGGGCGTACACGGAGACGCTCGCGCGGAATCGGTTGCCCGCACTTTTGACAAATGCCGTAGCGCCCTTCCTCTAACCGCTTCCGCGCGGCTTGAATCTGCGCCAACTCTTTGTTGAGCTGTTCGAGCACCGCGATGTTCTGTGCCTGCTCGGTGATTTCGCTCGCCTCTTCGAACAGCTCGCCGCGCGTTTCGCCCGGTTGTCTGATTAACTCTTGCTGGATCTGAATCGCTCGCTGGAGGCGCTGTGCCTCTTGGTCAAAATAGCGCAGGAGGGAACGGTGCGAAACCGCTCTGCGCGTTGTCTTGATGGCGTTTGTCGTTTTCATTTCAGCCCATCCTTTCTCACCGGACGACGAGTGCAACAAGATCATGAGATTGTAAAACACGGATGCGAAATCGCGCCGAATATTTTGTTGCACTACCGGAAGGAATGAGATGGCAGCGCGTCGCGGACATCCCGGTTCGGTTCGTGGAAATGAACTAATGCTTCCCGTCACTTTATTTTGTTGCGCGCGGGTCAAAAGCGTGTACGCCTCTTGTCCGAATTCGGTTGCAACCACTCGATTTAAAATATTTTGGACTGGACGCCGACTTGGTTTTGACCGAAGCGTGATAACATGCAAAGGGAGAGTGTTTGTCAAAACTTGTCCGCGTGGAAGCGAGCACAAAGCAATAAAGTTGGAGCATGGGGCGTGAGGAGCAAAACAGAAAGGAGCAGCATGGCTACCTGCAAAGAGCGCTTGTCCGAGTATTTGAAACAGAACGGCGTTTCCTTCGACATCATTCCGCACCGTCCCGCGTATACGGCGCACGATGTTGCGGCACAAGAAAGGGTGCCGGGCAAACTAATCGCCAAAGTGGTCATGGTGGTGGCGGACGGCAAGATTGTTATGCTCGTCTTGCCCGCGACACTGCAAGTGGACTTTGACCGGATGCGCGAATTGCTGCACGCGCAAAACGTTCATCTTGCCCAAGAGCATCAGTTCAGCCATCTCTTTCCCGATTGTGATGTCGGCGCGATGCCGCCCTTTGGCAATCTCTACAATGTGCCGGTGTACGTCGAACGCAGTCTGAGCGAAGACGAACAAATCATTTTTAATGTGGGCACGCACACCGAGACGATGCGTATGAGCTATGCCGACTTTGCGCGATTGGTGAAACCGGTCGTCGCCGAGTTCGGAACGCACAAACGCGAACGAATGCTGCATTGGTCATCCTGAACGCGCACACCGCCTACTGATCGCCGATTACTACTTACTGATCACTGATCAGCGGAGGATGTATGTCGAATTTCATTATCGAGGAATTGAAACAAACGCCGGTGGCACAGCAGCGCGTGGAACTCGTCGAACGCAAAGGCACGGGGCATCCCGATTCCATCTGCGATGCGGTCATGGAGCAGGCGTCGCTCGCGTTGTGCCGCGAATATCTGAACAGTTTCGGACGCATTCTCCATCACAACGTTGACAAAGGGCTGCTCGTCGCCGGACGCACCGCGCCGCGTCCCGGCGGCGGCGCGGTGCTCGAACCGATGCGGCTGGTGTTTGGTGACCGCGCTACGGCGGAATATCGCGGCAAGCGCATTGACGTCGCGGCGATTGCGCAAGCCAGCGCCACCGAATGGTTGCGAAAAAATCTTCGCTTTGTGGAGCCGGAACAACACATCGTCTTTCAAAACGAACTCAAAGAGGGTTCGCCCGAACTCACGGACCTGTTTGAACGCGAGGTCATCGGCGCAAATGACACTTCGGCGGCAGTGGGATATGCGCCGCTCACCGAAACGGAACGGCTCGTGTTTGCGGCGGAACGTTTTTTGAATTCGCCGGAATGCAAGAAAACTTTTCCCGAAGCGGGCGAAGATGTCAAGGTGATGGGCTATCGCCGCGACCGCGAATTGGAACTGACAGTGGCGCTGGCGTTTGTGGATCGTTTTGTGCCGGACGCCAAGAGTTATTTTACGCGCAAGCAGCAGATTCAGGAGGCACTGGAAGAATATCTCACGCGCGAATTGCAAACGATTGACCGGGTGACGGTGCGTATCAATACACTCGACGATGCGACGCGCGGCGAAGCCGGAATGTATCTCACGGTGTTGGGCACGTCTGCCGAAGGCGGTGACTGCGGGCAAGTGGGACGCGGCAACAAAGTCAACGGCGTGATTGCGCTCAATCGTCCGATGAGCATGGAAGCGGCAGCGGGCAAAAATCCCGTGAGTCATGTTGGCAAAATCTATACGCTGCTTACGCATCGCATTGCCGCAGAAATTTATGCGAGCGTTCCCGGACTGCGTGAAGTGTATGTGTGGTTGTGCAGCCAAATCGGCGCGCCGATTGACGAGCCGCTCGTCGCCTCCGCGCAATTGATTCTGCACCGGGGCGTTGCTCTCGATGAAATTGCTCCGACCGTCGAGGACATTGTCGCGCGCGAACTTGCGCAGGTGAATGTTTTCACAGCGCGTTTGGCGCGCGGCGAACTGCCCGTGTGGTGAACGTTTCTCGTCGTATCGGCGTCGCTTTGGCTTGTCAGGGAAAGGAGTCTGCTATGTATCGCAAAATTCTTGTCCCGTTGGATGGCTCGGAACTCGCGGAACGCGTTCTGCCGCATGTAGAGCCCCTCGCACGCTGCATGGACGCCGAAGTGATTTTGTTCCGTGTGCCAATCTATGCGTATGAAGCCGCGCACGTCGTGAGCGGCATTCCGACTTATGCGACCAAGCCGCTTCCCGAAGAACGGGCAGCGGCAATCAAAGAAGCGCATGATTACTTGGAGCGGGTCAAACAGGATTTGGAGAAAAGTGGACTGCGCGTTTCCACCGCGTTGAAAGAGGGAGCGACCAGCGCAAGTATCATCGAGTTTGCGCGGTCGGAAAACGTGGACCTTATCGCCATGTCCACGCACGGACGCACCGGTCTGCGCCGCGCGATTTTTGGAAGTGTAGCCGAAGACGTCCTGCGCAACACCGGCAAGCCCGTGCTGCTGATTCGCGCGCTCACAAACGACTGAGCAGTACGGCAAATTCGCGTGCGGCGCGCTGCACCGCGCGTCGCACACGCGGCGAAAGGGACGCGCCGAACGCATTGTCCGCCGGTTGAATGCCGAGGATTGCAATTTCACAGCCCAGCGCGTGTGTAAGATAACGCGCGGTGAGGGAGAGTGGAAGCGTGTGCGTCGAAGCGCCCAATCCGGTGGCTTGCATTGCGTCCAACAATCGAATAGTGCCCGGCGTTTCGTTCAACTGCGCGGCATCTACGAGCAACACCAGCGTCGGTTGGAATTGGCGCAGCGGTCCTGTAAAGTTTTCGGGCGCCGCGCCCGCGTCGAGCAGTAGGATGGAGGTCGGGATACGCGGGGTCATCCGCCGGAGCGCGCGGATGAATTCACTCCCCGCGCCATCGTCCCCGCGTAATGAGTTGCCAATGCCGACCACCGCCACGCGCGGTGGTCGGTCATTTGGTCGGGACGACGTCAGTCTTGGCGCGAGCGAGTTGAGCCAAGAAGCTTGTGACGTCGCTTTCGTTTCCATAATAAACGGTGAACGGTTCGTGATGCTGCGCGGCAAGTTCCCATTGCTCATTTGACATTTTCAAACAACCAAAGCTGCAGGTCTCGACGCATTGCGCGCAAAACGTACAGCGGTCTACATGATAACGCAGCACAAACCGTTTGTTTTTCTTGTCCAACGTAATCAATTCAATCGCATTGGCGGGACAATCGCGGACACACATGCCGCAGCCCGTGCAGCGCGCCGGGTCAAAGTGCAGCGCGCCGCGTAAACGCGCGGGCGCGGCGCGGCGCGCGTACGGATATTTTTCCGTCGCCGGTCTGCGAAAGAACGATTGGATTGCGTCACGCAGCAGCCCGATTCGCATTACGAAAACACCTCCCATCCAATCAACAGCAGCCATTGCCCCAGCGCCAACAACGCGCCATAGCGCCACCACACCCCCACAACCTGGTCAATGCGCATCCGCGCCAAGAGCGCCTGGATGCCCGCCAAGCCCAACAACAGCACAACGGTTTTGACGACAAATTCAATCGGATTTGCCAGCCCGCCCAAATAAAACGCCGCAATCAACGTCAAGCCAATCACAAGTTCCACATCTTTGGCGAGACGAAACAGACCCAAGCCGCGTCCGCTGTATTCCGTGAGCGCGCCTGCCACAATTTCGGTGTGCGCTTCGGGCGCGTCGAATGGCGGGAGTTCCAATTTGCCCATGAGTCCAATCACCGCAATCGCAAAGCCGATGGGCTGTGTGAGCAGCAGCCAGCGCTGACCCGCGTACGCGACAATTTCACGAATCTGCCAACTGCCCGCGACGATAGCGGGTCCCAACAGCGCGAGCAAAAACGGCGCTTCGTACGAAAACAGCTGTGTGAGCGTGCGCGTCGCGCCGACGAGCGAAAAGCGGTCCGTCGTGTTCGAGCCCGCGACGCCGATGCAAAGCGTGAGTACGCTGAGCAAATACACCGTCACAATCAAATCGCCGGGAAAACTGAACGCGGGTTCAATGCCTGCCATCGGCACATAGAGCGCGGCAGTCAGCGCCGCTGCCAGCGCGACCAATGGCAGTCCGATAAAGAACCACGCGTGCGCGTCGCGCGGCACAATTTCCTCTTTGAACAAAAGCTTGAGAATGTCCGCACCCGGTTGAAACCAACGCGGACCGATGCGGTTTTGAAATTGCGCGATGAGCTTGCGGTCGAGCCATTCGTACCCCAATCCGCTGAGGACGACGAACAATCCGCCGGGAAACGCGAGCAAGGACAACAACACGCTCATGCTTTCCCCTTTCGATAAAAGTCAATGCCGTACTGCCGCAGCTGTTCCCACGCCCACACTTTTTCGTCGCGTTCGCTTTTGAGCACCACCGCGCGGTCATTGCACGAAAAGCACGGGTCCACGCCGACCAAAATCATCGGCACATCCGCCAATTGATGCCCGATGACCAGCGTCAGCACCGACGCGAGATTGCACAGTGTCGGCGTACGCACTTTGACGCGTGTCGGTTTATCGCCGCCGCCGCTCTGGATGAAATAAAACAATTCACCGCGCGGCGCTTCGACGCGGCTGATGGTCTCGCCGCTCTTGATACGGCGCGGCAGTTTCTTGGACAATTCGCCTTCGGGCAGCGCGTCGAGAATGGCGCGGATGAGGCGATAACTTTCCAGCAATTCGCGCACGCGCACGATAAAGCGCGCTTCCAAATCGCCCGCGTGTTCGACGACAAGGTTGACAGGATAGGCGTCGTACGCCGCGTACGGCGCTTGAATCCGAATATCGCGCGCGACGCCCGATGCGCGCGCAGTGGGTCCGACAACACCGAACTCGTCCGCTTCCGCCTGTGTCATCACGCCAATACCGCGCGTGCGCCGCAAAAACATTTCGTCGCGGCGAATCACTTCGAGATAATGCTCGGTGCGCTCTTGCAAAAAATCGAGTCCGCGTCGAATCGAGTCCGCTTGCTCCGCATCCACATCGAATTTCACGCCGCCCAGCACATTCGCGGAATAATTGACGCGATTCCCTGTCAGCCCTTCGAGCAAATCCATAATCGTTTCGCGGTCGCGCCAGGTGTACATGAACAGCGTATCAAAGCCCGCTTCGTGCGCCGCCACACCCAGCCAGAGCAAATGACTGTGAATGCGTTCCATTTCAGCGACGAGCACACGAATTGCCTGCGCGCGCGGCGGCGCGGGGATGCCCGCGAGTTTTTCGACGCCCAACACAAACGCAGTCGCGTGCGTGTGCGAACAAATGCCGCAGATGCGTTCGAGCAAATACAAATCTTGAACCCACGTACGCTGTTCGGTCGCCTTTTCAATGCCGCGATGTACGTAACCCAAACGCACGGACGCGTGGGTGACCATTTCGCCGTCAACGGTGAATTCGAAATGTCCCGGTTCTTTGAGGGCGGGATGTTGGGGACCTATCGGAACGACAAATTTCTCGACCTCCGCGTGCGTATGCATCGTAACCTCAAACTTTCGTCGCTTGCGCGTCCGGCGTGGGAACAAAATCTTTGCGCAGCGGATAAACGCCTTCCTCCCAATCGTCCGGCAAGACCAGCCGCGCCGTATCGGGCGTGCCAATGATCTTGGCGCCAAACATTTCCATCACTTCGCGCTCGAACAGACTCGCGGACGGCATAACGTCGCAAATGGTCGGCACTGCCGCGTCGTCGCGCGGGACGGACACGCGCAATGTGAAAACCGCCGCGTCTTGACAAAAGTGATACAGCAGTTCGATTTCATTCGTCGTAGGCGAATCCAAACCGGTTATCGCGGCGAGATAGCCCCAATGCGCGCCGTGCAGCGCCGCGACCGCCGAATGCAAATCGGATGGCGCGACGGATATGTCCACGCGATTGGCTTCGGGAGTGGTCGTTGCTTTTGCCCACGCGGCAGTGAGCTGTGTTGCTGTCTGCAACGCGGATTCCGTACTCATGGCGTTTGCGCCTCCTGCAGTTGTGGCGAGACGTCGCCCTCTGCGCGTTTGCCCTCTTGAATTTGCTGGAGCAATTTCACCATCCCATCAATGATTGCCTCCGGGCGCGGCGGACAACCCGGCACATACACGTCCACCGGAATCACGCGGTCAATGCCGCCCTCGACGTTGTAGCAGTCGTAAAATGCGCCGCCTGAAATCGCGCAGGAACCGACCGCGATAACGTATTTTGGCGCGGGCATCTGTTCGTAAATGCGACGCAAACGCTCGCGCGCCTGACGCGTGACCGGTCCGGTGCAAATCAAAATGTCGGCATGACGTGGACTGCCCTGCATTTTGATGCCAAAGCGTTCGAGGTCGTAACGCGGCGTCAGCGTCGCCAAAATCTCGATGTCACAACCGTTGCACGAGCCGCTGTTGAAATGCACCGCCCACGGCGAATTCGCGCGCGCCCACGTTTTGATTTCCGCGAGCGCCGCTTGCCAAATAGATTCCATACTCACCCCAATATCAATGCGACCAGCGCCAACAGCAAGCCCAGCAAATAGATGCCGGCAAGCCATGACAGCCCACCGGTCGCGAGCATCAACACGCCCAAATGCAGGACCGCGAAAAAGAGCGCGATGACAAAAAAGCGGTGGTACCCGGGCACACCCGCTGCAAGCGGCGCGGCTTCGCCGCTCGCGTACGCGCCGGTCTTGAACGCGGTCTCGCGCGAGCGCGCCGAGAGTTTGCGCGCGGCGAACGCAATCAATCCAACTAACGCGAGATAGATGGCAAACGCAAACGGCGGCGCGAGCAAGTTATTTGGATTCATTGCGATTTACACCTCACCCCCGACCCCTCTCCCATTGGGAGCGGGGAGAATGCCCTCACCCCCGACCCCTCTCCTTTGAGGAGCGGGGAGAATGCCCTCACCCCCGACCCCTCTCCTTTGAGGAGCGGGGAGAATGCCCTCACCCCCGACCCCTCTC
>Ga0070741_10001571_pt1 | contig 68487 bp, 58 predicted proteins | sample Coa_R1_4_FD_66440 | JGI IMG/M metagenome (GOLD analysis project Ga0070741, IMG submission 66440) | Surface soil microbial communities from Centralia Pennsylvania, which are recovering from an underground coalmine fire - Coalmine... | ecosystem: Environmental > Terrestrial > Soil > Unclassified ... | reverse complement strand
CTCCCGCGATTGGCGCGATCGAATCGTCGCCCCTATTAGAAATAGGGGCTAGATTCGATCGTCCAATCCCGGGGCTTTGGCTCGGTCTTAAATCCAAATTTTCAATCACGTTGGGTATAAGCTTCTTTTAATAAGTAGATATAACCCCACTAGCCCGAGTAAGTTCACAACTGCAATAGCACCAAAAATAAGCATCATCTTATTGCTCTTTTTAGTCAGGATCATTAAGCGTTGGCGCACCATTTTCTCAAATCCCGATTCCTTTTCATGCCAGGAGCCTGAGTACTGGTGGCGCGCAAAAATAGCGAGTTCTTCCTTGGGGGCATCGAAGTAATAGGCGGGGAAAACAATATCTCGATTGTCGCCTTGATTGCTCACTTGCTTGATAGCCTCACCGAAAAGCCAGAAAGTGCGATGCAGGACGCGGTTAAGCATCGAATCCCGATCACTACCTGGATAGTCTTCCTCAATCTTGTTCCATTGTTCCGCAAGCATCTCCATACAGCGCATCAAAATGGGGTGGGTAGGTTTAGAACCGATCACATTATTTGTTGTATAGACGCAGGAAGGCAAACTGCTTGTATAAGGCATATCGATGCCGCAGTAAAAGTCGTAAGCCTTGTTCAAAGAGTCGAAAGATTTAAAGCATTTGACATCGTGATCAACGTATATCCCTCCCTCCTGATACAAAATCTCATAGCGAAGGATATCCGATTTTTCTCCATAATTATCGGACTTGGAAAAACAGTCCCGCAGCTTTAAAAAGTTCAAATCCTGAACGCGGCGCGTCTTCATGCCAGGCATCGGAGTGGGACGTGGGCGGTCTGTCCAAAAATGAAAAGTGCAATCAGGGTTTTTTGCCATCCACGTGCGTACATTTTCTACAGACTCCCTTGGAAATGGTTTTGGACCGATCCAGATAAAATGAATATCTTTGGGGATGCGTATCCCTTCCGCAACGCTTTGGATAAGTCCCTTGCGCAAATCGTACATCGCTTTGAAAAAATTTAAGTGCTCAATATCCTCTTTTGTCTGCACATATTCCCAAGTGGGCAGATTTTTGCCCGTCAAGCTCTCAAAATCATCCGATGTAGGCCGCTCAATCGTTTTTTTGTTCGAGCAGCCAGCCAAAAAAATGAAGAGACACCCCAAGAGAACACTTTGGGCTAGTTTTTTGGCGATCATGTTTTCACCTTTTTTAGTCTTCTTCTGAAAAAAAGTGCAATTGCACCCATACCTCCTCCAACAAATAGAAATGTCGCCCAAGGAGTTTCTGTTTTTTCGCGATGCTTATGCACAGCGTAAATGGCTCCTTTCTTGTTTGAAAAACTAAAATAATCAGGCGGGAATACGACATCTTTTCTTCCGGCGCGTGCATACGATTCTTTGACACCCATTGAAAGTGCATTAAAGGTCCGGTGTTTCATGCGCTGAGCGATTGTTTCAGGGTCCTTTCCTGGAAACCTGTCTTCCACTTGTTCCCATTCATTGATCAACCATCGCTTTGCAGATTTTAAAATGGGATGTTGCGGCGTTGCAGCGAGCAGGTGTGGGGAAGGATTTACTGTTGAACTTAAAACTCTCGGACCTAATTTTTCCATCCCACAAAAGAAATCATGCGAATTTTGAAGGGAATCAAGGGCTTTTAGACAAACCGTATCGTGACCGATAAAAGCGCCGCCTTCACTGAGAAGAATGGCGTAACGCAAGATCTGGGAGCGTTCCACCAGATGATCTGTTTGCTCATATAAATCAGCAAGTTCCTCTAATGGAAATAAATCCAGCGACCTCACCTCCATGCGATCATCTGGGGCCGCTAGCCCATGATCTGTCCAAAATTTCACGCGCCAGCCCGGATGATTGTCGATCCACCCCTTCAGATTCTTTATAGATGCTGAAGGGAATGGGGAGGAGCCCAACCAAATGAAATGCATCACTTTAGGGATTTCTCCAGATGCCTTTTCTCTTTTTCCCGCCATATCAAACATCGCAGAAAAAAGACCAAGGCGTTTATTGTCCTCATAAGTCTCGAGATATTTGAGGCTCTCCTTGTCTTTTTCTAAATGTTTTTTAAACTCCGAGGAAAAAATGTTGCAAGGTAGCAGAAGCAAAAGAAACACGAGTTTTAGAAGGCAATTGTAAGACCCCAGACATGAGAAAAATCGATGATTTTGGTGGCAATTGCCTCTCAATATAAACATCTTCACCTTGACAAACTTTCTTTAAGAATACTCAAGATCCTAAAAGCCAAGGCCTATTCCCGTCAAGGTAGCCCTTTTAGGGCCTATATAAACAAGTTTCGAATCCAAACTAATTTTATTTGAAAATAAAAATCCGCTTGATTTCCGCAGTGATTCACACTAACCTCACACACTTTGCCAGTTTTATGGCTTGTACTATATCCCATCACTCATGTAATTGCTGAGTAGCAACAAGAATAGGTTAATATAGATGGCGAAGGCTCTCATTATCGTCGAGTCCCCTGCGAAGATAAAAACATTAAAAAAATTTCTAGGACCGAAATACCTTTTTGAGTCTTCCATTGGACACATTCGAGATTTGCCTCAAAAAGGCTTTGGCATCGACGTAGAAAATGATTTCGAACCTCAATACGCCATTCTTCCTGACAAAAAAGACGTCATTGACCGCCTAAAAAAAGCGGCAAAGCAAGTCGACGTCGTCTATCTTGCTCCCGACCCTGATCGAGAAGGAGAAGCAATCGCCTGGCACATTGACTCTATTTTGCCCAAAGGAACTAAGTCCAAACGCGTTACATTTAATGCGATCACAAAGGATGCAGTTACAGAAGCTTTAAAACATCCGCGCAGTATCGACCAGGCCCTCGTCGACGCCCAGCAAGCAAGACGTCTTCTCGACAGGATCGTCGGCTATAAAATTTCCCCCATCTTAACGCGAAGGGTTCAAGGCGCACGGGATGGCGGACTCTCGGCGGGAAGAGTGCAATCCGTCGCCCTCAAACTTGTCGTGGACAGAGAAAAAGAAATCCAGGCATTTGTTCCTGTAGAATACTGGAACATCCAATCTATTTTACAAGCCAAGAAAAATGATCCCTCCTTTCAGGCCTATCTCTATTCCGTCAATGGCAAGAAAGTCGAGAAAGAGGCCGTTGAAGGGAAAGATTATTATCTGATCCCGAATGAAAAGACAGCGCAAGAAATTGTTTCCAAACTGCAAAAGGCAACCTATAAAGTCGAATCCGTTGAGAAAAAAGAAAAGAAAAGAAATCCAGTCGCCCCATTCATCACTTCCACTCTTCAACAGGAGGCGAGCCGCCACTACGGGTTTTCTGCTTCTCGGACAATGAACATTGCTCAAGGTCTCTATGAGGGGATTGATCTCGGCCACGAAGGAGCTGAAGGTCTGATCACCTACATGCGTACTGATTCCGTGCGCCTAGCTCCGGAATCCATTGAGGCGGCCCGCAAATTCATCGAAAAAACATATGGAAAAGAATATCTCCCTCCCGAAGGACGCCAGTATTCTACTAAGAAAAATACACAGGATGCTCACGAAGCGATCCGCCCAACTAATCCTGCGAATACGCCTGATATGATCAAATCCTATCTGACGATCGATCAGTTTAAGCTTTACCAAATCATTTGGCGCCGTTTCATGGCATCCCAAATGAATCCTGCTATCTACGACACTGTCTCTTGCGATATCGCAACGGATAAAAATATTGTGCTTCGCTGCAATGGATCAGTGATTAAGTTCTCTGGGTTTCTCGCTGTTTACGAAGAAAAATCCGACAAGGACCCCGAGGAAAAGGAAAAAGAGGACCAGGATAAAATCTTGCCTCCCTTAGAAGAGGGTAAACCGCTTCTGCTTCTTGACGTCCAATCCCAGCAGGCATTCACTCGGCCGCCTCCACGGTTCACGGAAGCCTCTCTTGTTAAAGAACTGGAAAAATCAGGGATTGGCAGACCATCGACCTATGCGACGATCATGAACAAAATCCAAAGTCGGGATTACACGACAAAGGAAAAAGGCACACTAAAGCCCACGGAACTCGGCATTGTCATCGCCAAAATGCTCGAGGACAATTTCGCCATGATCATGGATATCGGGTTTACAGCTGCTATGGAAGACGAGTTGGAAAATATCGCAGAAAGCCACGGTAAGTGGAAAACACTTATCCGCGACTTCTGGGAAAAGTTCATCCCCTTTGTCAAATCTGCCGAAAAAGAAGCTCATGTCCCCAAAGAACTTACCGATATCAAATGTCCTGACTGCGGCAAGCCACTGCAAAAGATCTGGTCGAGAAGAAAGTATTTTTACGGCTGTTCCGACTATCCAACTTGCAAATATACGGCACCTCTAGAATCCCTCACCTTCGACAAATCCGATTACGATCCTACCTTTGACTGGGATCAAAAATGCCCTAAGTGCGGAAGCGAGATGAAAATGCGCTTCGGTAAATTTGGTGCGTTCCTCGGCTGTTCTACCTATCCCGATTGCAAAGGGATTGTGAATATCCCCAAAAAAGGGGAATTGCCTGCAAAAGACATGCCGACATGCCCTGCACACGGATGCGATGGCAAAATGGTTCAAAGGCGTTCTCGCTTCGGCAAGCCTTTCTTCTCGTGCTCTAACTTCCCTGATTGCGACGTCATCGTCAATAATCTTGAAGATCTCGAAGAAAAGTACAGAGATCATCCCAAAACGCCTTATGTCAGCAAAAAGGCTAAGTTTGCAAAAAAAGGCCCGAAGGGAAAAGAAGCTCCTGTAAAAAAATCAGCTTCAAAAAGCAAAAAGAAGGCCGCTCCCCGCAAACAAGCAGCGCACAAACTCTCCACAGAGCTGCAAGCTATCGTCGGAGAATCGGAACTCTCCCGCCCAGAAGTTGTCAAAAAAATGTGGGATTACATCAAAGAGCACAAGCTCCAAGACGTAAAGAATAAGCGCCTCATCGTTCCCGATGCCAAGCTTGCTAAAGTTTTTGGCAGCAAAGAACCCGTCGATATGATGAAGCTCTCTGGCCTGCTCAGCAAACACATCGATTAAAATAATAACTTTTGTCACCAGTCATTGTCCTTCCCCCAGGCTGCGTGAATTTTTATAAATAAATTTTTAATCTTTCACGCCTAAATTAAATTTATATTTATATATAATAAATGGTTAAGCGTTCTAAATCAAGACAGTTTGACTTCCAATCAATAATAAAGAAGTTTTTAAACACAAACAACGTTGATTATAATTTTTTATAGAACTATAATATGAAACATTAAAACAAGGAGTATAACATGATTCCCACAAATCCAACACGCACTCAATATGAAACTGATTGCGCTTTTTTAATATTAGATATGGCGAAGTTCAAAGCACAACAATCTGTAAACCCTCAATTCCTACAATCGAATTACGACACGCTTTTTAAACAGTGGCAGCAATTGGACCCCACTTATACAGGTTTCCGAGATAAAATGACCGAACAAGAATTTAACTCCTATACTGTGACTGCAGCGAAAGCGACGAAGTTTTTTTCTAAATATATCCCTTCAATTCGACAAACCCTACAAAGTTTTAACGCGACACGCCCAACCCTAACTGGGTGCCAACCTGGACTGGGTTCTCAAGGAAGTCCTTCTGCAGAACCGCTCTTCCGCTTTCCCGATCTGACACCGCCTTCAAATGCATCATCAATACCACCAGTCTTCAGCTTCACCCAGTCGGCCTCCGCGGTGCCCCCTACCCCCGGGCAAAAAATCCTAGCCATTAAAGCACGTGCTCAATTCGAGGGCGTTATTTGTTTTTATGATGACAAAGTGGATAATTTAACAGGCTGTTTTGGAAATTTTCATATTTGCCCCAATAAAATTGAGTTTGGTGGAAAACGCTACTCCAATTCCGAAGCTGTTTTCCAGTCTCAGAAATTTAAAGACAGCGCCATCGTTTTTAATCAATTTAACGAAAATACCGATGGTGATCAAGCTGTTACCATTGCGCGAAACAATCAACTCAATTCGACACAGATTCAGTCATGGGATGATAGGAAAATAGGCGTCATGATGAATGCTTTGCGTGCAAAGTTTGGACAAAACCCAACCTTAAAAGAAATGCTCCTAGCAACAGGAAACGCCTATCTCCTCGAACACTTGCCAGATGCTAATAGAAGAGATGCTTACTGGAGTGACGGATATGATGGATCAGGACGAAACGAGCTTGGCATTTGTCTCATGAAACTTCGGGCTGAGTATGGTGGAACTGGTGTTGTGACTCGACCTACTCACGATAATAGTAAGTTCGAAAAAAACTACACCAAGTCCAATCAAGTCCAGTATCCCGCACCCTCTCAGGGACAAACCCTATGCAAGGTACAAGGTTGTGGCAGAGCAGTGTTCGATAATCACGCATTTTGTGGAAAAACACACGCAGACGCATACTTCAACCAGCATGGGTCTTATTAATCCTTTTTACCTACTGAGATGAGCAAGCCTACATTGCTTGACTCATCTCAGTAGGTATTCTCCGACAAAGTCGTCATATTCATTTTTTGGCTCGGTCTTCATTAGACCTTTTACCCAACCTCATTTTACATTTTAAGTTTCTTGGCAAATAAGAAGTCTGAGCACCACTAAAAAGTGGAAGTTCTTTTTTCGAGCCTGGATCGGATTTTGAGAGCATAGCCGATACTGATACCTAGGTGCACCCAAATATAGGCTCTGAAGAGGCCCTGGTTGACCTGAAGGCAGATGAGGATGACGATCAGGGAAATGAAAAGGGAGAGAAGCTGGATTCTTTCCATAGAAGAGATTCTGCGGTCTTTTAGGATTTTTTGGAAATCTCGATAGATGAAGAAAAAAAAGAGAGAGAAGGCAATAAGACCAACGAGGCCAAGAGAGCCGAGAAGTTCCGTGAGGACGTTAGTGGGTTCGTATTTGGCAAGTTGCAAGCGGTCGATATCAGAAAGCTGTTTAGCAAATTCGGAATAGAATTTTTCGCGATGGACTTCGGGACCCACGCCACCCAGCCCGGCTCCAAAGAAGGGATAGGCACAAAAAACTTTCACTGCTGAGGCGATTCCTTTGAAGCGATCGCGAAAAGATTCGTGAGTAATTCCAAAGTATAAAAATTTCAGAAATGTCTTTTTAAAAAGCTCAAAACATACACAGGCTCCTGCTGTAAAGCAAAGCATCACTCCTGAGGCAAATTTCAAGAGCTTTCTTCGCAGACCAATAAAGAAGAGTCGGTTGTAAGGGTGCATTCGATAAAGCATGACGACTGCAAAAAAGACGAGGTAGGAAAGAACCGCAGTAGTCGATGTAGAAACGAGAAGAAAGAGATTGGCAAACAAAACCGCGGCTGTCTTTTTGCGGACATCCGTTGAAACTTTACTAAGTAGCCATTGCGCATTTAAAAAAGCGACGAAGGGGATCGCATAGAGCGTATAAAACGAAGGTTCATGCGCAAATGCTGAGCCGCGCACGAAGACAACTTGCTGAACGGAAAAAGGTAAAATGAGCCCTGCCATGGAGCCGAAGAATTGCAACGCAGCATAGGAACCGATTGCTAAGTAAGAAAGAATATAGAGCTTGAGGATTTTGTTCTCATCGCAGCGCAGCATGAGGTTAAGGGCAACAAAAAAGTAGGAAAGTGTGGTGAATAGAAAGATGATGCTGTAAGTAAAACTGCGATAAAAACAAATGCTAAAGAAAGAAGAAAGAAGCATAGAGATAAAGATAGCCGCAAAACAGATCATATAGCGCTTTTCCAGGAAAACTCCTTTTTGAAAGCAGGCTAAAAATGCGACTGTAAAGAAGCCGATGAGGTGGGAAAGTTTTAGTTTGAAGATGCCGATATCGATATTGATGAGATCGACCGAAAGCGTCAAAAAGTAAAAGAAGACAAAGACAAAAGCAAGATTATATCGGGGCAGGATCAATTTAAATCCTCTGATAGATGTCTTCCAATCTGACAATATCATCTTCTCCAACGTATTCGCCGACTTGAACTTCGATGAGCTCAATAGGTACTTTCCCGGGGTTTTCAAGGCGATGGACTTGAGATTTTTCGACGTATACGCTTTCATTCTCGTGAACAAGCAATTCGCGATCGCCGATGGTGACTTTGGCCGTGCCCTTCACAACGACCCAGTGCTCGCTGCGATGATAATGCATTTGAAGGCTTAGTCGTTGATTGGGGTCTACAACGATCCGTTTGATCTTATACCTTTCCCCTTCTTCTAAAACTGTAAAACTTCCCCAAGGGCGATGTGTTGTGAGGTGTTCAAAGGGTTCCTTGGCATTTCTTTTTTTAAGTTCTTCGACGAGGCTTTTAACGCGTTGCGACTCTCCTTTTTTTCCAATAAAAAGAGCGTCTTCCGTCTCGACAATGAGAAGGTCCTCGATGCCAAGGGTAGAGATCAGACGCTTGCCGCCCATAATTAGACAATTTTTGGTATCGATGTCGAGAACGTTTCCGATTTTAACGTTTTGATTTTGGTCTTTATCAAGCATGTCATAAACGCTGTCCCAAGAGCCGACATCTGACCAGGAGACATCGAGAGGAATAACATATGTATTGCTAGAGCGTTCCATTAATGCAAAATCGATCGAAATGTCTGGCATTTCAGAAAATTGTGAGACCATCTCTTTAAAACTGCATGATGACAGCGCTGCAATTTCTGGACATAAGGTGGCTATTTCTTTTTCAAAAGCCTCGATTTGAAAAAGAAAAATGCCTGAGTTCCATAAGTATTGCCCGGAAAGAAGATAGGATTGTGCTGTTGCGTAGTTAGGTTTTTCGACAAACTGCTCCACCTTGCTTAGGCCCGATTCCGACTTGCTGGATTTAATATAGCCAAATCCAGTTTCAGGTTTATGAGGCCGGATGCCAAAAATGACGTTGCTACCTCTTTTCGCTATCGTTTCTCCCTTAACAATTGCTCTTAGAAAAACGTCTTCAGGGGTGATCAAGTGATCGGAAGAGGAAATCAAAACGCATTCCTGTTTGTCGGCCCCGAGAATTTCTTGAAGGTATTTAACTGCGAGACAGATTGCGGGCGCTGTATTTTTTTTCTCGGGCTCTACAAGGATTTGTGCCACCAATTCGGGATGAATAGCGTTAACCTGGTTCTTCACCAAATGGTAGTAAGCCTGATTTGTGATAATGAGGATATCTTTTACAGACAGCGTGTTGTAAAACCGCTTTACAGTTTTCTGAAGTAGGGATTCTCCATCTCCAAAGTGAAGAAATTGCTTTGGAAATGAATTTCTCGAAAAAGGCCAAAGGCGTGTTCCACTACCGCCTGCAAGAATGACACATTTCATTAAATTGCTCCTTTTTCTGTTCCACAAATTGCGTAAATTCGTTCACAAATCTCTGCCGATTGAACTTTTTCGCATGCGCACGAATTTGACTTGGATTGAATTCTTTTTTCTCAAATTCTTGAACAGCTGCAATGAGACTGGGGACATCTTGTTTGTCGTAAAAAAGTCCTGTTTGACCTGCAGTAACGGTTTCTAAAGCACCCCCTCTCCCGAAAGCAATCACAGGTGTGCCTGCAGCTTGAGCTTCGACGACGACGATGCCGAAATCCTCCTCGGCGGCAAAAAGAAAGCCTTTAGCCTTACTCATGAGTTCGCGGATTTTTTCATCCGACTGCCAGCCTAAAATAGAGACATTGCTTTTTGCGGCAGCTTTGACTTTTTTCATCTCTGGGCCATCGCCGACGACGATCAGTTTTTTATCGGGAAGACGGGAAAATGCTTCCACAATTAAATCCATCCGCTTGTAAGGGACCATGCGTGAAACAGCAAGATAGTAATCTTCTTTCTTATCGCTAAAAAGGATTTGTTCAACATCGACGGGAGGATAGATCACATGGGAATCCCTACCGTACACTTTCTTAATTCTTTGAGCGATATAGTGGGAAATGGAAGCGAAATGGTCGACACGCCTGAGCGACCCAATATCCCAATTCCTCAAGTAGTGCAGAGCTGCTTTCGCGACACCTTTTTGAATCCCTTTCAGGCCATCTAAATAGCGATGCGTAAGATCCCAGGCGTATCGCATGGGCGTTAAACAATAGCAGAGATGCAGCTGATGGGAATCAGTCAATACGCCTTTTGCCACAGCGTGCGATGTCGAAAGCACCAAGTCATAATCGCTTAAGTCAAACTGCTCCATCGCCAAAGGAAAAAAGGGAAGATAATTGCGGTAGCAACGCTTAGCGAAGGGGAACTTTTGAATAAATGAGGTATGGACCTCTTGGTCTTGAAAAGGAGTACCGACGAATTTTTCAGGATTGTGAACCAGCGTGTGGATGGGTGCCGGATAAACCTCAGCAATGGCAGCAAGCGTTTTCTCGCCCCCTCCCATCGTCACTAACCAATCATAGACGAGAGCTGTTCTCATACAGGGACCACATTTGGCAAGTCGCGACCCACGCGTTCTAGGTCTGATCTAATCATGATGTGGACAAGTTCTTGGAGAGGCGTTTTGGAAATCCAGCCTAGCTTTTGTTTGGCTTTACTTGGATCGCCGATCAATAAATCGACTTCAGCAGGACGAAAGAATTCAGGAGAGACTTCGACTAAAAGTTCGCCTGTTTCCCGATCGAACCCTTTTTCTTCCACGCCACTGCCTTCCCAACGCATTTCGATACCGATTTCACGGAAAGAAAGCTCTACAAAATCCCTCACTGTCGTGGTTTGACCAGTAGCGAGGACGTAATCTTCTGGAATGTCCTGCTGAAGCATCAACCACATGCCTTCCACAAAATCGCGCGCGTAGCCCCAATCCCTTTTTGCATCGAGGTTTCCGAGAGTGAGTCGATCCTGCAATCCCATTTTGATCCGCGCAACGGCAAGTGTAATTTTACGTGAGACGAAAGTTTCTCCTCTTCGAGGACTTTCATGATTGAAAAGGATTCCGTTGCAAGCATACATTCCGTAAGCCTCGCGGTAGTTGATCACAGCCCAGTAGGCGTAGAGCTTTGCTACCCCATAAGGAGAGCGCGGATGGAAGGGAGTAGTTTCCGATTGTGGAATTTCTTTCACTTTACCATAGAGCTCCGATGTCGAAGCCTGATAGAACCGCGCCTGAGGACAGCTCGTCCGAATCGCTTCGAGGAGGCGCAAAACACCCACGCCATCGATATCTGCTGTATATTCAGGAACGTCGAAGGAAACTTTGACATGGCTCATCGCTCCGAGATTATACACTTCGTCTGGTTGAACGAGATCGACAATCCGCTTAAGGCTTGAGGAATCACTTAAGTCTCCCTCATGAAGAAAAAAGGAGTCGCCACTTGCGAGGTGTCCGATGCGATCGAGGTTCGGGGACGAAGAGCGCCTGACAAGACCATGAACAGTATAGCCCCTTTCCAACAGGAATTCTGCGAGATAAGAGCCATCTTGTCCTGTAATTCCTGTGATCAATGCCTTTTTCATGCATACCCGTGTGTTAGAACTTCGTCGAAAACAGCGAGATAGCCCGCCGCGCTAGTTTCCCAAGTAAAGCGACTGATAGCTCTCTTGGAGTGCTCAGTATCCTCAACAGCTTTTTTTGGGTCTAATAAAATCCTCTCGAGCTTTTCTGCAATATCTTGTGGAGACCTGGGGTCGAAGATTTCAGCGCGCACATCATGCGTCTGAAGATGTTCGAGAAAGGGAGGAATATGAGACATCGCAACAGGAACCCCTTTTGCCCAAGCGTCAAACCCAGGTCCGTTGCCACCTTCGTAAAGAGAAGGATTGACGACCGCTTTCGCGCATTGGATCAACGCATCGATTTGTTCATTGGAAACATAGCCGAGTCCGTAAACATCCTGAGGAATTTGGTTTTTCTCGATCCCAATTTCACACGCTTTTCCATTAACCCCCTCCGTCCCTGAGCCGGTAAACACAAGCACTGTAGAATAGCCTTTTTTTGTCAAAAGCGCTTGAGCGCTGATCAATGGTCCTGCATTCTTATGGCCTGTCGTTTGTGTTGGGCAAAGGAGATAATCTTGTGGGATACCCAATTTTGCAACAATCTCACGCGATTCTTCAATGCCGACTGTGCTCACTTCACCCATCGGGGCGATTGGGACGACCCTCACCTTATGGGCGTGGTCAGGGTAAAACTTCTTCACTTCCGATCGCATGAATTCTGTAGAAACAATTGGCGTTGCATGAGCCAGCCAGTCCGGCATGTGATCGTTTAAAAACTTCTCCAAAGGTCCGTGGAGCGTATTCCCCGAGAAATAATACTTGTAATTGTAGTCGTGAAAAATGCCCGCTATCGGACAGGAAAGGCGAGGGCATTTGAGATGAAACGGCCATGTGAAAAACACAAAATCAAAATCGCGAAGCACCTGTTCCAATTCTCTTTTCAAATCCCCGGAAATCGAAAGAGGCAGAATCGCATTAAAGCTGCTGAGCTTGCGCTGCATTAGTCCCAAAATGTGCCTGCTGCCACGGATACCGAAGAGATCTTTCCCAGAGAGTTTAACTGAGCGCAAATAAGAGACCTGGATAGCGTGCGCATTAAAAACTTCGCGAAGACCATCTCTTTTTACACCATGCTCATTAGTGAAAAAAGTAAGTTCAAGATCGGGCCGGACTCTTTTCATCGCTGGAAGAAGCGAGCGCGCCACGCGGACCCCGCCCCCCGGATTCAAGATGTGATCAACAACAGCAATTTTCACTACGCGCTCTCATTTCAAAATGCTGAGTTTAAAGCGAGCCGCGAAGAAGTTCAAGTTCTTTGTTAATAAATCTATCTTCCTAAAGATCAGTTAATTAATCATTAAATCAAAATAAATTATATAATATTTACAAAAAATAAAAATATTGTTATAATAATCTTACATTTTTACAAATTGAGGTATAAAAATGAGCTCACCCATTAATTCTAATAGAATCCAAGAATTGAACCAAGCATGGCAGGATATTGCATCGCCGCATGTATGTCATGTCTTTCAAGGAGACAACGAACCTATTGATGCTGAGAAAGCAAGTTACAAATTTGGAGAAGTTATCTCCAAGCTCGAAAGCTCTCTCTTAGAGGGAAAAATAAACTGCTTGTTTATTGGAAGAACGCATCGTGAAAAGCTTCCCTCTGACAACAATGAAGCAAAGCCAAACGAAGTCTGGGGTTCTGCAGACTGCGCATTTAAGTCGCCCGAAGATCACGATACACTAGAAGCTAATATGAGTGATCGTCTTCATCTTTGGGTAGATTGCAACCACAAAGAAAGCATTAAGTTGATCGGGAAGAGGTTTGATAAAATCGTTGTCGATGAATCGACAGCTAAGGGATTGGGTGATTTCGCTAAGCGATTTGCCCCTTTATTGCGTACACCGCAAAGCACTCTTACCTTTGAACAACCCTGTAATATAAGATACTCTTTAAATGTTAAAAAACCCACATTCGTAGCGGATAATAATTACATTATTGATATCCCTTTCGAAGAACTCACCAACCATGTAGACGATTATTCGGAATGGAGTTGGAATTTAGCTAAAGAACACATGCATGAGTATTTGAAAAGTATTTACAACTCTGTCACTCTGCATGAGAATGAAAATTACCCTTATACAACTCATTATTCTGAAGGGCCGACAGGACCGTACTTTACAGTGAGTGGTTTAAAAAAATAAGAACTGATCCCGTACAGCAATCCGGCTACGCCAAAAAAAGGAAGGGCTCCTTGTGGCCCTTCCAAGAAATAAAAATCGCAACAGCCGATGATTAAAAAGCCCAGGAAGGTGGAAAAGAGAAAAGCTTTTTCCTGGAAGAAATCGGCAGAACGAAACCCTCTCCATGCTGTCCGTAGCAGTGAGACGAGGAAGAGAAGAAAAAAGCCTCCGCCGATTAAACCCGATTCCGAAGCGATGAGCAGATAAATGTTGTGCACTTTGGCAAAGAGATGATTATCGGGAAATTTAGATTTAACTAAATGGGAATGCAGCTGAAAATTATTGTAGCCCACACCTAGTAAAGGATGCTCTTTAATCATATCCACAGCGACTTTCATGTAGATGACCCGCTCGCTATCTGCCCCTTTAGAAACGCTATTATAATTAATTAATCCTCCTCTTCCCTTGATCTGAGGGTAGAGCAGCACAATTCCTGCAACGACGCCGCAAAGCACTGTGCCTCCTAAAATACCAAGTCTTTTTAAGGAAGCAGAGTTCGATTCTCTTTTTCTCCTTAAATAGTTCCATTGAAGCACGCACCAAAGAAGCGTCGAAATCGTCAATGCTAAAATTGCTGCTCGGGAAAACGAGAGGTATAAAGTGAAAAACTGGAGAAGAATTAAAAGTTGCAGACCGATTCTTTTGATCTTGCTGAAGATAGTCCCATAGAGATAGTAAGCGGCTAGGATGGCAAAAAAAAGAAATCCTCCCAAAATATTGGGATGCAAGAATGTTCCACTGACGCGAAATAAGTAGTTTAAATCGTGCTTGATGCCAAAGAGGCCATTCAAAATCCACGTATGATTCCCAGGATTATGGAAAACAAACGTCTTGGGACTCTTTTCTCCAAAGAGAGCAAGTCCGATGGCTTCCTGAGTAAAGTATTGATAAATGCCAAGGGCACATTGCGCAATTGAGACATAGACAATGAGCCATGCTAAACGATAGATAAACCGCGGAAGATCTATCTTTGCTGAAAGGCAGCGGATACCGTTAAAAAATAAAAAAATCAGGGAAAATTCGAAGAGGCGACAGTATTGGAGCGGATAGGTCTTTGTGAGAGATGTCGCCGTTGACACAAAAAAGGCAAAGAATAGCAGGGTTAAATATTTGGAAGAACCTTCCCAAAAAAAGGCGCGGAGGGATGTCTTAAGCGAAAACAGAATGAGAAGAGCTAGCGCAACGATCAAAAAGTCCGACACAAAAAGATGAAGTTTGCGCGAAAAGAAATCGGGCAAGGGAAGATCGGGAAGAGGCAGCGAACGGGACAGGCGATCGAAATATCCGTGAAATCTTTTTTGAAAAGGAATGAGTAAAAACAGCAAAAATAAGAGAGTGGTTACTGCCTTTGTCACTCAACATCCTCCAAGATGCGCAGCTTTTGGTAGTGTTGGAGGAGATCGCGAAAATGCGCTGCATCTTCAAAGCGGAGCTCTTTTGCGCTCTTACGCATTTCGGTTTCACACTCTTTGATCTTTTGTTCGATCTCGTCGGAAGAGAGCATCGAAGGAACGTCTTCATTCTCTTCTTTGAGAGTCTCCACAACCTCCCCAAAGGTTTCGGCGAGACCTTGAATTTGCTCGCGTCGGACAGAGCGAGGCGTAATGCCATGTTCTGCATTATAAGCTTCTTGTAAAGCTCTGCGCTGCTGGGTGATTTCTAAGGTGCTTGCAATCGATTTTGTGATTTTATCTGCATACATGATCACCCGTCCTTTCACATTGCGTGCAGCTCTTCCACACGTTTGAATGAGCGCTGTTTCGCTGCGCAAGAACCCTTCCTTATCCGCGTCGAGAATACAGATGAGAGAAACTTCAGGAATATCCAAACCCTCGCGGAGCAAGTTGATTCCCACGAGAACATCGAAGACTCCACGGCGCAAATCGTTGATGATTTGCACCCGCTCTAACGTGTCGATATCGGAATGCAGGTACTTCGCTTTGACGCCAATTTCGGTGAGATATTTACTTAAGTCCTCTGAAAGTTTTTTAGTAAGCGTAGTGACGAGGACCCGGCCGCCTTTTTCCGTTTCAACACGGATTTGCTCGAGGCAATCGTCCACTTGCGCTTCTGCAGGTTTGATTTCAATCTGCGGGTCGAGCAGCCCTGTAGGGCGAATGATCTGCTGCACAACGTCGCCGTGGGCTTCTTGGACTTCCCAATTTCCTGGGGTCGCAGAAACGTAAACGACTTGATGCATGCGTCGATAAATTTCTTCAAACTTTAAAGGACGGTTGTCAAAAGCAGAAGGAAGGCGGAAGCCGAATTCGACAAGGGATTCTTTGCGCGCTCGATCGCCATTGTACATCGCGTGCATTTGAGGAAGCGTTTGATGGGATTCATCGACGAAGAGAAGAAAATTAGGAGGAAAGTAATCGAGAAGACAAGGGGGCGGATCACCTGCAGAGCGTCTGCTGAAATGGCGGGAATAGTTTTCAATTCCCTTGCAGAAGCCGATCTCCTTGATCATTTCCACATCATAGGTGGTCCTCTGATGGAGCCTTTGCATCTCGACATAACGCTTTTCTTGCTCGTACTGCGCGATTCTTTCTGTAAGCTCAGCTTTGATCGTGTCTACTGCTGTATGGCGAACGGATTCTGGAGTCACGTGATGAGAGCCGGGATAAATCGCGATCTGCTCAAGACGTCTGCGCACTTTGCCTGTTAGAGGATCGATTTCGCTGATACGCTCAATTTCATCGCCAAAAAACTCGATCCGGTAGGCAACCGATTCTTCATACGCTGGCATCACCTCTAAAACATCTCCGCGCGCCCGAAATGTAGAGCGCATGAGGTCCATATCGTTGCGTTTGTAATGCATCTCGACAAGGTGCAAAAGAGCGTCGTCGCGCCTGCGCTTTTCTCCAACTTTTAGCGAAAGCACCATTTGACTGTAATATTCCGGAAGACCCAAACCATAAATACAGGAAACAGAGGAAACGATGATCACATCTTCCCGCTCAATTAAAGAGCGCGTCGCGCTGAGCCGCATCCGATCGATCTGGTCGTTAATCGCAAGATCTTTTTCAATATAGGTGTCGGTCCTAGCAATGTAGGCTTCCGGCTGATAGTAATCGTAATAAGAGACGAAATATTCGACGGCGTTGTTAGGAAAAAAGGATTTGAACTCTTGGTAGAGCTGTGCGGCAAGGGTTTTGTTGTGCGCAATGATCAGCGCGGGGCGTTGCACTTGAGCGATGACATTGGCCATCGTAAAAGTCTTTCCCGATCCTGTCACGCCGAGAAGCACCTGAGCCCTCTTCCCCGACTCTACGCCGGCGACAAGGTTTTCGATCGCTTTAGGTTGATCGCCGCAAGGCTCGAATTCTGTTTTAAGCTGAAACATATCCCCCCCACCTTACGGTTTGGGGATGAAATTAGCGCCCAGCATCGTAGAAATTTGAACAAATAAAATTAGCAAAGAAAAAGCAAATACAAAAACCAGAAGGGGTTTACCTCCTGCCATTTTATATTTTCCCGCCTCCTCTAACTTATACCTGCCTATCCACACCATCAGAGCGGGAAGGATTCCAAAAAGAATGACAGCACAAATACCGCCAGCAAAATTGAGTGCCTTGAAGAAAAGCTGGGGATAAATGATCGAAAAGATCAACGGAGGCACCAATGCCAGAAGACATAACCCTAAGTTTTCGTGCTTTTTGTAGCTGATCTTCATCCCATCCGCCAAAAAATGAACGAGACTCAAAGCTTGAGCTAAAAAAGAGGTAAGGATCGCAAAAAAGGCCAGCCCTTGTGAAAAAGTGCGCACAAAGGGAGACCCGATGATAGCAGAAATTGATTGAGATGCTTCCTGGTCATTTTTCAAACTTTGAATCAAGCCATGCGATCCTTCAAGCGGGACGATTCCAAGAACGATCACTTCCCAAATGATATAGATTGCGAATGCAAGTAAGCTTCCTCCCAGAATTGTCAGTCGGACCCTTTTAAGATCTCCTTTCAAGTAGGCAGTCAGACTCGGAATCATATTGTGAAATCCAAAAGAAATTACAAGCAGAGGAAGTGCCGAGGCTGCGTATACAGGTTCAGCACGCGCCAGCAGCTGCGGCTGGACGTAAAAAACTCCGACAAGGACCAAAAGAACAAAAAAACCGATTTTTCCGAACATCAGACCGCGGTTAGTCAGATCCACTTTACGCGTCCCAAAACAGACAATCGTTCCAAATAACACAACAAAGAGCAAGCTTCCAAGCCATGGCGGAAATGCAATATGCATGCTTTGAAAAAAAGAACCGCAAAGACCGCCGATTCCGGAAATGTAAGCGACGAGCAGGGCATAAAACAGAAAAAGATAAGTGACCCAGCAAATTCCTTTTCCCCACTTTCCAAGCGCATGATGAGTCATGGTCAGAAGATTAACCTGGCGAGAGAACCAGCCATTAGCTTCGACAAGAAGCAATGCCGTTGCTGTCATGAAAGCCCAGGCAAGACAAAACATGCCTAGCGAAGGAAAAAAACCGGAAAGGCCAGTAACGATAGGAAGCCCGAGCATCCCCGCTCCGATGCAGCTGCCTGCGATAAGAAGAATGCCTCCTAAAACGCTTCCTTTTTTCTCACTCATGACCGCTCCTGACTAAGCGTTTTTCTACGATCCGAATCTCTTGCCCCAACCTCCCTAGCTCATAACCTTCATAATCGACAAATTTGAAAAATCGTTCAAAGGCGGGAAAGACCTTGGAAACCTGCTTTGCCATTTCCTGAGCGATAAAGCGATAGTTAGGATGGCCTGCGGGAGAAGAGCGGAGTTCGCATAACCATTGAAGACTGCGCAGATTGACGTGGAAATACCAATGCATATTGTATCCCATCGGCACAATGTATTGCGCCTCTTCAGGGAGTTCCTCAGCAATCGAATCGTAGACCTTTTTTGCCTCTTCCATTGCATCTCGGTATTGTTTTTCCATTTCCGTGTCGATAATTTCATGAGGAATAAAATAGCCATAGTCACAAGAAAGGAGTTGTCTATCTTGAGTGAGCATCCGATGGCGGTGGAGATCTCGGTAGATGCCGAAATCGGCCACAATTTCAAAAGTGAAAAGCGCATGTTCCAGAGCTCGAGGAGATTTGTGTCGACGATTTTCGCGGAAATTAGAAGCAGAGTCTAGGATGCGATTAAGTTCTTCTTCAGGCAAAGTGCGGCAATACTCTTGAAGTTCGTGCAACCCTGAGTCGCAATGTTCAAAAAGTAATGCAGCTGCTACTTTTGAAGGACTATCTGTCTCATAGCTGATCAAACGCACACCGGCATGCTGCATTTTAGCAATGGAAGAAGTATGTCGATCAGCGAGAAGTTTCAAATCATTGCTCATCTGCTCGCGGAACTGCGTATACGCTTTTTGATGTTTATGCGAAGGATCTCCTCTGCGAATAAAAGAAGGGATCACTTTTGCAAGTTCCTGGAAAGATTTTTTACCAATGTCTTGCATTTCAGCAAGATTGTGCCCGTTTAATTTTTGAATAAGGCTTTCAAAAAAACGACCATTTCCAAACATACCCATATTTGTAAGAGCGCTTGATGGCAACAATCCCCGTAAACAGTCAAGGACTTTTGCTCGAAGAGCTGCCGCGTAAGCCACTTTTGAAACATCATGCTCTTTTGGAAAACGCTTTTCCATGAGCTCAGTTAAGGGAGGAATTAGAGCGGAATAAGTTTCGAAGAGATAATTACAAGTTTTGATATAGATATCCCGAAAGGCGGACGTCATCAAAATGGGCTCTCGGTGGTACAAATATTCCCCATCGACCTTTTGATCAAAATAAATATAACGTGTTGATTTCTCAAGTGGAGAACCCCCGATTCGGCAGTCTTCAATAATTTTGGCTGCAATCATCGAAACATTTTCAATCGCGAGATGAGCGCCACCAAGTTCGCCGATCGAATCATCGCCATACCCATCAAGAATTCTGTCGTAAAAATTTTGGGCTTTTTTGATCGCCATGATCTGATCTTCGAGCTCCGCATCATCCTTCTCCTGTCCGACTTGAGCTCCTGAAATTGCACTAAAAGCGGTTTCCTCATTAAGAATAAAATCTTTTAAAAGGAGAGATCTAAGCCCTAAGCTCGAACGAGAATAGCGTGAGAAAAGAGCTCCCTTGATAACTTCGGGAAGGTTGCGAAGAGCAAAAATATTGCTCGAAGTGCTTGTCACGTAGCGCTGCAGGATTTTTATCTGGCTTTCTGTGAATTCTTCATAACCTTCAATCATTCAACGACCTCAATTTTGAAAAATTGCAATAGAATAAGAGGACAAGCAGGGTATAATTTTTGGCGCAGAGAGCCTGGTACCCTCTAAATTAATCTCTCCAGAGTGACATATTCACCGCAGTCAATCAAGAGAAAACTATTCTTAATAATTGTACCTTTCTTCTTGAAGAGTCCAATATAACTTTTTCCCTGTTTCAGCCCTAGCACCGACATCACGGAGCCATGCTGCCATCGCATATCCGATATAGTTTCGACTGCTTTGCTTTAAGAAAATATCAAGAGGTAAAGAGAATGCAAACCCTTTGTCAAAATAAGTATGACCATTTACCCTGTCGTGTCCATTGGTAAAGGTACACCAGATAGAAAAACGCATCCCGCTCCTAAAGTAGCGACCGACGTCCACACGAGCTCCCTTGTCTTTTGCCAAAAACTGCCCTGCACTCACCAATATGTCGATGTTCAAAGGCTTGTAATCGTAATAAAATTCGAGAAAATACTGAACGCCTACATAGCGCACTTTAACGTATTTACCCCCTCTGAGCTGAAGCGTGTTCATGCGGAAATCTACGCCGTGGTAATGCCTTTTAAGCACCGAAGCAAATTGCACACCAATCGCCCAATTGGAATTCACAGGGTAGTATAAAAACTCTGTCGCAGCGCCCCCATAGGCGGGCTCAAAGTATCCCGCAGCAAAACGGTAATACCATCCTTTTCCTAAATTCCATCCCCTTTGCAAAAATGCCTGCTCCATAGAAAATGAATTGGTGTGGAAATATTTTAAAGTGTCGGTGCGAACGATGAGCTCCCTGGAAGGATTTGCCCGATCTGGTCCTCCCAATCCTTGCATGCTTGACTTAATTGAATAACTGACCTGAAGTTTGTAATAGATCTGATCAAAAACGTAGCCTTCTGGTGAAGCGACTGCGCTGATGTTATATTTAAATTTTCCCGTGGTGCTACCGAACAAAGTGAGAAGGCGAGGACGGATTGTGAATGTCCAAATAGACTTGCTTCGCTTAAAGATACGGGCCGCATCGTATTCACTAGGCTCAGAAATCGCCTCTCTCATGGGAGCCACTGTCTCCAGCTCAAAATCGCTGATCAGACCATTCCTCCAGCGCCACAAATCCTCGTTGCGAAATCGGTAAGCCTGACAGGGAAGAGCATCCGCTTCGACGACCACAAGAATCATCGCTATGTCCGAAGGGGTTAAGGCGGCGAGAACGTGCTGGATCCTTTCGCGGACAACTCTCTCTTCTCGGTAACGGTTATTGATCACTTTCAAATAAAGCTCTTTGCGTCCATCGTCATCATATCCAATCGTCGCAATAAACAGATCGAGCCCCTGATCGCTCAGAGCATAAGCAATTTCTTGAGCAAAATCCCTTTCGGTACGGATAACGCCAAGTGGCTCAATATCTACGGGAGATCGATACATCGCCGCATCGTTGATCTTGGGGAAAATCCCTGTGGAGGTTCCAATCGGATAGCGCAACGAAGCGGAAGCTGCGACCTCAGTGCCGCGCATAGAACTTAAAGAAAACTGAAAGGTGTTCCATCCGACAAAAGCTATTCCCCCATTAATTCTCGAGTTAACCTTTCTTCCTGACGGGTGCTCATGCGGGTGCTTTTTATAATCGATCGCATCGTATTCCGCTAAAAATGAAATGTCTTTTAAGAGAGGGACACTCCAGTGACGAAAAGGGCTCCAAGCTCCCCCTCCAAAAAAACCTTTCATGCGGCCTTTTCCATAGCCCAAAGTGAGCTCGAGGTTCCAATCCAGAAACTGTTTGGTGGCTACAATGTACTTGGAATTAAATCGCTTAGTACCGATAAAATCTTCAACGCCTATGGAGATTTCGGGCAGCAAGGGAAACCCATCCTGCAGAGCAAGGATTCCTAACTTGACGTTACCGATTCTTTCTGCATCGTCACCAAACCCCTCTTTTCCAAAATTGTGTTCGACAAGCCCTTTGTAGACGCGATAGTTTAAACACAGCTCCAACCTCTGAAACATCTGAAAATTGACGCCGTAGATGTCATAGGGCTTAACGACCGCAACCCCAACAGCGATATCCCCTTGTATAGGCATTCGAGCGGAAGGCATGTTGAAATACCCACCGACCATGCCATAGTTATAGGTGAAAGGGAGCTCATCGTGAATTTCATCATCGATTTTTTTTATAAGCTCTAGGTCGCGGAATAGAGAGGCTCCTTCATCAAAGGGATAAGATTTAACCTCATCAGATATTTGCCTTTTTTCTGAAGATTGCAGGAAAGGTACAGCGCATAAGGAAAGAGCCATCACCGTCCAGAATTCTCTTACAGCGCTTCGAACCCCTTGAATCACTTTATTCAACACAAATAAAATATTATTATGAAATTACGCAGGTAAATTAGAGGGAAAGTTTTTTTTTATCAAGCAAGAGCTATCTAAAGTAATTTTTTTGCATATACCGGTTCCGTTTCAATGGGCCATTGAAACGGAACCGGTATAGACTGAATTTCAAAAAATAACGGCAGTTCTACAAGGATGTTCTCGCTATAGTTTCAATTGAAGATAAATATAGGTCGATCTATACTCCACTAATGCAAGGGCATCATTGTGCATATTTTGAAAAGTTTCTGGCCGACATAATTGAGCACAATTTAATCACTGGCTGGAGGCAACGAACGAATATCTGCATTTCACACTCAAATTATAGCAAGGAATATCCATGGGTTATCTTAAGGACTTTCAGACTCATATCGCCAACCACGACTATCCCTCTTTCCTGAAACTTTGGGAAGAATACTGCTCAGGAGATGAATTGGAGGCAGAAGAGGTCTGCGAAATCCTTCGAGCCGTAAAATCCTCCGATATCGCAGAACTTTTTGGTAGACACGTCGACAGAATCCTGCCTCTTTGGCAAAAAATGCCCGAGGATAATCTATCTCGCGAAGTCCTCAAACTCATCATCGATATCCAAACAATCAATAGCGAAGCCTTGGCAGAACTCGCTTACAGTTATCTTAAAAACCGCTATTCTGATCAAAAATATTTCAATGACAAGATCCGTCTCATCGGGTTGAGAGGAAGAGAAAAATTTCAAGGCGCAATTAGCAATTATGAACTCCTCTCGCACATGGATAAAGGTAAATATGTATTTCATACAGGAGGATGGGGAGCCGGTGAAATCGTCGATGTCTCTCTTGTTCGCGAGCAGCTTACTTTAGAGTTCGACTACGTCCCTGGAAGAAAAGAACTCTCTTTTGCGACAGCCTTTAAAACATTGGTTCCGATTCCGGACGATCATTTCCTTGCGCTTCGATTTGGGAACCCCGACCTCTTAGAGAAGAAAGCCAAAGAAGACGCGGGCGAAGTCATTCGCATGCTTCTCAGAGATATGGGACCTAAAACAGCGGCGGAAATTAAAGACGAACTTTGCGACTTAGTCATTCCAGCTGCAGAATGGACGCGTTGGTGGCAAAACACCAGGGGTAAAATCAAAAAAGATACAATGATCGAGACCCCCGAATCTCTTCGCGAACCCTTCCGCCTCAGAAAGAGCGAGCTGTCTCATGAAGAAAGATTGCAGCGCGTCTTGGAAAACAAGCCAGATGCAAACACGCTGATCCAAATGGTTTACACGTTTCTTCGAGATTTTCCCGAGACACTAAAGAATGCTGAATTTAAAGCAACTCTCCTTGGAAAAATGTCGGAAATGCTTTCTTTTAAAGAAATCAGCCCCGCGCAGCAACTTCAAATTCATTTCTTTCTGCAGGATTTAAACAACGCGAAAGAGCTTCCTGCAATCAATGAACTCATTCAAAGCTTCGAGTCGATTGAAAAAATCATCGATTCGATTGAAGTCCTCAGTTTTAAAAAGCGTGTTCTCGTTGAGGCGAGAAAGCTCCGCGCCGACTGGAAAGAAAGCTTTTTAGATCTCCTATTCAAAATTGGACAAGCTCCGCTTCGCGACTACATTCTGGCCGAATTGATTTCAGCAGAAACGGATGATGAACTGAAAAAGAAATTCCAAGATCTTTACACCCATCCCGCACGCCATCCAGAAGCATTCATGTGGTACTTTCAAAAGCTGCAGACTCAAAAAGCAATTCCTTTTAGCGATAAACAAGGAAAGATCCGGTTCTTCGAAGGTCTTCTCATTCTTTTAAGTCAGATTGAAAACAATCCAGAACAGCGCGAAATGGTAAAAAAAATCCATGCCCTTCTTTCCGGAGATCGCTTTGCCATCGTTAGACAAATGATGGCAGCGGGATCTGCGGAGGATGCAAAAGAATTCATCTTACTCGCTTCAAAATCTCACTCGTTGAGCGATCACGACCAAAAGATTTTCCAATCCCTTGCAGAAGTTGCTCACCCATCCATTTCCAAATCGAGGAAAAAACAAGAATCCTCTTCAGGAAGTGATGAGCATATCATTTGGACAACCCATGAGGGCTATCTCAAACTCCAGCAACGCATCCAGCAGATTGCCACGGTTGAAACAATTGAAAACGCTAAGGAAATTGAAGTAGCTCGCTCGCACGGCGACTTGCGAGAAAATGCAGAATTCAAAGCTGCGCTAGAAAAGAGGGATCGCCTTCAGTCAGAGCTTAAAATGCTCTCCGACCAACTCAATAGCGCGCGAGTCTTTACAAAGGAAGATATCATCACTAGCGAAGTGGGCGTCGGAACTGTTGTTGAATGCAAAAACAAAAGTGGCAAAACAATCGCCTACACGCTTCTTGGACCATGGGACGCCGATCCAGAGAAGAACATTCTTTCCTTCCAATCCAAACTCGCCCAAGCTCTCAAAGGGAAAAAAGTGGGAGACACCTCTCCTGTCCAAGGCGATGAGTTGACGATCATTTCCATCCGCAGCTATCTGTAATCCATTCCATCCCCTGCCGCTTCTGCGAAGCGGCAGCATTTATAATGTCGTGTCTGGTTTTGTTACACCTTGGCTTGGTATTTTTTCGCATTTAGGGTATTTTCCTTTAAATAGATTGGATTAACCTCATTTGCCCAGGGCAGCGGATTTTTATGGAACTTGTTATTGCCAGCAACAACATGCACAAGATCAGAGAATTTCGCGCCATTTTAAAGAAAATGGGAAATTTTGATCTCCTCAGCCTTCTCGATTTTCCTAATTACACACCGCCTCAAGAGACGGGGAAAACGTTTGAAGAGAATGCAATCATCAAGGCGGAACACGCAGCTAAAACATTGAACCGTTGGGCCATTGCTGATGATTCTGGTCTAGTTATTCCCGCATTACAAGGGGCTCCAGGAGTCTGCTCACGAAGGTACGCCTCAGAGCATGCGACAGATAAAGAGAATCGAAAGAAACTCCTTCAAGATATGAGCCATTTGTCTGACACAAATCGGCAGGGATACTTCGAATGCTGGATCGCTTTGGCTTCTCCACAAGGTGTCAAGAAAACAACAAAAGGCGTCTCGGAAGGGATGATCATCGATCAGGAGAAGGGCAGCCTTGGATTTGGCTACGACTCCATCTTTGTCAAACATGAATATGGAAAAACCTTTGCAGAACTGGACGAAGACACAAAAAATCGCATCTCTCATCGAAGAAAAGCTCTGGATAAGCTCCTTCCTTTTTTAGAAGCGATTGAGAAAGATTCGGCCGATGCATTACCTAGTTGATGCTTACAATCTTCTCTTCCGCACCTCAAAAAAAGGCGGACCTTTGGAGAAAAGTCGTCAAAAATTGATCGAAGAGATCAATGCCATTGCATCCCGGGCAAAACTGTGCATCACTTTAGTTTTTGACGGCGCTGAACAACACCTTCCTTATTCATCTCGAGGACATTTTGACGCTATCGAGCTAGTCTATACCTCGAAATCGTTAACTGCAGATGAGTATATTTCCAAAGAGGTCATCGACTCTAACACACCTTCTCAAATCACTGTTGTTACAAACGATCGAGAGCTTTCTATCCGCTGTCGAAACTGCAGTGCTAAAACGCAAACTATTGATGCTTTTATTACTTTTCTGAAAAAAAAAGAAACAAAAACAAAAAAGTCTCTCAAATCACCCACATTTAAAGATTCTCCTTTAGAAATTAATCGCCTCTTAATGATTTTCGAGAAAAAAATGCTTGAAAAGCTAAATAATGATATCGAAAATAATTAATCAATCCTTTTTTAATTATTGATAGTAAATAAGCTCACTGATAAACTATCTTGAATTAAATTTTTAATTTAAGGCCAAATCATGAGCGTATATTTTAGAAACAAAGAGGATTTTATCAATCAAACACCTCGTGCTATTCCGTTTGCGGAAACAATGCCATCTCACGAAAAAATCGGGGATGTTTTTTCACGAGCCATCACTGTCTTGAAAAGTGATAATCTAAATAATGTCACACCTCTTTTAAAAGATTTAGGGATTGATCCTAGCGATAAAACCGCTGTCTCTGAAATGTGTTCCCTTTTAACGCAACTTGACGATAACACATTACAGGTCTCTCCTCTTGTCTCTGGGGTTTTCCTCCTTAAGAAAAAAGATCCGACAAGTTTACTGAATCCCTTTAAAGAGATCGCTGTCTTTAAGGTAGGGCGTAAACGCGCTTGCATGGAAATCTTAGCTCGCAACACTGTAAATCTGCTCGGGCTAGGCAAACATGTCCTTCCAGGGATGTATTGTGCGATGCTCGATTTGCCTTTATACGAACAAGTGGACGACGAGGACACGACAGAAGACCTTTGGAATGGACACCAAAAAGTTTATTGCCAAAACAAGCCTCTTATAAAGCAATCCACTCAAATGCTTTACGATCCCATGATGCAATTTGAACTGGAATGGGACGCTCAAGATCCCGACGCAATAACAACAAACTCTTCCGATTTCACGCAAAGCGTAGAAGAAAGCTTGAGCAAAGGCACTTCTCCTCAACTGAGGAGAAGTGTTGCATCTTCGGATTTCACACGAACAGAAGAGGGAGATCAAAGCCAAAGCTTCTCTTCTGAAGTAACACCTAGCTCTGAAGAAAAAGAACCCAAAAAAATTATACCCTCTCCTCTAAGGTCTTTTAGCGGCACAGAAGAATGGGATATCGATGATGATGAAAAATCGGCTCTTCCAGTTAAGTCTGAAGTCTTTTCAACTGCTAGCGCCGTCGTTGGCATTGTACAACCCTTCTTATGCGATACCCAAGAGGCAGACGTTTATGAATTCACTCTCATGACTATTGCAGCACTCGCTATTGGACTTCGCGATGGAAAACACGATGGCTTTAAAGGATCGACATTATTTGATGTCGAAGACAACTTCCCTATTCGAATTGATCCTCTCTATGCAAAAGGTCAGATGTGTTCGAGCTGCACGGTCGATTTGCTCTATCTCGACAAGGATGAACGAACCAATAAACATCTAACCAAGGAACACATTAATCAACTGTATCAAATCGTTTCAAAATGGAACTTATTTGATATCATGAAAAAATTGGAAAAAGGGACCATTCTTTACATGGACTCGATTTCTGAAAAGATGGGAATCGATACAGAAGGAAAGGATGAAGGCAATTTTGAGGTGTTGATTGCGGAAGGTGTCGAACATGCCATCAATGGAACTTTTAATACGCTGCAAAATAATCCTAAGCATCGCATTTTAAATCAGGAGCAACTCAACGCAGCGAATACTCGCTTAGTTAGAATTCGTGACTTTATCACGAAATGCTTCCTGGAAGAAACGACATTCTGTCCTGAGGATCTTGTCGATGCGGTCGATATTGCCCAAAAAGTTTACAAGGAAAAACTTCAAGCCGAATCAGCAAATATTCCGATCTCTACGCAACGTGTCTTAAAAACGAGCGGTCCTCACCACGTCACTGGAAGAGTCTCCCCTCCAGCCGCCCAACTGCAAATCACAGAGCGGGAAGTCCAAAAAAAATCCCGAGGAGCTCTCCAAACCTTCGAGAGTTGTGATGAGTTATCAGCAACCGAGCTAACGCATCCACTCGGTCGCTTACAAGTTACTCGCGATTCAGAAGATAGGGAACTGGGGATTGCCGTCAGCCCTGTGAGACTGATCGATTCCGAGGATGAGCAGTTTGGAATTCCCATGAATCTTAACTTTTCTGGTTATGGTGATTTTGGGAAGATTGATTTTGATGAATTGGGTCAAGCGATAAGCCCTATTGTCGGACCTCCTGGGTATTCTCAATTCTCCTTTGGGTCAGAAAATGATGAAAATATTCCCCCGTTTGGCGACTATAGCCAACGCGGCTGAAAATTGGGTTTAGGACCGAAGCGAAAGCTCCCGCGATTGATGCGATCGAATCGTCGCCACTATTAGAAATAGGGGCTAGATTCGATCACCCAATCCCGGGGCTTTGGCTCGGTCTTAAATCCAAATTTTCAAATCGGCTAGAGAATTTCGATTTTAACACCCCCCTTTCCCGATCCATCAAGCAGGGCCTTATTGCTCGAATAATGCCCCTGTTTGATGGATCAAAAAATGGTCGTGTTAAAACCAAAATTCTATAGCCTCTTGAAACGTCACCAGTATATGTTAATGGATTTTATTAACATACTCTAAAGTCTTTGCGCCACTTTTCGGAGCACGGCCTAAAACAGATCTCTATCTTTGCTGCGGGAAATTTTTTTTGAAGCGAGTGCAAGAATTGATCTAGCCGAGATTTCTCTCCTTGAGCGAAAATCTCCACATCCCCATTGGGAAGATTGCGAACAGTTCCTACAAGGCTTAGTTGATTTGCTATAGCTTGTACTGTGCGTCGAAAACCGACGCCCTGCACTTTGCCTTTAGCAAGGGCTAGCAACTCTCCATCTCGCATGATTCTTCCTCTTTGTCGGCTTCAGAGAAGTCTGCTTCATGCCAGGGATAATTGCAAATCATCTCTCGGACTTCTAAAGCCGCTTTGGAGCGATTTAGAGATTCTCGGAGGTGGCGCATGTTTTTTCCTCCGCGCAGGTACCAACATCCGATGCGGCGCAAATCGAGTAAAGCGCGCCTCTCGTTTTGATAGGAGAGAATGTGATCCAAATGCTCCAAAAGGATATCTCTATAGTCTAGACCGCGGAAGCCCAAGGGTTTCTCCCCGTCAAAGTAGCGATAAATGTCTTCAATGAGCCAGGGCTTTCCCATGGTTCCTCGCGCAAGAAGAACCGCATCGCATCCCGTATACTCGAACATTTTTTTTGCGCTTTCTGGATCGATAATGTCACCGTTTCCGATGACTGCAATCCCACGCGAAGCCTGCTTGCAATCCCTGATAAAATCCCAATTGGCCGGTCCTTTATAGCCCTGAGCACGCGTACGACCATGAATGCAAATAGCCGCCGCTCCTGCCTCTTCGGCAATCCGGGTCACTTCAGCAGCCACAATATGAGAAGAATCCCAGCCGGCGCGGATCTTCACGGTGACAGGAATTTTGACAGCGGCAACCATATTAGAAATGATCTCACCGATCAAATCGGGGTGTTTAAGCATCCCTGAACCGCTTCCATCTTTGGTGACTTTATCCACAGGACAGCCGCAATTGAGGTCTACAACATCAAATCCCAAATCCTCAACGATTTTTGCGCAAGCACCTGCAATCTCTGGCTTGCTCCCGCAAAGCTGTCCGCCAATTGGATGCATCCCTGCTTCGTAATCGAGAAGACGGTAAGTGTTGGGGTCGTGCCGAATCAAGGCATCCATCTTGACCATTTCGCAGTAGACAAGACCGGGACGATACTTGACCGTCATCCGCCTAAAAGGGAGATCGGAGCATCCGGCTAAAGGAGCGCAAAAAATATTCGAGGGCAATACTAGCTTGCCTTTGCCTAGAGTAAAAGGGCGCTTTAACACGGCACAACCTTAATAAGAAGGTATAATACGCCTTTTTCTATGAATTGGAGCGCAAAAAAAGCTACAAGCGGGCTCAAATCGAGCATACCGAGGGGAGGAATGATTCTGCGAAAAATGTTCAAGTAGGGATCTGTATAAAAAGCAATGAACTGCATGATTTTATGGCGCGAAAAATTCGGGAACCAAGACCCGATGATTCTGGCCAAAAGAAGCATCGTATAAATCCAAAAAAGAAGTTGGACGATTTTCAGCAATGGTAAAAGCATAGCATCCCTAAGTAGTGAAGAGGTTATTTTACCTCTTGCTCCTTGGAGAAGCAATGGGAAAACAATCTAAAAAAATGTATGCACTTAACCTATCCTTTTCCGTAATGTTCGATCGCGATAAGATTGAAGTCCATTTGGGGTAAAAAATTATGTTCTACATCGGCATCCACCTAGAGAAGGCGTCCCTGAGAGTTGCGGTCTTAAAAAAAGAAAAGCGAGGCATCTCTATCGAGTCCCTAGAGTCTTTTCCCTATGGGCCTGACAATGTAAAACTATTTTACAATCTATCTCCTTTCCATACGGGAAAAGAAACGCGGGTCACCTCAGGCATAGGCTGTTCAGAGACATTCATCCGCAAACTGCATATCCCTCTCAAAGATCGCAGAAAAATCCTGGAAGCTTTGCCTTTTCAGCTCGAGTCCTTAGTTCCCTTCTCTGATGAATCCACCCTAATCTGCCCTTTGTTTAAGCCTTTAAGCAAACAAATGACGGCAGTCACAGTCATCGCAACTTCTGAAGAATCTTTAAATGCGCATCTCGGGGACTTGAAAAATCTCGATATTCGCTCAGATACCATTTCCTGCGAAGCTTCTGCTTTAATGCGCTTTAACAGATGGAAATTTCCTTCTATTGGCAAAGTGCTTTGCTTGCATGCGCATCATCAAAAACTTTCTTGTGTCGTGTGCGAAGGAGAAGAAATTCTTCTTTCCCAATCTTTGTCTTTTGAGGAAAATGCAGATCTTTCGAAGGAACTTGAAAAGCTCTCTATCTTCCTTAAGCAAAAAGGGGGAATCGATGACAAAACACCCTGGTTTCTCACCGGCAACCTTCACTTTGCGGAACAAATTAAAAATGTATTTTCGGGAGAAGCACTTCTTCTCGATGATATAACGAACGCAACTTTTGCAATTCCCATCGGCCTTGCTCTAGACGATTTAAAAGAGGATGCGTTTTCCGTTCAGTTCTGCCAAAAGAAATTCACTCCTTCCCATACTTTGCACAGCAGGCAAAAAAAGGCATTTTCTTACCTCGCCTTTTGCTTAGGAGCTGCTGTTCTCATGGCGATAGGAAGCTCTACCATTTTAGGAAAAAACCAGCGCCTGCTCGTCCAGTCTTTAAAGGATTATATCACGCCTTCTTTAGCTTCCGGCTCCTTTACTTCCATGGAAGACATCGAAGAAAATTTATACGCATGGGAGGATTCCCTCAAACAACAAAAAAGCTCATTTGCCCTTCTTCCCACTGTGCCGAAAGTAAGCGATGTACTCGCATGGCTAAGCTCTCACCCGTGTTTTGCCACAGAAGAAGGAAACTCCAAAGAAGGTGTAGAAATAAAATCCTTGCATTACACTCTGACCAAACATCCCAAGATTGGCGAAACCTCTGCTCCTTATCTCGCGCACGTCGAATTAGAATTCACTTCCCAAACACCTAGAGCAGCAAGAGATTTTCATGAAATTCTTTTAAAAGGGGATGAGATCGTCAATGCGAAAAAGGACATAAAATGGCAGACGCAAAATCACACTTACCACACCGCTTTTGAGCTGAATCCTAGGAGTCTACAATGAAACCGCTTTCTCTACGACTCTATACCCCGGTTCTTTGGTCTTTACTCATTTTAGCACCGCTTCCCTTTCTTTTTTTTCTGGTCAATTTCCTTTTGGGAATTCAAAAAATGGACATCCTGGAAAAAGAAATGCAAAGAATTCATGCCAAGGCCCTTCTTTCTCAAGAGGTTCTTCACAAAGAAAGCACCCTTCTCAATTCTTTGAAAAATCCCGATCCCCACTATTTGGACAAAAACATTGAAACACTGACCTTTCTTCTTCCTGAAATCAAAAAACTCGAAGCGATCTCGCAAGAACATCCCGACGAGGAGCAAGCTTTAAAACGGCTATCTTTCTTAAAAGACGGAGGAAATGCTCTCGTTTTCTCTGAAGAACAAATCCGAGCGAACAGCACATTTCGCGAAATTGAAGAAAAGCAGCAGCATCCCATTGAAATGAATGAGGAGGACCTCAAAAAGCTACTTTGCCTGATTGAAGGAGTGACCATTTGGCCTTATGGACCAAAAGAGGGGCGTCCTCAGCTCATCATCAAAGACTTTAAACTTTCGAAAAAAGAAATCAACCCTCAAGAGAAAGTGTTCGTCGTTTCTATGGAACTGCTTAGAAGGGAAAATTTGGAAAGCATACAATGAATAAATTACTTTTGATCTTCGCCTTATCGCTTTTTTATAGTTGCTCTTCTAGAACACCAACGGACCAAAGCGATGCCGTAATCAGCATGCAGCTCATCGACCGCAACGGCTTTACAGAAACGATTAGCAATAAAGATCGAATCGCTTCCTTTAAAAACACAGACTTTTTGACAGCGCAGCCTTTTCAAAAAGTCCTACGCGTATTCGGTAAAAATATTTCTGGACAAAGCGTTTCCAAGATCACTAGCTACCACGAGAACGGACAACTTTGGCAATATCTAGAAGCGGTTGATGGCAGAGCTCACGGCATTTATCGCGAATGGTTTCCTAATGGCGTATTAAAAATAGAAGCCCATTTGGCCGAGGGTACTGCCGATATTCATGACATCGCTCAGGCAACTTGGATTTTTCATGGCCATTGCAAAGTGTGGGAAGAAGAAGGAAATCTTGTCGCTGAATTTCACTACGAGAAAGGTCAAATGGATGCGCCTGCCCGCTACTTCTACCCCGATGGAAAACTTCAAAAGATCATTCCCTATGAACAAGGGGAAATCCATGGTATCGTACAGTCCTTTGACGAAGAAGGGAATCTCATGGAAGAAACTCCTTATTCAAAAGGGGAAAAAGAAGGTAAAGCCATTGCTTATTGGAATCCGACCCACCCCTTATCTACTGAAATTTTCGCTCAAGGCCTCCTATCTGAAGCCTTTTATTTCGATCCTCTAGGTAACTGCATCGCCGAAGTCCACGACGGCAAAGGAAAACAGGCTGAGTTCAAAGAAGGGCGGTTAGAAACTCTTTATACGATTGAAAACGGTATCATCGAGGGAGAAGTGCAAACCTTTAATCCCAATGGGTCTTTGCACACCTCTTACATCCTTATCGATGAAAAGAAACAGGGAGAAGAGTGGGAGTATTATCCTTCTGAAAAAGGAGAAGCGCTTAGACCAAAGCTTTGCGTGCACTGGAACGACGATAAAATCCAGGGACAAGTGAAAACCTGGTACCCGAATGGAAAGATGGAGAGCCAACGCGAAGTGAACGAAAATAAAAAACACGGAACCTCTTTTTCCTGGTATAAAAGCGGCGACCTCATGCTGATGGAGGAATATGACAATGAACTCCTGATTAAGGGCTCCTATTACAAACCTGGCGACAAACGCCCTATCTCTAAAATTGAATCTGGTAAGGGAACCGCTTCTCTCTACACAAGTGAGGGGATCTTTCTTCGAAAAGTGGCCTATGAAAAAGGAAAACCGGTGGTGAATCCCAATGACACTATGCGTTAATAAGGCAAGTTTGCGGATTTCTCTCAAAAGCTCAAGGCACACTATTTCTCCACAAAGAAGAGAAGAAGCTGTAGAACAATTAGCTAAGATTCTTCTTCCAAAAATCGCCTCCTATCAGAGCATTCTTTCCTTTCATAGCCTTCCCCAAGAAATCGATACCGCTCCTCTCAATGCTCTACTCTCTGCAGAAAAAAAGCTCTTTCTTCCTCGCGTCGAAGGAAATCGCCTTCTCATCTACCAAGTGAGTAATCTCGATAGCGAGCTTGTACAATCCCCTTTTCACATTTGGGAGCCCAATCCCAATCTCTGCACGCCTTGCGCTCTTGAAAACATTGACTGCATCCTTGTGCCAGGACTCGGCTTTGACAGCAACAACCACCGCATCGGTTACGGAAAAGGGCATTACGACCGCCTGCTCGCGAAGGTAAATGAAAGCTCTTTCAAACCTATGCTCATCGGACTTGGCTTCAAAGAACAGTATGTCGAGGTGATTCCTTCCGAACCTCACGATATCCCGCTCACAGAATTAGTTCTGCTCTGACGTATCCCGAAAATGATTCAAAGATCGGAAAAAAACATTTATATCAATTCTTGAATTTGCTTGCACGTACACCCAGAGCTGACTCCTACACAGGCTTTAACCGTGGAACTCACGGCATAATGTTTTAAATTGGTTGCTCCGTTCAGAATGATAGGCAATCTTTGCAAATTTCCCAATCAAAAATTCTAAATACGTCCAACTGCAATTTCTTAAGACGATTGGCTTTCTGATACAGAGGAGCCACTAAACGATTGCATCAACTTTTTTATGGATGAGGTATGGCTTCTTTATTGAGTAAGAGGAGGGGTCAAGGGCGCTTCGTGGAGGTAATTGCCTTCGGGCTCGGGGGGGTACTTTTCTTGTTTGGCCGGCTTGCACATCCTTGCTCCCATGCAGCCTTGTGAAGTCACAACAGCTCCCGTCGCCACGGTATCGCACACAGCGTAATCACCGCCATCGAGGCAGTACCATAAAACTGTATAGGGCGTGCGCGAGCGGTAATTTTGGTTAACGCTAGCGTTAGCGCCTCCATACGTCCCATAATTCCCGTAAGTGTCCGTCCAAACGGTCTCTTTTTGGGATTTAACAATCACTTCACCCAAATAAGTTCCATCCGCTCCCCGAATCACACTTCTTAGATCGTAAGGAGAGTTATTGATCAGGCGTACCGAGCCGGCAAAAAGCAAATAGGGAGAAAAAAGCATGCCTAAAACGACGAAAATCCAAGACTTCATGGCTCAATACCCATTTTGCTGTTGCTGTTGTTGTTGACACTGCTGAGATCCGCCGCAGCTTTGCGCTGTGACGACAGCGCCTGCAGCGACATTGCCGCAGGTTCCATAACCTGCTCCACCCATGCATTTCCAGACAACGGAATAGGGAGTTTGTGAGGCGTTTTCAATTTCTGTGCCGAAGTTATCCTGATCATCGCTCCACGTTGCTGCATCGCGCGGATTGAGAATAAATTCTCCGAGCAGTGTTCCATTCGCATCGTAAATCACCGCTTTGAGCGTGTAGACTGAATCATTGAACAGATTGACAGAGTTCGCAAACCCTATCCCTTGAAAACAGATAAAAGCGCAGACTAAAACTGCCCAAAATTTTTTCATTTTTACTCTCCCTGCGCGATGATGTCGTTTTCCGATGCGATGGAGGCCCATCTAAAATCGATATGCCCCATCGAGGATAAAACAACATCTTTTAACTGCGGTTGATTAACATATAGCATGGAATAATAAAAAATGGGAATAATCGGCATGTCTTGCATTAAAATCCTTTCACTCTCTGCTAAAACTTCCTTACGAAGGGAGGCATCTGCGATTTCGGAAGACTTTTCAAGAAGAGCAGTAAATTTTGGATTTTCCCAATGTGTGTTATTTGATCCGCTATTTTTATATTTAAAAACTTCTAGAAAGTTGATGGGATCGGGGAAATCCGCTGTCCACGATCCAATGGACAAGCTATAATCCTGCTTGGAAATACGATCGATGTATACTTTGGACTCAACCGCTTCCAGTTTTATCCGAATTCCAGACGCTTCAAACCACTGTTGCTGCAGAGCCTGAGCGATGAGATGAGAGCGCTCGGAAGAAGGGTAAATTAAACTCAAGTCAGCCAAGGCCTGCTTGTTTACACGAGATGAAGCCAATACTTCTGAGAACATTTTTTTTGCAGTCTCAACATCTGCATCTTTAAAATAAGATTCTTCCTGGATGTTTAAACACGTAGGAACAAGACCTGTTGCAGGCGATTGATTTCCCTGAGTCACATGCTCAACGATGGCTTGGCGATCGATGGCTAAAGCAAGAGCTTTTCTGATTGATGGCTGGTTTAAAATCTCTTTTTCCGTATTGACACGGATAAAATATGTCCCGAGCAATTCCTTGGACTTGAGAATATTGCTTTTTTTTAAGTCTGTGATGGCATCGACGGAAATAGTACTTAGAGGGGATCCTGCCCAATCGAGTTCATTTTTCTCAAACATCTTCAGTTCTGTCTCAACTTCAAGCATTTGCAGTTCAATGGAAGTCAGCTTGACAGAAGGAGCGTCCCAATACTTATTATTCTTCACGAGTGTCAAATGGTCTTGATGTCTCCATTCTGAGAGCTGAAATGGCCCATTGCAGACATAAGTGGAGACATTCTGCGCCCAGGAAGATGTTTCTTCGTCGACTTTTTGATTGACAGGGAAAAAAGCAGGGATTGCGAGCACCTCCAAAAAATAGGGAGTCGGATTTTCCAACTCAATGACCAGCGTTTTGGAATCGAGCGCTTTGGCACCAAAGACGCCGAAATCCATTTTTCCGTCTTTGATCGCTTTCGCATTTTTAACGACATAAAGGTGGAAAGCCGTATCGGAAGGAAAGTCGGCGGACAACATTTTTTTCCACGCATGCATGAAATCAAAAGAAGTCACAGGATCTCCATTTGACCAAACACTGTCTTTGAGATGAAAGGTATATGTTTTTAGATCGGTAGAAACATCAACGCTTTGTGCAAGGGCCAGTTCTATGTTTTCGTCTCTATTCATTCTGACGAGTCCTTCAAAAAGCATACGTGCAATCGTCTGGCATTTTAAGTCTCTAACCTTTCGTGGATCCAATGTTTGGGGCTCACCAACGATGTTTATTTTTATAGTGTTTCCCGGCATTTTTGTTGCACCTTCTGAAGAGGGTGATTGACATCCAAATCCGATCGCAGTCAAAATCAAGCTTAAATAAATCATACAACGACGCATCGAATAGCCCTTGTGCTACATTTTGGTGAATAGCCTTACTGTATCTTAAGGGTTTTGTTGAATGCAATCGTAACCTTTGTACATGTTTGGATTGGATGTCTCAGCACGCGTTTGCAACCACTCGATTTCCGACGCCGGTTTTTAATACGCCAGTGATTTCTTCTTGCTTTGGTGGGAAAAATGGCGACGAGCTTTCCCTCGATGATCAAGGCTTGATGCGCTCTGTCGAAACCATTCTGTTTGCCGGGACTTCCATCGAACTGCTCCAAAAAATGCAACAGCCCTACGTTTGGAAAATCCAAACAAGAGAGTATCCTTATCCCAACGACCTTTTCATCGATGAGCGTTTCATCGAAAAAATAAACTTCGATTACAAAAGAGAGATTAAGCTTCCTTCAATGGCGCTGATTTTAAAAACGATGCAAGAACTGGAAAAAACGCGTTATATCTGGGGAGGCAATTGGCCTCATGGAATCGACCCTCTTCCCAACATCTATCCCAGCAAATCCCATTTCCATCAACTTCATCCTCTGATTCAGGATATCTGGTCTCTAAGAGGTGTAGATTGCTCCGGGCTTCTGTATTATGCGACTAATGGTTGGACCCCTCGCAATACCTCGTCTTTGATCGAATTCGGAAAATCTGTAGACATTGAAGGCAAAAGCATTCTCTCCATCTTACAAAAAGTCCAACCTCTCGATCTAATCGTCTGGAGAGGACATGTCGTTTGCATTATCGATCAACACACAACGATTGAGAGCAAGTCGCCAGAAGGGGTTGTAAAACTCAATGCCTACGACCGCCTTTATGAAATCATACAAGAGAGAACCCCTTCTAATCACATTGATCCTGGTGGGCAACCTACTTTTGTCATACGCAGGTGGCACCCCGATGCAATTGTTTAGAAAAATATGTTCATAGATTCTTGCAAATCATTGATAAATCTTGCGAGATGAACTCCGTCGCAAACAGCGTGATGTGCTTGGATCGCAATAGGCAACCCTATTTTTCCATTCTGCTCGAAATACTCTCTGCGGTTCCATTTCGAAACCTCGATCAATGTGAATCCCATGCAATTGCCTCTAAAAGCGAACAGACTATCAGAAATTCTTCGAAAAAACGACCAAAAATCATCGGAAAAAGTTAGAATTATCGGTTCTCTCGAGCAAACTGCGCAGCGCCGAGCAGAGCCGTTTTTTCGTTTAAGACAACTTTCACGGGAATTTTAGAAAGGATAGCAGATAGTCTTCCTTTATCCGCAAAGGCCTTCATAAATTGATCTTCTTTCAAGAAGGGGAGAATATGGGGTACAATGCCGCCGCCGATGAATATGCCCCCCATCGCAAGCACTTTTAAAGCTAAATTCCCAGCTTCACTTCCTAACACACTTGCAAAAAGACGACAAGCGCGCACGCATGCCTGACATTCGCCGCTTATCCCTTTTTCTGTGATGACATGCTGAGGTGCATTTTGCCGCATCAGAGAAGCGATCGAAGACTCTTCCTTTTCCCGCTTTGTATCGATAAGGAAGCGATAGAGGCTATGGAGCCCAGGACCAGAGAGAAGCCTTTCAAATGAGACGTGTCTAAACTGCTGCCTCAAATAATGGAGCAAATCGATCTGCTCTTCCGTCACGGGAGAGAAATCGCAATGCCCGCCTTCACTGGAAAAGGGATGGTGCGTTCGGCCGTCCCAGTAAATTCCAGCTTCGCCAAGACCTGTTCCAGGAGAAATCAACGCTTGATTCCCTTCGATGACCTGGCCAACGTTGATAGTTGCAAACTCTTGAGAAGAAAGACAGCGGAGTCCCCAGGCATTGGCTTCCAAATCGTTGATCAGATCAACCTTGGGGATATTGAGATCTTTTTCTAAAACTTTTGCGGAAATTTCCCAAGGAAGATTGGTTGCTTTACAGACTCCGTTACGGATGGGCCCCGCGATGCCGAAACAAGCGGCGCTAATATTTTTTCGACTTTCATGCGATAGAAACGTTTTAAGAAGTGCGCTGAGAGTGGGAAATTTGCTGCTGGCAAATTTCTCTTCATCGATGCACGTGATCCCCTTTTTTTCTTTGAAAAGAGCAACTCGTACTTTCGTCCCTCCCACATCTCCTGCAAGTATCATGCTATCTCCATAAGATTACTCTTTGTACAGATAATCTAATGTTTTAAATTACTCAACATATAGCGGCTTGACAATTTTAAAAAAATATGAAAAAACCAGAAAAAAAAGAGAATTCATGATTTATTTAATTGCTTTCGTCTCCGCCATCACAGGTTTTTTATTTGGATTTGACGAAGGCATTGTTTCTGGAGTGCTACAAACGATCTCAAAAGATTTTAAACTCACACATTATGAAACAGGCTTTTTAATGGGTCTGCTACCGTTTGGAGCCTTATTTGCCGCGTGTCTTACAGGAAGGTTCTCTGACTGGGTTGGGCGTCTACGGGTCATTTATTTGATTGCTATCCTCTTTTTTTTGGCAACGATCGGTATTCTCGCGACGCACTCTTTTGCCGTTTTATGCATGATGCGGGTTTTACTCGGCATTAGCATTGGAATGTCTGTCGTCGTCACACCGCTTTATATCGCCGAAACAGCGCCGGCAGAAATTCGCGGAAAGCTTGTCACTTATTTCCAGCTCGCGATCACTCTCGGCATCCTCTCTGCTTATTTGATCAACTTATTCGTCGTAGGAAAAATCTCCTGGAGATGGACCTTTGCAACAGGTCTGATTCCCAGCTCAGCGCTTTTCATCGGAGCTCTTTTCCTTCCCGAAAGCCCTCGATGGCTCTTCCTTAAAGGGAAAATGGGGGAAGCCCACAAAGTTTTATTCCGACTTTATCCCAAAAAATTTAATCCGGGCCGCGTCGAGCATGAGCTTGCAATCATCAAAAAATCAATGATTAAAAAGCAAAGAGCAGGAATCTGGAAAGAGCTCTTTTCCAAGCGCGGATTTTCTTGTTTGCTGCTCGGAACTGGACTCTTTTTCTTCCAGCAACTCAGTGGGATCAACGTTGTTATTTATTTTGCTCCGCAAATTTTTCAAAAGATGCAAATCGGTACGACTTCTGCGGTGCTTTTAGCCACGGTGGGTCTTGGAACAGTGAACGTCTTGATGACAGTTGTAGCGATGCATCTTGTCGAGAAAATAGGAAGGCGACCTCTTCTTCTGATTGGATTTATTGGAGCGGCTGTTTCTTTGGGCATGATTGCTCTCTTCACTCAATTTGAGGGAACATTGTTCAAAGGACTTGCAGCGCTGTCGATTTTTCTCTACATCGCCGCATTTGCTGTGAGCCTAGGCCCTTTGCCGTATATTTTAACTTCTGAAGTGTTTCCGCTAAAAATCCGCGGTCAAGGAATGAGCCTTTCGGCTGCAAGCAACTGGGCTTTTAATACACTTGTCGTTGCTTCCTTTCCCATTTTGTTAGAGCTCTTAGGAATTTCTCGCGTCTTCCTATTTTACTCTTCGGCATGTGTCCTCGGATTGCTTTTCTGCTTATATTACGCGCCAGAGACAAAAGGACTTTCTCTCGAAGAAATAGAAGAATATGTGCATTCGCGAAAACCTTTGCGCAAACTGGGGCGGCCTAGTGCTCTGTAAACAAAAATATTGCAATATTTTTGTTTACAGAGCACTAGATGAAAACCATTCTAGAAGACTCCAAAGAAGAGATTAAAAGGGTATCAACATGGGCATGAACTACGACATCATCATCATCGGATCTGGAGCTGGAGGGGGAACGATCGCCCATGCACTGGCAGACACGGGTAAGCGCATTTTGATCATCGAAAGGGGAGGATTCCTACCTCGTGAAAAAGAAAATTGGGATGTAAAATCCGTCTTCATAGAAGGACGCTACAATCCAGAAGAAATATGGAAAGATAAAAAAGGCAAACCCATTCATCCCGGAACCCATTACTACGTCGGCGGCAACACTAAAGTCTATGGAGCCGCTCTTTTGCGACTCCGAGAAAAAGATTTTGAAGAAATAGAACATAAAGGAGGGATTTCTCCAGAATGGCCGCTAAAATATAAGGATTTTCAACCTTATTATTTGGCTGCAGAAAAGCTCTACCAAATCCACGGACAGAGAGGGGAAGATCCCTTAGAGCCCTACGATGCCCATCCTTATTTCAAGCCCCCCGTCAGCCATGAACCCCGTATCCAATTCATTCATGACAAGATGGAAGAAATGGGATTAAAACCCTTCCATCTCCCTTTGGGACTTCTCTTAAATGAAAACGACCACGAAAAAAGCGCCTGCATTCGTTGCGATACTTGCGATGGATTTCCTTGCCTTGTCGATGGAAAATCGGATGCAGAAGTGATTTGCATTCATCCTGCTCTTAAACATCCCAATGTTGAACTTCTCCTCTATGCCAAAGCTTTATGCCTTGAAACAGATCGAGGAGGAGAAAAAGTTATAAACGTTGAAGTCGACCGAGATGGGAAAAAGGAGGTGTATACTGCCGACACCTTCATCGTTTCTTGCGGCGCGATCAATTCCGCCGCTCTCCTCTTACGGTCGAAAAATGATAGACATCCGCGTGGGCTTGGAAATAGCTCCGATATGTTGGGAAGACATTATATGTGCCATATCAATTCTGCGATGGTTGCTCTATCCACAACATCTAATTTTACCCATTATCAAAAAACTCTGGGGCTCAACGATTTTTACTTCGATGCCCCCGATTGGAAGTATCCTTTGGGCCACATCCAACTCCTCGGAAACGTAAAAAGCGATATGTTAAGAACAGGAGCACCTCCATTAACTCCCAGCATTGCTTTGCGCGCAATGGCAAATCATGCGGTGGGCTGGTGGATTTGTAGCGAAGACCTTCCCGATCCTAACAACCGTGTCGCTATAAATGAAAATAACGAAATTGTTTTGGACTACACTTCAAGTGATGAAGAAGGGCATCACCGCCTTATCAAAAAGCTTAAAGGAATTATCAAAAAAATCGAGCCCAGTCTTTTCCTGACGCAAAGAATTCCTATCGAAGGCGTTGCCCATCAAGTGGGTACTTGCCGCTTCGGGAATGATCCAAAAACCTCTGTCCTTGATACGAGTTGTAAAGCTCACGACCTCAACAACCTTTATGTCGTTGATGGAAGCTTTTTCCCTTCCAGCGGCGCGGTAAATCCCGGACTCACCATCATGGCAAACGCTCTGCGCGTTGCAGATATTTTAAAAAAGGAGCACTTGTAAGCGATGAGCATTAAAATTAAGCTGCTACACCCTCTTACCCACGATGAAAAATAGAGCTCCATTTCTGCGCGGTGCACATCCTCTGAATTTAGGCATTTTTACAGTGTCGTTAAGCATGCTTTGCAGCCAAGCGTACACAGAAGTAGATTGCAATGCTTTGTGCGGGGTAACTCTCGGGCAGACAAACACAACTTCTCAAGATTTGCAAAGCTCTGAATCAGAGCCCAATCCATCTTCAGATCTGCAAATCGGTCCTGTCGATCATCCTACAACGCCCAATGATCAACCCGTATCTCCTCCTCAAAACATGACGCCGATTTACGATGAGGGGTACTGGGTCATCGCTCCCGATAAAAAAATGCGTATCGGAGGCCTTTTGGAAATCGATGGTCGCTTTTTCACTGCATCGGATAGAAATCATACCAGCTTTCTCATTCGAAGAGCTCGGATTTTTGTAACTGGCAATATTCACGAGAACTTTAACTACCTGGTCATGGGGAGATGGGATTTTAGTCACGCAGGCCTTGAGTATGCATGGATAGAATCGCTAGAACCCTCTTATATCCAAATACGCGCAGGTCTTTTCAAGGAGCCTTTTAGTTTGGAACAAAGCTATGCCGATACTTATTGGGACTTCGATGAACGCAGCGTTGGCGCAATCAATTTTGCTAAGGTGCGCGATATTGGTGTCATGACCTACGGATTATTCGCCTACGATTGCATCGAGTATGGAATCGGGGTGTTTAATGGAAATGGGGAAGGTCTCGACAATAACAATAATAAAGATATCGTCGGCCGCCTCGGCCTTTATCCCTTTTATGTTGGAAATAGCGCTCTTAAAAACCTGGGCCTTGGATTCTCATGGTCTGTCGGAAAGCACAATGAAAATCTATCGAGTACCGATTTTTTTACAGGAGTTGAGACTGCTTTTTGGAAATGGACGAATGCCAAAGTCCATTCCCGACGTACGCGTCTGGGAGGAGATATCGAATGGCTTTACAAATCCGCCGCCATTCGGGCAGAATATCTCCGCGCAAACTGGAATAAAGTACAGGACAAAGACATCTCCGAACCTTTTATCGTCAACAGCGGCTACGTCGAATCCTCTTATTTTCTCACAGGAGAAAGCCAACCTGGAAATGCCAAAGTAGTTCCGAAACACCGCCTTGATTTTAAAGGAGGCTGGGGGGCTTGGCAGCTCGCAGGACGCTATGAGATGTGCCATATTTCAGCTGAACCTTTGAAAGCAGGGCTTGCGCGAGGCGCTAATTCCCTGAAAGGCCCGACCTTAGCAGTAAATTGGTTTTGGAATTCCTATCTGGCTTTAAAAACCGATTGGCAATACCTGCGCTTCAACCATGCAATTCCCAACTCCTCCCACGCAAAATATGAATCGGTCATCATCACTCGTCTACAAGCTCAGTTTTAATTCTTGCTCACGAGAAATAATCGATGTCTATCTGGATCTGTCAGAATTGTTCCTTTTTGGAACGATTCCATCCCTTCCACAGAAACCGCTTTCTTGGAAAAAAGTTCTAATGCATCCATGACAATCAATGTTGCATTTTCAATAGCATGATTAGCTTGGGTATCTAGAGGCCTTTTTCTTCCGCCAGAAGGATTAGCGTACTCAAGAAATTCTATCCCAATTCCTTGAGAGCCGGGGAATTGCAGATTGGTAATTTTAACTTTCGCACCCGTTACACCAGAAAGCATCTCCTGTTCTACTCCGTAGTTCAAACTGCTGCCAACAATTTCCATGCCCAAAAAATCGCGATAAAATTTTAAGCTTTCTTCTGTGTTTGAAACTGCAATCGCTGTGTGATCGATTCCTAAAAAAAGACCTTTTTTATCTTGCCAAACAGGGGACCCTTTGCCAGGAGGAAAATAGATCAGTTCCAAAGGGTGTCCATCGGGAGATCGAAAGTAAAACGCTTTTACACCCGCAGCAGCCTTGTTCCAATCGGGAATCGTTTGAGGGGAGTGAGAAATAGGTTGAATTCCGTAAGCCACAAGCTTATCGTGCGCTTTTTTCATATCCGACACGACGATGGCGATATGCTGGAACCATAAATCATTGCTCCTTGAATCCTGAATGTAGGGATGGGGATGCTTCTGATCAAATTCGATTAAATAGCTAAATTGATCGCCTAAACGTAGCTTAGCAAGCTTTGCTTTGCATTTAGGAAGCTTAAATAACACATCAAAAGATTCTCCGGATAACTCATGCATCTCCACCCAAGTAAATTCCAATGCCTCCGTGTAAAACTTGATCACTGCAGTGAGATTGGAAACGACATGAATGATTCCGCGTACATCGCTCATCTTTAATTCTCTATATTTTGTTTGGACAGAATTTTAATATTAAAGATCCAACTTTTTGTCTTTTTTGCTATGATCTTAGAAATACCGCATGGATCAATTTTAAGGAAGGTTTACCCATGTCTCATCCCAACGATACAGCAAAGAAAAAAGCGCTTGAAGCTGCGATCTCACAAATCGAAAAACAATTCGGCGAAGGATCAATCATGGCTTTCGGCAAGCACGCTTCGCGAGAAATGAGCGTCATTAAAACTGGAGCGGTCACGCTAGACCTCGCTCTTGGCATCGGCGGCGTTCCACGTGGACGCATCATTGAAATCTTCGGACCTGAGTCCTCCGGAAAATCAACACTCGCCACACACATCGTTGCCAACGCTCAAAAAAATGGAGGCCTTGCCGCTTACATCGACGCCGAGCATGCCCTTGATCCTGCTTATGCCGCTAAAATTGGCGTCAACCTCGACGAGCTCATGATTTCTCAACCCGATTCTGGAGAAGAGGCGCTCAACATCGCAGAAATGCTCGCAAGATCCAATGCCCTTGACGTCATCGTCATCGATTCCGTGGCTGCGCTGGTTCCTAAAAGCGAGTTGGAAGGAGAGATCGGCGATTCTTTCATGGGACTCCAGGCACGCATGATGTCGCAAGCCCTGCGCAAACTGACAGCCTCTCTGTCAAAAAGCAACACATGCGCCATCTTCATCAACCAAATTCGCGAAAAAATTGGAGTGATGTTCGGCAATCCAGAAACAACAACAGGGGGGCGCGCCCTTAAATTCTATGCCTCAATCCGCATGGACATCCGACGTATCGGAGGAATCAAAGGACCGGACAATACCGACATCGGCAACCGCGTCAAAGTGAAGGTTGTAAAAAATAAAATGGCGCCCCCCTTCCAAGTCTCTGAATTCGATATCCTATTTAACGAAGGGATTTCACGGATTGGCTCGATCCTCGATCTCGGCGTCGACATGGGGATTGTCGAGAAAAAAGGAACTTGGTTCAGCTACAATGGAAACCGCCTTGGCCAAGGAAGAGAAGCTGCGCGCGATGAGCTCAAAAAAAATCCCAAGTTTGTTGAAGAGATTGAAAAAGCGATCCACGAAAAAGTCGCTTCCGGAAAAGTCGTCATCGCTAAAGAAAATGCAACCACTGCCGATCTCGCAGAAGTCTAAAAAAACGAAAAAGGGGCCTTCACTAACCAAGGCCTCTTAATGTTTCTCTTTGCCACTGAGTGAGATAGGCCACTCTGTCGGTGAGGGGAGGATGATGCTTATCTTTTAGATTGTTTCCTCTTTCATCGATATCTCTTTGTGCAGCAAAAGAAGATCGCCTTAATGCCAAATGCCGATCAATCGAGGATTGAAAATAATAAATTCCCCCTTTGGCATCGTTCAACATTTTAACTGCATCCAAATCCGCTTTTTTTTCCTCTTCAATCATTGATAGCGCAGCATGTCTTTGATGAGCTAAAGAACCACAAATACCGCCAACTGTCATCGCGATCGCAATCCCGCAAACGCCTACAGTAATTCCTAAATGCACAATAGGTGCCATCGACACAGTTAGAAACAGCAAAAAAAACGCTGCCATGATTCCACCGAGAGCAATGCTATCATAGAGTTTTATTGCTAATCCCTCTTGGAAATGGGCGAGATGAGCAAGTTCATGGCCAATAATAAAATCCTTACCCTTTTCAAATAGGGAAGGATCCCTGAGAATATAGATGAAATTTTTTAAAATTTCACGATCGGCAGGGCGGCAAATAGTCGTTAGGCCTAGCTCTGCAATTTTCTCATTCATCCAGCCAGCAACTTCATTTAAAAACCGCGAATCATTAAAGCGAGGATCGCTCATATCCCTAATCCGAAATCGCTCGGGAATATCCTCATATTTGAATAAAAACCAAGAAGGGAGACAAATACTTTTATTCAGCAGTTGAGCGCAAGCTGATTCGTGAAACTCAATAAAAGAAAGATTTACTGGAGAGGAAATATTCATGCGCCTTTCATAATCGCGCAATTTCGTTTGAAATTCCCCAACTCTCTCTTGGTAATTAAATCGAGAAACACTTGTGGTCATAAAAAGTTTAAGCCGGTGCTTTTGCATTCTCAATGGCGTATCGAATGAGGATATCGCACATTTTTTCAAAGGAGGGAGTAAGAAGGTTGAGATCTGAAAGTTCATTTCTGAAATGCCGCATTTCCTCATCAAACAGCAGCAGGCCCCGCTCTCTGCCGATTAGACGGGCGATGCTGATCTCACGCTGTTTCTTCTCATCCTGGAGCAAATCTGCGAGATCGTCGGCGATCTGAAAAGCCAATCCAAAGTGGTAAGCCGCTTTTTTGACCTTTTCTAATTTGCTGACATCTCCGCCGCCAAAGAGCCACCCGAGAACAAAAGAGACCTCAAAAAGAGTCACGGTCTTTTTGTAGATCACCTGTTTAACGGTCTCCAAATTTTGATTCGGTGGGAAAAGATCCAAGAATTGCCCGCCCGTCGCTCCTAAAATTCCGGCGCACTGCGTCGCTGATTCCAGGGCCAGTGTGCAAGCTCGGTCGCTAAAATGGGAAAAAGGTGGACCTGCGTCTTGCATCACCATTGCATTGCTATGAATTTTTTCAAAAGCTGCTGTGATCAATGCATAGCTCGATAGAAGGGCAATCGCTTCCCCGTAAACTTTATGCAAGGAAGGCTTGTCGCGCCTTTCGTCATCGTTATCCATGCAAGGCAGATCATCTGCAATTAAAGAAGCAGTGTGGAAAAATTCAACAGCGAGCGCAGATTCATAAACATTCAAACCATTTCCTAAAGCTTCTGCAATAAAAATGACGATGAGAGGGCGGAAACGCTTTCCGCTAGTTGTAAGAGCATACTCACACGCATCGCGAAGTTTAGTTTTTTCTCCAAAAGAAAGAATGCTTTTAGCTATCGCTTGTTCAATCTTATCGCGGTGAAAAAAGAAATGAGAATTCTCATACTTATGAGACTCTCCCAATGTTCTTTTAACCGCTGTTTGCATGACCATTTTTTTACTCCACAATATTCTTCATTGACGGCTTTACCTTGCCGTTTTCTGAAACAAACCCATAAATATTTAAACAGGGAAAACAAAAAGTATTTTTTCCCAAGATCGTTCCAGGATTGAGTACACAGTTGCATCCCACTTGAGCCCCATCGCCCACAATAGCTCCCAGTTTATGCAATCCAGTATCCACCTTCTCTCCCTGAACGACCACAAATACAGGCTGGTTGTCCAACCTTAGATTTGCACACTTGACTCCAGCGCCCAGATTGCTTCTGTTTCCCAAAATGGAATTGCCGACATAATTAAAATGTGCCGCTGCAACTGCATTCAAAAAAATGGAATGCTTCACTTCAGTGTCGTGTCCAATGACACAAGCATCGCCAACGAGCACATCGCCGCGAATATAAGCTCCGTGACGAATGCTGCAATTTTTTCCAATCACACAAGGCCCTTGAATGAATGCACCTGGCTCAACAACCGTTCCCACTCCAATAGAGATCAAATGAGGATTGATCAAATGCACCCCAGAGGGAATAGCGACTTCAATTTTCCCTAATTCCATCGCATTGAGATATTCTTTCAACTTGCTCAACGCTTCCCACGGATATTGGCAACCTTCAAAAAGCGAAGCATGAGAATAGTTCTCTAGAGAAAAAAAATGTTTATGGTCCATTGCAATGGTCATAGGATCCTTGCTTATGAAAGGCCATTTTAAAGATCTCAGACTTATTTTAAGAGGGATTTTTTGCTAAAATTTTATTTACTACCCCTTGGATGCTTTCGGATTTTCTTTTAACTATAGGTATATATAAGAATCTCTTAGTCTTCTTGTGTTGTGGAAGTGTTCATAACCCTCCAAAAACTAGGAGAGAAATGATCTGTTCATAAATTGTATAAACAGTGGTCATAAATCAGGGGGTTTTAGACAATCTTCAGTTTATGAACAATCTGTTGCGACAGTTTATGACAGAATTTTCCACACCGCTCAGTTGCCAGTACTTTCCTTTATGCTCAGGGTGTAGCGCTCAGGGCGATGTTTCATGTCCCCCTGTTTTAAAGGATATCAGGAAATTTTTTCAATCAATGGCACCCCATATTTCCCTTCCATTGACAACTGGAGAGGTAACGGGATGGCGGACGCGTTCCAAACTCGCCGTTCGGGGAAATGCCCGAGATCCTCAAATCGGTCTCTTTAAATCCCATTCCCACGATGTCGTCTCTATCCCGACATGCCCATTGCATCATGCTTCAATTAACTCGAGCTATGCAAAAATCAAAGAGGCGATGATTAGACACCAAATCGAGCCCTATGATGAACATAAAGGATCGGGAACTTTACGTTATCTTCAATTTGCTGTTGAACGCAAAACACGGAACGTGCAACTCACTCTTGTTGTGAATGAAAAAAAATCTTGCGTCGATGAATTTGTCAAACAGCTTTACAGAATGGGAGGTTTTCATTCCATTTGGTTAAATTTTCAGCCTTTTCAGACCAATCGCATTTTTGGCGATGAGTGGACGCATTTACTGGGCGAAGAGTATCTATGGGAGCATCTGGGTTCTGTTGAGTGCGCCTTTCATCCGGCATGTTTTTCTCAAGCCAATTTAGCCCTATTTGAAATTGTTTTAAATCGTATCGGTGAATGGACTCTTCCAAACGCTAAGATTTTAGAGCTTTACGCTGGGATTGGCGCGATAGGTTTAAATGTTGTCTCTTCGACTAATCGAGTCACGTGCGTGGAGATCAATCCTTTTGCTTTGCAATGCTTCGAACTGAGTCGACAAAAACTTTCCCCGGAAACGAGAAACAACATTTCGATGCAAGTTTCCCCTTCGGAAGATTTGGTTGACCTCATCGCAGAAAATAGAGTCGTTATTGTGGATCCGCCCCGCAAAGGGTTAGATTTTAAAGTTCTGGAGGTTTTGTGTAATGCGCTCGCGGGAACGCAACTGATTTACTTAAGTTGTGGGCCGCGGTCTTTTCAAAAAGATGCTGAGAAATTATTGACATATGGTTGGAGAATTCAGAACGCTGAAGCATTTCTGTTTTTTCCAGGAACGGATCACGTTGAAGTCTTGTGCACGTTTACAAAAGAATCTGGGTGATAGGATTTGAACCTACGACCCCAAGCCCCCCAGGCTTGTGCGCTACCCAAGCTGCGCTACACCCAGATAAAAATTAGACAGAAGTGAGACCTTCGAATTGAAACTCTGAGCGCTTAAATTCTTTAACACCGATGCGTGCACATTCTTCGATGATTTTTTCAAGGACGTCTCCCGCATGAACCTCTGCAGCGGAAATATCCACAGTGATCGAGGCTGAGAAATTTACCCCTCCTTTCACACCTTTCACTTTGAAGTTAGCGTAAATCGCATCCTTCTTTTTTGAGATATTCTTGAAGCGAATGAGGTTGTTTTCAGCGAGGTCTTTCATCGGAGTTTCCTTGTTTCGTGCTCAGGGGATCTCTATCCCTTCTTAAGTAGAAGAATCTTATGGCTTTTTCTCGGTTTCTGTCAATGAATATACCGATATCAAAGCCATGCTGATATAAAAATATTTCATTTATACCCAACGTGACTGAAAATTTGGTTTAGGACCGAGCCAAATTTTCAGTCACGTTGGGTATATTTATTCTTCCATTGGAGAGGATTGTTTTAAACTTTAGGGTGGTGTTATTATCTCTGCAAATGAAAAAATATAGAGGTGAAAAATGTCAGTTTCAATTTCAAAACAAGTCTCTGAATTGCATGCAATATCTAATATTAGAGAACGCTTTAATTCCTTTGATCGCATGACCACCCAGGAGCTAAGTTCTGCATCCTTTCAGGTTTTGGAACAGGTTGGTCACGACCCAAATTTATCAGGATTCTGTACATCACCAAAATTTACCCTTGGGCATATGGAATCGGCTTATATTACCAGCATTTTAAGTGCGGTTCGCCGTTGTAAGGAGCTCTCCAATACGGTCATCGGTGCGCTGAGGGATTCAGAAAAAAATGAGCTCAAAGATGTATGTCCACAAATTGATACGTACATTGATAGCAAAATCTTTCAAGTATTGAGTAGAATTACTTTGGCTAAAAATTTCATAAACTGTTCTCATCTAAACTCCCCTCTTTATCCGGTTTCGCAAGAGATGTGGAAATTTCAGAACAACAATCATGGAAGGTTATGCTCTTGTTACAATCATATTCATGCAGTCTTTTCTCCTAAAACAACTCAAATTACCATTCGATGCGATATAGGTCTGGAAAATGCGCTTTATATTCGCGGCGTTGGTCCCGGAATGAGTTGGGATAAGGGCATTAAGCTTACAAACAAAGGAGGCGACATGTGGGTCTATGAAGTTCAGGGGGATTTCCCTTATCTAGAATACAAAATCCTTCGCAATGATACCGAATGGGAACCGGGAAAAAACCGTAGATTGGATTGCGGGAAAAAAGAAAATATCTCTCTCAGATATTAATCCTTTTAAGGGTGTTTATGGTTAAGTTTGACCCAAGTTGGAAACAGCAATTAATGGATGAAATGCAACAACCTTATTTCTTGGAGTTGAGGAAATTTATCGCTAAAGAGAAGGAGGAACAAAAGATTATTTATCCCCCTGAATCGCTCATCTTTAATGCTTTTGTCCAAACCCCGTTCGATAAAGTGAAAGTTGTGATCATGGGGCAAGATCCTTATCACGGGCCAGGCCAGGCGCATGGGCTTTCCTTCAGCGTTCCTGAAGGAATACCTTTGCCCCCATCTCTGAAAAACATTTATCTGGAATTGCAGCAGGATTTAGGAATTCTTCCATCGAAAGAAGGGTGTCTATCTTCTTGGGCTACGCAAGGCGTAATGCTGTTAAATGCGACACTTACTGTGCGCGCAGGGGAGCCGAAATCTCATTACGGTAGGGGATGGGAACGTTTTACCGATGCAGTCATCTCTAAGCTCGTTAATCGAGAGGATCCTCTTGTATTTGTATTGTGGGGAAAATCTGCTCAAGAGAAATTGCAGCACGCCTTTAAAGACCAAAGCAAAGCACATGCTGTGCTTACCGCTCCCCACCCGTCCCCTTTTTCCGCGCACAGCGGTTTTTTTGGATGTCGTCACTTCTCAAAGATCAATGCGTTTTTAGAAAAGTGGGGAAAAACACCGATCGATTGGGGTATACGCAACGTGACTGAAAATTTGGTTTAGGACCGAAGCGAAAGCTCCCGGGATTGGCGCGGTCTTAAATCCAAATTTTCAATCACGTTGGGTATAACGCGGTAAGTGTTATTTGATGTATTATTCCTGTAATTAACTGGATTATTTGTTTTGTTAAAATCTAAAATAGAGCTTCTTTTAGAAGGGCATTCTTTAAATGCCCTTGCTAAAGCTAGAGAAAAGTTGACAACCACTTATCGCGAACGCGCGGGTAAGGAGGGTGTTAAAGCTTTAGATTCCGACCAGCAAAGATTAGCATATCTATCTTCTCGCCTACCAGCAACTTATACAGTTGTTTGCCAAGTCTTTAAGGAATTAAAAAAACGTTCTAAGGGCTTATTAATCTCATCTCTTTTAGATGTTGGGGCTGGACCGGGAACTGTGTTACTTGCGGCTGTCGACGCAGGGATTCCCATCATTTCCGCTACTCTTTTAGAAAGGGATCCGGGCTTTATCGCTCTAGGGAAAAAGCTCACCGAAGATTTTGAACAGATAGAAACAAGATGGGTGAGTCAGGATGCGACTAAAGAATTTAATTTAGAATCGCATGATCTTGTCATGGCCTCTTACTTTTTAAATGAATTATTGGAAAAAGACCGCTTTTCTTTGATCGATAAACTCTGGAATCTAACTAAAAAATTTCTTATTATCATTGAACCAGGATCAAAAGTTGCTTATGATTCCTTGATGAAATTGCGCTATCACCTCCTTTCAAAAGGCGCTCATCTTCTTGCCCCTTGCCCCCATTCGGATCAATGTCCCCTCGCAAAAGACGACTGGTGCCACTTTTCAGCGCGTTTAGAGCGCGCCTCATTTCATCGAAAAACTAAAGGTGCTACTTTAAACTACGAGGATGAAAAGTTTTCTTATCTTATCTTTTCTAAGACTCAATTCCAATCTTGTCATTCCCGTGTTTTAAGCCGTCCCTTGAAAGGAGAAGGTTTTGTAAAACTTCAACTTTGTTCTCCGACAAAAATTGAGCAAAAAATCATCACCAAAAAGAATAAAATAGAATACGCATACTCAAAAAAAATTGAGTGTGGGGATGAATATTTTTTCGATTCTTGAAATTATACCCAACGTGATTGAAAATTTGGTTTAGGACCGAAGCGAAAGCTCCGCGATTGGCGCGATTGAATCGTCGCCCCTATTAGAAATAGGGGCTAGATTCGATCGTCCAATCCCGGGGCTTTGGCTCGGTCTTAAATCCAAATTTTCAATCACGTTGGGTATAATTCCGATTTCTTTATTTAAAATAAATAAACCTTCTGATGCTTAATTATCGTTTTGTGTATAATTAACGGTGGGTGTTTCATTTTAATTAAGATTGTTTTTATGTTTTATAAGTGTTTTCTACTTGTGATGAGCCAGCTCGCTAGCAAGCGGAAAGCGCGTGTGATCATCCATGGAGAGACCGTTTTTTTCACAGCCACTGAAAAGCCCAACCATTTTACTTTATATACAAAAGTTTATTCGGGAGAAGGCTATCTCCCTAAAGAGATCCGTTCCTGCGTCTCAAGCAGTGGCCTGCTGCGTTGGGAGCAAACCGGTGCTTATTTGAAACTCGATCCCCTCACCTACTCTGTCTATCTCTTCCAGGAAGCCCAAATGGAAGAAGGTAAGTATATTCCTTTTAAAAACCTTCTCAGCGACTTTTCTTCTGTAGCTACAGAATGGCGCGAGATCCTTTGCGACTTCGCAGAAAAAGAATGCTCGTTAATTTCATTTAATTGAAAGCCGAAGTGATCATGCTCATAAAATTTGCCACACCTTTCCCCCACACCTCAGGGTGAAAAATGCCCTTATGTCCATATAAGTCTGATTCCTTTTCAATCATTAGCATATGAAAGTTAGATTGAGTAGGTATATTCAAGAGTTCAGGAGGATTTATGAGATCATCTATAAAATTGATTGCGAGAAAAGGCGATGTAATTTTTCCTAAATCAGGTCTTGGATTATAATCAAACGAGCTCTTATACATGAAAAGAATGTCATAGGGATTGAGTGAAGCTTCTGTTTTTTTTATCACTTCATCGAATAATTGATTTGTGGCCTCGCGATTGAATGCATTTTGCTGAATTCTTATTGGATTATCAGCCATGATCATCGATAATGGACCTACCGTTTTGCTCCACTCCTTTAAGGGTTGATTGGGAATGGGTTGACCATCATTCCAATCAGGGTCATTTAAAATGGCGTCAGTGATCATTTTGCGCCAAAATAAATTGCGTCCTGAGATTTGAGAGGGAGTGCTTGCTACAGCTACAAGGGCATCAACTTCATTCGGAAAGTATTCTCCCCAGAGCCATGTCAGCATTCCCCCCATAGAGATTCCTAGAACTAATCTTTCTCGAAAAATACCGATAGTCTGTAGCATTTTATGGATAGCTTCTATTTGATCTAAGTAACCGAATTCGGGAAATTTTCCATATGCTCCATCAGAGGGTTTGCTTGATCCTCCTGCACCGATGCAATCTGGCATCACAATAAAAAACCGTCTCATATCTAAAGGTTTTCCCACTTCAAATAGGGATTCTATGAAGTTTGGAGTGAGAAAAACACTTCCTGTGCCCGTTGTATAATGAAGCAATAACACCGCATTAGTGATGTGTCCTTTGGAGTCTCGTTCTGGCGTGCCAAGCGTTTGATAATGCAGATGTAAAGGTGAAATACTTTTTCCGCTTTTCAGTTTAAAATTTGGGATAACGATATCACCCTGATTTAAGGGGATTTGTGTGTGAGAAAAAAGAATTAAGAGGATAATTAGAAATAGGACTGTCTTAATTTGGACAATCGCAAATTCCAAAGTTTTTTTATTTAAGGTTACATTGAAGCGATGCATGAGGATGATCTCCGAATTATACGAAACGCATTCAAATATATTTTCTTACTTTATCGTATTTCTTTAATGGGGAGTGCCTCGAATGTCAAGATAGAAATTTCTCAGGAAATTTTGAAAAAAGTACCGAGAAAGAGAGAAAAATCGATAGAATACCTGAATCGGGCCGTAGACTTGGATTTTATGGCACTTAGATTGGAGAAGGTATGTTTAAAGGTTCGATTGCCGCATTAGCGACGCCGTTTGATGATCAGGGAAATGTGGATCTCAAAAATTTATCCGATTTGATCGAATGGCACATCGAATCGGGCACAGATGGAATTGTTTTGTGTGGGACGACAGGAGAATCCCCTGTCATTTCTTCGGAAGAAATGCGATGCATTTTTGAAACAGGCGTTCTGGTTGCGAATGGCCGGATTCCTATCCTTGCTGGCACGGGAAGCTATGACACGGCCAAAGCAGTTAAAGCGACGCAGGTTGCAAAAGAAATCGGCGCTGACGGAGCTCTTGTCATCCTCCCTTATTACAACCGTCCGTCACCTGAAGGATGTTTCCAACATTTTCAAGAGCTTTCGAAGGTGGGCCTTCCTCTCATGGTCTATCACCATCCGGGGCGCACAGGGATCAAACTGCCTGTGAGGGCGTTGGCGCGCATTGCAGAACTTCCTCATATTTCAGCGATCAAGGAAGCGACAGCCGATTTGGATTACGCTATCGAACTCATGCACCTCACAAGAACACCTGTGCTTGCCGGGGATGATAGCTTAGTAGTTCCGATGATCGCAGCAGGCGCTTGTGGAGTGGTTTCCATTGTCGCCAATATCATTCCAAGAGAGTGGAAGATTTTGACAACACTTTTGCTTTCTGACCAAGTCGGTGAAGCGAGAGACTATTTTAAGCGTTTCTATTCTCTAGTGAAGGCGATGGTTTTAGAGACCAATCCTCAATGTGTAAAATACGCTCTTAGCCTCATGGGAAAATGTCGTTCTCATTTACGGCTGCCTTTGATTGAGCCGCAAGAAATTGTTAAAGAGCAAATTGAGAAAGAAATGGCGCAAGCAGGGTTATTGCGCTACCCAGCGCTAAATTTGGATTTGTGAGTGATAGGAATGGATGTTGCTATGTTTTTTCAGGGTGGGTGCGACCTGGTCATGAAGAAATTCATAGGTCTGTTCGCTCGCTCTCCCAATAAAATGCCGAGCATTCATCTCTTCGTGGATTTCTGAAACAGTGAGGCCAATGGCCGGATCGGTGGCAATTCTTTCGAGAAGATCGTTCCCTTGTCCGTTTTCTTTAATTTTACGACTAGTTTCTAAACTGTGTATGCGCAATCTTTCGTGCACAACTTGGCGGTCTTTGCCTTGCTTTACAGCTCTCATCAGAAGATGTTCGGTCGCTAAAAAAGGAAGCTCTTCTTCGAGGTGCTTTTCAATCATTTTGGGATGGACGATGAGTCCTTCCGTGACATTACAAAGAAGGTTAAGGATGGCATCCGCAGTTAAGAAGGCTTCAGGAAGATAGAGTCTACGATTGGAAGAATCGTCGAGCGTGCGCTCAAACCATTGCGTCGCTTCCGTATAAAGGGAATTTTCATTGAGGGAGATGAGGAAGCGAGCGAGTCCGCAAATTCTTTCGCTGCGCATCGGATTGCGCTTGTAGGGCATTGCTGAGGAGCCCACTTGTTTTTCAGCAAATGGCTCTTCGATTTCTTTTAAATGGGCGAGTAAACGCAGATCTGTCGCGCACTTGTGTGCCGAGGCAGCAAAACTGCATAAAATCGCCATCATGCGAATATCTTGCTTTCTTGTGTAAGTCTGTCCGGAGATGGGAAAAACCTTGGTAAAACCCATTTCTTTGGCGACGAATTCCTCGAGTTTTTTAACTTTCGCATGGTCGTTTTCGAACAAGGCAAGAAAAGAGGCTTGTGTTCCCGTCGCTCCCTTAACGCCCAAAAATTGCATTTCTTCAAGGTATTGCTCGAGATCGTGGAGGTCCATGAGAAAGTCTTGAAGCCAAAGACAGGCCCGTTTTCCCAAAGTCGTCGGTTGCGCTGCTTGGAAATGTGTAAAGCTAAGGCAGCTCAAGGAAGCATACTGCTCAGCAAATGCGCTGAGCTGCCGGAGCATTTGGACAATCTTGTTGCGCAGAAGAAGGAGCCCTTCGCGCATTTGAATCAAGTCGGCATTATCTGTCACAAAACAGGAAGTAGCGCCGAGGTGGATGATGCTTTTTGCAGTAGGGCAAAGATCTCCGAAGGCATGGATATGGGCCATCACGTCGTGGCGGAATTTTTTCTCGTATTCCTCCGCTGTTGCCAGATCGATTTGACTCTCTGCGCTTTTTAATTCCGCGATCTGCTTGTCGGTAAAGGGAAGACCGAGTGCTTTTTGAGATTGGGCGAGAGAGACCCAGAGTTTGCGCCAGGTGAGATACTTGAAGTGAGGAGAGAACAGATAGGACATCTCTTTGCTAGCATAGCGATCAGATAGCGGAGATTGATATCTGTTTACATCCGTCATTCCTTCTCCGGTGTGATTTGAATCGTTGTGGCGTTTGCAAGAAGGGCTTTTTGTTCAATCTGCACTTTCAACTCTTTTAAAACTTGGAGGAGTTCTTTCTTTTGTTTGGGATCGGGAGCGAAAGAAGCAGAAGAGAGCTGGGAAGAGAGCCGTCGCAATTGTGAGAGGGCGATTTCAGAAAGATTTTGGGCTCTGCGGTCATTCTCTGCGAGAGGAAAGGTTTCCCGGATCAACTTGAGAAGTTCCAACTTGGGCTGCCCTTTGTAGTTTCTCACGATTTCTTCTTTTTGCGCGGTATCCCCGGTTCTGCTCGCCAAGCTGTAGACAGCCTGTCTAGGCATCTCATCGATTTTTGCATGGAGGTGCTCTGGCAAAGCTTTATAAAGTTCGTAGTACTGAAGAAAGTTATAGGGAGTTTGCCGGTTTCCATAGGTGGCAATAAGCCATGCACTAAAAGCGCCGTCGCGGTAGCTTTTGAGAATTTCTTGGGCTTTTTTTATTCTTTCGCCATGTAGGATGATCGCCTGGTTATTGATCGCTTTGACTTCAGCTGTCAACGTCGAAAGGTGGAAAAGATCTTCTTGGATTTCCTGGGTTTCATTTCTGTACTGCTCCAGCAAAGAGACGAGAGCTTCGTTTTCTTTTTCATTCAAAGGAGCAACGCGAAAAACTCCTGAAAAACTCGAAAGATTGCCGCTAGAGGATTTTTCGACGAGGTTGGTCATCTTAGAAAGCTTTTCTGTAGCGTTCTTTAAACGCTGAGCGAGCAAGGAATTGACTTTGACCATAAGTAAGTCCGCTTAAATATTAGATGCGTTTTAAAAGTTCTTTGGTAAGAGCAAGATAATCTTCAGCAGCTCTACTGCTTGGAGCGACTTCGAAGATAGGTTTACCGTGAACAGAGGCTTCTGATACACGGATATCTCTGCGTACTTTGGAGGTTAGCAGTTTTCCGGGGAATGTGCCCTCGATCACCTCAAGGAAAGCTTCATTGCTTTTTCCACGAGGATTCCAGAATGAAAGAGCGACGCCTAAAATATTGAACGGATGTCTTTGAGAAATGCTGGTCATGAATTCGGATAAGCGCTGTAATCCCTTGATGCTGTAAAACTCAGGGGTTGCGCAGACAAGGGAGTGGTTTGCAGCGATTAGCGCAGACTCTGTGAGCCAGCAGAGCGAGGGCGGAGTATCAATGATGATCGTATCGTAATTCAAAGGCTTTAAAATTTCTTTAAGGCGCTCATGGGAATAGCGGTCCCCTGCCAATGGTCCTGTGACTTCCACGCGTTCTAGCCAGGTATCTGCAGGAATTAAATCCAGGTTTTTTACTCCTGTCGGTAGGATCACATCTTGGATTTGTTTTTGACCTTGAAATACAGGAGCCATACTGTCTTGTGCATCGGGGTCTAATCCCAGACCGGCTGTTAAGTTCGCTTGGGCGTCTAAGTCGATCAGAAGGACTTTTTTCTTGTGGTACTTCGCAAGGGCAGCCCCGATGTGCAAGGATGTCGAGGTCTTCGCCGTGCCGCCCTTAAAGCTACTGACAGCGATCTTATGCGCCGCTTTTTGCATGTGCTTCTTCCTCTTTCGCAAAATGGGATGTTAAAGACTTCTCTTCGTCTTCTTTTTTGATGCTGTCGATAAAGGAAGTCAGATCGAGTTCGCCGTGCACAACGTTGTTTCGTGTACGAAGATTGATCGTCCTGTTCTCTACCTCTTTATCGCCAATTGTCAACATGTAGTTATACTGCATCATTTGTGCATTTCTAATTTTTTTGTTCACCGATTCTGACGAATCGTCGACATCGCAAAGAAAGCCTGCTTTTTTAATTTCTCTGGCAAGCTCGTTGGCGTAATCGATGTGTCTATCGGCAACTGTAATGATGCATACTTGTCTCGGACTAAGCCATAAAGGGAATTTTCCCGCAAAATGTTCGATAAGAATTCCGAAAAAGCGCTCAATCGATCCAAACAAGGCGCGATGAATCATTACCGGGCGTTTTAGTTGTCCGTCGTTATCCATATATTCCAGTTCGAATTTTTCGGGAAGCGCCATATCGAGCTGGATCGTTCCGCACTGCCAAGATCTTCCTAAAGTATCTTTGATGTGGATATCAATCTTTGGCCCATAAAATGCACCGTCAGCTTCGTTGATGCGATAGGGTTGCCCCCACATATCCAGCGCGTCTTTGAGCCCTGCTGTTGCAATTTCCCAATCTTCATCGGTGCCAATGCTCTTTTCCGGACGTGTGGATAATTCTAGGCGATAGGGCAGGCCGAATGTCGTGTAAATCTCATCGATAAGGCCGATCACTTTCAAGATTTCTTCCTTGATATCACAAGGACGCATGAATACGTGAGCATCGTCTTGGTGAAAGCTGCGAACGCGGAAAAGTCCGCTCAGAGCGCCTGAAGCTTCATGTCTATGAACGTGTCCGATTTCAGCGATGCGCAGTGGAAGCTCACGATAACTGTGCGTCTGCGATTTAAAGTAGAGCATACACCCTGGACAATTCATCGGCTTGATGGCAAAGTGGCGATCTTCGATGCTGAATGCATACATGTTTTCGCGGTAATGAAACCAGTGTCCAGAAGTTTCCCAAAGCGATTGGCTGAGCAGCTGTGGCGTTTTTATTTCTTCATATCCCGCCTTGTCGTGCAGCGTGCGCCAGAAGTGGATCAAACGGTTCCAGACGATCATTCCTTTAGGAAGAATGAACGGCATGCCTGGCCCCTCTTCTTTCAAAGAAAACAAATTGAGTTTGGGTCCAAGAATTTTATGGTCTCTTTTTTTAGCTTCTTCAAGGAAAAAGAGATATTCTTTGAGCAGTTTGCGGTCGGGGAAAGTGATCGCATAAACGCGAGTGAGCATTTCGCGATTGGAATCCCCTTTCCAATAAGCTCCCGACGTTCTCAGAACTTTAAATGCTTTGATTTTTCCCAAGCTTGGCAAATGCGGCCCTCGGCAAAGATCAAAAAACTCGCCTTGAGAGTAGGCGGAGATTTCATCCCCTTCTTTAAATCCCTCGATTAATTCCACTTTGTAGGGATTGTTGGCGAATTTTTCGAGCGCCTCTTTTTTACTTTTGAAAACAGAGCGCTCAGGGCGATAATTTTCCTCGATGATCTTCTGTGCTTCTTTTTCGATCTTTTCAAAGTCTTCTTCTGAAATCGCCAAGTCGGCAAAGTCGTAATAGAATCCCTGTTCGATGGGTGGTCCAATCGTCGGTTTTGCATGGGGATAAAGTCTTAAAATGGCTTGCGCGAGAATGTGTGCGGAGGTGTGCCAGAATACTTCTTTGCCCACGGGTTCTTCGAAGTGAATGAGCTCAACGGTGTCGCCGTACTTCAACTCTGTTGCCATATCGCGCAAGGTTCCATTGATTTTTGCGGCGAGCGATTGATCGGGTCCTCGCAAGTTAAGCTTTTCGCTCAAATCTTTGGCGGAGCTTCTCTCGGGAAGTTCCATTTCTTGGTTGTTGTAATGGATCAACATCATTTTATTTCTCCCTGCAATCTCGGCAGCTTTTTTACATTGATTGTAAATCATTGCCTCCCAAAATATAAAGATAAAAAAAATATAGGGTTTTATACCCAACGTGACTGAAAATTTGGATTTAAGACCGAGCCAAATCCCCGGGTTTGGCTCGGTCTTAAATCCAAATTTTCAGTCACGTTGGGTATAATTGGATCGAGAAGAAATTTTTAATCTTACCTCAGGGGATCCCATCTTTTTAAACGATATATTTTTTCATTTGCTTAAGTCCCATCGCGAGGATTTCCTTGTCAAGCTGTTTGACATCTCTCATGAGGCCCACCTCTCTTCCTATTTCGATGCATCTGGGATTCAGGAAAGCCTTAAATTCAGAGCGCTGAACCGCGCGCGCAGACTAAGCCTTCGGCTTATCGACGAAAAAGGAGAAATTAGAAAAAGTTTTCTTCAAAATGTGCTTGTAGCGTTTGAAAGAGGATTTCTTTTTTATCCTGCAGGTTTAAACGATGGTCTCCTTTGCGAGCATATGTTAAGTGTTTTGCGCTTTTTTGACAGTAAGGAGGGTGCGACAGCGTTAAAACGATTTCACAAAACGGTTTCCTCCAAGTGGGGAGAGGAATTAATTTTTGAAACTCTGGGAATTTCTCCACAGGAGCATCTTTCGGATGGACTCGTGCGATCTGCGGTTTTATGCGCCTGCCTGACTCCGCTGCGACAAAACGTAGGGTCTTGCTTTGCAACTGCTCCAGCTATTTTGATCCAGAGCGACCACATTCTGCTCTTTCTCGACGACCTCTATCAGCTTCTCTCCACAGGAAAATTAAAGCGCACGTTTGGAGGCATCGAATATTCCCTTCCCTTGAGTCCAAGCACCGGAGTGGGAGATCTCACAAAAAAAATCGGAGGAGAAGCAAAAGGATGGCTTTGCCCAGGGGTGCTCGCTGTGCTTGAATGCGCAGGTGTTCTAGACCCGACCCGTAGCTTAGAAGAAAAATCTAGAGTTTCCCAGAGCATTATCGGTGAGTTTTCTCAGAAAAAAAGTTCACTGACGACAGAAGATCTGATCCGATTTGTGCTCTTGGAAAAATTTTCTTTAAGCGAAGCGGACGTGAGAAAAGAGCGCAGTTTGAGAATGGCTGAGTTTAAGAGTTCAAAAATGGCTCTCGGCTTTTCCCCTGTCCGCGATTCGGAAAAATTGAGCAGAATTTTAACTTTTCTCGAGAAGGAAAAGCGGTGTCGAGCTGCATTTAAAGGGATGTGCGACAATGCCCTGCTGAAGAGTTGGGAGTTTACCGTTGCCTCTTTTTCCGAGGTAAAAATGGAATTTTCCCGCTGGAATCTTTACTCAAGTCTAGGCTTTGCTCCCGAAGAGAAAGGAGGGATTGGAGAGTTGATTTACAAGCGCATCGACGAAAAAATCGCGGAAGTCAACAAAAATCTTGAGGAAGCTCAAAAAGAATATGAGATTGCTTTTGATCAGCTCAAAGCGACGGAATCTTTGATGCGAAATGTCTCCTCTGAATCGGAGGCCAGACGTCTTCAGGCAGAGTTACAAAGCCGTACCTACCATATGCGCGCATGTCTAGACAAACGCGATGCTCTCTATTCCAGGGGCTCAAACTATTCTAAACTCTTTTCCTTTCTAATAAAGCAGTATGATGAAAAATTCCCTGAATATTTTCAGGAGATTTACGATGCTGAAATGCAGGATTTTCAAGGAGAACTCTATGACGATAGCCCAGCGGGATTTAGGCTTGTCTACAAGCATGGAAGGACGGATCCCGCCTTGTGGACGCTTATTCATGACGCTGAGCAATACATCGATGCCCTTCTCTCCTTTTTCTCTGCGACGGAATCCCAAATTGCTGCCAGCTGCGAATGGGAGGGCGGGGACCAAGATGTTCTTGAGTTGAACGCTGCGATCATTGCCTACATCCGAACAGATGCGTTTTTAGAATCCTCTTTACAACGGATGGCGAAAGCCCACGCATCTTTTGCAGGGAAAAATCCTCTGGGGCAACTCCATCAATTGGAAAAAAAACCTTGGGCGTACACGTCAGGTGGGACAATGACGACCCTTCTGAAAACATACTATCGCCGCGAAGCAGAATTTACTCAGGAAGAAAAATGGGTGGAAAGCGAGTCGGAGCTGCTTATTTTTATTCTCGATACACTAAAAAGTTTGCCACCACGAATTACCGACCCCTATCTCCAAGATCCCCGAAAAGGGATGCTGATGACTTCTCCTACTCATGCCTTTATCCTTTTGCCAGGGCAAGAAAACTTGAGCAAGGGATGGCAAGACAACATTTTCACCTATACTTGGGTGCGAGATGAAATTTTTCTACCTTCGCAAACATTTTATTCAGAAATGCGACTCTCTGGTGAAGCTCAAGAATTTCTTTTTTCCAAACTTTGTCAAAAACTTCCTCTCCGTTTAGGCGAGCATCTCGAACGTGTTTTCCATAATAAAGAGGAAAAAATCTCTATTCTTGAGTGGCGCAATTATGTAATCAGTCTCGCTGTAAAGCATCTAGAAGGACAGACGCAGAAAAAAGCACTTGTTGATATTGTCGATTCTTTCCTCTATCTAAGCCTACCTCTCACCTCAGGAAAAGATTGGAAGAGCGTTGTGCAGCGCCTTCTTTCCGATAAAATGACAGATAAACTCAATGCCATTTTACAAAAATTTTCTGACGTTTCGGCTCTTTTCCTAACTGCAAATGAAGTGAAGGAAATGGCAAAGGGTTGCTACCTCCTTAGTCAAGATACCCTCTGTCTATCTTTTGACTTGCATCTCTTTATTGCTCAATCTGCCCGCTCTATCGGTTTAGCACAGCCTACACCTCTTCTTTTTGCCGACACAAATTGGAGCGGGAATTACTTTGGGTTTGTCGTAAACCCTAGCACTGAGCGCCTTGAGCTATGGCGATTGGATCAAACTCTTTCGGAAGGCGTCCCGATGAGTTCCTGGAAACATTGGCTCAATGGTGTAGATCGCAAAACCTGGTCCATCTTTTCTCGCCCCTACGAATATGAAATGACTTCTTCTTCGATCGCAATAGGAACCCTTCGCGCTTAATAGTTTCTAGAAGATTGACAGAAATAGAAATTTAAAGCTTTATCGAGGAAAAAACTCGCTATAGGAAATTTATGAAACTATTAGATCTCTTGGCGACGATTTTGCTCGTGCTCTCTGGGCTAACCTGGGGAGGGGTGGGAGTCGCCGATTTTAACCCATTTATGTGGGTCTTTATCGCGATGCCCAAACTTTTGCGTTTTGTCTATTTGGCGTTTGGTTTGGCCGCCTTATGGAAGATAGGGCGATGCTTTGTGAGAAAATAACGGATCAAGGGACGATTGGAATTCCCACCAAGTAGGCTCCGATTACTCTGCCCTGACGATCGCGAAACACGTCATAGTCTGCCATGTAATCGCGACCGCCTAAGGAAACCTTTCCTGTATAGCGCAGCTCTGCAAACATGTGTTTATAGGCAGGACTCGCGTGGGAAAGCGCTGTGCCGGGTTTTTCTCCTTCTTCCGTTGTATAGAGACGTACAAACTCATCCTCTACTTTCACAAAGAGCGCTGTCATAGCTCCTGTCTGCTGAGCAAAGCTTTCGACCAACGAAATGGGATGCGAGCTGAGAACCCAATTTCCATTGCGGATTGGCGGAACCTGGTATTTGCCGAGGCGTTCTTTGTGTTCCTGATCTAAAGAAAAAATGCCTGGTAGATTACTCATCAGCTTTTTGCCCAATGCTTTTGCATCTGAGGGCTCGGGCTGCGAATCAGCGAATAAGCCCAGAGGAACTGCAATGAAGGTTAATAGGGAAAGGACTGAAAAAAGAGGAAGCGATTTCATTTGTTTTCCATTTTTTTTCTCATATTATTTAGTTTTTATTTTCTGTCAAAATTTTCAAGTAAAATAGGTGAAAAAAAGTATATTCTGTTTTATATGTGAATGTATACCCAACGTGACTGAAAATTTAGATTTAAGACCGAGGCAATCCCGGGGCTTTGGCTCGGTCTTAAACCAAATTTTCAATCACGTTGGGTATAAATATATGGGAAGAAAGTGTCACGATTTCATCAAACAAAGGTTAGTTTCATTCTTCTCTGTTATACTGCATTTCTCGATTGGATGAGCTATGGTCTCGTCTATCCCATCTTTGCAGCGATGATCTTTGAACCCGATCAGCACCTTTTTGCTTTTGGATCTTCGATTTCCAAAGGAATGTGGTTAGGCATTTTAGTGTCGGCAAGTCCTCTAGCGCAGTTTTTTAGTTCACCCTTTGTAGGTAGGTTTTCCGATCGCCTAGGCCGCAAACCTATTTTGCAAGGGTCTTCCTTGACGATGGCTTTAGGGTATCTTCTTTCTGCCTGTGGCGTTTGGCAAAGGAACTTGTGTTTTCTTATCCTTGGACGGGTGATTACAGGAATAGGTGCAAGTAACATCAGCATCATTAACTCTGCGATGTCAGACATCAGTCATCCCTCTGAAAAATCAAAGCGCTATGCTCTATTGGCGATGTATAGCGGACTGGGTTTTTCTGTAGGTCCTCTTTTAGGTGGAAAATTGTCTCTTTGGGGATTTGAGATTCCTTTTATTGGTGCTGGACTTTTCACATTGTTTAACCTCATTTTAATCACATTTTTATTTACTGAAACTCGCCCCGGATCAAAAAATAAATTAGCCCACCAGCCGCCTGGGTTCCATTCCTTTTTGAATCAAGATTTCCTTAGTAAGTTTCGTGTTCTTTTCCCTGCCTTCTTTGTTTTTTGCTTAGGATGGGGCTTCTTTTGGGAATTTATCCCTGTGACATGGATCTTGGAACAGGGTCTTAACGTAGCAGGAATTGGTCATTTTTACGCTTATGGATCTGCTTTTTATGTTTTAAGCAGTGGGCTGCTCATTCGACCCATCGTCAAAAAATTTCCACCTCTTCCTATTTTGTTTTTTTCCTTGTTAGCGCTTGGTGGTGTATTTTTTATTCTTCTTATGTACACCTGGGTGGGAATGTATTGGATCTGTATTCCTATTCAGCAATTTTTGATCGCTTTGGTTTTTCCCGTGGGAACGGCGATCGTTTCCAATTTGACTGCAGAGCATAAACAGGGAGAAATGTTAGGAGCCTTTCAATCCTTACAGTCCTTTGCTTTTGCGGTGATCCCTTTTCTAGGAGGTATGCTTCTAAATCTCAACGTCAATGCGCCATTGATTGTGGGTTGTATAGCGATGGTCTTAGCAAGTCTCATTCTGTTGGGAGGCCATGGCAAAAAACTGTTTAGACAACGATGAGACTATACTGGTTCCGTTTCAATCGGCTATAGAATTTCGATTTTTAACAACCCCCTTTTCCGATCCCATCAAACAGGGTCTTATTGCTCGAATAATGCCCCTGTTTGATGGATCAAAAAATGGTCGTGTTAAAACCAAAATTCTATAGCCCATTGAAACGTCACCAGTATATCCCATTTTTCTAAGATTTTCGTGGAAGTTCGAATTTGAATTTGATAGGGTGGCGATTCACTGTCTCTGATGTGAAAACGGGATGATGCATGCGTCGGCTTCTTTTGTTATTAGCCTTTCTTTGTGGTTCGATTAAGGCTTTCACGCTTTACAATGGAAATCCAAGCCTTCCCATGATGCCTGAGACTGGGGCCTTTATTCCTCGCGAGGTCTGGTTTGGAGTCAAAGTTGGCTATGAGTGCGATTTTGTGTATGACCGCAAATTGCGCATGGAGGGGCAGCATCTCGACAACTGTAGTAAGAAAGTGCATACTTATGAGTCGCTTAATAATTTCGGCGTTCTCACACTCAATTTCAGTGATCGGGTAGAGTTTTTCAGCGCGTTTGGGACGCTATCGTGCGAGCTTTCCCACACCCCATTTACTGACACAAAAATCACTTACAAAACGGATTCTGCATTTGCATGGAGCGTCGGAGGCCGGGCCATCTTGGCTTATTGGGGAGATCTTCAAGTTTCCGTCAATGCTTCTTATCTGCAGTCGACACCTTCTTTATCCTCATTAAGAGTAAACAGCAGCACTTACTCAACGCATGGGACGGAGTTTGACTATACCGAATGGCAAATCGGCATCGGTTTATCCTATCGATTTGGTGGCGTCATCCCCTATATTGGGGCAGATTTTTCTAATTACCGGACGCGGATCGAGGATCTCGATTCGATTCGGTTTGTTCTTCCCAGCAGGCATGCCACGTTTAAAGATGTCTATCCCTGTGGATTCTTTTTGGGACTCGGCTTTGCTCCCCGCCGCGCCTTTGGCTTTAATTTCGAGGCGCGCTTTATTAATGAATATGCTGTTTCTGGAACTGTAGATTTTAAGTTTTGAAATTGATTCCTAACACACTCTTAGGTAAAATAAAATCTTCTAGATTCGAATCTCTATCCTTTTCTTTCCTTGCGAGAAATCGTGGGGTTTCATTATAACTGTCTACGCTGTTTTCTGCTGTTTCATATAAAATTAAACTGTGCACACTTACGATTGAATTGTCTCCCATGCGCAAGATAGGTTGACCCATTCTTGTTTTCTTCATGGGAATACCAAGTTAGGAGACTGAAGTTATGAAGTTTGATCCCGTTTTACGTCGCTTTTTCTATCTGTGCGCTGTATTTTCTACAACATGCCTTTCCGCTTCGACGATCGATTCTTCTGAAGATATCGATCAAAAAGATATCAATGCGGTGCGCGAATGGATCAACTCAAAGCGGCAAGTCACCGTTCGGGAATTGGGAGGAGCACTCTCCATCAGTGGTGAAGTTAGAACAGAGTTTCAGTCTACTGCTGAAGTGTTGAATGGCATCAAGCAGCGCGGTCATGGTGGACCGATTGTCAAAGATGGCTTTCCTCTTCCACAGAATGCATTTGATATCGAAGTCAATCTGATGCTGGACTATCGCACCGAAGGTTCTTGGGGATCGATAAAACTCGAATTTGACAATGATGCCGGTATCGAAAGCGGATCGCTCAATAAACTCAAGGTGGAGCGCGCGTATTGGGGTGTTCGCGCTTTAGAAGGCGACACCTATAGTTTTGACGTGGAAGCAGGGCGTCGAAGAATGTCAACAATTGTCGACTCTAAAATCGAATTCAACAATTTCTTTGACGGACTTTGGTTCCGCTACGATCAAAGTTATGATGCTATCGGTGATCTCTACCTCCACGCAGGCGTATTTATTATCAATGAGAACAAAAACCATTTTGGATATCTCGGAGAATTAGGGATCTATAACGTGGGTGGTACAGGCCTTTATACAAAATACTCTCTGCTTGATTGGGATACGAAGGATTTGCACAATAGGCTTTTAAATAAGCGCTTCGACTTCCTCGTGTCGCAGTTGATTTTCGGTTACAAATTCTTGCCGACCAGGCTGCAAAAAATCGTGCAGATCTACCTTGCCGGTCTTTGGAATAGCAATGCGAAAAAGCGTGAGATCACAAACCACAAACGCGCTAATTGGGGTGCATACCTGGGTGTGTCTATCGGTGAGTTGAAGAAGAAAGGCGACTGGGCTTTCGACATCAACTATCAAGTCCTCGCAGCGCAGTGCGTTCCTGATTTCGACGTTCAGGGAATTGGTCTCGGAAATGCGACTAACTCTGGCTTTTATGCCAACGGGAATGTGGCCAATACACGCAGAACAGCGGCAGGAAGCGTCAACTACCGTGGCTTCATCATGACCCTGGACTACTTGCTCACAAATCAGCTCAACATGCAGCAAAGCTGGCAGCAATCGATCACGCTAGATACGTCGATTGGTCCCTTCCGTCGCTATAAGCAATACGAAATCGAATTCATCTACGGTTTCTAATCTTCTCTAAAAAGGCAGTGGTCATCGCTATTGCCTTTCTGTTATTTTTACTTTATTCCATGAAATAGAAGACGGGTTGGACTTCGTTATCTCCGTTTGCTTGAATACATTCTTCCTTAAAAGAACTGAGAAAATGACTTAAAGTGTCAGAAATGACTTTTTCAATGGATTTGTCATGCTTTGACTCTATACCCAGCGTGATTGAAAATTTGGATTTAAGACCGAGCCAAAGCCCCGGGATTGGACGATCGAATCTAGCCCCTATTTCTAATAGTGGCGACGATTCGATCGCGCCAATCGCGGGAGCTTTCGCTTCG